>Ga0079306_1000516_pt1 | contig 35137 bp, 26 predicted proteins | sample Methanotroph_Enr_FD_79181 | JGI IMG/M metagenome (GOLD analysis project Ga0079306, IMG submission 79181) | Enriched soil microbial communities from Old Woman Creek wetland in Ohio, USA - Methanotroph_Enrichment_5 | ecosystem: Environmental > Terrestrial > Soil > Wetlands | place: USA: Ohio... | reverse complement strand
TGTAGTTGACATGGGCGCGTATGAGACGGCCCAGCCGCTTGAAAGAGTTGAGGGTGTTACGATATCGCCGGCTGGTGCTACTTTTACAGAGCCGGTTGATGTGAATCTCTCGTGTGCGATTTCGGATGCCCAGATAAGATATACTACAGACGGCAACGCGCCGGATGAGGATTCGGAATTATATACCGGGCCAATAACAGTAAGTAATTCATGCAGTTTTGCAGCGAGGGCGTTTAAGGCTGGTTATAATCCGAGTGAAATCGAGCTGGCGTGTTTTTATGGGCCTCCTGCTGACCTTACGACGGTTAAAATAGCCGGGCTTGATGACTATTATTTCAAGATTTATGACGCCAGCACGGATTTGCCAATAAGCAGCATCAGCTGGGGACAGTCAATCTATGTGAAATTCATAGTTAAGAATACAGGGCATACCGCAACACACACATTCGACGCAATTTATTACCTGTCAACTGATTCTATAGTAAGTGAATGGAACGACTACAAACTGCCAATCAGACAAACATTCGCTACGGAATTAGAGCCCAACGCGTATAGTACGGCGGTTTCACAAGACCTGACGCTGCCTGCCACGCTGCCAAGTGGTTTTGCAGGATTTGGCAATATTTACCTGGGACTAAAGATCACCGGCGTCGCCGACGCGAATTGGAATAACAATTTCAATCAGGGGATAGGGTATGACAAGGCCAGGATCGGCGTAAAGCTGGTGAGTTTGAGCGGGCGCATTGTCAACAGCAGTGGGACTGGGTTGGCAAGTGTGAGTTTGACAGCAAGCGGGGGAGTTGGGACGACTACATCCAACAGCAATGGGTATTTTACGTTTAAAGTACCTTATAACTGGACAGGAAGGCTGACGGGGACAAAAGCCGGGTATACTATTTCACCGGCTTACAGGAGTTACACAAATCTTACAACCAGCATGGTTTCACAAAATTATATCGCCTATGTGATGCCGACCTTATCGGGATTTGTCAAGACGAGCGGAGGGACTGCGCTTGCGGGCGTTACGGTGACGGCGGTTGGTGTTGGCGCGACTTCAACGAGCAGCACAGGGGCGTATGCGATCAAAGTACCGTATAACTGGACAGGCAGGCTGTCTGCTGTTAAAAGCGGTTTCACTATATCATCCAAGAGTTTTACAGGTCTCAAGGCTAGCCTCAGCGGACAGAATTTTACCGCATATGTGATGCCGACAATAAGTGGGCGAATAATGAGTGCAGATGGAAGGCCTTTGAGCCAAGTGGCTGTAAAGGCGGGCAACATTACTGCGTACACGAACCAGGGATGGTATTCATTAAAGGTTCCTTACAACTGGAGCGGAACAGTGACGGTTCCTTCGGCATTGGGAATGGATTTTATTCCGGCGAGCAGGAGCTACACGGCTGTAACGGCTAACAAGACTGGACAGAACTATACCGGAGCTGGTATGCGGATTTTGGCCGGGCATGTTACAACGAGCACGGGTGCTGTGATTGCGGGCGTAACGGTAACGGCCAACAATGGTGGTGGAACAGGTGTAACGGGCAGCACGGGAGATTATTTTTTGAGAGTTCCTTGCTACTGGACGGGAAGGATAACTCCCAGAAAGACGGGGTATATGTTCAGCCCGAGTTACAAATCCTACAGCGACCTCAGGACAAGTAAATATGAGCAGAACTTTGTGGGGACGCATTGATAGCGAATAGTGAATAGGAATAGTTTTAAAAATACCCGCGACAATGCTGTGGGCGAAATTTAGTTCGGGGGGATTGATTTTGGGGTTGGGGATGCCGCATTGACATGCTGGGCTGGTTAACATGCCTGGTGGGTCAATCAACCTTTGACGCAAATCATTGGGGTGAGGCGAGCGACCTTTCGGGATAGGCCGGCGTTATGGGCGGCATTTACGACGGCTTCGACATCTTTATAGGCATCTGGGGCTTCTTCGGCGACTCCTTTCATTGATGGGCTTTTAATGAGAATTCCTCTTGCGGCAAGTGTTTTTACGACATCGCGGCCGTTGAAATGGCTTGTGGCTTGGTTGCGGGACATGCTTCTGCCGGCACCGTGGCAGGATGAGCCGAAGGCTTGGGAGAGGCTTTGGGCGGTTCCGGCGAGGATGAAAGATGAGGTTCCCATTGTTCCGCCGATGATGACTGGTTGTCCGACGGGGCGCAGGTCGGATGGCAGGGTGGGGTCGCCCGGGCCGAATGAGCGGGTTGCGCCTTTGCGGTGAACGAATAGGTCTTTTGTTTTGCCGTTAATTTTGTGAACTTCTTCTTTGCAGGTATTATGGGAGACGTCGTAGAGGATCTTGATCTCGGCGTGGGGGATCACGGTACTGAAAGCATGGCGGACGAGGTGGGTGAGGGTTTGACGGTTGGCGAGGGCGCAGTTTATGCCGCAACGCATTGCGGAAATATATTGCGAGCCGAGTGGGGAGCGGATGGGGGCGCACGCGAGTTCGCGTTCGGGGAGATTGATGCCGAAGGTTGGGGCGGCGATGACCATTTTTTTGAGGTAGTCGGTGCCGATCTGATGGCCGAGGCCGCGTGAGCCGCAATGGATGCTCAGGACGACGTAGCCGAGACGAAGGCCGAATGCCTGGGCGGCCTTTTCGTCGTAGATTTCATCGATGCGCTGAATTTCCAGGTAGTGGTTGCCCGAGCCGAGGGTGCCGACTTCGTCTAGCTGGCGCTGTTTGGCCTGGTCGGAGACGTGTCTGGGATCTGCGCCGCGGATCGCGCCGCGTTCTTCGATTCGGTCGAGGTCTTCCTTTTGGCCCCATCCTTTTTCGATCGCCCAGGCTGCGCCGCCGGTGAGGACATCATCCATTTCCTTTTGAGTGAGTTTGAATTTGGAAGTGGAGCCGACGCCGGCTGGGATCTTGTGAGCGAGGACTTCGGCGATTATGTCTTTTTTTGCTTCGATCTGCTCGGCCGTGAGTGAGGTGATGAGGGTGCGTACGCCGCAGGAGATGTCGAAACCGACGCCGCCGGCGCTGACGACGCCATTATCAGGATCGAAGGCGGCGACACCTCCGATGGGGAAGCCATAGCCCCAGTGGGCATCGGGCATTGCGTAAGCGGCTTTGATTATTCCGGGCAGGGCGGCGACATTGGTTATCTGCTCAAGGACTTTCTGGTCCATCGCGGTGAGGAGTTGTTCATCGGCGAATATCACGGCTGGCACGAGCATGTTGCCGAAGGGTTCGATCTGCCATTTATAAGCATCAATCTGTTTGAGCATTTTGATATTCATGTTATCTCTTTCAGCAGTTAGACATCTACGACACACTGGGCGGTCCAGAGGCCGGAATCGTTTTTAGTTACGGAAAGTGCGGTGTAGGTAGCGCCTTTGATCTCGACGGCAGGGGCGTGTTTAAGGATGGATACAGGTTCGCCGAAAAGAGAGGCTTTGAGGGTGGTATCTGTGATCGTTACGGAGAATTTGCCAAAGAGCATTGAGCGGGTGGCCATTTCAAAAATTATGGCGTTGAGGAAATCGGGGAGCAAAAGTTCGAGATCGGGGGCGTCGCATTCGATATCGACCTGCTCAAGCGGTTCTATTTCCGCAGGGCTAGTTATTACGGCGGTGAGGGCAAGGGCGGCCTGTGTGAAGGCTTCATCGACAGTTGGGCCGATGCCGCGAATACCCATATCGGCCTTGTGCTCGAAATGTTCCCATCTTGGTGAATCATTTGACATATTACTACAATCGCGCAAAGCTGGAGAAAAGTCAATGGTTACGAAATGTTATGAGCAAAGTGGTAAAAAATATGGTCAAGGATATAATGCGGAATATGGAAATGGTTGATATGCATGTGCACCTTCAGGATGAGATGTATGAAGGGGAGGTGCGGGAGGTGATGAGCCGGGCCAGGGGGCAGGGCGTGGGTCTTATGGTCTGTAATGCCACGAGTCAACGGGATTGGCAAGAGGTGCTTGGGCTAGCGAAGGAATATGCGGAAATAGTTCCGTTTTTGGGTGTACACCCGATGTATTTGGCGGCCAGGAGCGTGGACTGGCTTGAGCAGTTGGAGGAGATAACTGGGCACAACAGGTGCGGAATCGGGGAGATAGGGCTCGATAGACGCGAGGGGGCGGGGGATGAAGGGGAGCAGGAAGAAATTTTTATTTCGCAAATGGAAATAGCTGCGAAGCTGGATCTGCCTGTGACGATACATTGTGTTAAGGCGTGGGGGAGGATGATGGAACTGCTTGGGAAAATTCGCAGGCCCAGGCGGATGCTGTTCCATGCTTTTAGTGGATCGGCGGCACTTGTAAAGGAATTGACGGAGCTGGGCGGGTATTTTTCTTTCGCCGCGACGGTGCTGGATGAGAGGCATCGCCGCAGCAGGGAGGCTCTGGCGAGCTTAAACCTAAACAGGCTGATGCTTGAGACGGATTCGCCGGATTTGATCGGGCCGGAGGGGAAGAGGTTGTATTTTAAGGCTGTTTCAGAGCGGTTTTTGAGAAATGAACCGGCGAATGTGGCACTTGTATATAAAGGGACAGCGGAGTTGCTGGGCGTGGCGGAAAATGAGTTAAAAAAGCGGGTTTATGAGAACGCCAGGCGATTTCTGGCGGGAGTTGTTGATAAATGAATAGCAGTTTTAGATCGGATGAGAGATTCAGTCGCATTGTGAAAATGATAGGGGCCCACGGGCTGGGGGCGTTGGAAAAATCGTTTGTGACGGTGGTTGGTCTGGGGGCTGTGGGTAGTTATGCGGTGGAGGCGCTGGCACGATCGGGGGTAGGGAGGCTTAGGCTGGTTGATTTTGACGAAGTTAAGCCCAGCAACATAAACCGCCAGCTTTATGCGCTGGAATCGACGCTGGGCGCTGCGAAAGTGGACGTGGCGGCAAACAGGGTGCAGGATATCAATCCAAAATGCGAAATCGAAAAAATGAAGTGTTTTGTTCACCAGGAGACGCTTGATGCGGTATTGGCTGGTCGGCCAGACGTGATTATTGATGCAATAGATTCCGTTAATCCCAAAATTGAACTGCTGGCGGGGGCACAGGAAAGAGGCTTGGAAATATTTTCATCAATGGGCGCAGCCATGCGAAGTGATCCGAGCCTGGTGCGAGTTGGGCCGCTTGCGGGAGTTAAAAATTGTCCACTGGCGAGACAGATACGAAAGAAACTTAGGCAACGAGGCGCTGGGGTTGACTTTTGCTGCGTTTACTCTATTGAGCCGGCAGGGGTTTTTGAGCTGGAAGAGGGCAATCCGGAGGAGGCTATGAGCAGGGGACGGAGTCGACGTATCCTGCCTAGTTTGCCCACCTTAACAGGTATTTTTGGTTTGACCATAGCAAACTGGACTATACAATACCTTGTGAATGCTAACAGGGATAGTAGCAAAAATACTGCTTAGTTGTTATAATTTATAGATTTATATCTTTATCTCGTTGAACTGTTTTTGTACAATTGCTTCCTTTGCGGCTTCAAAAATTATAGAAGAGAAGTATGAGCGAAATATTTAATCTGGATGGATTCTCCATAGTTAAGCGGCTCGGTACGGGAGCGCGAAGCGTGATATATCTTGCTAATGACGAGAATGAAAATCGTCAAGTAGCTATCAAGCGTGCGGTTCTTGAACGGGCGGAAGATACTCGCATTTTCGAGCAGATGGAGATGGAATACAAAGTTTCCAAGGCTGTGGATCATCGTTATCTGCGCAAATGTTTCAAGCTCATGAAATTCCGCAATCTCTTAACAGTAAAAGAAGTAGTGCTGGTAATGGAGATGTTTGAGGGCGAAACGCTTGAGGATTCGCCAGGGCTTAGCCTAATAGATGTGCTGCTGGTTTTCAGGATGGTTGCCGAAGGCCTTGGCGGGATGCACCAGCAGGGTTATGTGCATTGCGACATAAAGCCCAACAATATACTTCTGGGTACCAACGGGGCGATAAAGATAATCGATCTTGGTCAGAGCTGCAGGCTTGGGACGACCAAGATGAGAATACAGGGAACGCCTGATTATATTGCTCCTGAGCAGGTGAGAAAACAGCCTCTTGACCAGCGGACGGACGTGTTCAACCTTGGCGCGACGATGTACTGGGCTCTTACAGGTAAAAACATTCCTACCCTGATACCCAAGAAGAACGAATCGATCGGTCTGGCAGTGCCAAAGCAGGTGCTTGCGCCGCATGAAATGCAGGGGCAGATCCCGCTGGGAATTTCGAAACTGGTGATGGACTGCGTTAAGGATTCGCCGTCGGAGCGGCCTGCGGATATGTCGGCTGTGACAAGCCGGCTTGATATTTTGATACACAGTATTCTTGGTAGTAAGCTCAACAAAAATGCCGTCAGCAATTATTGATCTGCTCAGGAAGGGTACCGACGCCAACAATACGGACCCTTACAGGCAGGGCAACGTAATCGTTTTGCCCAACACTGGCGATATAGTGGTTACCGGTGATCTGCACGGGCATAAACGTAATTTCGAACGCATCGTAAAATTCGCCGATCTCGCCAATAATCCCGCCCGCCATGTTGTTTTGCAGGAAATAATCCACGGCGGCGAGGAAGACAATTACGGTGGCTGCAAATCGTATCACCTGCTTTTTGAGGCGGTGAAATACAAGATCGAATTTCCTCACAGGGTTCATTTGCTTCTTGCCAATCACGATACAGCGTTCATAAGCGACTCTGAGGTGATGAAGAACGGCAAAGAGATGAATATCGCGATGAAGAGCGCGATGATACGGCATTTCAAAGAGCATGTGAATACGGTGGAACTAGGACTAAAGCAGTTTTTGTTCAGCCAGCCGCTGGGCGTGCGCTGTGCAAACCGGATTTGGATATCGCATTCGCTGCCGGGCAATCGTGAGGTGGACAGCTTTGATACCGAGGTTCTACATAGAGCATTGCAGGTGAGCGACCTTACGCGGCCTAACAGCGTTTACAATATGACCTGGGGCAGGCGGCACAGCGGCGAGACGCTGGCGAAATTGGCTAAGGTGCTGGATGTGGACATTTTTGTACTGGGACACCAGGCACAGATTAGCGGGTATATGCGTCAGGACAAAAATCTGCTGGTACTGGCATCGGACCACAATCACGGCATGGTGCTTAAATTCGAACTGGCCAGGCAATATGATCTTGACGGCCTTGAAGCGAATATTGTCCCGCTTGCGTCGATTGAGTAGCGTTCAGCTTTAGCGTTGAGAATTCAGAAGAAAAAAATAGCAGGGATGTGTTTTGGTAACAATGGGCATAATAGCTGGGGTGTTCATATTTTCTGAACTGCTGTTTTTATACCAGATGCTGGTGAACTTCAGGTTTGTACTTAAAAAAAGTGCCAGAAAACTTGGCAACTACAGGCCTCGTGCGGCGATGATCATACCTTGCAAGGGAATCGACGAGGCGTTCGAGCTTAATATCATTTCGGCATATTACCAGGATTATGATAATTACGTTTTATACTTTGTGGTCGAAGCAGCGGATGATCCGGCATACGCAAAATTATGCGAACTGCGGGAAAAATTTTCGATAGGATCAAAGGCATTGGGTGTACAGGTCCTTGTGGCGGGCAAGGCCAGCGGGTGCGGACAGAAGATACATAACCTGCTCCACTGCATAGAGCAACTTGGGGATGATATCGAAGTGATGGCGTTTGCCGATTCGGACGCTTATCTGCGAAGCGATTGGCTGCGCAGGATCATTCACCCGCTCAGACAGGAAAAGACGGGAGTTTCGACAGGATATAGGTGGTTTGTCCCGATAGTGAATAATACGGCAACTCTTGCGCTTTCGGCGATAAATGCAAAGATCGCCCAGCTGCTTGGATCGTACAGATTCAACCAGGCCTGGGGCGGATCGATGGCGGTAAGGCGGGATGTATTTGAGAGCCTCGGCGTGGCAAAGGTGTGGAGCGAGGCGCTAAGTGACGATTACACGTTGAGCTACCTTGTGAAGAAGGCAGGCAAGAAGATAGCCTATGTGCCGGCGTGCCTGGTAGCTTCTTATGAAAAGACAACCTGGCATGCGTTTTTTGAATTCGCCAGGCGGCAGTTTTTAATAACGCGCGTTACTATGCCGTGGACATGGGCGTTCGGGCTTTTCGCCAGTACGCATGCTGTAACTGGTCTGTATGGGTTCGGCTCGGCGGCGATAGTACTGTTTTTGAATGGACAGAAATCCTGGCTGTGGGCGGCTGCGGTTTTTATGACGTTCTTATTGACGCAGCTTGTTCTTGCGACGGCTCGGCAGGCGGTCATTATCAAGCTGCTGCCGAACGAAGAAGAAAAACTCAAATGCGCAAAGTGGTTCGACATTGTGCTTAGCCCGGTGCTTTCGGTAATACTGTGGGCAGTGATAATTTCCTCGGCTTTTGGAAGAACGATCAAATGGCGAGGGATAAAATACAAGCTGCTTGGACCGACCAGGACTGTTATAGCCCAAGCTCCTGAAATTTAGCAACACCATCCGAAACGCGTCACCGTTTCAATCTGTATGTACATACCGAAACACGCATTTATTACTGTACATGCTCTAAATTGACATTGAAGTGCCCCTTATCAAAATACCATCACCCAAACGCTTCTGCGCCATAGAATTTAAATTCCTTACTGGTATAATTAAATAAGAAAGGGGGTCTTATGCCGCGTGACATACCTATAGGGAACGGGACGGTACTCGCAAATTTCGATTACAACTACACAATTCGCGATTTTTATTTTCCCAATATCGGCATGGAAAATCATACCAGCGGCCATGCCATGCGGTTTGGCGTTTGGACGGACGGGGTAATGAAATGGATGTACGACGGCTGGCAAATCCAGCGGCGGTATGTTGACGATACCCTGGTAACAGAAGTCACCTGCTATCATCCCGAACTTAAGATCGAACTGCATTGCCGCGACTGTATCGATTTTCATATCTGGCTATTACTTCGACAGATCACGGTCGTGGATAAATCGGGACTCCAGCGGGATGTTCGGCTGTTCTTTCATCACGATTTCCACATCGGCGGAAGCAGTATCGGCGATACCTGCTATTATGATCCGCGCACGTTGTCGATCGTGCATTATAAAAAGGACCGTTACTTTCTCATAAGCGCCTGCACCGAGTCTAAGTGCGGCGTGGACCAGTGGGCATGCGGGAAAAAGGAATTTGCCGGTTACGAAGGTACATGGCGCGATGCAGAGGATGGTAAACTGAGCCTTAGCCCGGTAGCCCAGGGCTCCGTGGATTCAACGATCGGGATAAATCTTAATGTGCCGCCAAACGGGCAGGTGAAGGCGACTTACTGGATATGCTGCCAGCACGATTACAATGGCGCGGTGCGTATAAATAAGGTGGTAAACGAAAAAACGCCGGAGGAACTTATCAGCCGAACCGCAGGTTACTGGAGACTATGGGTAAGCAGTGAAAAATGGCAGGATTTTGAAATTCTGCCGCAAAAGGTGCAGGATATTTTTAAGCGAAGCCTGCTGATAATACGCACGCAGATCGACGATTCCGGCGCGATCATCGCCGGTACAGATTATGATCTCACTGAATATAACCGTGATACTTACTCGTACATGTGGCCCAGAGACGGAGCACTGACGGCTTACGCACTTGCGCGGGCAGGTTATTCGCACCTTTGCGAGCGGTTCTTCGCGTTCTGTCTCGATGTGATAACGCCCGAAGGCTATATGCTTCATAAATATAATCCTGATAAAACATTTGCCTCGACCTGGCATCCATGGCTTCTGGATGGAAAGGAAAGCCTCCCGATACAGGAGGACGGCACAGCGCTTGTGATATGGTCGCTATGGCGATTTTTTAAATTATTCCACGATGTAGAAGCCGTCAAGCCGCTTTATCGCAGGCTCATAACGCACAGTGCTGAATTCATGCTCAGATACCGTGACAGGCACACAGGCCTGCCGCTGCCTTCTTACGACCTCTGGGAAGAGCGCAACGGGGTTCACCTTTTCACAGTTGGGGCCGTAATGGGCGGCCTTCTTGGTGCCGCGAACTTTGCCAGGGCATTTGGTGAAGATCGTGATGCCCAACGTTACGAACAGGGTGTATGCGAAATTCGCGAAGCGGTTATCAAACAGATGTATAGCGAGGAGAAAGGTTATTTTGTACGCATGGTGTTTCCAAAAAGCAGCGGAAACTGCGGAGTTGATACCACTCTCGATGCGGCTAATTACGGTATCTGGGCTTTTGGAGGACTTGATCCCGAGGACCCGCGAGTCGTATCCACTATGGAAGCGATCCGTGAGCAACTGTGGGTAAAAACCGATATAGGTGGTATCGCACGTTATACCAATGATAAATATTTCCAAATTTCAAGCGATATCGCACATGTACCCGGAAATCCCTGGATAATCTGCACTCTCTGGCTGGCCCAGTATGATATCGCAATGGCCAGAACCCTTGAGGAACTTAAAGCGACGCTGCGCCTGCTGGAATGGGTATCGGAGAGGGCCTTGCCTTCGGGAGTGCTGGCTGAACAGGTCAATCCGTATACGGGCCAGCCAATGTCGGTATCGCCGCTGACGTGGTCACATGCGAGCCTGGTAATGACGGTAATGGAATACCTTGAAAAATATCGCCTGCTGCTGAGCCCATGAGTGCAGGTAGCAATGTTTGTTACAGAGCTAAAACGGAGGAGGAGGGATTCGAACCCCCGGTACCATCACTGGCACAACGGTTTTCAAGACCGTCGCTATCAGCCGCTCAGCCACTCCTCCAAGTCGATTTTCATAGTAAAAAAATCCAGCACTGAACATATCTGGATTAAAATCGCTCAGATAAATTTCCGCTTACTTTACATGCGACAGGCCAGTTTTGCAAGCAAATCAGGGGAAAATAATACTATTTTGGTTCTGATTAAGCTAAAAGCATTGGAAAAAATATCTCATGCAGGCATGTGTTTTGCACCTAGGCAAAAAGACGCTCACCCGCAAAAGCGACTATCTGCCGGATTAACGAACCCCATTGCAATGATTACAATAAAAAAGGCAGGCAGGTTACTATTACAGCGCCATGTGATACAGGTTTTGGCAATGTCTCAAAATCCCAAGCCCGAATTCCGAAACAAATTCAAGATTCTAAACTCAAATGACCAAAACAGGAGTACGGTTGCCGAGAGTTTTGTTTGGAACATTCATTTTTGAAGCATTCGATATTGTTTCGAGTTTCGGTTTCGAACTTTTAACCTTATGGTAACAAGTGCTTACATGTTTAAAAAAGCATCTTGTGGGCTGTAATATTAGTCCTGCCGCCTTAAACATCTGTGTAATCCGCGTAATCTGTGATTAATCAGCCAAGGGGCTTGCGGAATTGCTATTTTTATTTCAAAGAGCAACTGCCTTGCTGCCCACTCTTCGGTAATAGTGAAAACCGGATTAACCTGATTTTCTGGAATTTTCGAAATATTTACCTTTAGCCACGGATTTCATGGGTTTGTCCCCGCGAAGGCGGGGATAATACAGATTTTTTACCACGGAAGGCACGGAAAATTGTTGAAATACAAAGACGAACAACTAAAAACATATTTTAAACGCTGATTCCGCAGATTTAAAAGAGAGTTGCCCGTTGCGGGTTACGAATGGAATAGTTTTTCGGCGGCTCAATAGCGGTTAGTGGTAAGGCGGCTTAATGGCAGACTAAGTTGTTCCATGATGGTCACTGTTTTGGCTTCTGCTGACGGCGTTTGGCTTCATATTCCACTCGCTTGCGATCCCAGTCAATAATTACCTTTCTACCTGCATCGCCGAGGTTATCGAGGAGTTCACGCACCGGCCCTTTTAATCCGAATTGTACGTCAATGTACTTAGTAAGCATATCGACCAACTCCGCATCACTCCATGGCGAACGCCGATACCACCCCACAACCAACGCGCAATGCGCAATGCTACTCACATAATTTTCGTCGCGAGCGACCGCCGCCAACAAATCGGCATCGCAATCTCCCCAGGCATCCTTGTTAAATGTGTCGCGTGGCAAGAGTCTCTGTGCGGATAATCCCCAAGCGGCAAACCGTGCTTGCTCCCCACGTTTTAGGCGTTGCCAAATACGATACAGAGTTAGCAGCATTTCTGGTTTCGGCAAATTTGTAGATAGGCGACGTTCGCCAATCCATGCAAACGCCCAACTGGCTGCCAAGGCGGACGGCATATCGGTCATGTTCAACATTGCTGTTAACCCATCTGACATGTTCTGAAAATGCTCTTGTATGCGGGCCTTATCAGCTTCCGGATTGGTTTCACCATGGCTGCTGTATGCTAGCTGCATGCAAATTAGTGCGGTACGGATTCTTTCAAGGCGGTTGCTCCCTTGCAAAGCGTTCTGCAAAGAGGATGCCACAGCGTCAGACATGACTGGCCGCTCATTCCCAAATCGCAGATAAACCGTCAATTTCTCCAAAGCTGAGGCGTATTCTTCAAAGTAGCAACCGCCCTCTAAGTAGGATTGTTCAACAACTTCCTGAAATACCTTTCCAAACTTACCTTGCAAAGTCGCTATGGCGCATTCTGTCTCGAAATCATCACTATTCAGCGGCTCACGAGCAAATTGGCGAAGCATCATTCGGAGTGTAGGCGGTGTGACTTGAACCTCGTCGCGAATACATTGTTGGAGCAGATATTTGTCCGTGTCCTGACGTTCACATGTGGCGGTCAAACGCTTCATCAAGTCTTCGGCCTTGCGACCAGCCAGCACTGCCGCGAGTGGTATTACTTCTCGCCATCGTTCGTCTCCGAAGTGCTGCTCCAAAATTTGAGCTAGAGTTTGGTCTGAATTGCGGCCGGGGTATTGTTCCTCGACATAACCGCGCGCGGTCAGATATTCCTGAAACGTCAGATGCCGAAACTCGAACACAGGCTGCAATTCACCATCAATTTTTGCATGACCTGTCTGTATCAGGAGGCTGCTCCGATACTCAATGCGATCGATAAATTCTTGAGGGGAAATCCGGGCAAACTGAAGTTCTGCATCCAACTCTCTCCGAGCGTTTTGAAGCAATTTGAGCAGAGCTTTCTTGCCAATCTGCTGTTTTCCTTCCGCCATCATGGCACAGGCGACATACGACAACTGGGCGAGTGCTTCATCTTCCTCCAGCGGGGCATAGCCTTCGACATTCCACGTTCGCACTAACACGCGAATGGCTTCACGATAAAGTGTTGTCCTGTTGCGCGGCAACTCTCCGACACATCTCTTTACAACTAAAAGCGTTGTCAGCAGTAAAGGATTCTCGATAAGCGTTCGGATGTGCTGATTGTTCCAAATTGATTCGCCCAATTCTTTGGCTTCACTCCGAACCTTTTCACTATTACCTACTACCTCAACGTGCCATCGCTCGCAGAGATGTAAAACGTCCTCTTTATCGAGTGGAGCGAGTCTCGCCTGCTCGCATGCTCCAGCAACAACGCCGGCTACTAGGCGAAATCCAGCCTCCCGGGAGGTAACGATCAATGCCGATTGGGGGAACATAGCAAGAAATGTGCGCAAATGGTTGGCAAAAGCCTGCCTCGCACCTTCGTCAGATATCTCATCGAGACCATCCACAAGCAGAAGAGTCTTCCCAGCACGCAATGTCTCATGGATGGAGTCGCTGAAAGCGGCACACTCTTCCGCGTTCATTCCGGCGTGACGAGAGATGTCATCAAGAAGTTCGAGAATTGGTCTATAAGCGCGATCCCGCAATTCGCGACAGCGTAAGATGATTGGTAGCCAGTCACGTTCTGGCAAATCATCGGAAATGTCCTTACGCCTTTCTGGAAATGCGTATGCTGTTGCAAGTCGCTTTAATAGCGTGGATTTACCGCCACCCGGCATCGACAGTAATGCAAGATGAGGTGCTCTCTCCAACATTTTTCCAATTGAAAGAGCCATATTCTGGGTTTTCTGTTTTGCGTCTGGATTGTCTTCTTCCTTAGGGACAAACTTGGCTTTGAGCGGAACGAATAAACGCTCCAACTTGAGTCGAGTGGCGCTTAGATCCGAATCAGCAGGTAAACCATCGAGTAGAATATACCCGCATTCTTCGCTGAGCCATTGACGGTAATGCGCCGTGACACGCGAAACAATTGCGATTCGGTCTTTTGTGGGAACCGGGGGAGCAAGGTAGTTGAGGGAAACGAGTCCTCCGCCACAACGCTGGTCAGCATCTATTACCTCCCGTGCCACAACTTCTGCGAGGGGTGTTCCATCGGCATGAATGAGTGCGAAATGCGTTCGCTCTTTTCCATGAGCATAGAAGACAGACCAAATGTATCCCCGCATGTGGCCAAGTAGTTCGATACCGTCCAATGCCGCGTCCTGAAGTCCAGCATGGTGTGCACATTGTCCTGCTCGTTCTGTGGCCTGAGCTTTGCTGACAATAACGCGATTCGTTTCCAATTCATTGATTACTTGCTGGGCGTTTAGAAGGATTATGCTGTCATCTCCCGTTTCGAGTTCCTGTTCGATGCCAGTTTCGGTGAATCCACCGAGCGAGACAAAATACCCAGTAACGTGAGTTGGTGCGCATTTCTTTCTTTCCCGGGTCAGGACACCGAAAAACTTATTCAGCTCTTCGCCACCCATTTTCGACGCATGAGCTTTACATTCACACACGACACTGCGCGGCTCAAGTCGGTGTTTGCCCTGAATATCTATTTCACGTCCCGATTTGTGAACGTCCAAACGCAAATTGTCGTATCCCATCGCAAAGAACAGGTCCTTAGTCAATCGAGTGAACAAGTCACCACGTTCGTTGTTCGCTGAAGCGAGCAGTCGTATTGATGCGGGGCGATTCATGTTAATGCCTTTCCGTTAGAAGCCGTAGATTATCTTTGTTTTTACTGCTTCCGTTGCCAAGGCCAATCAGTGTAATTTAACCAGAATAAATTGCAAGTATTATCGTGAATTGAAAAAATCTGCGGAATCCCCGCCTTCGCGGGGACAAGCCTATGTAATCAGCGTTTAGAAAGTAATTAGAAATTAGTGATTAGTTCTTTGAAACTCAAAACCCAAAACTCATAATTCAAAACTCTCTCTGTGCTCTCTGTGTTCTCTGTGGCTAAAAACAGTGTTGTAGGATGAGCAAATCTTTTGCCCATGCTGATTTGTTTTGACTTTGTCACTCAGAACAGAAAGACTGGATTCTCACCTCCGCGAGAATGACAGAGTCGAAATCAGAGTACAGCGTATAGGGTGCAGGGGGTTAGTTTATAAACTAATGACCAATTTCCATCACTTATAGGCCAAAGCTGTGCTATTTTGGCTGCAATAATCCAAAAACTGCGACCGGCCGCCCCCTTTTACACGGCCATTTGAACACATATAATTTTCGTCGGGCAGATTACATTCCTTGACTTTTTAGGCCTAAATCGTTAATATATAGCCCTTTAGGTTTAATCTGGAGAGTGTATGACGGTCAAATACTTGCTCAGTGAAAAAGATATTCCAAAGCAGTGGTATAACCTCGCAGCCGATTTGCCTACCCCGATGCAGCCGCCGCTGGGCCCAGATGGCAAGCCCATAAGCCCAGAAATGCTCGCACCCGTTTTTCCGATGAACATCATTGAGCAGGAAGTCTCGCAACAGCGGTGGATCGATATTCCGCAGGAAGTGCTCGAAATTTTATATCGCTGGCGTCCAGCCCCCCTCAGGCGTGCGATTTTTCTTGAGCAATATCTCAAAACACCCGCCCGCATTTATTATAAAGATGAAAGTGTCAGCCCCGCCGGCTCACACAAGCCCAATACTGCCGTCCCCCAGGCTTGGTACAACAAGCAGGCCGGCATCAAGCGTATCACCACCGAGACCGGAGCAGGCCAGTGGGGTTGTGCCCTGGCTTTTGCCTGCAATCTCCTTGGCCTGGAATGCAAAGTTTTCATGGTCCGCATCAGTTTCGACCAGAAGCCTTTTAGAAAACTAATGATGCGAGTATGGGGCGCAAACTGCGTCGCCAGTCCAAGCACCGAAACCCAGGCCGGCCGCGACATACTTGCCCAGGATCCAAATACACCCGGCTCACTGGGTATAGCCATAAGCGAAGCAATCGAGCAGGCTGTTGCCGATAAAACCGGCCAGACCCGTTATTCCCTCGGCTCGGTGCTCAATCATGTAATGCTTCACCAAACAATAATCGGCCTCGAAGCCAAAAAACAGCTTGCGATGGCAGGTGAAAAGAAGCCCGATATCGTTATCGGCTGTGCTGGCGGCGGTTCAAATTTCGCGGGCATAGCTTTCCCATTTGTCTGCGATAAGATCCACGGCGAAAATATCCAGATCATTCCCGTCGAACCTGCCGCATGCCCGACCCTGACAAGAGGACCGTTCTCTTATGACCACGGCGATGTTGCAAAAATGACTCCGCTTCTTCCGATGCATACCCTCGGTCATACATTCGTACCCCCGCCAATTCATGCAGGCGGCCTGCGGTATCATGGCATGGCCCCGCTCGTGTGCCAGGCCGTTGTAGAAGGGCTCATGGAACCAAGATCTGTCACACAGAACAGGGCATATGAGTCAGCAATGATTTGGGCAAGAACAGAAGGTATGATCTGCGCCCCTGAAACCAGCCACGCCATTACAGGCGCAATTGACGAGGCTATAAAGGCACGCGAAGAAGGCAAAGAAAAGGTCATCCTCTTTAGCTACTCCGGCCATGGCCTGATGGATCTCATTGGGTATGAAAAATACCTCGACGGCAAACTTACCGATTATTCGCCGTCCGATGATGATATCAACAAATTCCTCTCTCCGCTCGAAGGCTTGCCAAAGCCCTCGACGAAAAAAACAGGAAAATGGTAAACTCTGAGGCCGGTTCAATACCGGCCTTTTTTCTTGATCTTATTCTTCCAGCAGTTTTTTGCTCCGCAGCAGGTGATGATAGTGCTGCGCGAATCGGTGTGCCTCGTCTCGGACATATTGGAGCAGCTTTCTGGCTGGGGAACGTGAGGGCAGTCTCAGCGGCTTGTCTCGCTCGGGCAGATATATCTCCTCAAATTTTTTCGCTATCGCGGCAAGTCTGGGCGGATATGCCCCCATTGCCTCAAATGCCTGCTGTGCCGCGTGAAGATGCCCCAGTCCGCCATCTATAAGCACCAGGTCCGGCCAAAGTTCTTCACCCTCTTTGGCATGCTTGTACCGCCTGCTCACGACCTCTCGTATCATCGCGTAATCATCAACTCCGCTCACTGTCTTGATCTTGAACCGCCTATAGCCCGACTTGAAAGGCCTCCCGTCAATAAACTTCACTAGTGACCCTACAGCTTCTTGCCCGCTTATATTCGCGATATCTATCCCCTCCACTATCCGCACTGGATTCTCTGCATGCAGTATATGCTTAAGCTCCGCAAGTGCCTCCGTCGGATCGGCCGCGAAAGCTTCCGGCTGAACATGATCCTCAAGCGTACCGCAATCATCAAGCCGCTCAATAAGCCGTATCCTGTCCCGCAGCACGGCGGCTTTCTCAAATTCAAACGCCTTGGCCGCCTCGTCCATTTCGCACTTAAGCTGCCGCAAAATAACCGATCGCTTCGAATTTAAGAATTTGATCAAATCCGCCACGATCTTACGATACTCACCCTTTTCCACCTTCGCTCCGCACGGCGCGACGCACTGGTTTATGCTATACAATATGCAAGGCCGAAAGAATCGCCTCTTGGGATCATCTTCGTTTATCTCCAGCGAACACGTTCGGAATTTGAATATTTTCTGCAGTAGCACCAGCGTACCCTGCAATTCCCTCGCTCCCCCGGTAAACGGCCCGAAAAGCTTACTGCCTCTCGCCCGCGGCTCTCGGGTGATATAAACCCCCGCAAAATCGTCCGACGTCGTGATCTCGATATACGGAAACGTCTTATCGTCGGCCAGTGCGGTATTATAAGGAGGCCGAACATCCTTAATCAGTCTCGCTTCCTTTAGAATTGCATCGATCTCGCTCTTGGCCTCCAGAAAATCGACAGTCTCAACCTTATTTATCATCTCGACGATCTTAGGCCCGCGAGATTCCATCAGATCCGCACTTGGCTGAAAATAGCTCGCCGCCCTCGAGCGAAGGCTCTTGGCTTTACCTATATAAAGCACCACATCGCCGGGGCCTTTCATAAAATAAAGACCGGGAGTCGCCGGAAACCCTTTGATCTTCTCACGAATTGCATTAATTGTTTCACTTCTGCTGGACATATCGGGATTTTACTTATATTCTCAGTTTTGGCTCTTAAAAAAAATTCTTAACAGATATACGCCCACAAATTTATACAGTTTTATGTATTTATTTTGTAAGTCGATAACTTACAAATACTTAAAAACGAATCAGATTTTGACATAATTTTGCCGCTTCCAGCGAGATGCTGTGAATAAAAAATTATACGCGCGCAGGTGCTTGATTTACAAGGACTAACAATCATCTGAAAAATTTCTCTATTTAGACATTGAGAATTAGCCCGACGTACTATATATAGTGATTAGTCCTGACGCAATACCAAGTATGTAGCGTGTGTCGGGGTTATCGGACGTCTTTGTTGGGGTAGTTAAGTCCTTCTCAGCATTGATGTTATTGTATTCAAAAAGTTATATAAGAACAGCTCGGAACAGCTGGCTTATTTTTATTGCATGGAGGCATAAAAATGTCGGAAAAGGGTGAGAAAAAAGCTATGAAGTCGGAATCAAAGATTCAACCATGGCAGGGGGATAAAAAAGGGCAAGGCCTGAAGATTTCAAGATCGTTCGCCGACGCCACTATGCATCCCTTTGAACAGATCCAGTGGGAAAACCGCACCGCCAAGATCAGCGGCGATGACGGCAAGGTTATATTCGAGCAGGAAAGCGTCGAAGTTCCTGTCTCATGGAGTCAGTTGGCAACCAAAGTTGTCGTCTCCAAGTACTTCTACGGAGATGTCGAAAGCGGCCAGCGTGAATACTCCGTCAAGCAGCTCGTCCACCGTGTCTGCCGAACAATTGCAGACCGCGGCAAAAGGGACGGCTATTTCGCAACAGATGCCGATGCCGAAAACTTCTACCTCGACCTCACCTATTTATGTGTCAACCAGTTCGGCTCATTCAACTCGCCCGTCTGGTTCAATGTCGGCCTGTATGACGTCTATGGCGTCGCCGGCAGCGAGCACAACTACCACTGGGATAAAAAGGCCGCCAAAGCCGTCCCATGTGCCAACAGCTACGAACATCCGCAGGCCTCAGCCTGCTTCATCCAATCCGTCCAGGACACCATGAGCGATATCATGCGCCTCGCCACCGCCGAAGCAATGCTCTTTAAGCACGGCTCAGGCACAGGCACCGATCTTTCAACCCTCCGCTCGAGCAAGGAAAAGCTCTCCGGCGGCGGCAGACCCAGTGGCCCCTTGAGCTTCATGCGGGTATTCGATCAGATCGCAGCTGTCGTCAAATCAGGCGGCAAGACCCGCAGGGCTGCCAAGATGCAGTCCCTCAAGGTCACCCACCCCGATATTAAAGAATTCATCACCTGCAAAGCCGAAGAAGAAAAGAAGGCCCATGCCCTTATCGACGCAGGCTATGCGGGCGATTATTGCAACGAAGCATATAACTCGGTAATGTTCCAGAACGCCAACCTCTCCGTCCGCGTCACCGACGAATTCATGGACGCAGTCGAAAAGGACGGCAAGTGGACCACATACTCCGTCACCAGCGGCGAGCCGTGCGAAGAACACAATGCCCGCGAGCTTATGGATCTCATCGCCGAAGGCACCCGCCTTTGCGGCGACCCCGGCCTCCAGTATGATTCCACCATTAACAAATGGCACACATGCCCGAACTCCGGCCGCATTAACGCCTCGAATCCGTGCAGCGAATACATGTTCGTCGACGATTCCGCCTGCAACCTTGCCTCGCTCAATCTCATGAAATTCCGCAGGGAAGACGGCACCTTCGATGTCGAGCAGTTCAAAAAGGCTATCCGCCTTTATATTATCGCGCAGGAAATTCTCGTCGATAACGGCTCATACCCCAACGAGCTTATCGCCGAAAACAGCCATAAGTTCCGCCCGCTCGGCCTTGGATATGCAAACCTCGGCTCAATGATGATGTCGCTGGCCCTGCCTTATGATTCCGACCAGGCCCGCGCCATGGCCGCCGCGATAACAGCTGTCCTCACAGGCACTGCATACTCCGTCAGCGCCGAAATGGCCGCCCTCAAAGGCGCGTTCGACGATTTCGACAATAATTCCGAAGCAATGCTCAAGGTCATAAACATGCACCGCGAGCACGCATACAATATTCCCGAAATGCAGTGCCACGATTATCTCATCAACGCCGCAAAGGACGCATGGGATGTTGCCCTGGCCAACGGCTCGCAGTACGGCTATCGAAACGCGCAGGTTACCGTCCTTGCACCCACAGGCACTATCGGCTTCATGATGGATTGCGACACCACCGGCATCGAGCCGGATATCGCCCTTGTAAAATATAAACTCCTCGCCGGCGGCGGAATGCTCAAGCTCGTCAATAAGACCGTCCCAATGGCTCTCGAACGCCTCGGCTACGGAGTCGAAGACATAAAGACCATCTGTGACGAGATCGACAAGGATGAGACCATCGAAAATTCGAAGGTCTTGAACCCCGACCACCAGGCTATCTTCGATTGCGCCTTCAAACCGCGTAACGGCAAACGATACATCCATTATACCGCCCACCTGCGTATGATGGCCGCCGTTCAGCCGTTTATCTCCGGCGCGATCTCGAAAACGATCAATATGCCCAAGGAAACCACCGCCGAAGAAGTTGCTTCGGCATACATGGAAGGCTGGAGACTCGGCCTCAAGGCTGTCGCCATCTATCGTGACGGCTCAAAACGCCTCCAGCCAGTTCAGACCAAAAAACACGATGATAAGAAAGTCCAGGCTCCCGCTGCAGCAGCAGCCCCAACTCCAGCTGCCGCGCCTGCCAGACCCTTTAGACGCAGACTTGCCGAAACCCGTCATTCAATTACGCACAAATTCTCTGTCGCCGGTCATGAGGGCTATCTGACGGTAGGGCTCTACGAGGATGGCCAGCCCGGTGAATTGTTCATCACTATGGCCAAGGAAGGCAGCACCGTCGGTGGTCTTATGGACGTCATCGGCACATGCACCTCGATGTCCCTCCAATATGGCGTGCCGCTAATTACGCTCGTCGATAAATTCCGCCATGCCCGCTTCGAACCGGCAGGCATGACCTCGAATAAAGATATCCCGTTCGCAAAGAGCCTCATCGACTACATCTTCTGCTGGATGGGCTGCCAGTTCATCCCCGGCTACGCGGAAAAGAACACCCCCAAGGGTGCCAAGGCCGAGCTTGAAAGCAAAAACACAACAACCGCCAAGGAACTCGTCGAAAAGACAAAAGACCTTGCCAAAAAAATAGCGGAAGCAAAATCCATCGAAAAACCTGAAGCCAAGCCTGAAGGCAAAGCCCCCGAGGCCCAGGACAAACCCGAAGCCGGCACTGGCCGCATGGAATCCCGCATCCGTGAAATGATCAAATCCACCATCTCCGAAACCACCGGCCAGCAAGCCGAAGCCGCCGCCATGGAAAAGTTCAACGCACAGTTCGAACACTTCCAGGACGACGCCCCAGCCTGTGACGTCTGCGGCTCTATAACCGTCCGCAACGGCACCTGCTACAAATGCTTCAACTGCGGCAACTCCATGGGCTGCTCTTAGAATTTACAATTTAATATTTACGATTGACTATTTTGAATCGGGGCTGGTTTAGACCGGCCCCGTTTTTTTTAAAACTTGGGCAAGAGGCCGTTTCTGCTAGAAAAAATATAAAAATGGAAGTAGCAAATTTAATACTTGAATATGTGAAAGTTGTATTCTCGGCGCCGGTGATTGGTGGGCTTTTATTCATCAGTTTTATTTTTTATTTTAAGGCCAACCTTCGAAATTTGATTGATAGAGTCGCTGGTATTACACTTCCTGGTGGCGGGGGGATTTCTATGTCGCAGATGGAAAGCGTCGCAAAAGTTCAGGAAGCAGTACAAAATTCTCCCCCAAATCCGACTAGCTCTAATGAGTTATCACATATTGTTTTAAGCCAAAAGGATCAGAAAATAGTTAAAGAGGTGTTTGATGCCGAAAGGGCTCGATCTGCTTTGTGGGAATATCGTTATTTAAACCTATTTCTTGTTCGAACAACACAGGAAGTTCTCGATTGGCTAATTGCTGTAAAAGCGCCACCAACTATTATGTTGGCAAATGATTGGTGGCAGCATGCAATCCCTGACCCAAATGAACGGGGAGCTATTTTTCAAGCACTTCGATCGCATAATTTGATTGATGTTCAGAACGATCAAATTATTGTTACGCCAAAAGGAAGAGAATACGCAACATGGCGAGGCGAACTTCCTAAACGCCCTGTAAGTGATCATAATTAGGCTCCTTTTCTATATTCAAGTTCAAATAAAGGGATCCACAAAATGGAAAAGATAAAAGCTAATTTAAAAAAATGCCTATTGATTTCGATTATTTCGGGCATTTTGGCTTCCATTGCCGCATTTGTGATTTCGTGGTCAAATCCATCTGGTGATGACCCAAGGAAAATAAAACAAGTTGAACAAGAAATTCAAAAATTATGTGTCGGTATTGGCAAAGAAACAGAATTTATTAATAATAAAACTGGCAATAAATTTAATGCCACGCCACTTTGTTTTTCATGGCAGGAATTGGAAAATATTACCACTTCGTTAATTTATGAAAACGAAAAAATTGCTAAAGCTAAAGCGTTAACATATTGCAAAGCAAATCCAATTCCTGAATATTCTTTTTGGACTTATCTATGGAATGAAAAAGAAAAAATAAGCAGCAGTGAATGGAAAATTCAAACTGTCAACTCACAAATATTAACTGATTCTGGGATTGCATTATTGTGTGGCATAGGGAGTTTAAGTGGTATTTTTGTCGGATTAATAGTTTTGTTTTGGGTGTGGTATTTTCTGCTTGAAAGAATCAGCGAATTATCACGTTCCATTCAGGGAAAATAGTTTCGTAGGGTGGGCAAATTTGTTTGCCCACCGCGGCCTCTTGCCCATGCGGAACTATTCCTATACGCTATTCCTGTTCCTACCCACGAATCCCCACCGACTTTTGTCATTCCGACAGCCGAATCGAGCGATAGCGAAGTGAGGCGGAGGAATCCGCAGAAAGTGGCCGCACAGCGGCCTACCTCGTCTCAGTTCACTTTAAATTCACCCAACCCCCAACCAACCAAAACCTCAAACCCCGACACCGTCATTCCGACAGGCGAATCAAGCGATAGCGCAGTGAGACGGAGGAATCCACAGAAAGTGGGCAAAGCCCTACCTCGTCTCCTTTCGATCCAAAGCACGCCAAAAATCCAAACCTACCGCGAATAATTCTCCTTGCGAACCTTCTCCACCTCCTCAATATCAAACCAGTCCGCCGCCAGATCAGCCCACGCCGAATTCATCGAATCAATTAATGCCACCTTCTTCCTGCGCGAATATTTCTTGATCTGTGTCTCCCTCGCGATCGCCGCCAATGGCTCGCCGAAACTCTCGTAATAAACAAGTGAATGAACCAGGTACTTCTTAGAAAACCCCTCATGCATCCCCGCCTTGTGTTCCAGCGTGCGCCCCTCCAACCTGCTCGTCACCCCTGTATAAAGCACCCCAGCCTTACTCGCCATGATATAAACATAAAATGTCCGCATGAAAATATCCTACCCCCGCACCATCCAAAAGCAACCGAATTTCTCTAACATCCAACGCAAACTCAACCCCAGACTATTGTTTCCCACACGCAAGTGCCATAGTTTCGTCCAAAGGGCAACTACTCTTGCCCATGCGGAAAAATTCGCACTCTTGCACTTACGCACTTCTTCTGTTGTCTTTTGCTTTTTTTTATCACTTGTCACTTTTGAATCACCTTTTGCCTTTTCTTCCCTGAACCCTGAACCCTAAACGCTGAACCCTGCTCTTGCCCACGCGGAAACTATTCCTATACGCTATTCCTATTCCTAATCCCAATCCCCACCGACTTTGTCATTCGTTTTTTTTTAAAAAAGCCACGGAGTGGCGATAGGGAGTAGCCCATATCGTAAGATATGGGTATAATGGCCGCCAACCCAACCCCACCTCTCTTTAAAAAGCCCCGGATGGGGCGAAAGGAACCTCCCGCAAACGGAAGCAAAATAAATGGCCCACACCTTCACCCACCTTCTCACGCACATTGTCTTTTCCACCAAAGACCGCGAGCAACTCTTCGCCCCCGAAATCCGCGACCGCCTCTACCCGTATCTCGGCGGCATCTTCCGTGAACTCGGCGCCGTGATGATCGAACGTAACGCGGTTAAAGATCATATCCACATCCTTGCATCCTTGCCCCAGGACAAACCCCTTTCGGATATCATGCGCCTGCTTAAAACGAATTCCTCGAAATGGATAAACGAAACTTTTCCCGAACATGGCTCCTTCGCCTGGCAGATCGGCTACGGCGCATTTGTCGTGAGCGAATCTCATCGAGATGATGTTTGTAAATACATAATTGCACAAGACCAGCACAACCTCACAATGACCTTTGAACAAGAATTCCTCGCCTTCTTGAAAAAACACAAGATCGAATACGACCCCGAAAAATTATGGAAGTAAGTTTGTGTGTGTTCATGGCCTTGCCCATGGTGAACCTCCTTTCGCCCCATCCGGGGCTTTGAGGGAGAGAGAGGGAGAGTGGCGGGTATTTTAACCCATAGCTGCGCTATCGCTTGCTATGGGCTACTCCCTTGCGCCCCATCCGGGGCTGGAAGTAAAGCACTAATTCCGAAGCACGAAGCAAATTAGAAATCAGAATTCCAATTCAAAATGCGAAGAAAACCACGGCAGGCACGCCGGGGCTAACCTTAGCCATTGATACACAGATTGAGGATGATTTCACGGATTTAGAAGGCAAAAATTTCGAGGTAGGCCGCGATGCGGCCAGTGATCTGTGGATCCCTCGCGTCGAATCAGCACAGCTGATGACTTTGGCTTCGGGATGACGGGGTCGGTGGGGATTTGCTGGTGGGAACACGGCCTAGCTGCGCTAGACCGTGCCACATTAATTACCAATTATACAGTGACTGGAAAACGAGAATCTGGTTGGCGGCGGGGATACCCGGCATTGGCATGCGGGGCTGGGGCGTTGGGCGGTGGGAATTTAGTTTCGTTTGGTCTGGATTTACGGTATCATTTCCGCAATAATTAACGGAGTAAAGGATGCTTGCTAAGCCGCTGCCGATGTTTTTAGGTGATATTGTGAATCTGGGGCCTTACGTGGAAAATGAAGTGAAAAGTGAGAAGGAAAGCAACCAGGATTTTATGCTGCCTGAGGTGATAGGGATACTGCCGATACGCAACGCGGTGGCGTACCCCGGAACGGTTATGCCGCTGGCGATAGGTCGGGAGCGGAGCAAGAGACTGCTTGAAGATATCGTTGTTACCGAGACGATAGTCGGGCTGGTGACGCAGCGGACGCCGGAGACGGATCATCCTGAGCCGAAGGACCTTTACCGGGTAGGGACGGCGGCATCGGTTCTTAAGATAATCAAAATGCCGCAGGGGTCGGCAAATATCATAGTGCACGGGATATGCAGGTTCGAGATACTTGAGATCGTTGCGACTGAGCCTTATCTCAAGGCGAAAGTTCGCATGCTTGAAACGCGGACAAAAGATACCAAGAAGATGAAGGCTCTTATGGTATCGGTGAGGCAGTCGGCGAACCGGGTGATCTCGCTTAGTCCCAATGTGCCGGAAGAGGCATCGGTACTGCTGGAGAATATCGAAAACGCATCGGCGCTGGCGGATTTCCTTGCGGCGAATCTGAATTTATCGCTTGTGGAAAAGCAGTCGATGCTGGAAGAGCTTGATGCGCAGAAGAGGCTGGAAAAAATCTCGGTGGCGCTGGCCAACCAGCTTGAGGTGCTGGAGCTTAGCAACAAGATACAGGGGCAGGTTAAGGAATCGATCGAGAAGAACCAGCGAGAGTATTTTCTGCAGGAGCAGCTTAAGGCTATCCAGCAGGAGCTTGGGCTGGGCGATAGGCGAAGCGATGAGCTCAATGAGCTTAAGGCGAATATAAAGAAGGCGAAGATGCCTGAGGCTGTTGAGGCGGAGGCGCTATCTGAGCTGGACAGGCTTGGCAAGATACCGCCGGCATCGCCGGAATACAGCGTGGTGCGGACGTACCTTGACTGGGTGTGCGAATTGCCGTGGTCGGTGAAGACGGAGGACAAGCTTGATATCGATGTGGCTGAGAAGGTGCTTAACAGGGATCACTATGGGCTGGATAAAATAAAGAAACGCATACTGGAGTTTCTGGCGGTTCGCAAGCTTAACCCGAAGGGCAAGAGTCCTATTTTGTGCTTTATAGGCCCGCCCGGAGTGGGTAAGACGAGTTTGGGGAAATCTATCGCGAGGGCGATGGGACGGAAGTTCATACGCATTTCGCTTGGCGGTATTCGAGATGAGGCGGATATAAGGGGCCATCGGCGGACTTATATCGGTGCGCTGCCGGGGCGGATATTGCAGGAGATACGCAAGGCTAAGAGCAATAACCCGGTATTCATGCTGGATGAGCTTGATAAGATCGGGCAGGATTTCAGGGGCGACCCGGCAAGTGCGCTGCTTGAGGTGCTTGATCCGGAGCAGAATAATTCGTTTACGGATCATTATCTTGATCAGCCATTTGATCTTTCGCATGTGATGTTCATCGGGACGGCGAATTATACCGAGCCGATCCCGCCGGCGCTGCTGGATCGCATGGAGGTGATCGAACTGCCGGGGTATACCGAGCATGAGAAGATGCGTATAGCGAAGAAATATCTTGTGCCGAGGCAGGTTACGGAAAACGGCATAAAGAAGGGGCAGCTCACGATAAAGGACGATGCGCTCGAGACGCTGATACATGGGTATACGCGCGAGGCGGGGGTGAGAAATCTTGAGAGGACGATCGGGTCTATCTGCCGGTCGGCGGCGACGGATATTGCCAGGGGTAAAAAGCGGAAGGTTACTACGGCGGAAACGGATCTGGCCAGGGTTCTTGGACCGATACAGTTTGAGCCGGAGATCGCACTTAGGACGGGTGTACCGGGCGTGGTTACAGGGCTTGCGTATACACCGGTTGGCGGTCAGGTGCTGTTTATTGAAGCGGCGATGATGCCGGGTAAGGGCGGGCTGATGCTTACGGGGCAGATCGGCGATGTTATGAAGGAGAGTGCGCAAGCTGCGTTTACGCTGGCAAAATCCAATGCACTGAAGCTTGGCATTGAGCCGAAGAAATTTGCGGAAAATGATTTTCATATTCATGTGCCGGCGGGGGCGGTGCCTAAGGATGGGCCTAGTGCGGGTGTGGCGATGTATACGTCACTGGTTTCACTATTGCTTGGTAAGTCGGCGAGGCCTGACGTTGCGATGACAGGTGAGATATCGCTGCAAGGTAATGTGCTGCCCATTGGCGGGCTAAAAGAAAAGATACTTGCTGGTAAACGGGCGGGCATTAAGCATATTATCATGCCGGCGCGGAATGAAAAGGATATGGTTGATGTGCCAAAGGATGCTAAGACAGGAATGAGTTTTCATTATGTCAGGGATGTTGAGGCGGTATTGAAATTGGCGATCTCGAAGCTGGCGTAAAAAATAGTGCGGAAGTGCTTCGCTTAAGAGGAAAATTGTTGCGAGTTGCGAGTTTAAGAAAGACTCGATAACATAGGGGCAAGAGCATAGAATAAAGCGCGAACGTCCAATGTTGAATTCAGAGATAGGGTTAAGGCTGCAGTCTCCGGTTTGAGAGGATGATTAATGCAGGTAGTAAGTCGGATTCGAAAGCTCAAATTCACAGTTTTTGTTTTGTCTGTATTTATTTTTAGCGGGTGCCTGGATTTCGATTTCAATATGGGCAGGTTTGCGGTTGCATTTGAGAATCCGCCGGGCAACTGTAAGAAAATAGATAAACGCCTTTTGGGGAAATGGCATTATGCGGATGCAAATCAGGGTAATCCAATGCAAATTCGGCCTAAAGGGGAAAGCTTAATTGAAATCCTCTCGCCTGACGGCAATGACATAGATTCAAATGATATTTTTAAAGCCAAATGCTGCAGAGTTGGCAAGGACAGGTTTTTGTTTTTGCAATCAGAGGTAAATCAAAATTGTGGGGTTGAGAATAAGGCTGCGTATTGGGGCCTGCATTATACATTCAAAGGGAATAACCAAATAACGCTGAGAGCATTCGACCATAATAAGATTGAGAAAATGGTCGCACAAGGCATATTGCAAAAACGGCTAGCGGATCCCAATTGTGGAACTATAATCAGCAGCAGTTCGGATGAAGCAGCTAAGGCGATCAAGAAGTATGGGGCCGCAGCATTTATTTGTGAGCCAAATGAGGCATGGGTATTTTGCAGAGAAAAGCCTTAGCTAGCTTTTACTGCCCAGCGGAATTTGGCGCTGGAAGAGCGGGGGTTTTGCATTATTTCATTTGTTCGTGGGGTAACAGCGTTTTTGGAGCAAGTTGAGTAGACGCCCTGGGCTGTAAGTTCTTTGAATGAATTCTTTACGAGGCGGTCTTCGCCGGAGTGGAAGCTGATTATTCCAATTCGGCCTGCGGGCTTGAGGCAATGGGGGGCGACGCGGAGGAGTGTTTTGAGGGAATTGAGTTCATCGTTTACTAGTATGCGTATGGCCTGGAAGGTGCGGGCTGCGGGGTGGAGTGAGCCGAATGGGGAAGCGATCTGCTGTTTTTTCCAGGTGCGTTCAGTGAGGCCCTTGGCGTTGAGGACAATGCGGAGGAGCTGGCCTACGGTGGTGATGGGCTGGACGGAGCGGCTTGAGACGATGAACTTGGCGATCTTATCGTGGTCGGGCTCGTCGGAGAGTTCCCAAAGGGCGGTTGAAAGCTCGTGTTCGGAGATGGTCGCCAGGAGGTCTGAGCCGCTGGTTCGGATACGCGAATCCATTCGCATATCGAGAGGGCCATCCTGTTTGTAGCTGATTCCGCGGGCGGGGTTATCGACCTGCATGCTTGAGACGCCCAGGTCCGCGAAGATAATGTCGAAGCCGGGGATGGATTCGCCTGGGAGGGCTTTTTCGATGCCGGCATAATTGCTGTGGTAAAAACGAAGTTGGGCTTTTGCGTTTGAGAGACGGGCTTTTGTTTTTTCAAGCTCGGTACCGTCCATATCGAAGCCGATGAGCATGCCGGTTTCGCCGATGTGTTTGATGAACTGTCGGGCGTGGCCGCCGTAGCCGAGGGTGCAGTCGGCGACAATATCGCCGGGTTTTGGGCCCAGGCATGCGATAATTTCTTCAACCAGGACGGGAACGTGGGTGCCGGCGGGGGTTTTGCCCTTGGCGCGGAGCTTGGTTTGCTGATCAGGGTACTTATGCGGCTGAAGCTCCTTGTACTTCTGGTCGAATTTTTTAGGATGGGTACCCGAGTAGCGGGGGCGGCGTTTATGGTTATCTTGTCCGGAGTCGGTCATTATATTTCACATTCAAATTTATACTGGTCATCGTTTACGGCGGTAAGTTTATACCGGCCTCGAAGAATATTACCAGAAAATTCGAAAATGGTAAAGGCGGGATGTTGTTCGATAATCCGGTAGGTGCCTTTGTCGACCAATTGGACGCTTCCACGGCCGTGGTTTACGGGGCCCTGGTAAGTGAGAAATTTAAGGTCGTGGTCGGCGATCTTTGTGGCGAGGGCGCGGCGAGTTGTTATATCTTCAGGAGGGCTGTCGAGCCTATAAGTGATCAAAACAGAACCGGCCCGGAGCATCATATCCCAGTGCCCGGGGCCGGTTAGTGTGTGTTTATGAACGACAAATTCGGATGCGTTTTCGATATCAGCGCCTTGTTATTATGTCAAAGGTATCCTGGGCGATAACGAGTTCCTCGTTGGTCCTTATCATCATCGCGGCTACTTTTGAATCCTTAGTTGAGAAAATCTGATCGTTGGCGCGGTTTTTGGCAGTGTCGAGCTTTAGGCCGAGATAGGTGAAATTTTCGAGCACCTGTTCACGGAGGAACGGGCTGTTTTCGCCTATGCCGGCGGTGAAGACGATCGCGTTTACGCCATTGAGGACGGCGACGTACGCGCCGATGTACTTCTGTATCCGGTAGCAGTAGACGTCGATGGCGGTCTGGGCGTTTTCTTCTCCCTGGTTTGCCAGAGTGACGATGTCGCGCATGTCGTTCTTGCCGCAGAGGCCTTTTAGGCCGCTTTGCTTGTTGAGCAGGTCGTTTGTCTGCGAGAGAGAGACGCCGAGTTCTTCCTGCAGGTAGAGTACGATGGCTGGGTCGATATCGCCGCAGCGGGTACCCATAACGATCCCTTCAAGTGGCGTGAGGCCCATGGAGGTATCGATGCTTTTGCCGTGACTGAAGGCAGTGATGGAACCACCGTTGCCGAGGTGACAGGTGATAATCTTGAGCGTCTCGAAAGGTTTATTGAGCAGCTTTGCTGCCTGTCTGGCTACATAGCCATGGCTTGTGCCGTGGAAGCCATATTTTCGGATGCCGTGCTTGTGATAGAGATCTATCGGCAGGCCATAGAGATACGCCTTTTTGGGCATAGTCTGGTGAATGGCAGTATCGAAGACGGCCACATTGGGGATGCCGGGCATAAGCGCCTGGCTGACTTCAATGCCGGTGATATTTGGTGGATTATGGAGCGGGGCAAGCTTGGCGTTTTCACGAATGGCATCGAGGACGTGTTCATTGATGAGTATGGAGCGGGTAAATTTCTCACCGCCGTGAACTACGCGGTGACCTACGCCGGCGATTTCCTTTACATCTTTAATTACGCCGTGGGCGGGGCTGACCAGTGCTTCTTCAATGGCGGCCAGTGCAGCTCGGTGATCGGGGAGGTCCTTACTAATAACGACCTCGTCCTTGCCGTTGGCTTTATGAGCGATATTGGAGCCCGGCAGGCCGATGCGTTCGACAATGCCCTTAGCCAGGATGGTGTATTCGCCGTTGATCTGGAAGAGCTGATATTTGATACTGCTTGAGCCGCAGTTGATAACTAATATTAACATTTTTATTCCTTCATAGCCTGAATCGCAGTTATCGCGACGGTTGCGACGATGTCATCGGCGTTGCAGCCGCGTGAGAGATCATTCATCGGCTGGGCTAGGCCCTGGAGAACTGGGCCGTACGCTTCGAAGCCGCCGAGACGCTGGGTTATTTTATACGCGATGTTGCCGGCGTCAAGATCCGGGAAGATGTAGACGGTTGCTTTGCCTGCGACGGGTGAGCCGGGTGCTTTGGAGGCACCGACCTTTGGAACATAAGCGGCGTCAAACTGGAGTTCGCCGTCGAGCGGTACAGAATTGCCGAAGCGAGCATTGAGCTTTTCCTGGGCAAGTTTGGTAGCATCGATAACCTTTTGAGTATCGGCGCTTTTGGCGGAACCCTTCGTGGAATATGAAAGCATCGCGACGCGAGGTTCGACGCTGAACTGTTTTGCGGTAATGGTTGTCGTGAGGGCGATATCAGCAAGCTGCTGGGCGTTTGGCTGTTCGACTACGCCGCAATCGGAATAGAGAAAAATTTCTTTGCCGCGGCTCATGAAAAACAAGCTGGAAATGATGTCGATGCCTTTGGCTGCTTTAATTATCTGGAGGGCAGGGCGGACGGTATCGGCTGTTGAATGGATAGCTCCGGCGACGAGGCCGTCGACCATGCCGGATTTGATCATCATAGTACCGAAATAGATCGGGTGTTCCATCTGCTTTCGGGCCTGTTCGATTGTGATGCCCTTTGATTTGCGGAGTTCATAATAGCCCTGTGAGAATTTTTCGAGAAGGTCTGATTTGAGATGATCGATGATAGTGAAATCTGCTAAATCCGCCCCGAGTTTGGCAAGTGAAGATTTGATCTTTTCTTCGTTGCCGATGAGGGTTAGCTTGGCGATCTTTTGTTTGGCCACTTTTGCTGCCGCCTCGAGATTGCGTTCTTCATCGCCTTCGGGCAGCACGATCCGCTTTACGTTGGCCTTGGCCTTGGCCAGGATCATGTCGAGGAAAATATTCTCTTGTGCCATAAATAGTAAATCCCTAAAAAAGTAAAATTTAAGAATTTCGCATTTTAAGCGCGAGCACGGCGTAATTCAAGCGGGGCGAGAAAAAGTTGCAAAATTAAACGTAAAAGGAACAGAAAAGAACATTATGGGGATAAGCGTTCAGTGTTTAGCGTTTGGGGGGAAAGAGGGCTGGGATTGTCGCTATTTGCAATGTGTAAGCATTAAGCTCGAAGCAAATTACAAGCTACAAATTACAAACAAATTCAAAGCACGAAAATCAAAAACAAAGAGGAAGAAAGGCGGGGGGGTGGTAATGGGTTATGGGCCGTGGTGGCCGAAAGCTTGCTGAAATTGCTGTAAGAGGCGTTTGAGTTCGTCGACCTTGGCGGGCTGGGCGCACTGTTTGGCGGCTTGGCAGGCACGGGTGAGCTTGTGGATCAAGGTTAGCTGGCGGATATAGCGTTCATATTGCTGTTTGTCGGAATCGGGATCGGCGGGGGTTATCCGCTGGGCGAGGAAATATTCCGTGAGGATGGTGCAAATTTTATCTGCGCATGCGTCTTTTTCATTAACCCATCGGATGGTCTGGTTAAGGCTGTTGGGTTCGTTTTGGTTTTGAAGAATTGCAATGCAGGCCTTTGAGATATTTTCGGCGGATGCTGAGAGCAGGGCAAATTGGAGGTCGTCGTTCATTACGCCGCAAGGCAATTGGCAATGTGCACCAAGATCATTTAAATAAAGCAAGCCGGCCAGCAGAGCGGTAAATATCCCCTTTTTCATAATGCTTCCCCGGAAAACGTGGTTGATAATTGGGTTTACGACGGCCAGTATAGTGCAAAAAACTTCCTATTTCAAGCGAAAGGTGCTATAATTCGCCAAACATAGCAGGGGGCCACTATGGCACAATCGGAGAGAAAAGCTAATCGCCTGGCGAAAAACCCAAGCCCATATCTTCAGCAGCATGGTTTTAATCCGGTGGACTGGTATCCGTGGGGGCCAGAGGCGTTGGAAACAGCAAAAAGGGAAGATAAGCCGATATTTTTGAGCGTTGGATATTCAACCTGTCACTGGTGCCATGTCATGGCGCATGAGAGTTTTGAAAATGCTTCCATTGCGGATTTGATGAATAAGAATTTTATAAGCATCAAGGTAGACCGCGAGGCGAGGCCGGATATTGATGAATTCTATATGACAGCAGTACAGGCTATGAGCGGCGTCGGCGGGTGGCCGTTGTCGGTATTCATGACCCCGGAGGGTAAACCTTTTTATGGAGGAACGTATTTTCCGCCAGATGAGGGTATGGGAAGGCCGGGGTTTAGGCGGGTGCTGGAGACTATAGCAACGGCATGGAAAAATCAGAAGAAGGAACTGCTCGAATCAGCTTGGGCTATAGACAGGGCGATTACGAGCCATTTAGATACGGAACAGGTCGGCGGGGCGGGGCCGGATAAGGCTGCGATCGAGCAGGCATACCTGAGACTTTCGGGATCTTTCGATGAGGCGCATGGCGGCTTTGGGGCGGCGCCGAAATTTCCGACGCCATCGTATATCGAATTTCTGCTTTCGTACTGGTATCGAACGGGGCATGAGAAGGCGCTGCGAATGGCGGCCAAAACGTTTGATTCCTTAGCGGCGGGGGGCATTACTGATCAGATCGGTGGGGGCGTGCATCGTTATGCGACAGACAGGGGATGGCTGACGCCGCATTTTGAGAAAATGCTTTATGACCAGGCGCTGATAGCATCGTGTGCGCTGCATTTGTTCCAGGTGACGAGGAACGGGCATTATGCGGAGTTCGCACGCGAGATCTTTGAATATGTGCTGCGCGACCTTGGGGCGGATGCGGGCGGTTTTTACAGCGCAGAGGATGCAGACAGCGAAGGCAAGGAGGGCAAGTTTTATGTTTGGGACGCAAAAGAGATAGACTCGATCCTGGGCAAGGCGGATGGGGCGGTATTTAATTATTATTACGGCGTGACGAAAGAAGGCAATTTTGAAGGCGCAAATATTCTTCATTTAAACGCGATGCTGATGGACCTTGAAGAGCGTTTTGATCTTGACCCGGATACAGCGATAAACCTGATAGAAAAATGTCGGCGCAAGCTGTTTGAAGCGCGGCGTTTGCGGATGCGGCCGGGGCGGGATGAAAAGGTTATCGCATGCTGGAATGCTCTGATGATAAGTGCACTGGCACTTGGCGGGACGGTTTTGAATGAGCCTGCGTATGTTGGGGCGGCGAAAAAAGCGATGAAATTCGTTTATGAGAATTTATATGTGAATGGCAAACTTTCGCGGTTCTGGCGAGACGGAAAGGCGTTTGAAAACGGTTTGCTGGAAGATTACGCGGCGATGGCGCTTGCTTTATTGGGGCTTTATGAAGCTACATTTGAGGTAGAATGGCTGGGTCGTGCAAAGGCGTTAGTCGGCCAGATGTGCGAATTGTTTGAAGATGAGTCGCAGGGCGGATTTTTTATGGCTGAGCGGGACGGGGGCGGGCTTATCGCAAATCAAAAGCCGATCTACGACGGTGCGCTTGCATCGGGTAATTCGATGGCGGTGCTTGCGATGGCACGGCTGGCACATTTGACTGGTGACGTTCAACTTATAAACAAATGCCGTCGCACTCTTAACTCATTCGCTAATCAAATTAATGAAAATCCAACGGCGATGGGATATATGCTTTTGTCGTTTGAATTGATCGAGGGGGCATCGCGGCAGGTGATAATTTGCGGGGATCGAGACAAAGCAGGCCAGATGATAAAATATATTCACCGGCAGTATGTGCCTGATACGGTGGTTGCATTGAAAGACAACGGCGAAATTGATGAGTTTATACCGTTTGCAAAAGATATGAAGCCGGCTGGCGAAAAACCGTCTGTTTTTATATGTTCGAATTACACCTGCCAAGAGCCAATTACGAAATTTGATGAGTTTAAAGCGGCTATAAGCGAAAACCTGCTTGGGAATTCGATGAGGAAATAATTATGGAACTTACAACGATAACTCCGCGCATTAAAAATCGGCCAAACCTGTGTATGGAAGCCATGGCTCCGCCGTGCGGTATGGTGGTTTTCGGAGCATCTGGAGATCTGACCAGGCGCAAGCTGCTTTCTGGATTTTTCGAGCTTGCAAAACGAGGTTTGCTCGATGAGCGCATGTACATCCTCGG
>Ga0079306_1000515_pt1 | contig 35147 bp, 35 predicted proteins | sample Methanotroph_Enr_FD_79181 | JGI IMG/M metagenome (GOLD analysis project Ga0079306, IMG submission 79181) | Enriched soil microbial communities from Old Woman Creek wetland in Ohio, USA - Methanotroph_Enrichment_5 | ecosystem: Environmental > Terrestrial > Soil > Wetlands | place: USA: Ohio... | reverse complement strand
TCCGGGCGGTGCCTGCGGCACCGTGGGACTCGCTGCGCTCGTCCTCATGGCCCCGGCCCGGCCGCGGGCTTCGCCCGCACGCCGTCCTCGGCGCCTCAGCGGTCGAGCTCGCCCGCGATGACGTTCATGGCGCCGAGGACGGCGACGGCGTCGGCGATCAGGCAGCCCTTCACCTGGGTGTCGAAGCTGCTGAAGATGGGCAGGCAGGGGGGACGGACCCGGATGCGGTAGGGGTTCTTGCCGCCGTCGCTGACGATGTAGAAGCCCAGCTCGCCGTTGGCGGCCTCGGTGGCGCTGTAGACCTCGCCCACGGGCATCTCCATGCCGTGCATGATGAGCTTGAAGTGGTGGATGAGGCTCTCCATCCGCGTGTAGACCTTCTCCTTGGGCGGCAGGGCCACCTTGTAGTCGTCCACGATGACGGGGCCCGGCTCCAGGCGGTCCAGCACCTGGCGGATGATGCGCAGGCTCTGGCGCATCTCCTCCACGCGGACCAGGTAGCGGTCGAACACGTCGCCCGTGGTGCCCACGGGGATGTCGAATTCGTAGGTCTCGTAGCCCAGGTAGGGCTGGGCCTTGCGCAGGTCCTGCGGCACGCCGGCGGCGCGGAGGCAGGGGCCCGTGTAGCCCCAGCTCACCGCCTCCTCGGCCGTGATGGCGCCCACGCCCTTGGTCCGGTCGTACCAGATGGGGTTGTGGGTGAGCAGGCGCTCGCATTCGTCCACGGCGGCCTCGCACTCCACCAGGAAGCGCTCCGCCAGGGGCACGAAGCCCTCGGGGATGTCCCGGAAGAGGCCGCCAATGCGGGTGAAGCTGGTGTGCAGGCGCTGGCCGGCGGCCATCTCGAAGAGGTCGTAGGCCGTCTCGCGCTGCTTGAAGAGGTAGAGGAAGGCGGTGAAGGCGCCGATGTCCACGGCGTTCACGCCCACGCACACGATGTGGTCGGCGATGCGGGCGATCTCCGACATCAGCACGCGGATCTGCTGGGCCCGCTTCGGGATCTCGATGCCCAGGAGCTTCTCGACGGCGCCGGCGTAGCCCACGTTGTTCATGATGGAGCTGCAGTAGTTCAGGCGGTCCGTCAGCGGAATGAACTGCTGGTAGCTCAGGTTCTCGCCCAGCTTCTCCACGCCGCGGTGGAGGTAGCCCATCCGCGGGCTGGCCTTGACGATGGTCTCGCCCTCGAGCTCGAGGACGATGTGGAGCGTGCCGTGGGTGGTGGGGTGCGAGGGCCCCATGTTGACGATCATGCGATCGCCGTCGAGCTGCTGCCTGGAGAGGGCGATGGATTCCATGAGGGCCGCCTAGTTCCGTTCGCCGTGGTTGTAGGGGGCGGTGCAGCCTTCCATGCAGAAGGGATCCCCGCCATCCAGGGGGAAGTCCTTGCGCAGCGCGTGGCCCGGGAAATCCTCCCAGGTGAGCAGGCGCTCCAGATTGGGGTGGCCATCGAAGCGGATGCCGAAGAGGTCGAAGACCTCCCGCTCGAACCAGTCCGCGGTCTTGAAGCGGCTCACCAGGCTGGGCACGGCCTCGCCATCCGCCACGGGCACCTTCAGCCGCAGCCGCTCCTGGCTGGCCAGGTTGAGCCAGTGGTAGACCACGTCGAAGCGCACCGGCTTCCCGTCGATCTCCCGCTCGGGCCAATCCACCGCCGTGAGGTCCACCAGCAGCTGGAAGCCCTCGCGATGGAGGAGGTCCACCACCGCCAGGAACCGCTCCCTCGCCACCACGATGGTCTGGTCCCCGCGGAAGGCGTGGCGGTCCATGACCACGCCGGGCATCTGCGCATCAATCTGCTCGATCACCATGGTCCCGTCCCCGCCTAGAAGATCGTGCCCGCGCCGCGCCCGGCGGCGTCCATCAGCATCTCGCGGATGGTCTGTTGGCCTGTGAGCCCCTTCTCCGCTTGCCAGGCGTCCTGCCTTGCCAGGCTCTCGTAGAAGCGGGCGATGTGGTCCTTGCGCATGGAGAGGGATTCCTTCTCGATCTTCTCCTGCAGCTTCATCACGCCGTAGATCATGCTCTCGGGCCGCGGCGGGCAGCCCGGGACATAGACGTCCACCGGGATGATGCGGTCCACGCCCTGGAGGGTGGCGTAGGTGCGGTACATGCCGCCCGAACTGGCGCAGACGCCCACGGAGATCACCCACTTGGGCTCGGCCATCTGGGCGTAGATGGTGCGCAACACGGGGGCCATCTTGTTGGTGACGGTGCCCAGGATGAGCATCATGTCGCTCTGGCGGGGGCTGAAGCGCATGGCCTCGGCGCCGAAGCGGCTCAGGTCGTACTTCGACGCCATCATGCTCATGAACTCGATGGCGCAGCAGGCGGTGCCGAAGGGCAGCGGCCAGAGGCTGTTCTTCCGGCCCCAGTTGACCACCGCATCCAGGCGGGTGGTCAGCACGGCATCGTTGAGGGTCGTTTCGGCCATCTCAGCGCTCCCACTCGAAGGCGCCCTTGCCCCAGGCGTAGATGAAGCCCACGAGCAGGGTGGCCATGAAGCTCAGCATGGCCCAGAAGGTCCAGAGGGCGTGCTTGTAGTTCACGGCCCAGGGCAGCAGGAAGGCGGCTTCCACGTCGAACAGGATGAAGAGCATGGCCGTGAGGTAGAACTTCACGGAATACTTGTGCCGCGCCCCGACCTGGAGGGGGGGCACGCCGCACTCGTAGGGCGTGAGCTTCGCGGCCTGGGGGTTCCTCGGCTTCAGGAAGTTGAGCAGCTTGCCTGAAAGGGCCAGGATGGCCGCTGCGGTGACGGCGGCGACCAGGAACAGGATCAGGACCGGCAGGAAGGGCGATGCGGGGTTGGCCATGGCGCACTCGGGCGGAGGGATCCGCGAACGATCAGCTTAGCGCCCTTTGGCTTGCGACGGTCCGTGCCTAAATCACAAGCTTCCGGATAGAATCGGGGATTCCACCGACCTGCCGGGAATTCCATGAGCGACCTGAAGCTGCGCGTCAAAGAAATGATCATCGACCGGCTGAAGCTGGAGGGGATGACCCCCGACCAGATCGAGGACCAGGCGCCGCTCTTCGGGGAGGGGCTGGGGCTGGATTCCATCGACGCCCTGGAGCTGGTGCTGGGCATCGAACAGGTCTTCGGCGTGAAGATCGAGGACGAGGCCTCGGGCACGAAGGCCTTCCGCTCCGTCGAGGCCCTCACGGCCTTCATCGCCGAGCACCGCAAGGCCTGAGGCGCCATGACCGACATCCCCGGCCACCTGCCCCACCGCCCTCCCTTCCTGCTGGTGGACCGGATCCTCGAACGCGAACCCGGCGTGCGCGTGGTCGCCGAAAAGCTGGTGGCGGCCGGGGAGCCCTGCCTCCGGGGGCACGTCCCGGATCGCCCCCTGCTGCCGGAGGTGCTGCTGCTGGAGATGCTGGCCCAGACCGCCGGGTTCCTGGAGGCCGACTCCCTGCACGGCCGGGCCATGTTCCTGGCCGGGATCCAGGATGCCCGCTTCCAGGCGCCGGTCCTCCCCGGCGATCGGCTGCGCCTGGAGGTGTCGCCCGAGGGGGCCTTCGGCGGCCTGATGAAGGTGCGGGGCACGGCCACCTGCGAGGGCCGCGAGGTCTGCGCCGCCAGCCTCATGGTCAAGCGGTCGTGAGCCCCGCCCCGGCCGGCCGGATCCGCGTGGCCGTCACCGGCCTGGGCATCGTGTCCTCCCTGGCCGCGGACCGGGAGGCCACCTGGTCCGCCATGCTCGCGGGCCGGGACGGCCTGGGGCCCCTCACGGGCCTCGACCTGCCCCTGGAACCGGCCCAGATCGCCGGGGAGGTGCCCCTGGCCGCCGCGCGGCACCAGACCCGCTGCGAAGCCATGGCCCTCCGCGCCCTGGAGGAGGCCCTGGATGGCCTCGCCCCTGCCGGCGATCCCCGCCGCATCGGCGTCTTCCAGGGGGCCGGCACCTCGGGCCTGCCGGCGGCGGAAGCCTACCTCGCGGCCCTCCTGGCCGGACGCTCCCACCCGGCCACGGAGGCCGCATCCCAGAGCCCCTGCCGCGTCACGGACGCCCTGGCCCGGCGCCTCGGCGCCCGGGGCCCCCGGGCCACGGTGATGAACGCCTGCTCCTCCAGCCTGCTGGCCCTGGGCCAAGCCTGGGAGCGCATCGCCGCCGGGGAGCTGGACCTGGCCGTGGCGGGCGGCGCGGAGACCCTCTGCATCGCCACCTACGCCGGCTTCTCCAGCCTGAAGGCGGTGGACGCCGCCCGGTGCCGCCCCTTCAGCCGCGACCGCGGGGGCCTGAACCTCGGCGAGGGCGCCGTGCAGATCCTGCTGGAGCCCCTCGACCGGGCCCGGGCCCGGGGCGCCGTCATCCTGGCCGAGGTGCTGGGCTATGGCGCCAGCATGGACGCCCACCACCCCACGGCCCCGCATCCGGAGGGCGAAGGCGCCGCCCGGGCCCTGGCCATGGCCCTGCGCACCGCCGGACTGGATGCCGCGGAAGTGGACCTGGTGAGCGCCCACGCCACGGCCACCCCTGCCAACGACGGCGCGGAATGCAAGGCCATCCGCCGGGCCCTGGGGAGCGCCGCGGACCGCGTGTCCGTCACCAGCTCCAAGAGCCAGTTCGGCCACACCCTGGGCGCCGCCGGGGCCTTCGGCGCCGCCACGGCGGTCCTGGCCCTGCGGGACCAGGTGGTGAGCCCCACCCTGCGCCTGGCGGAGCCCGATCCCGAGTGCGATCTCGACTGCACGCCCCTGGCGGCGAGGGAACGGACGCTCCGGGCCGCCCTGGTCAACGCCTTCGCCTTCGGCGGGAACAACGTGAGCCTGGCGCTCCACCGCTGGGACGGGCGATGAGCAGGGACCTCGTCCTCACGGGCCTCGGCCTGGTGCTGCCCTGCGGCGACGGGATCGACGCCGCCCGGGCCAGCCTGCGTTCGGGCGCGCCCTGCTTCGCGGAGCTTCCGGAGTCCCTGGGCCGGGGCCGGGGCGCAGCCTGCGCGGACTTCGCTCCCGCCGGAATCATCCCCCCCATGCAGCTGCGCCGCCTGGACCGCTGCTCCCGCTTCGCCTGGGGGGCGGCCCACCAGGCCTTCGCGGACGCGGGACTGGATCCGCGGCCCCTGGGCGAGCGGATCGCCGTGGCCGTGGGCACGCTCACGGGCGGCAGCGAAGCCACCGAGGGCTTCCTCCGCCCCTACCTCCAGCGGGGCCCCGAGGGCGCCTCGCCCATGCTCTTCCCCAACAGCGTGGCCAATGCCGCCAGCGGCCACCTGGCCCAGGCCTTCGGCCTGAAGGGCCCCAGCGCCACCTTCCTTGAGTGGGAGTGCGCCACCTTCGCGGCCCTGGAGCAGGCCGCCCGCTGGCTGCGCACCGGGATGGCGGAGGCCGCCCTGGTGCTGGGCACGGACGGCCTCTTCCCCCTGCTGCTGGAGATCGCCCGGGGGGCGCGGCTGCTGGCCCGGCACGGCGATCCCGTGGCCGGATCGGGCCGCGGCTTCCTGCCGGGCGAGGGGGCCCAGGCCTTCCTGCTGGAGACCCGGGATCACGCGGAAGCCCGGGGCGCCCGCATCCGGGCCACCCTCGGCGACCTGGCCGGCGTCCCCGCCCTGGCGAACGATCCGGCCGCCCGGGCCGGCGCCCTCGGCGAGGCCGCAGCCGCCGCCCTCGGCGGCGCGGTGCCGGACCGCTGGATCGGCGGCAGCAGCGGCTCCCCGCGGCTCGATCCCTCCGAATCGGCCCTTCGCCGGGCCCATCCGGACTGGCCGGAACCCGTCCATCCCAAGCTCCTGTGGGGCGAGTTCGCCGGCGCCGGAGGTCCCCTCCTGGCGGCGGCCCTGCTGGAACCCGCGGCCCGGGTGCTGGTCACCTCCCCCGGCAGCTTCGGGCCCCAGTACGCAGCCCGCTTCGAAGGCGTTAGGCTGTAGCCCCATGAACTCGCGCGACCAGATCAGCATCACCAGCCAGTCCATCCTCTGGGTGGCGGGCGTGGGTGTGGGCCTGCTGACCCTCGCCTTCGTGATGGGGGTCCAGGTGGGGAAGCAGAGCGCGGCCCTGCGCCGGCCCGCGGTCCGCACCGGGGAGGAGGACCTGCGCGACCTGCCCGAGCCCCTCGTGGACCAGCTGAAGGTCTTCGAAGGCGACGGCCCCGACAAGCTCGTGCCCACCCCGCGGGTGGATGCCTCCGCGCCCGCGCCCGTGGCCAAGGACGCCTCCGCTGCGCCCGCGCCGGCCGCCGGTCGCTGGACCCTCCAGCTCGTGGCCACCCCCGATGCCGCCGAGGCCAAGCGGGTGGCCGACCGGGCCAAGGCCGCCGGCTTCGCCACCACCACCATGAAGGAGAAGGGCCAGGTGAAGGTGCGCCTGGCCAAGGCCGCGGACCGCGCCGCCATGGACAAGACCGCCGAGAAGCTGAAGAAGGCCGGTTTCAAGCCCTTCGCCGTGAAGGCGGAGTAGGCCCCGGCTCCGCTCCGCCTAGGGCTTGGGATAGACCCGGAGTCCGACCCATTTTTTAAGGATGACCTTGCCGGGGGCGAAGCCGCGGGGCTTGCTGATGTCAGCGATGCGCGCGAGGTGGACCTCCACCTTGCCGCCGTCCCGGGCCTTGCTGTGGTAGGCGGCCAGCTCGGCGGCGCGCTCCAGGACGTGGCGCGGCAGGTCGCTCAGCTTGTCCGGGTTGCGGATGACGACATGGCTGCCCGGCAGGTTCGCCACGTGGAGCCAGAAATCCAGGTTGTCGGCCACCTTGAAGGTGAGCTGGTCGTTCTCGGCATCGCCCTTCCCGATCAGCACCTCGAAGCCGTCCACCATGACGCTGCGGAAGGCCGCGCCCTTGCCGTCCTTCCGCTTCGCGGCCTGCTGGTCCATGCGCCGGGGCTCCTTCCTCGTCCGTTCCGTCTTCGGTTGTCGCGCAGGGGGCGCCTCCGGCGCAAGGGCCGCCGCCTCCCGCCGCCGGGCCCAGGCCGTCCGCTCCCGGACCAGCTCGGCCTCCAGCTCCGCCACCCGGGCCAGGCCGCGCTCCGCCTTCTTGGCGGCGGCGAACCAGGCCTGGGCCGCGGCCTCGGCGGTCTTCCCCTCGGGCAGGAGGAGCCGCGAGCCATCCAGCAGCACCACCTCGCGGGTGGCCCCCTTCAGGCGGTACAGCTCGGCCGAGACCTGCGCGGCCTGGGTTTTGAGGGGCAGGCTGGCCCCGTGCCGGGCGCGGTCCCGGGCCAGGGCCTCCGCGAGCCGGTCCATGCGGCCGGCCTCGGCCTGGAGCTTCCGCTCGGCCGCGGCCCGGGCGGGCCCCAGCACCAGCGCCTCGGCCCGGACGCGGGACCAGGCCCGGTGCCGGTCCAGGAGGCCGCCCTCGCCCTCCAGCACCTCCGGGATCTCCCCCGCCAGGGCCGCCTCCAGGGACTCGCCCCAGCGCTCCCGCCACCGGCGGAGCGGCGGCGGATCCTCGACGGGTTCCGGCGGCGCCGCCGGAAAGGGGGAACCCAGGCCCAGGCGGGGCGCCTGGACGTCCAGGCCGTCCACCCGCAGGCCCGCCCGCCCCGGGATGGCCTGGAAGGCGAGGCGCAGGGTCTCGAGGCGGCCGGTGATGGCGCGGCGCTGGAACACGAGGCCCAGCCAGCGTTCCCGGGGATCGCCCTCCACGGCCTTCAGGCGGGCGCCGCTGAACCAGGGCCCCCAGAGCCGGGAGCTGTCCTTCGCGGCCTCGGCCTGGAGCCGCAGCCAGGCCTCGTCCGTGGCCTCCAGGAGCCACAACTCGGGCTTCGGCTGGAGCAGGAGCACCCAGCCCTCGGCGGCCTTCCGGCCCGCCCAGCGCAGACCCAGGGCCCGTCCGGAGGCCCAGACGGTTTCCACGGGCAGATCCTGGCGCTGGGTCATCCAGGCCCGGGCCAGGGAGAGCAGGAGGGGCGCGTCCATTCGTGATCGATATAATCCAGGTATTCAGCCAAGATGAAGGGTTCGGTCCCCATCCCAGCATCCCATGGGACGGGCCGGATTTCAGGTTCCGGCCCCGTTTCTTCGATAAGTGGATCCTATGAACGCCTCGCCCGCCGCAAACCCCCGCCCGCTCCAGGTCCTGCTGGTGGACGACAATCCCATCCAGCTCAGCCTGCTCCGGCACCTGTTCCAGCGCCACGGCCACCACACCCTCGAGGCCCGGAACGGCGCCGAGGCCCTCCTGGTGCTGGCCACGGAATTCCCCGATGTGGTCGTCAGCGACTGCGTCATGCCCCTGCTGGACGGCTACCAGCTCTGCCGCCTCCTCAAGGACGACCGCGCCACCCGCCACCTGCCCGTGCTGCTGCTGACCGCCCAGGGCGGCGGCCTGGCCCGCTTCTGGGCGAAGACCTGCGGGGCGGACCGGTTCCTGGTGAAGGGGCGCGATCTCGACCACGTGGTGGAGGTGGCCTCGTCCCTGGCCCAGCAGGCGGGCCGCCCCCGACGCGGCCATCAGGTGCCGCGCCTGGCCCAGGAGAACTTCGGTGTGGACGCCATCCAGCGCCAGCTGGCCCAGGCCCTGGAGCAGCGGCTGGTGGAGACGGCCATGCGCGACTCCATCGGCCGGCTCTACACGGTGGAACACGACACCACCAAGCTCATCCAGGGCTTCATCGAGATCCTCCAGGAGCTGGTCCTCCCGGGCGCCCTGGCGGTGGCCTACCTGGGCGAGGACGGCGCCTGGTCCGCCGGCGTCCACGGCGCCTCCACCAGCGATCAGGACCGCGCCACCCTCGAATCCGAACTGGCCCAGCGCCTTGGCCTCCCCGCCCCCATCGAGTGCCACTGGCACCCTGCCAGCGATCCCGAGGAGCGGCGCCGCAGCCTGCGCGATCCGGCGCGGGTCGTGCTCTCCACGGCCATGCCCGGCTATCCCGTGTCGGGCGCCGTGGGCCTGCTGGCCGAACGGCGCGCCGCCGAGGACCATGAACGCCTCTTCGAGATCGCCGCCGAGGAGCTGGGGCGCCTGCTGAGCCTCGAGGACTCCCGGCTGCGCCTCTACCACCAGGCCATCCGCGATCCCCTCACGGGCCTCTACAACCGCCGCCACATCCTCGACATGCTCGGCGTGGAGCTGGACCAGTGCGGCCGCTTCGGCCAGGCCCTCTCCATCATGGTCGTGGACCTCGACCATTTCAAAACCGTGAATGACCGCTACGGCCACGCCACGGGCGACCAGGTGCTGAGCGTGGTCGCCCAGCGCATGGCCTTCGGGCTGCGCAAAGTGGATCAGCTCGGCCGCATCGGCGGCGAGGAATTCCTGGCCTACTGCCCCCAGACCGACCTGGAGGGCGCCCGGGCCCTGGCCGAGCGCCTCCGCGAGGAGGTTTCCGCCGAACCCATCCCCGGCCTGCCCGAATCGGGGCGCGTGACCCTCAGCATCGGCCTGGCCACCTGGAACGGCGCGGAGGACAGCACCGAGGCCCTGCTGGCCCGCGCCGACCGCAACCTCTACAAGGCCAAGGCCGAGGGGCGGAACCGCGTCGTGGGTTAGGCCCAGGGAAGACGCTGGCCGCGGAAGGCACGGAAGCAAGCGGACACCCACGCCTGCTTCCGCCTCCTCCGTGAGACTCCGTGTCTCACCTGACCAGTCCGGCCTTGACAGCCTCGAGGTCAGGATCGCATGATGCCATACGCTTCCGTATGGAGAACCCATGGAACCCGGATCCCCGGTCCCCGATGACCTGGCCCAGCGCGTGGCGCGCCTGGAGGCCCAGGTGGCCTGGCTGCTCCAGCAGGGGCAGGCGTCCCGGCCCGCGGCCCCCCCGCCGGCTGCGCGCCCCCAGTCCGCGGCCTCGCCGCAGGCCCCGGCCCGACCCGGCCGGGAGGTCTCGCCCGTGGTCTGGATCGCGGGCATCGGGGCCGTGCTCTTCCTGGCCGGGGCCGTGTTCTTCTTCCGCTGGGCCGTGCAGCAGGGCTGGATGGGCCCAGAGCTGCGCTTCGCCCTGGGGCTCCTTGTCGGCGGCGGTCTGACGGCCTTCGCCGCGCGGCTCGCGCTCGGCGGGAACCGGCGTCTGGGGGTGGCCCTGCTGCTGGCGGGGCTGGGCAGCCTCCAGTTCACCTTCCGGGCCGGCGCCTTCAACTACCACTTCTTCGACCCCGTCCTGGGCCTGGCGGCCGTGGCCGTGCTCACCCTCCTGGCCGGGGCCCTGGCGGCCCGGATCCGCAGCGGTGGCGCCCTGACCGTGGCCCTGGCCTCGGGCCTGGCGGCCCCCCTCGCCTTCAGCCAGGGCGGCCACCACGAGGTGGCCCTGGCGGTCTACCTCGCCGTCCTCATGGCCGCCACCCTGGCCGTGCCCTACCTGGCCCGCACGGGCGGAACCTGGATCGGGGCGCGGTGGACGGCCCTGCTCGGCACCTGGTTCCTCCTCCTCCCCGCCTGCGCGGAGGTAACGAAGGCGGACGCCCCCCTCCTGGGCCTCCTGCTGGTGCTCCACTTGGCCCTGGCGGGCCTGCTCGCCTGGCTGCCCGCCGCGGAGGAGCGCCCCGGCACGCCCGCCGCCCTCTGGCTGGCTGCCTCCATCCTCGCCACCGCCTTCGGCTGGCTGCTGTGGAAGCGCCTGGGCTGGGCCCCGGAGCTGTACGCCGGCCCCGTGCTGGCCGCCGCGGCCTGGAACCTGGGTCTGGTGCAGTCCGCGCGGCGCCGCCTCGGGGGGCGCTCCGCCGACCTGGCCCTGCTGGCCCTCGCAGCCGGCCACCTGGCCCTGGCCGTGCCCGTGGCCCTGGCCTGGCGCTGGGTCGGACCGCTCTGGGGCGCCTTCGCCCTGGCCCTGGCCTGGGCCGCCCATCGCGGCGGCGAGGCCGGATCCGAGGAGGCCGCCGCCCTGCGGCGCCTGGCCCTGGGCATGGCCCTCCTGGCCACGGGGCGCTGGGCCTTCCACGGCCTCGACGGGGCCTTCGAGCCCTGGCGCGCGGGCCTGCCCTTCCTCCGCGCCGCCTTCGCCGAGGGCGTTCTCGCCGCCGCCGCCTGGGGCCTCCTGGTGCGGGACCGGGACGGCCTGGCGCGCCTCCTGGCCTTCCTGGCCCTGCAGGTCACGGCGAACGTCACCCTCGCCGTGGAGGCGGCCCGCCTCGTCCATTGGCTGCAGGCGCCGGATCCGCAGCAGGTGGCCTGGACCGCCAGCCGCGCCGCCTCCATCGCCCTCACCCTGGTCTGGGCCCTCTCCGGCGCCTGGCAGTGGATGCGCGGGCTCAGCCTCGAGGATGGGCCGCGGAAGGCCCTGCTGGGCGCGGGCTACGCTTGGATGGGGATCGCGGCCCTCAAGCTCCTCCTGGCCGATCTCGCCACCGCCGACACGCCCCTGCGGGCCCTGGCCTTCCTGGGCGTGGGCGCCATCGGCATGACCGCGGCCACCCTGGCCCGCCGCCATCACCCCGAGGCCCGCCCATGACGCCAACCCGTCTCGTTCCGCTCCTCGTCCTCCTGAGCCTGGCCTGCGCGAAGGAGGACGCCACCGGCCTCCACCGCCGCGCCATCACGGCCCCCGCCGCCAGCGGCTGGGCCCGCCTGCCGCTGGATGCCGCCGCCCAGGCAGAAACCAAGGGCCTGTGGATCTCCGATGCCGCCGGCCGCAGCGTGCCCTTCCTCGTGGCCCGCGAGGGCCTGTGGGCGCCCCAGCCCCTGGACCTGGACCACCCGATCCTGGGCACGGATGGTCTCGGACGCCCCAGCGCGGAATTCGGCGTGAAGCTGCCCGGGGGCTGGCGCGTGGGCGAACGGGCGAAGCTGCGCCTCGACCTCGACCTGGAGGGCCCCGCCCCCTGGGTGGTCACGGTGGAGGCCGCGCGGCAGCGCCCGGGCGGCGCCTTCCTCGCCTTCGACGCACCACCCCCCGCGCACCTCTACGACCTCGCGCCCTCGGGCCGCTGCGCCCGCCTCGAGCTGCCCTGGGACGGGGAGCGCTACCGGATCGCCCTCCGCGCGGACCAGGGCCGAGCACCCCGCATCACGGGCCTGCGCGTGGCCGCGGAGACGGGACCGGAGGCCCTGGCGCCGGAACAGACCCTGGCGGCACCCCTGGAACCGGTGCCGGACCGGGCCGGGGCGTGGCGGATCACCCTCCCCCAGGCTCACCGCGTCGTGGGGCTGGATCTCACGCTGGCCCCGCCCGCCGCGCCCCTGCGCCTCGAGATGGCCCTGGACGACGGGGCCTTCGCCCCCGCGCCCGAACCGGTCTGGAACCTGCCGGCCCTGGGCTCCACCGCCACCCGCCTCTCCCTGCCGCCCACCCTCGCCCGGCGGGTGACCCTCCGTCTGCCGGCGGGCGCCCGGCCCGAATCGGCGGTGGTCCGGATCCGCCACCAGGTACTGCTCTTCCCGGCGGAGGCCGACCGGGCCTACACCCTCCACCTGGGCGGGGAGGCCCGGCCCGCGCCGGGCGACCTGGGCGCCCTGCCCTCCAGCCGCCTCCTCCTGGCCGCCGAACCCCTGGCGCTGGGCCCCGAGACCCCCGATCCGGATGGCCTGCCCCGGCGCATCGCCTCCGGCGAGCGGGCCCGCCCCTGGATGCCCTGGCTGGCCGGCGCCGCCGTGCTGGTCCTGGCGCTCGCCGCCTGGCGGCTGCTGCGGGACGGTCAGGCCTGAAGCCCCGCCAGCACCTGGTCCGTGGTCTGCACTGCGGCGAACTGGCCCCGCAGCTCGGCCAGGGCCACGCGGTGGGCGGTCTCGGCGGGAATGCGGCCGCCCTCGCCGTCGTCCAGCGACAGCGCGGAGCTGGCGTCGGACACCACCGTGACGGCGAAGCCCAGGTTGGCGCCAAGGCGCGCGGTGCTCGACACGCAGAGGTGCGTGGTGATGCCCGCGATGACGAGGCCCGTGATCCCGTGGCTGCGCAGGTGCTCCTCCAGGCCCGTGCCCAGGAAGGCCGCATGCACGGCCTTGGTGAAGACCGGCTCGCCGGGCCGGGGCTCGGCTTCGGGCTTGAAGCCGTGGCCGGGCTGGTCGGGATGCAGCGGGGAGGCGGGGTTCGCGGAAGCGTGGCGCACGTGCAGCACGGGGCGGCCCGCGGCGCGGAAGCCCGCCAGCAGCCGCGCCACATGGGCCTCGGCCCCGGGGGTGCTGCGGACGCCCCAGCTGGGATCATCCCAGGCCTTCTGGACATCGATGAGCAGCAGGGCGGTGGTCATGACACCTCCGGTTGGGATTCGGGGAGGGACGCGGCCGGCCGGAGCTGCACGAGGGCCACGGCCGACAGGATGATGAGCATGCCCATCAGGCCCCGGGCGCCGAAGGGCTCCTTCAGGATGAGGGTGCCCAGCAGCACCGCCACCAGCGGGTTCAGGTAGGCGTAGGTGCCCATCTTCGCGGGGGGCCAGGCCTTGGCCAGGTAGATGTAGGCGCTGTAGGCCAGCACGGAGCCGAACAGGGCCAGGTAGCCCGCCGCCAGCAGGGCCTGGGGGCGCAGCGGGGCCCGCAGGTAGCCGCCCGTCAGGGGCGCCACCAGCCAGCCGATGACGGCCGCCGTGGCCATCTGGAGGCCCCCGTTGGTGAGCAGGCCCCCGCCGTGGACGAAGCGCTTGCCGTGCAGGGTGCCCCAGGACCAGATGATGGGCGCCAGGATCATGGCGGCGAGGCCCTTCGAGTCGACGCGCAGGGCGCCCGCGGGCCACACCAGCACCACGACTCCCGCCAGGCCCAGACCCAGGCCGGCCCAGCCCTTCGGCCCGAGGGGCTCCTTCCCCAGGGAGAAGAGGGCCAGCCAGAGGGGCACGAGGGCCGCCAGCACCGCGGTGACGCCAGAGGGTACGGTCAGCTCCGCCCAGGACACCATGGCGTTGGACACGCCCAGCAGCAGCGCGCCCACGAAGACGATGTGGCCCACTTCCCGGGCCGGCGGCCAGGGCTCGCGGCGCAGGCGCCCCAGGCCCAGGGCCAGCACCGAGGCCAGGGTGAAGCGGACGGCCACCAGGCCGTAGGGCGTGAAGGATTCCACCCCCACGGCGATGGCGAAGTAGGTGGAGCCCCAGACCAGGGCCACGGTGAGGTAGGCCAGCCAGCCCATCATCCGCGGGGCTCCGGAAGGGCGGCGCGCTCCACGCGGCAGACCCGCAGGGCGAAGGCGCCGTACCAGCGCTCACGGCCCAGGCGCTGGGCCACGGCGTGCTCCGCGTGGGCCTTCCAGGCGGCGATGCTGGCCTCGTCCCGCCAGTACGACACGGTGATGCCGAAGCCCTGCGCGTCCCGGACGCTCTCCACGCCCAGGAAGCCCGGCTGCTGCCGCGCCAGCTCGACCATGCGCTCCGCCATGGCGGCGTAGCCCTGGTCGCCTTCCGTCCGCTGGCTGATGAAGATGACGGCGTGGTACGGCGGTTCCGGGGTGGCGGCGATCACTTGCGGACCTTCTTCCCCGGGCCTTCCACGGGGAAGGGGCTCGGCCCCGCCTTCTCCCAGTGCGTCTCCAGCACCATGGTGGTGCGGGTGGTCACCATGGGGCCCAGGGCCCGGATCCGTCGCAGGCGCTCGGCGATCCCGGCGGGGGTGTCCGCCACCACCTTCAGCAGCAGGGCATCCTCGCCGGCGATGGTGTGGGCCTCCAGGATGTCCGGCTCGTCCTCCAGGGCCTTGATGAAGCGCTGCTCGATGGCCTCGTTGTTGTCCTTGTACCGCACGGCCACGAAGGCCACGGTCGGCTTGTTCACCGACGCGGGGGAGACGCGGGCCGCATAGCCGCCCAGGACGCCGTCAGCCTCCAGCCGCTTCACGCGGTCGATGATGGTGGGCCGGCTCACGCCGAGGCGCTCCGCCAGCTCCGCATGGCTCATGCGCCCCTCCTGCTGGAGCAGCGCCACGAGTCGGCGGTTGAGATCGTCGTCCATCAGCGGCTTCACCATGGGGCCTCCGGATGCCTTCCATTCAACACTGTGGAAGGCATCCAATCAACAATCGCTACAACCCGTCAATCCGGATCGGGCCCACTCCGGGTGGTGGATCGGGGTACCATGGGGCCCCGAGGTGTCCATGGACTTCGCCCGCCCCTACACCGACCAGAGCTTCTTCCTGATCGCGGGGCCCTGCGTCATCGAAAGCCGGGAGCATGCCCATTTCATGGCCGGCCAGCTCCGCGACCTGGCGGAGGCCCGCGGCATCCCCTTCGTCTACAAGTCCAGCTTCGACAAGGCCAACCGCACCAGCCGCGACAGCGCCCGCGGACCGGGCATGGACGAGGGCCTGGACATCCTGGCCGAGGTGCGGCGCCGCTACGGCGTGCCTGTGCTCACGGACGTGCATGAGAGCCAGCAGTGCGCCCCGGCCGCCCAGGCCGTGGACGTGCTCCAGATCCCCGCCTTCCTCTGCCGCCAGACGGACCTCCTCCTGGCCGCCGCAGCCACGGGCCGGACCGTGAACCTGAAGAAGGGCCAGTTCCTCGCCCCCTGGGACCTCAAGCACGGGGTGGAGAAGCTGAAATCCGTGGAGGGCCACGGCCCGGTGTGGGTCACGGAGCGGGGCTCCAGCTTCGGCTACGGCAACCTGGCCGTGGACTTCCAGTCCTTCCCGCATCTCCGGAAGACCGGCTGCCCCGTGGTCTTCGACGCCACCCACAGCGTGCAGAAGCCCGGCGCCCTGGGCCACGCCACCGGCGGCGCCCGGGAGATGATCCCCACCCTGGCCCGCGCCGCGGCCACGGCGGTGGACGGTTTCTTCTTCGAGGTGCACGACTGTCCTGACAAGGCCTTCAGCGACGGCCCCAACGCCATGCACCTCGAGCGCTTCGGCGAGCTGCTGGACCAGCTGCTCGTCCTCTGGCGCGCGGGGCGGGCCGCGGCCCAGCAGGATCCCGCGGGGCGCTGATGCCGACGGGGGCGCTGAAAGCCGGGCGCGGCCTGGAGCTGCGCCCCCTCCGCCTCGCGGATGCGCGGGCCCTCTTCGAGCAGGTGGACGCCAACCGCGCCCGCCTGCGCCGCTGGCTGCCCTGGCCTGACGCCAACCGCTCCCTGGCCGATTCCCGGCTCTACATCCTGCGGATGCGGGCCCAGGCCCGGGCCGGCCTCGGCGCGTCCTACGGCCTCTGGTGGAAGGACCGCCTGGTGGGCGTGGCCGGGTTCAACTGGATCGACCAGCCCAACCGCGGCGGCGCCCTCGGGTACTGGCTGGCCAGGGAGGCGGAGGGCCGCGGCCTCATGACCGCCGCCGTGGCGGCCCTCCTCCGCCACGGCTTCCGCACCCTGGCGCTGAACCGCATCGAGATCCGCGCCGGCATCCGCAACCGCCGCAGCCGCGCCATCCCCGAGCGCCTGGGCTTCCGCCGCGAGGGCACCCTCCGCCAGGCCGAGTGGGTGAACGGCCGCTTCGTGGACCACGCCGTGTACGGGCTGCTGGCCTCGGAGTGGCGTAGCCGCTGAGGCCCCCCTAACGAAGATGGAAGGGCATCGTCAACTTGAACCGGGCGTACTGGGGCACTCCGTTGAGAAGGGCCGGCTCGAACTTCCACGCAAGGGCATAGCGGATGGCCGTGGCCAGAAGTTCCGGCGGCCCGGCAAGGGCCTCGGCCTGAACCGGCAGTCCCGCGGGACTGACGACGATGCCGACGATCGCCACCCCCTGGATGTGGTGGATCTTCGCCTCAAACGGATAGGGGGGAGGCGGCGGCTGGTACCGCACCCGGATCTGCTTGAACTCGAAATCCACGGCCCCGGGCCTGCCCCCCACAAGCTGCGTCGGGACTGCACCGGGCCCCTTCACCTTGACGGGAGGAGGAGCTGGCGCTGCGGGTCCGCTCAGATCCCCCAGCGAGCGGATTACCGTCTCCATCAGGCTTGCCTGGAACCCCTCCTCCCCCCGCTGGGCCAGCAGGTGCGTGGAGAAGCAGGCCTTCGCACGCTCCGCAGGCGTGTCGAAAGACAGGCGCCAATCGCTGAGGAGGCAACCCCGTGCCTGCACCTCGTGGAAGAAGATCCCATCCCGGGAACGGACGGCCTGGATCACCACTTTCACGGACAGTGTGCGGTCAGGATCGCAGTGGCCGGGCTCCACGGACGGGAGTCCGAGGGAGGCGAGCCAGTGCAGGGCCTCGGCGCGGATGGGTTCCAGATCCACCGGCACGCCTTCGGTCGAAGGAGCCACTTCGAGGTCGAGCACGGCCCCCGTCGGGGCCTGGCCCGACGGGGCGGTCCCCTCCAGGCGGAAAGCCAGATCCAGGCGTGTCACGGCCTGCACGGGCATCCCATCCACCACCACCGGCGCGAAGGCCCACTGCCTGCACCAGGCTTCGGCCGCCGGACGGAGCAGTGCGGGGCCTTCGATGGCCTCGGCCCGGGCCACCCGGCCGGAACGGTCTAGAACGACCCGAACCGAGACCGTTCCCTGGGCACCGGCCATCCGGGCAAGAGGTGGAAAGGAGAGCTTCCCGGGGCGGATCCTGGGGGTGAGTGCGGACCACACCACAGGCGTGGGCACTTCGGCGGAGGGCCCCACGAGCGCCTGGGCGCCGAGGAGGCAACTGGCCATCATGAACCACACCGCCGATGCCGCACGCTGCATGGACGCTCCCGGAAGGATCCCGAGAGTGTACGCGGTTCCCCCCGGGGAGCGGCCTACTCCACCCCGGCGGCGCAGGTGAGGTTCAGCAGGGCCATGGCCCGAGTCACCATCCGCGCAGCGGATAGGACGGAATGGCCCCACAGGGGCCATTGCCGCCCGGAGGGCGAGGGCCCGGGCCCGGCTACTCCACCCCGGCCGCGTAAGTGAGGTTCAGCAGGGCCATGGCCCGAGTCACCTTGCCCACGCTGTTCTTGGTGGTGTCGGTGTAGAGGATGCCGCGGCGGTCCAGGGCCTCGTAGTCGAAGTTGCCGTCGCCGCTCAGGTCGAAGCAGAGGGCGCCGTCCTTGATCCAGTCCGTGGGGATCCGGTAGCCGGGCGCCGGCACGGCGCTCACGATGACATCGGCCATCCGGATGAAGCCCTCCAGGTGCGCCTTGTTGGTGTTCGCGTGGCAGAGGATGGGCGTGGCCTTGAGGTTGGCCACCATGGCGGTGAGGGGCCGCCCGATGCGGAGGCTGTCGTTGATGACGAGCACCGTCTTGCCCGTGAGCCAGGCGTCGCCGAAGCCGCGCTTGAGGGTCTTCACGATGGCCCGGGCGGTGCAGGGCGTCATGCAGCGGTGCTGGGAGCCGTCGTCCAGGCGCTTCCGGTACTTGTTCAGGAATCCGATGTTGATGGCGTGCAAGCCCTCGATGTCCTTGCCGGGATCCACCAGGTCCATCACCTCGTCGTCCTTGATCTCTGGGTAGCGCAGGGGATAGAAGATGAAGACCCCGTGGGTCTTCTCGTCCTGGTTGAGCCGCGCCAGGAGCTTCACCAGCTGCATGCCGTTCTGAACGCGGAGGTCCGCCGCGGCGATGCCCAGGTCCTCGCAGTCCTTCATCAGCCAGCGCTGGTAGGTGACGCTGCCCGGATCGTCCGTGCCCAGGATGACGCCCAGGCCGGGGGCGAAGCCCAGCTTCTGGACATTGGACTTCACCAGCCGCAGGTAGTGCTGGGCGGTTTCCTGGCAATCGAGCTTTCCGGTGAGGGTGGACGGCATGGAGCACCTCGCCCTCCATTCTACCGGCTCCGGCGGACGCTCCGGGGCCCCGGCAGCCTATGCTGAGTCCATGCGTCATCCGAAGTCCGCCGCCGCGTCCCCCGCCGCCGACCTCCAGGCCCGGCTCCGCGCCGCCTACCCGGACGCGCGGTGCGCCCTGGACCACGCCGACCCCTTCCAGCTGGTCGTCGCCACCATCCTCAGCGCCCAGTGCACCGACGCCCGCGTGAACCTCACGACACCGGCCCTCTTCGCCCGCTTCCCGGACGCGGCGGCGCTGGCGTCCGCGCGGCAGGAGGAGGTCGAGGCCCTCATCAAGTCCACGGGCTTCTTCCGGAACAAGGCCAAGAACCTCATCGGACTGGGGCAGGCCCTGATGGCCCGCCACGGCGGGCGCGTGCCCTCCGACCCTGCGGAGCTGGCCGCCCTGCCCGGCGTGGGGCAGAAGACCGCGAACGTGGTCCTGGCCAACGCCTTCGGCGTGCCGGCCCTGGCCGTGGACACCCACATCTTCCGTGTGGCCCGGCGCCTGGGCCTCTCCAAGGCCCCGACGCCCGAGAAGGTGGAGGCCGACCTCTGCCGGGCCTTTCCCCGCGAGGACTGGATCGAGCTGCACCACCAGCTCATCTTCCACGGCCGCCGCACCTGCGACGCCCGGCGCCCCGACTGCGCCGTCTGCCCGCTCCTGGATCTCTGCCCCACGGGCCTCGGGAAGCTCAGGGACCCGCACCTGGGCGTCCGCTTCCAGGCGCCGGAGCCGGGACCCGTTGCGGTCCCCGCGCCCCGGGCCCCCGTGGCGTCCGGCCCGCAACGCATCGTCAGCCTGGTGCCCTCGGTGACGGAGCTGCTCGTGCAGTGGGGCCTGGGGGCGCGGCTGGTGGGGCGCACGCGCTACTGCATCGAGCCGAAGTGGATCCGCAATACGGTGCCCATGGTGGGCGGCACCAAGGATCCGGACTTGCACCGCATCCGCGACCTGGCCCCGGACCTGGTGATCCTGGAGAGGGACGAGAACCCGAAATCCGCCGCGGAGGCCCTGACGGCCCTGGGCATCCCCTGGCTGGCCCTGGAGGTGCGGACCCTGAAGGGTGCCGCCGCCGAGCTGCGGCGCCTGGGCGCCGCCGTGGGCGCGGAGGAGGCCGGCGAGGCCCGCGCTGCCGCCCTGGAGGCCCGGCTGAAGGGCCGCCGGCGGAAGGGCCCTCGGACCCTCGCCCTCATCTGGAAGGATCCCTGGATGAGCGCCGGACCCGACACCTACCTGGGCGACCTGCTTCGCTGCGCGGGCCTCGTGCCCCTCGGACCCGAGGGCTACCCGGCCCTGGACGAGGCCGCGCTCGAACGGCTGGCCCCGCAGATCATCCTGCTGCCCACGGAGCCGTACCGCTTCAACCGCCGCCATGCCGCTGAACTCCAGCGCCGCTTTCCGGAGGCCGCGGTGCACCTGGTGGATGGGCAGGCCCTCACCTGGTACCTGAGCCGCACGGAGGAGGGGCTGGACCTGATGGAGGGGCTCCCTAGCGGGGCTTGAGGATGAACCGGAAGGTCATGTCGAAGGTGGCGTTCACTTTCCGCCCCCGGAAGATGCCCTTCCCGAACCGCCAGTGCTTGACCGCCCGCATGGTCACGGGGCACAGCTGCGGCGGCCCCTCCAGCAGCTCGGTCTTGATGGGCACGCCGTGCTCATTGATGGTCACCCGCACCACCACGTCCCCCTGGATGTTGCTCCAGGCCGCGAGGAGCGGATACACCGGGATCTCCTCGTGGATCACATCCAGATCCGCCAGGTTCAAATCCTGGTTGAGCCCCGGAACGGCGCGGAACATGGTGCCGCCGGCACCGATACGGATCCCGCGCCCCGTGCCGCTCCCCTTACCGGCCGCGAGTCCGGTCCCCCCCACCGCCACCGGCAGGTGGACGTCCGCGAGGGCCTGCGACTCCCGGGGAAGGGTGGTGGGGATCTCCTGCACGTCCTCCACCTGGAGGTCCGTGAGCCGCGCCGGATCGAGGGTGACCAGCGAAGGGTCGATGGTGCCCGTCCCCTCCGGAGCCGTCCTGGGGGACGCGCCGTCCGCACGGGGGGAACCCGGCGCGAGGGAGGGGGGCTCCGGGGTCGGTTCGAGCACCAGGGTCACCTCCTCCCTCGCGGTGACCTGGCGTGCCGCCTGGATCCCGGCCACCCGCCAACGGCCCCAGGCCAGGGCCGCCAGCACCATGGCCGCATAGACATTGAGCGTGATGAGGATGCTCAGCCCCTTCTTGCCGGGAGGCGCCGCATGGAAGATGGCGCCGGGCTGCAAGGTGGGCGGCAGGTCGTCCCCGCCCAGCCCTCCGCCAGGCTGGACGTCCCTCCGCGGGGGAGGGATGGAACCTGGATCGGAAAGCGGCACGACCATCGTCCTGGACAGGGTTGCTGCAGTAGTAAGGCAGGTGGTCGGATCCTTTACCCGGCCTCACGGGAGGGGCCGCGTAAAGGAAAGGAAGGCCGCTGCACTGTAAAAAGGGCTGGTCCAAACGATAGCGATTCACCGCCCACGGGGCTAGATTGAGTTCAACCTTCAGGGGGAACCTGGGTATGGACCGCCGACAGCTGGGCCGAAGTGCGTTTTTAACCGCCGCCTGCGTGGCAGCCGGCGCCCAAGGCATCTACAAGAACGCGAATTCCCCGAAGGACGGGGTCTGCCCGCTGGTGCAGGCGGACAAGTCGGACCTGAACTTCGGCACCGCCTTCGCCCATCCCTTCGTGAAGGACAGCGACAACCCCTCGAACGGGACGAGTGTCGATTCCACGGCGGGGATGAAGGGGGCCGATTCGGTCGGGAAGGCCTACTACCAGCAGGGGGACTACGACTTCCCCCTGGGCCAGCGCAGGGACGTGTCCTCGTTCACCGCGTACGACGCCAAGGCCCTGGGAACCTCCGTGGCCAGCCTGAAGGGGAAGGTCGTCCTCGTGGGCCTCTGGAGCACCCGGTGCGACCCTTCCGCCCGGATGCTGCTCGAGATGGCCCAGCTCTATCCCAAGGGCCCCCAGTACGGCTTCCAGGTCCTGGCCGTGAACTTCGACCTGAATCAGCAGGACGGCGGGGACGAAGGCGGCATCGAGGGCGGCTGGCGCGCCATCAACAAGTTCATGATCAAGAACCGCTCGTTCTTCGAGACCAGCCACATGCCCGTCTACACCCCGGGACTCGGCAAGGAGGGCGCCTCGAACTTCATGCCGACCGTCCAGTCCCTGCCCGCCCTGTTCGTGATCGACCGCCAGGGGCGCCTAGCCTCCATCCACATCGGCTACAAGGACGGCTTCGTGGGCGAGGCCCTGAAGCACACCCTGCTTGAGAAGGCCCAGCCCACGACCCCTCCGGCCCCTGCGAAATAGAGCCGATCCCGGGTTCGGGACTGGGTGGACCATCCGAAAAGCCATCCCGTATCCTGGAGATCCTTCCCCCACGAGGCATCCATGCGGCGATCCGCCCTCCTCCCCCTGCTCGCGCTGGCCACCGGCTCCCTCTGTGCCCAGGGCGTCTTCACCAACGCGAACAAACCCGGCGCGGCCACCTGCCCGCGGCTGATGAAGGACAAGACCGCCCTGGAATACAGCAGCCAGTACGGCGTCAACAGCGCCAACGCCTCGGCCGTGCTCTACCACCAGGAAGGCGAGCAGTTCTTCCCCCAGGGCCAGCGCAAGGATGTCTCCGCCTTCGCCGCCTACGACGAGAAGGCCCATGGCACCTCGCTCGCCAGCCTGAAGGGCAAGGTGGTCCTGGTGGGCCTCTGGAGCGTCCACTGCGACCCCTCGGCCAAGATGCTCATGGAGTTCGCCAGCCTCTATCCCAAGCGGGCCCAGTACGGCTTCGACATCCTGGCCGTGAATTTCGACGAGAACCAGCAGGATGGCGGCGGCATCGAGGGCGGCTGGCGCGCCATCAACAAGTTCATGATCAAGAACCGCTCGTTCTTCGAGGCCAGCCACATGCCCGTCTACACCCCGGGCCTGGGCAAGGAGGGGCCCTCCAACTTCATGGACATGGTCTGGTCCGTGCCCGTGCTCTTCGTGGTGGACCGGGAAGGCAAGCTGGCCCAGGTCCACATCGGCTACAAGGACGGCTTCGTGGGCGACTCCCTGAAACGGGCCCTGGTGGAGCGGCCCCAGGCCACCTCTCCGCAGCCGGCCCCGCAGCCGGTCCCCCATCCCGCCCCGGTGTCTGCGGCGGCCCCCGGCGGATCGGGCCAGTGAGCCGCTGAATCGCCCCATCCCCTCACCTCTAGAGGTATTCTTCCGGGAGCCTCCCGGAGTCCCCATGCCCCTCGCCCTGCCCCTCCTCCTCGCCCTCCCGGCCCTCCAGGCCCCCGCTCCAGCGGTTTCACCCGCGGCGGACGCCCAGGCGGTGCTTGACGCGGCCCGCGCCAAGGCCCGATCCGTGATGGAGGCCCGCGCGGCCTTCATGAAGGCGGGCGGCAACAGCAAGGACTTCCACGGCGACTGCGCCAAGGAACTCGCGGACCTGGACGCCCGCCTGAAGACGGAGACCCGGCCGGAGGTGCGGCAGGCCCTGCTGGTGAGCCGCCTGCTCCACCTGCAGCTGATGCGCGTCACCCCCGATGCCGCCGTGCTGGACCAGCTCCGCAGGGAGGTTCCCCCCATCTCCGCCGCCTGGAGCCTGGACCCCGGCCTCATCGAGGCCCTGGCCGACGAGAAGGCCCCCGGCTGGGGACCCTACCTCACCGAGGCCCGGACCAAGCACCCCGATCCCGCCGTGCGGCGGTACCTGCTCTTCGATTACTTCTGGGACCGCCTGGACGCCAAGGACGAGGCCGCCTGGAAGCCCGCCTACGACACGCTGCAGATGGAGTTCCCCGGCACCCGGGAGGCGAAGCAGGCCGCCGACATCCGCGAGGGCGAGCTGAAGACCGGCCTCGGCCGCCCCGCCCCCGCCTTCAGCCTCCCGGCCCTGGGCGATCCGAAGACCACGTACACCCTGGCCTCCTTCAAGGGGAAGTACCTGCTCATCGACTTCTGGGCCACCTGGTGCCCCCCCTGCCGCGCCGAGATGCCCAACCTGCACCAGGCCTGGGCCCGCTTCAAGAGCCGGAACTTCCAGATCCTCTCCCTCTCCTTCGACCGCAAGGTGGAACACATCGCCCCCTTCCGGAAGCAGGCCGCCACCCCCATGCCCTGGGACCACGCCTTCGTGGAGGGCGGCTTCAATGCCCCCGTGGCCCAGGCCTACGGCGTGAAGGGCATCCCCAAGCCCCTGCTCATCAACCCCGACGGCATCATCGTGGCCTCCGGCAGCCAGCTCCGCGGCGAGGAGCTGGAGAAGACCCTGGCGAAGTTCCTGGGGAAGTGAAGCCGACTACAGGGATGCAATAAAGGTGAGAGTCGAAAACCCCAATTTTGGTCTTGAAAATAACAATATAAATTTCAGCCTTCCCATTTAAACGGGTGTCGTATCGGTTGAGCCACACCCCGACTTGAGCGCTTATTACATGTAGAATGACAGTGATCACAATAAAACCACACACAATTGACCCATAGGACGAATATGTGTGGGAATGAGTCTTCTGCCCATAGGAGGCCCCGTGATCCCCTCGAACCGCAAACTTGCCCTCTTCACGGGCCTTTCCGTCCTGGTCGGCGGGATTGCCTGCACGCCGCCCCAACCGGAAGTTCAGCGTCCAGTTGTCACGGCATACACCCCAAAATACCAATTCGAGGTCCCCAAGACTGAATTACCAGGATCCGCAAAAGCTACCATTGCAGTGGTTACATATCAAACAAGTCGTGCGGACAATGTCTCCAACGAATTCAACAGCCGATTTGTTAAGGATCTACAAAACGTCCTTGTAGCTCGCGGTTATGGCGTGAAGGGGCCTTTCGTTAACAAGGACGAACTTACTTTTTCCGATAAAAAGGGGAGCGATTTCATTCTCACATATGGAGTTGCCTTTACTAACTCCTATGCAGACGTTCAGGTTTCCTCCGAAGAGGCCAAATTCAGGCAGCTTCCAGAACAGGAAGGCGAGCTCCTCTGGGATGGCACATACATGAACCTGCCATTGCTCGGTCCCACAAAAAATTATAGTCGCGGAAAGGCCTGTTATTACAAGGGTGGGTTGAAAGATAATGCCAAAATTAATCTAACCCTTGTAGAATCCATGTCCGGTGAAAAGCTCTGGTCCAAAACCATTGATATCTCTTCTGATCCAGAGCCTTTTGAGACCAGTAATGCCCATGCCTTCATTTATGGAATGACGCCTGCCGAAGCTCTTGCCAAAACTACCTTTTATGATACCGGCATGACCAATGCTGCACTCAAAGCTTCTGATAAGGTCTACAATAATGCCTTTACCGCAATCTGGAAACACCTCGACCCCGAGGAACTCCGCGAAATCAAGAAACAAGCAGATGAGATCAAGAGCAAGAAGGTATTCTAACCTTATATTCTCAAAGAATGAGAAGGGGCCCGCATCCGCGGGCCCTCTTCATTTCCCTTCCAGCCAGGCCAGCATGGCCGGCGGCTTCTGGAAACCCAGGCTGCGGCGCAGCTCCCGGCCCTCGGCGTCGAGCAGCAGCACGGTGGGGTAGCTCTGGATCTTCAGCTTCGGCGCGAGGTCGGGGCGCACCTTGTCCGTGTCGATGCGCACAGCCACAGCGTGCTGGCGGATCCAGGCCTGCACGGCGGGATCGGGCCAGGTCCGCTCGTCCAGCTCCTTGCACTGGGCGCACCACCGGGCGTAGGTGTCCACCAGCACCAGCTTCTGCTCGGCCTTGGCCTTCGCCAGGGCGCCCTCGTAGTCGTTCTCCAGCCAGAGGCCGGCCGCCGCCGGCGCCGGGGCGGAAACCGTGCCGCCCTGCGGGAGCAGCCGCACGTCCAGCCCCGCCTCCACGGCCTTCACCCCCAGCAGCAGGCCGAGCACGAGGGCCAGCAGGCCCGCCGCGCGGCGGAGGGAGGGCAGCAGGCCCGCTGCGGTCTCGAACGCCCCCAGCACGCCCGCGCCCACCAGCAGCACCAGGGACCACATGGCTGCGTTGGCCCAGTCGGGCACCAGCAGGCGCACGTTCCAGGCGGCGAAGGCCAGCACCACGAGGCCCATGCCCTGCTTGAGGCGGGTCAGCCAGTCCCCGCTGCGGGGGAGGCCCGCGCTGAAGGTGCCCACAGCCAGGAAGAGCACGCCCATGCCCAGCGAGAACACGAAGAGCTGTGAGGCCCCCAGCCACGCCTGGCCGTGCTGGGCGATGCCCACGAGCACCGAGCCCACGATGGGGCCCACGCAGGGCGCGGAGAGGGGCCCCAGCACCAGGCCCATGACGAAGGCCCCGCCCAGGCCCGACCGGGAGCCGTCGCCCTGGAGCTTCGCCGCCAGCCCCGCGGGCAGGCGGATCTCGAAGGCCCCGAAGAGCGAGAGGGCAAACACCGCGAACAGGATGGACACGGGGATGAGGAAGGAGGGCCTCTGGGCGAAGGCCCCGAAGGCGGCGCCGCTCTTGGCGGCCACCACGCCCAGGGTCGTGTAGGTCACGGCCATGCCCAGCACCAGGGCCAGGGACAGCACGAAGCCCTTGGCCTTCCCGCCCCCCTTCGCCCCGATGATGGCCATGGTGATGGGGATCATGGGATACACGCAGGGCGTCAGCGAGGCGCCGAGGCCCGCCAGGAACATGAGGACGAAGGACCAGAGCAGACCCGATTCTGGTGCCGGGGAAGGCGCGGGAGCCGGGGCGGACACCGGCGCGGCGGGCGCCGGGGGATTCGCGGGCGCGGGCCCGGCCTGGGGCTCCACCTTGGCCGCGGCCGCGGCCGCCGGGGCCCCGGACGTCGCCTCCGGCTTCCCGGCCACCTTGCCCGCGGGGATATCCGAGGCCTTCACGGAGAGGGTGCGCGTGGTGGGCGGGTAGCAGACGCCGCCCTCGCCCTCAGTACAGGGCTGGTAGGTCACCTCCAGCGCCACGGCACCCGACAGGCCCTCGCCGGACACGGGGATGCGCACGGTTCCGTGCCACACATCGTCCCCGATCTCGTCCTTGGCATCTCCCGGCGGGAGCTTGCCCATCTTCAGCGTGCCCGGGCCGCCCTTCTTCTCCACGGTCATGAAGGCGGCCTTCAGGTGGGCCCCGGGGGGGGCGGACAGCACCACGGCGCCGTTCTGGAAGCCCAGGCTCACGCTCTTCACGGGGTCGAAGGACGGATCCGCCTTCTGGGCCCAGGCGCCGGTCGCCGCCAGCAGGCTGAGAAGGAAGGTGGTCAAGATCCGCATGGGTCCCCCGGGGAGAACCAGGATAAGGCAACCGGCGGGGCCACCAGGATGGCTTTGCGGCGGGAACCGCTTATCTCCTAGTGTGGGGGGATGCTGCAGCTCGCCCCCCGCCCCTGGCTCCCCGCCCTCCTGGCCCGGCTGCGGGAGCACCTGGCCGGGGAACCCTTCGCCCGGGACGCGGCCCACGACCTGGGCCACATCCTCCGCGTGGCGCGGCTGGCGGACCGGCTCGCGGCGGAGGAGGGCGCGGACCGCGACGTCTGCGTGGCCGCGGCCCTGCTGCACGACCTGGTCTACCGCCCCAAGAACCACCCGGAATCGCCCCTCACGGCCCGCCTGGCGGCGGACCTGGTGCCCCGCTGGTGCCGGGAGACGCCGGGGCTGGAGGCCAGGGCGGAGGCCGTGGCCGCCGCCGTGGCCAGCCACAGCTGGAGCGGCGGCGAGACGCCCGCCAGCCTGGAGGCCGAGGTGGTGCAGGACGCCGACCGCCTGGAGGCCCTCGGCGCCATCGGCATCGCCCGGGTCTTCGCCACGGGGGCCAGCTTCGGCGCAGGCCTCTGGCATCCGGAGGATCCCTGGGGCGAGGGCCGCGACCTGGACGACAAGGCCTGGAGCCTGGACCACTTCGAGCGGAAGCTCCTGAAGCTGGCGGCCGCCATGCGCACCCCCGCCGGCCGCCGCCTGGCCCAGGTCCGCCACGCCACCCTCCTCCGCTACCTCGAGGACCTCCGGGCCGAGCTCGACGCCGACAGGCGGTAGCCGGCCGCTATACTCAGCCATGGCCTTCACCCTCGCCCTCCGCCGCCGTTTCGTGGCCGACCACTTCCACGACCTGCCGGGCTTCGTCGAGGCGCGGCATGGCCACAACTGGGAGCTGGAGGCCACGGCCTCCCTTGGCTCGGAAGCCGAGGAGGGGGCCTTCGCCGCCGCCCTGGACGCCTGGGTGGCGGACGTGGACTACCGCCTGCTGAACGACCTGCCGGCCCTGGCCGGGCGCAACCCCACGGCGGAGCTGCTGGCCCAGCGGGCCCTGGAGCACCTGCGGGGGGCGGGCCTCGATGCGCGGGCCGTGAAGGTCCGCGAGAAGGCCAACTACTGGGCCCTGTGCCGCTCCGGGAATGCGCGGTGAGGCGCCACGCCGCCCGCTCGACCGGAGTCGCCGCGATCCTGCTGGCCCTCCTGGCCTGCGGACGGACGGAGGCGCCGGCGCCGGCCGCGAAGGCTCCCGGAACCTCCGCAGCGACCGCCCTCGCCCCCTGGACCTGGCATCCCCTGGGCGGGCTGGCGGTCATCGAAGGCGAAGTCGCGGAACCCACGGACCTGGTCCTGGAGGGTCGCTCCATCCGGGAGACCCGCTACGCCGAGGCGGGCCCCGTGCGCTGGGAGCTCTACCGGCCGCCCGAGGGCGAGACGGCCGTGCTGCGCACCGCCTCGGGCGGCGTGCTGGCCCGGTTCGACTTCAGCACCCGGAAGTCCGCGCCCGTCCAGCCCAAGCCCTCCCCGAGGCCGCCCGCCCCCGCCCGCCCCGCCCCGCCCAGTCCCGTGGCGCCTGCGCCCACGGCCCGCGCCCGCCCGGCGGCGGCCCCCACCTCCCGGCCCCTGCCCGCCCGCCCCTCCGCGCCCGTGCTGGCGCCGCTGGAGACGGCCCCGGCCGCCCCCGCGAAGCCCGCCTGGACGGACCTGCAGCCCACCGCCCCGGGCCCCTCGCTCCCCCTGGCTCCGGGCGCCCTGCCCCGCTGGCCCGGGGAGGGCGAGGCCCTGAACCTCACGCGGGGGCCCGTGGGCCGCAAGCAGCTGCTGCTGAGCTTCGACGGCGGCTCCAGCGCCGAGGTGGCGGCGGAGGTCCTGGACACGCTGAAGGCCCGGGGCGTCCACACCACCTTCTTCCTCACGGGCGCCTTCATCCGGCGCTACCCCGACCTCGTCCGACGCATGGCCGCGGAGGGCCACGAGATCGGCAACCACACCATGGACCACCCCCACTTCGCGCCGAACATGCGGCGCGATCCTGCCTGGACCAAGGCCCGGGTCCAGAAGGAGCTGCTGGATGCCGACGCGGAGCTGGTGAAGGTGCTGGGCCGCCCCATGGACCCCTGGTGGCGCGCGCCTTACGGTGAGCAGACACCGGAGATCCGCCGCTGGGCCGAGGAGGTGGGCTACCGGCATGTGGGCTGGAGCGAGGGGGCCGACACCCTGGACTGGGCCACGGCCAGGGAACGGCGCCTCTACCGCAGCGGCGCCGCGATCCTCAAGCGGCTCCATCAGCGTCTCGACCGCGACGGGGACGGCCTCATCGTGCTCATGCACCTGGGCTCGGAGCGCGCCGAGGGCGACCGCCCCGCGGCCGGCCTCGGGGCCTTCATGGACCGCGCCCGGGCCGAGGGCTGGACCTTCGTGAACGCCAGCACCTTCCTCCGCGAACTGGGCAAGCCCGCCTGGGATCCCCGTCCCCGCCTGGCCCTGCTCGCGACTGCTCCATCCCTGCCCAGGGCCACCGCAGCGCGCTGAGCTACACTGGTGCCAGATCATCGCGGAGGCGGATTGGAAGGCGTGGGCCGGTGGGTGCTTCGGGCGCTGGGGGCCTTCGCGGCCCTCGTGCTCATCCTTTCCCTCGCCAGCTACTACCCGCTGGACCCGCACCCCTTCACCCAGGGGAGCGCGGTGGCCTCCGTCCACAATCTTTGCGGCACCCTCGGCGCCATGCTGGCCGGCCTCCTGCAGACCCTCATCGGCCTCGGGGCCTGGGTGGTGCCCCCGTACCTCCTCTGGGAGGCCTGGCCCCACGAGGGCCGGCGCTGGCCCCGGCGGATCGCCTGGCTGGGCCTCGCCCTCGGCCTCTGGACCGCCCTCGGCGGCTTCGGTCCGCGGGTGTGGCAGGACGGGGCCGGCGGCTCCCTTGAATTGCGCTGGGGGGGCTGGCTGGGCAGCATGCTGTGGCCCGCCCAGCGCCGCGTGCTGGGGCCCGTGGGCCTGCCCCTGATGCTCACCCTGCTCTTCCTCGTGTGCGCCCTGGTGCTCGCGCCCGCCCTCACCCGCGCCCTGGGCCGCCTGCTGGTCCGCTGGTTCGGCGAACGGGCCTGGCCCTGGCTCCGGCCCATGCCGGCCCGGGGCCTCCAGGGTTTCCTGGCCATGGCGCGCCGTCCCTTCCTGCGATGGCGGAATCCCGACCAGCCGGAGCTGGACGCCAGCGATGCCGTCGCCCTCCAGGCCCTGGCCGCCCGCCAGCAGGGCCTGGAGGATCAGCGCGAGGCCCTCCTCCGCGCCGAGCTGGAGACGGCCGAGATGCGGAAGAAACAGCCTCTGGTCCGCGCGGAGGATCTGCTTCCCCCCATCCACTCCATGAACCTGGACGCTGCAGTGCTCGAGGGGGTGCCCCTGGCGTCGTCCAGGCCCGGAGCCCAGGAGGGGGGCTTCCGCGCCAAGCTGCTGGCCCAGGCCCCGCCGCCGCCGCCGCCCAAGCCGACGGTGGCGAAGGCCCAGGTGGCCCGCGACCGCTTCGGCCGCGAGATCGTGCAGATGCCCCTGCCCCTCACGGAGCCCACGCCGTCGCGGCCCCTTCCTCCGCCGCCGGAGCCGAACCCCGGGGCCAAGGCGCCCGCCCCCGTGGAGCGGGAGACCCTGCCGCCCCGCCGCCTCTTCGATCCGCCCGCCCCGCACGCCCGGGTGGATCCGGTGCTGCTCGCCGGCATCCGGGAGCGGATCGGGCTGAAACTGTCCGAATTCAAGATCAAGGGCTCCGTCGCCGGCATGCAGCCGGGACCGGTCGTCACGGTCTTCGAGTTCCAGCCGGACGCCGGCATCCCGCTCTCGCGCATCCTGGGCATGGAGGAGGATCTCGCCCTCGCCCTCCAGGCCGAGGCGGTGCGCATGGACCGCATCCCCGGCAAGAACCTGGTGGGCATCGAAGTCCCCAACCCCCTGCGGGAGATCATCACCTTCCGCGAGGTCATCGACAGCCCGGCCTTCCGCGAGGCCCCGGGCCTGCTGGCCCTGGCGCTGGGCAAGGACATCGCCGGGAACCCGGTGGTGGCCGACCTGAACAAGATGCCGCACCTCCTCATCGGCGGCAGCACGGGCAGCGGCAAGAGCGTGGGCGTGAACGCCATGATCTGCTCCATCCTCGTGCGGGCCATGCCCGACGAAGTGAAGCTCATCCTCGTGGACCCCAAGATGGTGGAGCTGGGCGTCTACGAGGACATCCCCCACCTGTGGGCCCCGGTGGTGACGGACATGAAGGAGGCCGGCCGCGTCCTCAAGTGGGTGGTGGCCCAGATGGAGGACCGGTACCGGCGCCTGGCCCTGCTCTCCGTGCGCGACCTGAAGAGCTTCAACACCAAGATCGCCGAGGCCGGCGGCCACCTCGACATCTCCGAGCGCACGCCGAACCCGCGCTGGCCCGACCGTCCCGCCGTGCTGGAGCCCCTCCCCCACGTGCTGGTGGTCATCGACGAGCTGGCGGATCTGATGATGGTGGCCCGCAGCGAGGTGGAGGACAGCATCGCCCGCATCGCCCAGAAGGCGCGCGCCGTGGGCATCCACCTGATCCTGGCCACCCAGCGGCCCAGCGTGGACGTGGTCACCGGCGTCATCAAGGCGAACCTCCCCAGCCGCCTCAGCTACCGCGTGCGCACCAAGATCGACAGCCGCACCATCCTGGATTCCGGCGGGGGCGAGCAGCTGCTCGGCGCGGGCGACGCCCTGTTCCTGCCCAACGGCGCCAGCCATCCGCGCCGCATCCACGCGCCCTTCCTCACGGAGGAGGAGACCCTCCGGCTCGTCACCTGGCTGCGGGAGCGGGGACGGCCGGACTACAACCAGGCCCTCATCAGCGCCATGGAGACCGACGAGGAGACGGCCCTGCTCGATGACGGCGAGGCCGGCGGCGGCGATGACATCTACGACCGCGCCGTGGCCGTGGTGAAGCGCGAGCGCAAGGCCAGCACCAGCCTGCTCCAGCGGAAGCTCAACCTCGGCTACGGCCGGGCGGCGCGGCTCATCGACCGCATGGAGGAAGAGGGGATCGTCGGGCCCGACCGCGGCGCCGGGAAGCCCAGGGAAGTCTTCGCCCAGGCCGAGTGACTCCTCCGGGCGCCGGGAGGCGCGGTTCGGGGTCGCGGCCCCGGCCTGCATCCGTCGCGTGTGGACCGGCTCCTCCTGGGCCAGGGTTTCCGCTGCAGGCAGCTCCCGGTTTCCGCGGGGCATGGTTTGATCCCTAAAATATCGACCTCGATGTCCTCAGCAGATCGACATCAACCAATTATTGACTCATGGGTAATAAAACCGACACTTCCTTCACCCCTTGCCCCGAGGAGGCTCCATGCGTCCATGCCCGCTCGCGCTCCTGGCCCTGACCGCGCTCCCCGTCGCTGCCGATCCGCCCCGGGGCGCGTCGGCCCAGATCTGCACCTCCTGCCACACCACGGCCCCAGGCAACCTCCGCGGCTACCTGGATGAGGTGCTCCCGAAAGAGGGCGTCCTCCACGTGAAGCTGGACGGCGACCTCCAGGTGCTGCGCTACGACGGGGCGACCCTGAAGGTCCTGACGGATGGGAAGGCCGCCGTCGGCGGTCAGGACCTCGGTTCCCTGAAGTGGGGACAGGCGGTGCGCGTGGAATACATGGAAAGGAAAGGCGTGAAGACCGCCACCCTCGTCTCCGCCAAGCCCGCGGCCAAGCTCGCCGCCGCCGATCTCGTCTCCACGGAGGAGATCGAGCGGCTCGTGACCCTGGGCCCTGGGGAGGGGCGCTCCTTCCTGTTCGACGCCCGGCCGCCCGCCCGCTTCAACGAGGGGACCATCCCCACGGCCGTGAACCTGCCCTTCACGGAGTTCGACGAGCATGCGGGCAAGCTTCCGGCCGACAAGGACGCGCCGGTGATCTTCTTCTGCCATGGCAAGACCTGCAACATGAGCCCCTGCGCCCTCGCGAAGGCCCGCAGCCTCGGGTACACCCACGCCAGGATCTACCAGGAAGGCATGCCCGCGTGGTACGCGAGGAACCCCGGCGCCGTCTCGCCGGCCTCGTTCAAGAGGGCCTTCCTCGACAAGGATGTCCCCACGGTCATCCTCGATCTGCGCCCTCCCGCCGAAACGGTGAAGGGCTTCATCAGGGGCACGGTCTCCGTGGGATCCGGGGGCATGAAACACCTCTTCACGCATGATTTCCCCGCCGCCCAGCTCCGGCCCCCGATCCTGGTGGTGGATGGCGAGGGGGGCGAAGCCGCCAGGGCCGCGGCCATGGAGCTCGTCCATGCCGGCTACACCCATGTGAACGTCCTCACGGGAGGGTTCCAGGCCTGGCAGGCGGCCTCGCTGCCCGTGGACACGGGCCTCCCGGCAACGGTGGTGGCCTGGGCCCCGAGGCTCCCGGCCGGCGCCCTCCCGCCGGATGAATTCACCCGCATCGCCAGCCTGGCGCCGGAGGCACGGAAGGACATCCTCATCCTCGACGTGCGCCATCGCCTCGACGCCAAGGGCGGCATGATCAAGGGCGCCCTCAACCTGCCCCTCGAGGAGCTTGAAGCCCGCCTGCCCGAACTCCCGAAGAACCGCCGGATCCTCATCCACTGCGGCAACGGCGGCCGGGCCGCGTCGGCCTACCGGATGCTCAAGGACAGGGGCTTCCACGCCGCCTACCTCGCCGCCGAGATCACCATCATCGACACCGGCGAATTCGTCCTCGATTGATCCATCAGGATCGCTTCGGGGCCTTCGCCCCCGGAGCGGCGCTCAGGGCCGCCCGCCCCCCGGGGGAGCCCCCGCAGGGAGGGTGGGAGCGGATTCGGCGGTGGGCTTCCGCAGCGCCTTCCACCGGCTGCGCTTCGCCGGATCGGCCAGCCCCCCGGCATGGCAGGTCTGGCAGGAGGCGAGGCGGGGGTCGGGGCTCCGCCAGTAGGCGCGGGTCTCACCCCCGGTTTCGGCCTTCCAGTCGGCGGGCACCCGGGCCCAGTAGAAGGTGAACTTCGGCTGGCCGTCCTTCTCCTCCAGGGCGTAGAGGGGCCCCGGATCCGGGCCCGGGCGGCCCCAGCGATCCGCCACGGTGGTCATCACCACCAGGGCCCCCTGGGGCAGGGGCCCGCCGGCGCGGTAGGCGTCCACGGCCCCCTCGCTCACCCACACCCGGATCCAGCGGCCGCCGTGGGCCGGGGACTTCACGGGTTCCGCCTGCATGGGCACGAGAGCGGCGTAGTCCAGGGCCCGCACGGGGACCTGGGCCTCGGGATCCGGCGCCGGGGCAGCCGCGGCCTTCGGTGCCGCCACCGGCGCTGGCGCCGGCCCGGGACGGAGGACGGCCGGATGGACCAGGCCGTGCCCCGTGCGCCCGGTATACAGTGCGATGACGGCCCAGACGAGCCCCAGGAAGAGAGGCAGGAAGCCGAAACCCTGGTGCTCCTTCCGGGAACGGTGCATGGCCCAGAGGGCGAGGATGGCCACAGGCAGTCCCACCACGGCCCACAGGGCATGCCGGGCGAGCTCGGGCGGCACGCCCGCGCCGGTGAGCGGCAGCAGCCTTCCCGACGGCAGGAGACCCAGGGCGCGGGCGTTGGCCCAGCCGCTCACGAGGGAGGCGAGGAGCCCCAGGAACCCCGCCCAACCCAGGTAGCGGCAGGCGACCCACCAGGGCCGGATGCCACGCCCGGGGCGCAGCGCCGCGATGAGCGCGAGGGGAAGCAGCAGCCCGGCCGCCACGGGCAGGTGGGCCATCAGGGCGTGTTTCGTGGCGATCCATTCCATGGGGACGGGACCTCGCTCGGGGGCAGTGGCTTCCGCAGTCTGCCATCCCCCCTCGGGCTTGTGGATCGAAATTCCTGTCACAATCCCAGCCATGAAACAGAACCTCCTCCAGCAAGTCCAGGCCGCCATCGACCTCAAGCGGGGCTTCTTCGACACCGAGCTGGACCACATCCTCCACCAGGCCGACGACATGGCCGAGCGGCTCCGCCGGGGCTGCCGGATCCTCGTCTGCGGCAACGGCGGCAGCGCCGCGGACGCCCAGCACCTGGCGGCCGAGTTGAGCGGGCGCTACCTCAAGGAGCGCCGGGCCCTGGCCGGCATCGCTCTCACCACGGACACCTCCGCCCTCACCGCCATCGGCAATGACTACGGCTTCGACCAGGTCTTCTCCCGCCAGGTGGAGGCCCTGGGCCGCCCCGGCGACCTGCTCATCGGCATCTCCACCTCCGGCAACAGCCCCAACGTGATCCGCGCCGTGGAATCCGCCAAGGTCCTGGGGATGCGGACCCTCGGCCTGCTCGGTCGCGACGGCGGCAGGCTGAAGGACCTGGTGGACGACGCCCTCGTGGTCCCCTCCCCCGTCACCGCCCGCATCCAGGAGATCCACCAGATGGTCTACCACTTCTGGTGCGAGGCCCTGGATGCCCACTTCTGAGGGCCGTCCGTGACCCTGGCCTCCGGCCTGCTCGCCCTGGCGCTGCTG
>Ga0079306_1000509_pt1 | contig 35366 bp, 34 predicted proteins | sample Methanotroph_Enr_FD_79181 | JGI IMG/M metagenome (GOLD analysis project Ga0079306, IMG submission 79181) | Enriched soil microbial communities from Old Woman Creek wetland in Ohio, USA - Methanotroph_Enrichment_5 | ecosystem: Environmental > Terrestrial > Soil > Wetlands | place: USA: Ohio... | reverse complement strand
GAGAACTGGGGGGTCTGGATCGCCGCCAACTGCCTCTCCATCGGCCTGCTGATCTACAAGGGACTCTACGTCACCAGTGGTCTCTACGGGGTCTACCAGGTGCTCTGCGTCATGGGGCTGGTGGCGTGGCGGCGGACCCTGCGTGGGGAGGCGCCGCCGGTGGGCCTGCCCGCTACATCTTCGGCCGGCTGAGGTAGGTTTCCGCGCCCTTCATCTCGGCGGTGGGACCGTGGGCGGGTCCTTTCCTCCGGGCCTTCGGCTGCTTCATCCCCCACAGGGCGGCCAGCTCCGTGGCCTCGGGATTCCCGGGGGCGAGGTCCAGCACCTCGCCCAGGTCCGAACGGGCCTCGGCCAGGCGCCCCAGCTTCTCGCGGAGCAGGGCCCGCTTCAGGAAGCCCCAGGGATTGCCGGGCTCGCGGGCGACGATCTCGGCGTACTCGCCCTCGGCCTCCGTCCAGCGCTCCTCCTCCTCCGCGGCCTCACCGCAGAGCAGGTTGGTCACGGCGCAGAAGCCCAGCCACCGCTTCTGCTCGGCGAACTCGGCGGGGCTGAAGCGGGATTTCGCCTTGGCCCGCTGGGCCGCCTGGTCCAGGTGGCGCAGGGCCTTCTCGGTGTGGGCATCCACCCGGGCGAAGATCTCCGCGTCGCCGCTGGCCCGGTAGAAGTCCTTCCGGATGCGCCCCTCGGCGCGGTACTGGTCGAACATCCGCGTGCCGGGGTAGAGGGCCAGGGGGCTGATCTGGCAGTCCTGGGGCCGCGTGTCGCGGATGAGGGCGGCGGTCTGCTCCACATCCTCCCAGGTCTCGCCGGGGATGCCGGTGATGAGGTAGATGCCCAGGTTCATGCCCACCTTGCGCACCAGGGCCAGGGCGTTGCGGACGTGGCGCATGTTGGTGCCCTTGTCGAGGAGGGCCAGCACCCGCTCGCTGCCGTGCTCCACCCCGAACTGCATGAACTCGCAGCCGGCCCGCTTCATGGCCACCAGGCGGTCCTCGTCCACGAGGTTCACGCGGCTCTGGCAGTTCCAGAGGGGATGGAGGCCGCTCTGCCGGATGCCCTCCATCAGCTCCAGCACCCGGCCCCGGTTGGCGGTGAAGGTGTCGTCCCGGAAGCTGAAGTAGGTGAGGCCCCGGGTCTCGCGCAGGCGCGCCATCTCCCGCAGCACGGAGGGGGCGCTGCGGAAGCGGATGGAGGTGCCCCAGAATTCCGGCGTGTTGCAGAAGTTGCAGGTGGCCGGGCAGCCCCGGCTGGTGCTGAGGTAGGCCAGCTGGCCCACGTCGTTCAGGAAATCCGCCTCCAGGTGCTCCGCGGGGATGCCGATGGCATCCAGATCCTCCAGGGGGGCCTGGGGCAGGGTGGGGCCCTCGCGGAGGATGAGGCCGGGCGTCCGCTTCCACAGCTCCGATCCCGGGGCGGTCTTCAGCCGTTCGGCGATCCCCAGGAGGATGGGCTCCCCCTCGCCCTTCACGATGGCATCCAGGGCCGGGCAGTCCTCGAAGACCTCCTCCGCCAGGTGGGTGGGGTGGGGGCCGCCGGCCAGCAGGACGGCGTCGGGGCAGGCCTCCCGGGCCCACGCGAGGAGCTCGTACGACCGCTTGCGGTTGAAGGTGAACATGGAGATGCCCACCACCTGCGGGGCCTGGGCCCGGAAATAGGCGAGGACCTCCTTGCGGGACTTCCCGCTGAGGTTGGCCACCCGGCAGGGCATGTCCCGGGATTTCAGCATGGCCTGCAGGTAGCCCAGCCCGATGGGGAGGAAGGTCATCCACTCGTCCCCGAAGCCGCTTCGGGGGGCGCTGTAGGCGAGCAGGGTGCGGGGCGGGGTCATGGGCTGAAATCCGGAGCTTTCCAGTCTACGGGAGCCCATCCATCATGGGGACAGGCATTCCGGACATGGCAGCGTGGAGGGCGATTGGCGGGCAACCTGATCCGTAACGCGGAGACGATCCAGGAGATCCTGACCCAGGCCTGCGAACGCCGGGAGCTGCTGATCCTGGTGACGCCCTACCTGCGTTTCGAATCCTCCTTCCTCCGGTTGGAGGGCGGGGACATCCATGTCCTGGCCACCATGGGCCGCGAGGATGCCACCTACGGCCTGCGCAACGAGAACCTCCGCATGCGTTTCCCCCACGGCGTCAGCTTCCTGGAGGCGGGCACCCAGCTCCGGGGCTTCGGCATGGTCGAGGCGCGCCGCACCCTGCGGCTGGCCGTGCCGGAGACCCTGAACGAGGAGGACCAGCGGGGTTCCTACCGGGTGGAGCGGGTGGGCCGCGTGCCGGTCACCTTCAGCACGCCCAGGTACGACCTGGTGGTGGGCACCCTGGCGGACATCAGCACCACCGGGGCCCGGATCTACAGCACGCGCGACTTCACCGAGGAGGAACTGCAGCCCGGGTCCGACATGGCGGTGACCATCCCCCTGACCGACAGCATCCGCATCAACACCCGCGTGAAGCTGCGCCACCTGCAGGGCCGCACCTTCGGCGTGGAGTTCCGGCCCCAGCTGGAGGAGGACGTCCTGCAGTCCCTGTCCCGTTGGGTCTTCCAGCGCCGGGAGGAGGACCGGGAGCGGGCCGCCCGCCGGGGCGTGGAGGCCGCAGCGCCCCTGGAAGGCATCCGGAACGTCTCCATCCTCCCCCGGGGGCTGGTGGTGGTGACCGCCGATCCCGCCCTGGAGGCGAGCCTGCAGGACCTTCTGGGGGGGATCCAGCCTGTGCGCCGGGTGGCGCCGGGCATGCAGGCCCTGAAGGAGGCCTTCGCCCAGAACCCGGCCCTGGTCCTGTTCCACCTGCCGAGCCTCGGCCTGGACGAACGGCGGCGCCTGAAGCCCATGGCCGAACTGCTCCAGGGGCGGGTCCCCTTCCTCCTGCTGGGCACGGGCATGGAGGCGGGGCCCCTGCTGGAGCTGGGCACGGAGGTGAAGGCGGCCGTCGCCATCGTCTTCAATCCGGCCCGGGGCACCTTCTTCCAGCGGCTCGTGCAGGGGGTTCTGCGCCGGACCTACGAAGGCGGCGAATCGCCCATGGTGCCGAAGGAGCCGGAGGGGGCCTGAGGCCGCTGTCAAGCCTCGTTCCCGGGGCCCGGAACCGCTAGAATCAAGGCTTCCGGAGCCTCCATGTCCGCTGCGCACGAACCGGCCGTCACCGAATCCCTGGCCCTGGAACTGGGCCTCTCGAAAGACGAGTGGCAGGTCATCCTGCGCCTGCTGGATGGCCGCCTGCCCACCTACTCCGAGCTGGGGGTCTTCAGCGCCATGTGGAGCGAGCACTGCTCCTACAAGTCCAGCCGCATCCACCTTCGAAACCTGCCCACGGAGGGTCCCCGGGTCATCCAGGGCCCCGGCGAGAACGCGGGCGTGGTGGACATCGGCGACGGCTGGGCCGTGGCCTTCAAGATGGAGAGCCACAACCATCCCAGCTTCATCGAGCCCTACCAGGGTGCGGCCACCGGCGTGGGCGGCATCCTGCGCGACGTCTTCACCATGGGCGCCCGGCCCCTGGCCAACCTGAACTCCCTGCGGTTCGGGGAAATGGACGCGCCCCGGATGAAGGGCCTCGTGAAGGGCGTGGCCGCGGGCATCGCGGGCTACGGCAACTGCATGGGCATCCCCATGCTGGGCGGGGACTGCGCCTTCGACGCCAGCTACAACGGCAACATCCTGGTGAACGCCTTCACCCTGGGCGTGCTGCGCTCGGACAAGATCTTCAAGGGCTTCGCCTCCGGCGTGGGCAACAAGGTGATGTACATCGGCTCCAAGACGGGCCGCGACGGCATCCACGGCGCCAGCATGGCGTCGGCGGAGTTCGGCGAGGGCAGCGAGGAGAAGCGGCCCACGGTGCAGGTGGGCGACCCCTTCACGGAGAAGCTGCTGCTCGAGGCCTGCCTGGAGATCTTCCAGACCGACTGGGTCATCGGCATCCAGGACATGGGCGCCGCGGGCCTCACCTCCAGCAGCTTCGAGATGGCCAGCCGCGCCGGCACGGGCCTGGAGATCCGCCTGGACCAGGTGCCCCAGCGCGAGGAGGGCATGACGCCCTTCGAGCTCATGCTGAGCGAGAGCCAGGAGCGCATGCTGCTGGTGGCCCGGCCCGGCTGCGAGCCAAACATCATCGCCGTGCTGCACAAGTGGGGCCTCGACGCCTGCGTGGTGGGCGAGGTGACCGACAGCGGCCGCTTCATCGGCAGCTGGCACGGCCAGCCCGTCATCAACCTGCCCATCCAGCCCCTGGTGGACGCCGCGCCCAAGTACGACCGGCCCCGCCAGCGCCCCGGCTACCTGGATGCCGTCAACGCCGCCCCGCTGCCCGCGGACCTCAAGCCCGCCGAGGTGGAGCGCACCCTGCGCCAGATCGTCCAGCAGCCCACCGTGGCCAGCAAGCGGTGGATCTTCGAGCAGTACGACGGCACCGTGCGCAGCAACACGATGCTCGGCATGGGCCGGGGCGATGCCGGTGTCATCCGCGTGAAGGACGAGAAGGGGCGGGACACGGGGAAGGCCGTGGCCATGTCCAGCGACTGCAACAGCCGCTTCTGCTTCCTGGATCCCTTCTGGGGCGCGGCCCACGCCGTGGCCGAGGCCTGCCGCAACCTGGCCTGCGTGGGGGCCGAGCCCATCGGCCTCACGGACTGCCTGAACTACGGCAACCCCGAGAAGGCCGAGAACATGTGGACCTTCGAGCAGGGCTGCCTGGGCATCCGCCAGGCCTGCCTGGCCCTCGATGTGCCCATCGTCAGCGGCAACGTGAGCCTCTACAACGACACCGAGGGGCAGAGCATCTTCCCCACGCCCATGATCGCCGCCGTGGGCCTGGTGGAAGACTGCGCGGGTCCCGTGTCCGTGGACGCGCCGGACGCCACGGCGCTCGCCAAGGTGGGCAACCGCATCTGCGGGGCCGGTTTCCGCGCCGAGCACGACGGCATCTTCCTGCTGGGCGAGACCCGGGATGAACTGGGCGGAAGCGAGTACCTGAAGCTGCGCACGGGCAAGGTGCAGGGCGCCTGCCCCGAGCTGCGCCTGGACGAGGAGCTGCGCCTCCAGGCCTGCGTGCGCGAGGGCATCCGCCTGGGGCTCATCCGCAGCGCCCACGACACCAGCGAGGGCGGCCTGCTGGTCGCGGCCCTGGAAAGCGCGTTCGGCGGGGACATGGGTTGCCAGCTCCTGCTCGCGAAGGGCGCCCTGCGCCTGGACAGCCTCCTCTTCGGTGAGAGCACCGGGCGCATCGTGGTGAGCGTGGGGCCCGAGGGCGAGGGCAGCCTGGCCACTCTCTGCGCCACCCACCGCGTGCCCCTCGCCAAGATCGGCACCACGGGCGGTCTCCGCGTCACCCTGGCCGTGGATGGGCAGCCGATGCTGGACGCCGAGGCCGCCGAGCTGAAGGCCCTCCATGCCGGTGCCCTGGAGGCGGCCCTGGGGTAAAGGTGACCCGGGTCCCTTCCGGAGGCCCGGATCCCCTGTTACAAGAGGGATCGCCCCGGCCGGGTCCCGTCCGGGCAGCCCCTCCCGTCCCCGGAGCCCCCATGCGCCTGCGTGCCCTGTCCGTCCGAACCCTCCTGGCCCTCGGCCTGGCCGTCCTGCCGGCCCTCCAGGCGGCGCCCGCGCCCAAGACGCCCGCCCCCAAGCCCGGCGACCACTGCCTGCGGCCCATCCCCAGGCCGGTCCTGACGGTCCCCCAGGCGGGCGTCGCCTCGGACGCCTTCAAGAAGACCGCGGCCCGCGAGGCCACGGAAACCGCCGTGCTGGACGGCGGGGCGGCCCTCACCATCACGCACTGGGGCTGCCGGGCGGTGATGCTCACCTTCCGCCTGGAGGCCAAGAACCTCCCCGATTTCAGCAAGGATGTGGCGGGCGGCTACCGGGAGGCCGCCCGCCAGCTCCGCCACCTGGCGACCCTCAAGGCCCGGACGGGCTTCAACCTAGAGAAGGCCGCCGCGGCCCTCGAGGCCGAGGCGAAGCGGGCGAAGGGCCTGGCCTACATCCGCCCGGCCTTCATCCCCGGCGCCGGGAAGGACCAGGTGACCGTCCAGGGCGCGGGCGCCGTCCCGGGCAAGGGCGTCAACTACCTGGCCTTCGAGTTCATGCGCCCGCTCCAGAAGAAGAAGCCGGCGGCTCACGCCTCGAAGTAGAGCGCCATCTCGTAGGGGTGCGGCCGGTTGCGCACGGCTGCCTCCCGGGCGCGGAGCTGCAGCAGGTAGTCCTCCAGCTGGAGGCGGTCGAAGACGTCGCCCGCTAGGAGGAAGTCCATGTCCGCCTCCAGGGCGTTGCAGGCCTCGGTGAGGCTGGTGGGCAGGCTCCGGATCTTCCGGCGCTGCTCCTCGGTCCAGCCGAAGATGTTCTGGTCGATGGGGCCGAAGCCCAGGGCCGTGGGATCCAGGCGCCTCTGGATCCCGTCGAGCCCTGCCAGCAGCTGGGCGGCCAGGGCCAGGTAGACGTTGCAGGTGGCATCGGGGGGCCGGAACTCGAAGCGGGCCGTCTCGGGGCGGTCCGCGTACTTGGGCACCCGAATGGCGGCGGAGCGGTTGCCCAGGGAGAAGAAGGCGCTGACGGGGGCCTCGAAGCCGGGCACCAGCCGCCGGTAGCTGTTGGTGCTGGGGTTCGTGAGGGCCAGCAGGGCCGGGCCGTGGGCCAGGATCCCGCCGATGTACCAGAGGGCCTCCTGGCTGAGGCAGCCGTAGCCGTCCGCGTCGTAGAAGAGGTTCCGGCCCGCCTTCATCAGCAGCTGGTGGAAGTGCATGCCGCTGCCGGCCTCCCCGTAGAGGGGCTTGGGCATGAAGGTGGCCGTCTGGCCCCGGCGGTGGGCCACCATCTTCGCCACGTACTTCACCATCTGCGTGGCATCGCCGGCCTTCAGCATGGGGAAGAGGGGCGTCTCGATCTCGCACTGCCCCGGGCCACCCACCTCGTGGTGGTGGTACTTCACGTCGACCCCCATGCCCGCCAGCTCGGTGCACATCTCCGCCCGGAGGTTGTAGAGCTGGTCCTTGGGCGGCATGGCGTGGTACCCCCCGTGGAGGGGGATCAGGTGGCCGTGCCCGCCCTCGGCGCTGTGCCAGTCCGCCTCGCGGCTGTCCACCCGGTAGGAGGCGGTGTTCACGCCGTTCTCGTAGCTCACCTTGTCGAAGACGTAGAACTCGTACTCCGGTCCCCAGATGCTCTCGTCGGCGATGCCCGTCGCCTTCAGGTGGGCCTCGGCGCGGAGGGCGATGTTCCGGGGATCCGCCGCGAAGGGCTCCCGGGTGTCGGCCTCGAAGGCGGAGCAGATGAAACCCAGGGTGGGTTCCTCCCAGAAGGGATCGTGGTAGCCCGTGGCCAGGTCGGGGAGGAGCACCATGTCGCCGGACTTCACGGACTTCAGGCCCACGCTGGAGCCGTCGAAGCCCACGCCGTCGCGCATGAGCTGCTCCGTGAACTGGGAGGCGGGGATGCTCACGTGGTGCCACCGTCCCCACAGGTCGCTGAACACCAGGTCGATCATCCGGACGTTCCGGGCCAGCACGTGCTGCCGGGCCTGCTCGAAGCTGGTGAACACGGGGACCTCCAGGGGACCCCGTCATTCTAGACCGACGGGTAATCGATAAGGGTGATCCCGTTCGTCCCCCTCAGCGCCCACCCAGGATCCTGGCAGGGAGGAGGAACAGTCCCTTCACGAGGCCGAACGCGCCCTCCACCGCGAAGCCCAGCAGCCGGAAGGGCAGCAGCAGCAGCCAGACCAGGGGGTAGAGCACCAGCGCCAGCAGGGCCAGGGGCCAGCAGACCACCAGGAGGATGAGCCAGAGGATGAAGGTGAGCATGGGGCGGGGCCTCCTGGAGGAAAGGTAGGGCCGGGGGGGCAGGGCCTGGGCCCAGGGATCGGCGAGCGGCGTCGGGGGACCGGCGGCTGGCGGTGGCCCCTGGCGAGCAGGGCCTGTCATCCTGATCGCACCCCAGCCGGAGCGCGACATGACCCGTGATGCCTTCGCCCTCGACCGCCGCACCTTCCTCCAGGCCGCCCTGGCCGCCGGGGCTGCCGCCACGGTGGCGAAGGATCTGGGCGCCGCACCGGTGCCGAAGGGGCTGGTGCTGGAGGAGGCCACCATCGACCAGCTCCAGGCGGGCATGGCGGAGGGCCACTGGACGGCCGAGCAGCTGGTGGAGAAGTACCTGGCCCGCATCGCGGCCTACGATGTGGCCGGCCCCCGCCTGAACGCCATCATCGAGCTGAACCCGGACGCCCCGGCCATCGCCCGGGCGCTGGATGCGGAGCGGAAGGCCGGGAAGGTGCGGGGGCCGCTCCATGGCATCCCGGTGCTCATCAAGGACAACATCGACACGGCCGACCGCATGAAGACCACGGCCGGCTCCCTGGCCCTGGCGGATGCGCCGGCGCCGAAGCAGGACGCCACCGCGGCCCTGCGGCTGCGGCTGGCGGGGGCGGTGGTCCTCGGCAAGACGAACCTCTCCGAGTGGGCCAACTTCCGCTCCACCCACAGCAGCAGCGGCTGGAGCGGCCGGGGCGGCCAGACCCGCAACCCCTACGCCCTGGACCGCACGCCCAGCGGCTCCAGTTCGGGCTCCGGCGTGGCGGCCTCGGCGAGCCTCTGCGCCGCGGCGGTGGGCACGGAGACCGACGGCTCCATCGTGAGCCCCGCCAGCGCCTGCGGCCTGGTGGGCTTCAAGCCCACGGTGGGCCTGGTCAGCCGGGCCGGCATCATCCCGATCTCGCACACCCAGGATACGGCTGGCCCCATGGCCCGCACCGTGCGGGACGCGGCCATCCTCCTGGGTGCCCTGGCGGGCGTGGATCCCCGCGATCCGGCCACGGCCCAGGCCCAGGTGCAGACGGACTACACGCGCTTCCTCCACCTCGACGGGCTCAAGGGCGCGCGCCTCGGCGTGGTGAAGAACCTCCTGGGCCAGCAGCCCCATGTGGATGCCGTCATCCGCCCGGCCCTGGACCTGCTCAAGGCCCGGGGCGCCACGCTGGTGGAGGTGGAGCTGAAATCGGCCGCCTACGACGAGGCGGAATTCGAGGTGCTGCTCTTCGAGTTCAAGGCCGACCTGGAGGCCTACCTCGCAGGCCGCGGTGGGACCGTGAAGGACCTGGCCACCCTCCAGGCCTTCAACGAGGCGAGGAAGGACGTGGAGATGCCTTTCTTCGGACAGGAACTGGTGAAGCAGGCCCTGGCCAAGGGCCCCCTCACGGATCCGGCCTACCTCAAGGCGCTGGCCACCTGCGCCCAGGCCCGGCAGGGCATCACGGACCTCCTGCAGAAGGAGCAGCTCCAGGCCCTCGTGGGGCCCACGGGCGGGGTCCCGTGGCTCATCGATCACGTGAACGGGGACAGCTCCTCCGGCCTCAGCTTCTCCAGCCCCGCCGCCGTGGCAGGCTGTCCGCACATCACCGTGCCCGCGGGCTTCGTCTTCGGACTGCCGGTGGGGCTCTCCTTCGTGGCCGGTCCCTGGCAGGAGGCGCAGCTCCTGCCCCTGGCCTACGCCTTCGAGCAGGTCCGCCAGGCCCGCCGCGTGCCGCGGTTCCGGGCTACGGCCGAGGAGAAGGCCTGACGATTGACAGCCCCGGGAGCGGGAAGGATCCTGGGCCGTCCCCCGGAAAGGAGATCCCATGAAGCGCATGATGTTCGCGCTGTTCCTCGCCTCGTCCGTCCTGGCCGTGGCCCAGACCCCTGCGCCGGCCCCGCAGACCAGGGCCGAGAAGAAGGCCGCCAAGAAGGCCGCCCAGGAGGCCAAGGCCGCCGCGAAGGCCGCGCCCGCCCCTGCGGCCAAGCCCGCGCCGGCCCCGGCACCAGCCCCTGCAGCGGCCGCCAAGCCCGCTCCTGCGGCACGCCCGGCCGCCGCCGCGAAGGCGGCGCCCTCCGCCACGGCCATCGTGGCCAACAAGGATTCCAAGACCTTCCACCGGGCCGACTGCACCTTCGCGGCCAAGATGAAGCCCGCCAACCGCGTGGGCTTCGCCAACGCCGCCGAGGCCGCCAAGGCGGGCTACAAGCCCTGCAAAGTCTGCAAGCCCCAGTAGCAGCTCGGAAGTCCAGACCAGGAGGTTCCCATGAAGCTCATGCTCCCGCTGCTGCTGACCGTGTCCGCGGCCCTCACCGCGCAGATCCCCACCAAGGAGGACCTGAAGGGCAAGGCCGATGCGATGGTGGACAAGGGCAAGGCCAAGGCCGATGAGAAGGCCGACCAGGCCAAGGCCAAGTCGGACAAGAAGGCCGCAGACGCCAAGGCCAAGGTGGACGCCAAGGCCGGAGGCGTGCCCGTGGCCGGGGACAAGGTGAAGGCCGCCACCGCCAAGGGCGAGGGTGCCGCCAAGGCCGGCAGCGACAAGGCCAAGGGCAGGACCCGGAAGGGCACGGAGAAGGGGGCCACGAAGGCCAAGGCCGTGGCCGAAAAGGTCGCCAAGTAGTTCTTCAGCACGCGCCAGGCCGGGGCGCCTCCGGGGGTGCACCCGTCAGGCGTTGGGCGGCGCCCAGCCGAGCTTCTCCTTCAGCAGCGCAAGGGTCTCCCGGGCCACGGCGTCCGCTTCCTCGGCTTCGATGCCCCCGTGGTTCCGGGCGGCCTCGCCCAGGGGATGCATCCGCTTGATGATGGGCAGGGGATCCAGCCGGAGATACTCCTGGAAGCTGGGCTTCCCGGTCCTCATCACCATCACCTGCCCGGTGATGAAGCCGGGACGGTAGCCGAGGCGGTCCACCTGCTGTTCGTAGTTGGACTTCGGCCCGACTGCACTGTGGATGAGGCCGAAGGGCGAGCCCGTCGCCACCGAACTCAGCTGGTCCATCGTGCGGCTCCGCTTGTCCTCGGATTCGGATTGGGAGGAGCGGCTCCCGACCATCACGATCAGGTGGATGCGGTCCGGGTCGGAGGGCGATGCATCCGCGCTGAGCCCGCGGCCGAAGCGCTCACGGAAGGCGGAGAGATAGACACGCTTGAGCTCGGGCTGCCCTGGACCCTCCGGCAGGGACACTTCCAGATCCAGAACCGGAGCAGGCTGCTGGCGCAGGACGGCCGTGGAAGGTCGTCCACAGGCCAGGAGCGGAGGCAGGAGCAGGAACAGGGCCTTCGATGTCATGTCCGACCTCGAATGGGGACGATGCGCCTGGGCGTGATTCAGTCCTTCTTCCGCGGGAACTGCCGATCGTAGGCTTCCTGGGCGTATTCGCTGGGGGGCACGCTGAAGCGCCGCTTGAAGGCACGCGTGAAGGCGCTGGCGTCGTAGAAGCCGAGGATCTTGGCCACGTCGCTGGGGCGCTCGCCGTTGGCCAGGAGGGTCACGGCGCGCTGCAGGCGGCGTTCGATGAGGTACTGGTGGGGCGTGGTGCCGGTGGCCTCGCGGAACAGGCGGATGAAGTGGTCCGGCGTGCAGCGGGCCATGGTGGCCAGCTCGGGCACGCTGTTCTTGGAGCCGATCTGGGCCTCCATGTGGTCCAGGACCAGCTGCAAGGTGGAGCGGTTCAGGCGGTAGGGGAAGCGGCCCCGGTCCTCCTTCTCCGTGAGACGGGCCAGCTCGGCGCCGAGCAGGATCAGGAAGAGCTCCCGCGTCATGAGCTGCACGCCGTCGGGATTGCTCAGCTCCTGCGTGAAGATGTTGAAGAGCTGCTTGAGGCTGAGGCTCCGCAGCACGGCGAAGCTGGCCTCCTGCCACTTGCGGGGCGGGTTCTGCAGCGAGGAGAGCAGGGGCTCCGGGAAGGGCCCCTCCAGGAACAGCGCCGTGAACCCGAAGTGGGTGCTGGGGTGGTGGCGCTTCAGCGTGTGGCCGAAGCCCGGCAGCAGCAGCGCCAGGTCGCCGGAGCGGATGACGCCCTCCTCGCGGTCCTCGCCCGTGCAGACGCGCACGGCATGCGTGGGCTGCAGCAGGGTCCACGCGTCACGCGAGGGCAGCAGCTTCGCGGGGACAGGATCCCGCTTGAGGAGGGCCAGCTTCAGCGGGCCGCTGGTGAAGGTCTGGAGATTCTTGGCTTCTGATTCGGTCATGGTGGGGGAAGAAATAGACATACCCATCGGGGTGCCCAGGAAGGATGACAGGAAATCTTCCCGGCGGGCATGGAAATTTAACAAACCCCTCAACTATCCCCTGGCCGAGACCGATTCCAGGCTCCGGAAGATCCCCAGGCCGCCCGTGGGGCCCAGGCGGGGATCCACCGCCCGCTCAGGATGCGGCATCATGCCCAGGACATTCCCGCGGACGTTCACGATGCCCGCGATGCCGTTCATGGCCCCGTTGGGCACGTGATCCTCGCCGATCTCGCCGGAGGGGGAGCAGTAGCGGAAGGCCACGCCGCCTCGGGCCTCCAGATCCGCCAGGTCGGCGGGCTCCAGGGTGAAGTTCCCCTCGGCGTGGGCGATGGGCACCCGGAAGACCTCCCCGGCCTTCATGGCGGTGGTGAAGGGCAGGTCGGTCCGCTCCACCCGCAGGTGCACGTCCTGGTGGATGAACCGGAGGGTGGCGTTCCGCAGCAGGGCGCCGGGCAGCAGCTGGGCCTCGCAGAGGATCTGGAAGCCGTTGCACACGCCCAGCACCAGGCCGCCCTGGTCGGCGTGGCGCTTCACGTCTGCCATGATGGGCGCCAGGGCGGCGATGGCGCCGCAGCGCAGGTAGTCGCCGTAGCTGAAACCGCCGGGGATGAAGACGAGGTCGGTGTTCTCGGGAAGGCGAGTCTCCTGGTGCCACACGGGGACAGTGTCCCAGCCGAACACCGTCCCGCAGGCGTGCAGGGCGTCGTGGTCGCAGTTGGAGCCGGGGAAGACCGGCACGGCCACCCGCATCAGAGCACCTCGATGGAGGCCTTCTCCATCACGGGATTGACCAGCAGCTTGTCGCACATGGCCTGGGCCTGGGCCTTCACCTCGGCGGGATCGGTGCCGGGGACGTCCATCTCGATGAGCCGGCCGATGCGGACATGGTCCACCGCGAATCCGAAGCCATGGAGACCCTGCTCCACCGCCTTGCCCTGGGGATCCAGGATCCCCGGCTTCAACTGCACCGACACACGCACCTTCATGGCCCCTCCGCGCCTCCAGTGTAGCCCAGAAGGCCCGTCAATCCTCGCCATTCCAGCGATGCGCCTCGAGGTCCAGGTTGCCCTGGTCGTCCACCGCGATGCCCTCCTCCCGCAGGCGGCCGATCTGCTGCATGGCCCCCCACCAGCGTCCGCGGCTGGGCACGTAGCCCCGGGTGTTCACCACCCGATGCCAGGGCAGGTCCGTGCCTTCCGGGAGGCCGGAAAGCACCATGCCCACCTGCCGGGGCCGCTGGGGATAGCCCGCCAGGAGGGCCACCTGCCCGTACGAGGCCAGGTGGCCCTCGGGGATGCGGGCCACCACCGCCAGCACCGCCGAGCGGAAATCACGCGGCGCCGATGGCGCCTCGGTGCGTCGGCCGGGACGCTCCGCGGGGCCCCGGGCCACGCGCTAGGCCTGCACCCCGGGACGCTGGTCCGCGGGCACCCGGGTGCGGAAGCCCCCTTCGTAGCTGTGCCAGTGGCCCAGGGCCTCCTCGGGGTACGCCCAGCACCAGTAGCCGTCGCCCGAATCGAAGTCCACCAGCCATAGGCCCTTCACCTCGGCTTCCAGGTCCTGCATGGCGTGCTGCCAGCTCTGGACGAGGGTCTGGAGGCGCTCCCGCAGGGCCTCGGTGCGGGCCTCGTCCTTCTCGTCCTCGGCCTCGCGCAGCTCCTCGGCCAGGCTGGCGGCCAGGCTGTACACCGGCTCCGTCATGGCCTTCACCTGGGGCATGAGCGCCTGGGCTTCCTCGAGGGTGAAAATGCGGCCCATGATGCCTCCCATGTCCCATGATAAGCCGTCCCCGGGCCCGGTGCCGCCGGGGGGCGGCTAGGATGAATCCATGCGGTTCGTCCCCCTCCTTCCCTCCGGCCTCGATCCCACGCCCTGGCGGACCCTGGGGCCGGTGGCCCTGGACTGGGAGGGGGAGCCCGATCCCCGCTGGGAGGCCGAGGCCTTCCGCGGGCTGGCGATCCACACGGTCCACCTGCCGGGGGCGGCGCCGGTGGTCGAGGCCCTTTCGGTCCTCCAGCGGCGGAACCTCGGTCCCGATTTCCTCGTGGTGCCCGTGGCCCGTCCGGCGAACCGGGAGGCGGGCTTCCGCTTCCTGGGGGATCTGGAAGCCCTCCTGGAGGCCACGTCCGGCCGGGGCGTGAAGCTGGCCCTGCGACTGGAACCCGGCGCCACGGCCGCGGTGCTGGACCTGCTCCGGCAGGCCCGCGGCGAGGCCGTGGGCTTCTGCTGGCATGCGGGCTGCGAGGATCTGGAGGCCTTGGCGGACCGGCTCTGGACCGGGGTCTGCGAACCCGGGGCCGACCTGCGCCCCCTGCAGCGCCTGGGCTACCGGTGGGACATGGCCCTGCCCGCCATGGATCCCGATCGCTATCGACGCGAGGCCGCGGCCCTGGCGGCGGCCCATCCCCCCGTGCTCTTCCCGGCGGAGCTGCCGGCCACGGCCCTCGGCCGCCCGGTGGTGCCCGATCCGGACGTGGTGCTGGGAAAGCACTGGGACCGGTCATGAGCGGCACCCTCCTGGTCGTCGCCGGGGAGGACTCGGGCGACCTGCACGGCGCGGAGCTGCTGCGGGAACTGAAGACCCTGCGGCCGGACCTGCGCGTCATCGGCGTGGGCGGCTCCCGCATGAGCCCCTTCCTCGATCGCAAGCTGGCGGACGTGAAGGATCTGGCCGTGGTGGGCTTCGTGGAAGTCCTCAAGCACCTCCCGTCCCTGAACCGGCTCTTCAAGGGCATCCTCGCCGCCGCGGAGGAGGAGGCCATCACGGGCGCCCTCCTCATCGACTACCCGGGCTTCAACCTGCGCCTGGCGAAGGCCCTGCGGAAGCGGATGCCCGGCGTGGGCCTCCACCAGTACGTCTGCCCCCAGGTCTGGGCCTGGAAGAAGGGGCGCATCCCGGAGCTGGGCCGCACCCTGGACACCCTCTACTGCCTCTTCGATTTCGAGCCGGCCCTGTTCGAGGGCTATCCGGTGGACGCGCGGTTCGTGGGCCATCCCCTGGTGGAGGTGGTGAAGCCGGAATGCGACCGTGCGGCCTTCTTCGCGCGCACGGGGCTGGATCCCGCCTGGCCTGTGGTGGCCCTCCTGCCCGGCAGCCGGAAGGGCGAGGTGGCCTCGCTCCTGCCGCCCATGGCCGAGCTGGTCCGGCGCTGGGCCCACGAACGGCCGACGGTCCAATGGGTGCTGCCCGTGGCCTCCACGCTCGATCCCGCCTTCGTGCGCACCCACCTGGGGCCCGCCCCGGTGATGCTTCTGGAGGGCCTCTCCTACGCCAGCCGGGCCCATGCCGACGCGGCCCTGGTGGCCTCGGGCACGGCCACGCTGGAGACGGCCCTGCTGGGCACGCCCTTCGCGATCCTCTACAAGCTGAACCCCCTCACCTACCAGATGGCGAAGCGGGTGGTGAAGCTGCCCCACATCGGCCTGGCCAACGTGGTGGCCCGGCGCGAGGTGGCGCCGGAGCTGCTGCAGGCGGACGTGAATCCCGAGCGGATGGCCCGGGAACTGGCCCGGCTGCTGGATCCTGCCGAGGCCCCGCGCATCCGGGCGGCCCTGGGCGAGGTGCGGGGACATCTGGGCGAGCCCGGCGCGGCCGGGCGGGTGGCGGAGCACCTGGCCGCCAGGCTCTAGCAAGGGGGTTTCCCTCGGCACCGGGGAAGGGATTACCGTGGAGGGACGTCTCCAAACCCCTTCCTGTCCATTGACCCGGGTCCGAGGACCCGGCCTGCTCGAGTCGAGGTGAACGATGATGAACCGGACCCCAGGCCTGGCGAAGGGAGTGCTCCCCTTGGCCCTTCTGCTGGCCCTGCCGCTGACTGCGGCCCAGGCCCGGCCCACCGCCAAACCCGGGCCCCACGCCATCGGCCCCAAACCCGATGATCCAAGGCAGGCCCGGCCCGCCGGAAAGGCCGGCGCCCAGGCCATCGGGCCGAAGCCGGACGATCCCAGACAGGCGAAGCCTGCCCAGGCCGCGCCGAAGGCGGATCCCCGCAGGGACGGCATCAAGCGCTGAAGGCGCCGTCAGCGGTGGGCCGGGGGTTCGGTCAACGGGACCCCCGGCAGCCGCTGGATCCGCAGGGGGAAGGCGTCCTTGAACGTCCGGCGCAGCTCTGACGGCGCCTCCTTCCAGGCCTGGAGGGCCCGGGCCCGGGTGGGGAAGGCGCCGTAGCAGGCCTGCCACCAGTGGAAGCCATCGCGGCGGACGTAGGGGAGCACCATGACGTCCGGCGCCTTCGGTCCCGCGGCCCGGGCCACCTGCTTCAGGCCGGCGGCGTAGCCGGACACCACCATGCGCAGGGTCCAGGACCCGGCCGGGGCGGCGGCCCGCCGTTCGGCCCCTTGGCGCAGGGCCTCGGGCAGGTCCTCCTGGGCCAGGGGCTTCGAGGCCTCCTCCGGGTCCACGAGATCCTTCTCCGTCAGCACCCGGCGGGGCTCCTCCACCTGGACTTCCAGGCTGTGGGAGACGCCGCCCATGAGGTTGTTCACGCTGAGGGTGTACACCGTGGTCTTCTCGGGGATCACGCCGATGCTGGAGAGGCCGTCCAGCTCCAGCCCGCCGGGATCCAGCCGCACCTTCGCGTCCCCCTGGCAGACCCAGCGGAGGATCACCTGCTCGCCGGGCTTCACCACCTTGGCGCTGGCATCGAAGCTGCATACCATGGCCGGGGCGGGTGCCCCCTTGCCGTGGCCCAGCACCGCGACCTCGACGGTGCGGCTCTGGCCCCCCGCCGCGTTGTTGACGGAGATGGTGTAGCGCGTGGTCTCCAGGGGCGTGACGGTCACCTCGCTCTTGCCGTCCAGTTCCATGCCGCCGGGCTCCATGTGGATCTTCGCGCTGCCTGCGCACTCCCACTTGAGCACCACGGGCTGGCCCGGCAGCACGGCCTTGGCGCTGGCGTCGAAGCTGCAGACCCGGGCGGGTTCGCCCAGGGGGAGGTCGGGGACGACGCGGATCTCCGCGCTGCCCAGCTCCATCCCGCCTGGGCGCGTGTCGAAGAGCCGGTAGGTGGTCGTGTACGAGGGGCGCAGGGTCACCTGGGCGCGTCCCGGCAGCACCATGCCCCCGGGCTCCAGGCGCACCTGGGCCGCCTTCGGGAAATCCCAGGACAGCAGCGTGCTGTCGCCCGGGCGGATGGCCTTCGGCTCGGCCGTGAGGGCGCCGGGTCCCGGCGCCTGGAGCAGGCCGAGGACCACGGGGAGGACGAGGGCGGGGACCATCAGGGGAGTGTAGCCCTCAGTTCCCCAGGTAGGTGAACCAGAACCGGATGCCCAGGTACTGCCCGTCGTAGCCCTCGGGCAGGTGCTGGAGCGGGGCGGAGCGGAGGACCGCCATGCGGGCGCTCTCGTCCAGGGCGGGGTTGCCGCTGGGGATCTCCACGCGCACGCGGTCGAGGCTGCCGTCCCGGGCGATGCGGAAGTAGATCTGCACGCGGCCCTGCTGGCTGGTGACCCGGCTCCAGTTGCCGGTGATGCGGGTCTGCACCTGCTGCAGGTACCACATGAAGGGGAAGTCGCCGTCCACGCCGCCCACGAGGCCCGTGCCGCCCTGCACGCCGGCGGAGGGGTTCAGGCCCGGGATGCCGCTGCCGGCGCCGATGCCGGCCCCGTTGCCCTGGCCCGCGGCGCCGGTGACGGGATTGGCGGCCGGGGCCTTGCCCTTGGCGGCGGTGGTGCCCGCGCCCTGGCTGGCGGCATCGGGGTTGTTCCCCCTGGGCGCGGCCCGGGTGGTCTTCTCGGCGAAGGGGTTGGGCGCCGTGGAAGTGGGGGTGGTGTCGCGTTGCGGGGCCACCTCCTCCACCCGACGCAGGCGCTCGCCGGTCTTCCCCTCTGCCATGGCGTCGGAGCCGCCGGAGGGGGTGGCCATGGCCGGAGGCAGGTTCACCCAGGTGACCTTGACCTCCTCGGGCTGCTCGCCGCGTCCGTGGGGCCAGAGGAAGAAGGCCCCCAGGGCCAGGTGCAGGGCCAGGCTCAGGCCGAGTCCCGTGCCCCAGGCCATCTCGCCCAGGCGCGCGCGGCTGCGCAGGTAGCCCTGGAGATCCTGGCTCACGGCTGGGGTACCCCGGTGTTGGCGGCCAGGCTGGTGGGCCGGAGGGGGACGTTCGGCGCCGCGGCCGTGACGAAGCCCACCTGGGTGAAGCCCGCGTCGCGGATGACGTCCACCACCTGGATGACGCGGCCGTAGGGCACGTTGTGGTCCGCCCGCACCAGCACGGGCCGCTTGCCGCCGGACTGGGCGGCCTGCTTGAGCTGGTTGGCCAGCACCGGCAGGGGCATGAAGGCCTTGTCGAACTGCAGGCGCCCGTCGAAGGTCACCGTCACGGTGAGGGCCTGGCTCTCCAGGTTCCGCCCCGTGCGGCTCTCCGGCAGCTTCACGTCCACGCCCGTGGTCATCATCGGCGCCGCGATCATGAAGATGATGAGCAGCACCAGCATCACGTCGATGAGCGGCGTCATGTTGATGTCGGCCATCGCGCCGCGCCTGGATCCTGGAGTGAACGCCACGGGCACCTCGAACGGAACGGATCCAGGATAGCGCGAGCCCCCGCCATCGTCGGCGTGGCTGGAGACCGGCGTGATCGCGCTGGGGCTTTCATCGCCGGGGTATCGCCGAGGTCCCGGCCGCCCTGTCGCGTCGTCGCGCGTGGGGTGGTTGCAGAAACCGACAAGGGCTCCGGCGCGTTGAGGCAAGCTGCATGAGCGGTCCCGGGCGGATCATCCTATTGAATGAATCACGGTGGTTGGGTTCTGGCATGGAATCCGCCTCACCTCCGGAGATCCATCCCGATCGCCCCTGGTCCCGCCTCCGGGGCCTCTCCCTTCCTGTCTTCCGGCTGGAGGTCGCCATGGCCTGCCTTTCGTTCCGTCGCCGGGCCTGGATCCAGGCCGGTTCTGCCCTGGGCCTTGCCCTGGGCCTGGGCTGCGCGCCGCCGCCGCCCTTCACGGTGCCCCCGCCCGCTGGCCAGACCGGCCCCGGGGCCCCGGAGGTGGTCCAGAGCCGGACGCTGCCGATCGCGCCCGACCAGGTCTTTCCCAGGGTGCTGGGGGTCCTGCTGGACATGGGCTACCAGATCCGGAGCGCGAACCGGGAGCTGATGTTCGTGAACATCCACCGGACCTGGTTCGACGAGACCCTCGCGGCGCGGCCGGAGCTGTCCATGGGAGCCACGCTGCTCTTCGAAGCCGCGGGGCCCGGGGCGACCCGCGTCCGCATCCTGCCGACGGGGCGATGGAGCCGCGTCAGCAGCGTCGAGGGGGGGAGCGCGACGGTGACCATGGCCGAGCCCTCCCTCGACCCGAAGGAGAGTCAGCGGTTCCTGGAACAGCTGGCCCGGCGGCTCTGCCCCGATCCGGCCACCGGCCGCTGATCCCGTCCAAGCGTTCCATCTTCTGGAGGGCCCATGTCCCGAATCCGCCACCTCCTCCTCGCGACCCTCAGCCTGCCCCTCGCCGCCCAGGCCCCGCCCGGGCTGCGCCGGGATGCCGCCTCCATCGGGCTCGGGTACGGAACCCAGGGGGTCCTCCTCACGACCATGCGGACGGGACCGACCGTCGGCTTCTTCGGAGGTTTCAGCGTGCTCCCCGACACCTCCTCGAGCGCGATGCAGGAGGCGGGAAACGGGACGGCCCGCTGGGTCCAGCACGAGGGAAGCAAAGGCGAGGCCCATCTGGGGATCGCCTTCCGCCTGGATGACCGCTGGGTGGTCGGCGCCGGGATCGGCTACGCCACCACCAGCTACCACTACACGTACAACCCTGGGGCCAGCCCGTTCCCGGCCGCGAGCCAGCCCCCGGCGCCGGGCCCGGTCTCGGACGATCGGTTCGGGCTGGTGGCGATGGTGGATCTCCGTCTGGGGAACCTGTGGGGCCTGGAGGCGGTGGGCGGCGTCAACGGCTTCGGATTGGCACTCACCCGACGGTTCTAGCCCCCTAGAGTTGCACCGGCGTCACGAGGTACTTCCCCTTCGCATCCCGGCTGACGGTGCCGGCGGGGATGTCGGGGTCGTGCTCGAAGATGCAGATGGTGTCCGTGCCGGCGACTTCGGCCAGCACCTTCTCGCGCTCGTCCACGCAGGTGACCACGTCCAGGTCGTAGCCCATCACCCAGGCAGGCTGGATGTGGCGGGCGGTCGGGATGAGGTCGGCGAGGTACACGAGGCGCTTGCCGCCGCCCTCCACCACCACGTTCTGCAGGCCCGCGATGTGGCCGGGCGCGGGCCGGACGGAGATGCCCGGCAGCAGCTCGGCGGCGCCGTCCACGGTGTCCAGAAGGCCCGCGGCCTCCAGGGGTTCCCAGTTCTGGGGCAGGTAGCTGGCCTTCACGCGCAGGTGGGGGCGCCTGGCGTCGGCCAGATCCCGGGCCTGCACCACGTAGCGGGCATTGGGGAAGCTGGGCACGGGCCGTCCCATGCCGTCCAGCCGCGTGCTGCCGCCGGCATGGTCGAAGTGCAGGTGCGTGAGGATGCAGAGCGTGATGTCCGCGGGCTTCACGCCGTGCTTCGCGAGGTTGGCGTCCAGCACGCCGCGGCCCTCGAACTTGAAGCGGGCCATGAAGTCGTCGCTCTCCTTGTCGCCGTTCCCGTTGTCCACGAGGATGACGTGGCGCTTCCCGCCCACCTCGCCCCGGATGAGCAGGCAATTGGTGGCCATGAGGATCTGGTTGTCCTCGTCCGCGGGGTAGAGCTTGTGCCACACCACCTTGGGCACCGTGCCGAACATGGCGCCGCCATCCAACCGGAAGGTGCCACCGCCGATGATCCGGATATCCCAGGGACCGAACTGCATGGAGCCTCCTAGAACGCCAGGACCTTGCGGGCGGCCACCAGCACCTTCTCGGCGTTGGGCAGGACGGCCCGTTCGAGGATGCGGTTGAAGCCCACGGGGGTGAACTCCGAGCCCACGCGCCCCACGGGGGCGTCGAGCCAGGCGAAGCACTCGGAGGCGCAGATCGCCGCCAGCTCGCCGCCGAAGCCGCCGAAGACCTTGTCCTCGTGGGCGATGAGCACGCGGTGGGTCTTCTTCACGGAGCGGAGGATCGCCTCCGTGTCCAGGGGGCTGAGGCTGCGGAGGTCCACCACCTCGGCGGACGTGCCCTCCTTCTCCAGCTTGGCCGCCGCCTCCAGGGCAAAGTGGACGGGGGTGCCGTAGGCCAGGATGGTGAGATCCTTGCCCTCGCGCCGGATCCGGGCCTTCCCGAAGGGCACGGCGAAGTCCGGCGGCACCACGGAATGGGCCATCTTGGCGTTGTAGAGGAACTTGGGTTCGAGGTAGAGGGTGGTGCCGCGGCTGCGGAGGGCCGTGCGGAGCAGGCCCGCCGCGTCGTCGGCAAAGGCGGGCACCACCACGCGGATGCCGGGCAGGGTGGTGAGCCAGCCCTCCACGTTCTGGGAGTGGTAGAGGCCCCCGCCGATGTAGCCGCCGGAGGCCAGGCGGATGGTCACGTTGGGCGCGAACTGGCCGTTGGTGCGCCAGTAGTCGTGGCTGCATTCCACGATCTGCTCAGCGGCGGGCCAGATGTAGTCGGCGAACTCGGCGCCTTCCACCACCACGCGGATGCGGTCGTCCAGCCGCGAGAAGCCATTGGCCGTGCCCACGATGTAGTCCTCGGCGATGGGGGCGTTGAACACCCGCTTCTCGCCGAATTCCTGCTGGAGGCCCTTGCTCACGTTGAAGATGCCGCCCTTGTCCTTGTTGGCCATGTCCTGGCCCCAGATGAAGGTGTCCGGGTTGTGGCGGAACTCCTCCTTCAGGGTCTGGTTCAGGGCCGCGATGAGGCTGATGGGGTCGCCCGCGGCCTGGTGGGTGCCGTCGGGGTACTGGTCCGACACCCAGCCCTCGGGGATCACGAAGTCGTGGATGCTCGCGGGATCGGGGCTCGGGGCGGCCATGGCCCGGTCGTGGGCGGCCAGGTAGCGGGCCTGGTTCTCGGTTTCGATGGCCTGGAGCTCGTCTTCGCTGAGGCCGTTCGCCAGGCAGAAGGCGCGGAAGCGGGGCAGGGGGTCCTGGGCCTTGGCCGCGGCCAGCTCGGCCTCGTCGCGGTACAGCTCGTGCCGGTCGGAGTTGGAGTGGCTGCCGATGCGCACGCAGGTGGCGTACACCATGGCCGGTCCCTGGCCGCCGCGGACGTAGGCCAGGGCCTCCTCCAGGGCGCGCATGGAGTCCAGCAGGTCCAGGCCGTTGCACTTGAGGATCTTCAGGTTGGGGAAGCCCCGGAAGTTGTCGCAGATCTGGCTGTTGGCGCTCTGGTCCTTCTTGGGCACGGAGATGCCGTAGCCGTTGTCCTGCACCACGAAGACGACGGGCAGCTGCTCCCGGTCCGCCCCGTTGATGCTCTCGAAGCAGTAGCCCTCGGACAGCGAGGACTCGCCCTGGCTGCTGAACACCACCGCGTCCTTCCCGTAGTGCTTCACGGCCCGGGCCAGGCCCACGGCGTGCTGGGTGTGGTTGCCCGTGAGGCTGGAGACGTTCTGGATGCCGATGGCGGGCTTGGCGAAGTGGTTGCTCATGTGCCGGCCGCCGCTGGCGGGATCGGTGGCCTTGGAGATGCCGTTGAGGATGATCTCCTCGGGCGTGAGGCCGGCGGCGAGGCAGGTCATGAGGTCGCGATAGTAGGGGAAGAGGAAGTCCCGGCCGGCCCGGAAGGCCAGGCCCAGGGCGAGCTGGATGCCGTCATGCCCGGCGCAGGGGGCGTGGTAGGACCACCCGATGGCCTGCTTCAGGTAGTTGGGGGCCTTGTCGTCCAGCACCCTTCCCAGGTGCATCAGTTCGTACCAATGGCAGAGGTCCTCGCGGCTGGGAGTTTCGTCGGCGCCCATGGCATCCAGGGCCGCCTTCACCAGGGTCGGGGTATCCAATGTCACCTCCTGAGCCGGGACGCATCCCGGGATTTCCTGAGCCCACCATCTTCCCACGCCCCCGGGGCTCCGGCCAGTCAGGGGCCGGCCACGGGGGCCTGCTCCATCTGCCAGACCAGGGTCTGGCCCTGGTCCCGGGCCCCGGCCAGGGCCCGCGAGGCCCGGCGGAGGGCCTCGCGCAGGGACAGGTCCTCGCCCTGGGGATCCCAGAGCGTGCCGCCGGCGGGGTGGGTGCCCAGGGTCGCCCGCACCCGGGCCAGCAGGGTGGCCGCGCCCTCCGGGGCCGTATGGGGCATGAGCAGCAGGTACTGGTCCGCCGCCAGTTCCACCAGGAGATCCTCGCCGCGGAGGGCGTCGGAGATCGCCTGCATCCGGGCCTTCAGGCCCCTCTCCATGGGCTGGGTCCAGAGCGCCAGGGCCATCTGCTCGTTCCGGCGCCGGGCGAGGAAGACGGTGGCCCGCAGCCAGATCTCGAGATACCGGCGGTTGGGCAGGCCCGACCGGGCGCTCTGCAGGGCGCTGTCCTGCACCACGGCGCTGCTCAGTTCCAGGGCGTCCTTGGTGGCCTGCAGTTCCTGCTTGAGGTGCTCCGCCTCCAGGGTCTTGCTGAAGAGGTGCCCCAGGGCCTTGAGCAGGGTCAGGGCCCCGCGCCCGAAGACGCGGGCCTCGCTGGCCTGGACGCAGAGCGTGCCGATCACCTTGCTCCCGTCGTGGAGCGCCACGCCGGCGTAGGCCCGGATGCCCAGGTCCGTCCAGGCCGCGCTCTCCCGCCACATGGGTTCGGCCAGGGCGTCCCTCACCACGAGGGGCCGCTCGGGATGGGTCATCACCCAGGGGCAGTAGCCCTTCTCGGGGTTCTGGAAGATCCGGTGCATGGCCTTCTCGTCGTCGGCGGCCCACCAGAAGACCTCGTGGCCCAGCCCCGCCATCCGGGTCAGCATGGCCCGCTCCGCCTGGAGCCGCTCCATCAGGAGGGCCAACCCATGCTCGAAGAGGTGGGCGGGGTCCGCACTGTCCTCCGCCAGCAGGTTGGCCAGCGCCGCCAGATGGTCCACCTTCTTCCGAGCCTGACCGCCCGTCTTGGCCACACAGCCTCCGAGGACATCCCTAGAGTACCCCACTCCGGCGGGGAAGACCGGAGGGGTCTGCCAGCTGATCACACGGATCGCCGGGTCCGGTTCCTCTCGGCATGGCCTGCGGCCCCGTGGGGGGGCAGGGGCCTGGTTCCATCCCGGCTACCAGCTGATCACGCGGATCGCAGGGTCCACTTCCTCCTGCAGCATGCCCTCGATGTAGCGGAGGGTGCCGCTGGTGGAGGAGGGGCAGGAGCCGCAGGCGCCGTGGTAGCTGATCTCGAGGGTCTGGCCGTCGAAGGAGATCACCTCCAGGCCGCCGCCATCCCCGGCCAGGCCGGGCCGGATGCGGGTGTCCAGCAGCTCGTGGATGCGGGCCAGCTTCTCGTCCGCGTCGGCGCCCTGGGCCAGCCGCGGGCCCTCGCCGGTGGCGTCGTCGGGCAGCTTCAGGTCCTCGATGGCCTCGCAGATGGGGTCGATCAGGTCGCTCCACTCGGCGGAGGGCTCCTTGTTCACGGTCACGAAGCGGTCCATGTAGAACACGGAGGTCACCTTGCCCAGGCCGAAGAGGGCCGAGCCCAGGGGATCGCCCACTGCGGCACCGAAATCCTTGAAGGAGCGGGAGCCGGCCTTGAGGACGGCCGGGTTCACCAGGAACTTCAGCGCGTCGGGGTTTGGGGTGGGTTCGATGTTGATGACCTTGGGCATGGACGGCTCCCAGCAAAGTTTACCATTTTCGTCAGGATTTGCGAGCGGCGCCGCGGCGGCCATACTTGGGACCCGGAGCTCCCATGACGGTCCCCAAGGCGCTGCTCAGCTGGTCCAGCGGCAAGGATGCGGCCTACGCGCTGCACCGGCTCCGGCAGCAGGGGGAGGTGGAGGTGGTCGGCCTCCTCACCACCCTGAATCAGGCCTTCGACCGGGTGGCCATGCACGGCGTCCGGGAGGTGCTCCTGGACGCCCAGGCCGAGGCGGCGGGCCTCCCCCTCTGGAAGGTGCCGCTGCCCTGGCCCTGCTCCGACAAGGCCTACGGGGCCGCCATGGCCGGGGCCTGCGCCCGGGCCGCGGCCGAGGGCATCACCGTGATGGCCTTCGGGGACCTGTTCCTGGAGGATGTCCGGGCCTACCGGGAGGCCCGTCTCGCGGGCACGGGACTGGACCCGCGCTTTCCCCTGTGGGGGGAGGACACCGCCGGCCTGGCCCGCGAGATGGTGGCCGCCGGGCTGAAGGCCACCCTCGTCTGCGTGGATCCCCAGGCCCTGGACGCCGGCTTTGCCGGGCGGGCCTTCGATTCGGAGCTGCTCTCATGCCTGCCCCCGGGGGTGGATCCCTGCGGCGAGCGGGGGGAATTCCACACCTTCGCCACGGAGGGCCCCATGTTCGCCCGCCGGGTTCCCGTGGCCGCCGGGGAGGTGGTGGAACGGAACGGCTTCGTCTTCGCGGACCTGGTGCCGGCATGACCGATTCGCCCGCCTTCCTGCCCACGGGCGCGGCCCTGATGGACCCCGGCCGTCCCCTGGTGCTGGTCACGGGGGCCACGGGCTACATCGGGGGCCGCCTCGTCCCCCGCCTCCTGGCGGCGGGCCACCGGGTGCGCTGCCTGGTCCGCAACCCCGAGCGGCTGGCCGGCCGGGACTGGCCCGGGGTGGAGCTGGTCCAGGGGGATGTCTCCGATCCCGCCACCCTGGATCCGGCCCTGGCGGGTGTGCATCAGGCCTACTACCTGGTCCACGCCATGGCCGACAAGAATCCGGACTTCCGCACCAAGGACCTGACGCAGGCCCGGACCTTCGCCCAGGCCTGCGCACGCGCCGGGGTGCGGCGGATCCTCTACCTGGGCGGGCTCGGGGATCCCACCCGGAAGCGGAGCCACCACCTGGCCAGCCGGCAGGAGGTGGGGGAGGCCCTGGCCTCCGAGTGCCTGCCCGTCCTGGAATTCCGCGCCGCCGTCATCGTGGGCAGCGGCAGTGCCAGCTTCGAGATGATCCGCCACCTCACCGAGCGCCTGCCGGTGATGGTCACGCCCCGCTGGGTGAACACCCGCTGCCAGCCCATCGGCATCCGGGATGTGCTGGCCTACCTGCTGGAGGCCCTCGACCACCCGGACCTGTCCGGCATCTACGAGATCGGCGGGCGGGACGTGCTGAGCTACCGGGAGATGATGCTCGCCTACGCCGGGGCCCGGGGCCTCCACCGGATCATCGTGCCCATGGATGTGCCCTTTCCGCGGCTGTCGGTCCACTGGGTGGACCTGGTGACCCCGGTTCCCAAGGCCGTGGCGGGCCCGCTGGTGGACGGCATGACCACCGAGGTGGTGGTGCGGGATACCCGGGCCCTGTCGGCCTTCCATGTGCGGCCCATGGCCTACCGCGAGGCCCTGGCCCTGGCCCTGCAGCGGCTCGACGAGGACAACGTGGAGACCACCTGGGCCACGGGTCTGGCCGGCGGCCCGGAGGGGATGGAACTGGGCGCCCACGAGGGCCTGCTCCTGGAGCGCCACCACCGCCACGTGAAGGCGAAGCCCGAGGCCGTATTCCGGGCCTGCTGCGCCCTGGGTGGCGAGGCGGGCTGGCCCGCCGGCAACTGGCTGTGGCAGCTCCGCGGCCTCCTGGACCGCCTCTCCGGCGGGGTGGGCATGCGGCGTGGGCGGCGGCACCCCCGCAACCTGCGGGTGGGCGACCCCGTGGACTTCTGGCGGGTGGAGGCCCTGGAGCCGGGCCACCTCCTGCGGCTGCGGGCCGAGATGAAACTGCCGGGCCACGCCTGGCTCCAGTTCCAGGTGCGCCCCGAGGGGCCGGGCTCCCGGCTCGAACAGACGGCCTTCTTCGAGCCGTGGGGGCTGACGGGGCTCCTCTACTGGTACTCGGTCCTGCCCTTCCACCGCTTCATCTTCCCCGGCATGGTGCGGGCCCTGAAACGGCAGGCCGAAGCGGGCATGTGAGAATCAGGCAGAGGTGATGCCCATGTTCGATGCCCAGCGGGAGGCCTGCGTGGCCGCGGCCCAGGCCGGAGGCCGGGTGCTGCTCGGATACTTCCGGAAGCTCGATCCCGCCACCATCACCGAGAAGACCAAGAACGACGTGGTGAGCGAGGCCGACCGCGCCGCCGAGGCCGCCATCCACGCCGAGCTGGACTTCCGCTTCCCCCAGTACGGGTTCCTGGGCGAGGAATCCGGCGGGTCGGGCCAGACCGACATCCGCTGGATTGTCGATCCGCTGGACGGCACCTTGAACTTCGTCCAGGGCTTCCCCCACTGGTGCGTCTCCGTGGCCCTGTGGGACGCCGAGGGCCCCGTGGTGGGCTGCGTGCTGGATCCCCTGCGGGACGACTGCTTCCTGGCCGTGCGGGGGATGGGCGCCACCTGGAACGGCCGGCCCATGGGCGTGTCGCAGCACCCCGGCCTCGATGGCGCCTTCCTGGCCACGGGCTTCGCCTACCAGCTGGGCGACCGCTGGCCGGCCTTCAATGCCGCCCTCAGCCGCGTCTTCCCCCGCGCCAAGGGCATCCGCCGCGCCGGCAGCGCCGCCCTCGACCTGGCCCACACCGCCTGCGGCATCTTTGACGGCTACTTCGAGCTGGGCCTCAAGCCTTGGGACCTCGCCGCCGGCGCCCTGCTGGTGCAGGAGGCCGGCGGCGCGATCACCGACTGGGAGGGCGGCCAGACCTGGTTCGAGACGGGGAACCTGGTGGTGGGGAACCCGGGCGTGCAGCGGGAGTTGCGGGCGGAATTGGGCTGAGGATTCCTCAGGCCTCGTCCTTCCGGCTGCCCACCACCACGTAGGTGCAGAGGGCGGCGAGGGCGACGATGGCGATCCACTCGCCCAAGGCGCCGGTGGCGCTGGCCTCGCTCAGGATCGGGAAGCCGTCCGGCCAGCGCATCTTCACCAGGGCGGCGACCACGCCCATGATGGCGCCGCCGGCCATGAGGCCGCTGGCGATGAGTACGCCGCGGTTCTCCCGGGCCTTGGCGGTGGCTTCGGTGTCCCCGGCCTTCTTGCGGTTCACCAGGTGGGCCAGAATGCCGCCCAGCAGGAGGGGGGTGTTCAGCTCGATGGGGAGGTACATGCCCAGGGCGAAGCCCAGGGCGGGCAGGTTCACCATGCGCAGCACGAGGCTGAGCAGCACGCCGAGCCCGAAGAAGTACCAGCGCAGCGGCATGGCGGTGGTGCCGAAGACGCCCTCGAGGATGGCCTGCATGGCGCTGGCCTGCGGGGCGGGCACGGCCTGGCTCCCGAAACCCTGGTGGGCCAGGATCCACATGGCGAGCCCGGTGAAGACGGCCGCCACGAGGGTGCCCACGAACTTCCAGCCGATCTGGCGGGCCGGGGTGGCGCCGATCCAGTGCCCGATCTTGAGGTCCGTGGCGAAGGCGCCGGAGGCCGCCAGGGCCGTGCAGACCACGCCGCCGACCATCATGGTGACGAACATGCCCGGCCCCCCGCGGAAGCCCAGGCGCAGCATCACCACGCCGGTGATCAGCAGGGTCAGCATGGTCATGCCGGAGATGGGGTTGGTGCCGATGGTGGCGATGGCGCGGGCCGCCACCGGGGCGAAGAGGAAGGCGATGACCATCACCAGGGCGGTGGCGACCAGGGCGGGCACCAGGGCGTTCTGGATGCCGATGCCGAAGCTGAAGAAGAGCAGGGTGAGCAGGCCGGCGATGACCAGGCCCGCGCCGATGAAGGCGCCGCTGAAGCTGCGGTCCATGCGGGGCACGGCCGCGGCCTCGCGGGTGTCCTGGTGCTTCAGGCCCTTCATGTTGCTGACGATGGAACGGGCCATGTTGGGCACGGAGGCCAGCACGCCCATGATGCCCGCGCCGGCGATGGCGCCCACGCCGACGATCTTCACGTAGTGCTTGAAGACCTCCTCGGGGCCCATCTGGGCGATGAGCTTGGTGCCGGGGGCGAGGATGACGGGCACGTGCTCGCCGATGGCGTGGACCATGGGCACCAGCACGAACATGGCGAAGAAGCTGCCCGCGGCGATGATGGCCGCGTAGTGCAACCCGATGATGTAACCGATGCCGAGGGTGGCCGCGCTGTTGAGCATGTTGAAGTTGAGGTAGCGCTTCTCGAGCGCCTCGCCGATCCAGGCGTGGCGGAAGCGGATGGTCTCCGACATGCCCCGGAAGATGCCCACGAAGCCGTCATAGGCGGCGCCGATGGCCGCCGAGATGGCGAGGGTCTTGGCCTGGTTGCCGGCCTTCTCGCCCGTGACCAGGATCTCCGTGGTGGCGGTGGCCTCGGGCCAGGGGAAGATCCCGTGGTTCTCGATGTAGAAGTGGTAGCGCAAGGGCACCAGGAACAGGATGCCGAGGCTGCCCCCCAGGAAGCTCACCAGCACCACCTGCCAGAGCCGGGGCTGGACCACGCCGCTTCCTGGGATGGCCGCCAGCATGTAGAGGGCCGGAATCGTGAACACCGCCCCGCTCACCACGTGGCCGCTGTTCGCGCCGATGCTCTGGATGATGACGTTCTCCAGGATGGTGCTCTTGCGGGGGTAGAACCGACTCAGGCCCACGGCCAGGATGGCGATGGGGATGGCGGCCTCGATGCCCTGGCCCACCTTCAGGGCCAGGTAGGCGGCGGCCATGCTGAAGATGGCACAGAACAGGAGCCCCAGGGACACGCTGCGGGGGGTCACTTCGGCCACGCCTGTCTCCGCGGTCACCAGCGGGACGTAGTGCTCGCCGGGATTCAGGGGACGGCGGGCGTTCTCCGGCAGGCCGTGGATCGCCTCGCTCGCGGGCTCGGGGGACATGGGGACTCCTGGGGTGGGGTATCCGACAAAGGTACTACCGGTGGGGGCCCGGGGACAGGATCAGGCTTCCACCTTCTCGCGGCAGCTGTCCCAGTAGAGGCCCCAGGCCAGCAGCAGGAAGACGGCCAGGCCGATCCAGTTGCCCCAGGCGCCCACGAAGGCGCCGAACCCGCCCCAGGCGGTGACTTCGGGGATCAGGTGGACGTGGGCGGAGTCCTCGATGAACTTGAGGAAGGCGGCGAGCACGCCCACCAGGGCGCCGCCGGCGATGAAGCCCGAGGCGATGAGGGTGCCCTTCTCGTGCCGTGCCTTCGAAAGCGCCGGATCCGAGGTGGACCGCTGCACGAACCAGGCCACTGCCGCGCCCAGGACGAGCGGGGAGTTCAGCTCCATGGGCAGGTACATGCCCATGGCGAAGGCCAGGCCGGACACGCCGCACATTTCGACGGAGGCGGCGATGACGGCGCCGATGAGGTACATAAACCAGGGTGCGCCTGCGCCCCCGAAGACGCCCCGGAGGACCGCGGCCATGGCGTTGGGCTGGGGGGCGGGCAGGGGATGGGGGTGGGCCGCGCTGGGCGAGAACCCGTACACCTTGGCCATGAGGAGGATGACGGCGGTGGTGGCCAGGGAGGCCGCGACGCTGCCCACGATGTTGCTGACCTCGATGGTGCGGGGCGTGGCGCCCAGCCAGTAGCCGATCTTGTACTGGGTGACCAGGGACCCGGCCATGGAGAGGGCGGTGCAGACGACGCCGCCGACGAGCAGCACCTGGAGCATCCCGCTCTTGCCGGCGAGTCCCAGGGAGGCCAGGGCCACGGCCGTGACGATGAGGGTGGTGAGGGTCATGCCGCTGATGGGGGTGACGCTGATCATGGCCACGGCCCAGGCGCTCACGGCGACGAACAGGAAGGTGATGACCAGGGTCAGGGCCGTGGAGACGAGGGCCAGGTAGGTGCTCCCGGGATTACCCGCCAGCACGGAGAAGCGGAAGTAGAGGAGGATGGCGAGGGAGACGCCCAGGATGCCCAGGAGGTTCACGCTCATGGGCATGGCCCGGTCCGTGCGGATGTCCTCCGCCTGCTTCGCGCCGCCCTTCAGGAGGTGCTTGATCTCCCCGAAGGCCTGTTTCGTGGCCTTCCCGATGACGGGGGACATCTTCAGGATGGAGATGATGCCGGCGGCGAAGATGCCGCCGATGCCCACGGGCCTTACGTAGCTGGCGAAGATGGCATCGTACGACATGGTGCCGAGGGGCGGGGCGCCGATGGAGATGGCGCCGGGGATGAACTGGCCCAGGTGCGCGAAGAGGGGCACCAGTACCAGGAAGCTCACCATGCTGCCCGCCATGATGATGGCGGCGTACCGGATGCCCATGATGTAGCCCAGCCCCATGACCGCCGCCGCGGTGTTCATGGAGAACACCGCCTTGAAGCGGCTGGTGAAGCCGTTCAGGACTCCGATGGAGGCGGTGCTGAAGTTCTCGGCCCAGCCGTGCATGGCGGGGCCCACGAAATCGAAGATGGCGGCGGTGATCGCGGAGTAGGTGAGGATGATGGCGCTGTGGCCGCCCCGCTTGCCGGCCATGAGGATCTCGGTGGTGGCCGTCGCCTCGGGGAAGGGCAGTTTGCCGTGGAGGTCGCGCACGAAGTAGCGGCGGAAGGGGGCGAGGAAGAACACGCCCAGGATGCCGCCCAGGAGGGGCACCAGGAAGATCTGCCAGAAGCTCGTCTTCAGCTCCAGGATGTGGACGGCGGGCATGACGAAGACGCTGCCCCCGGCGATGATGCCGCTGGTGGCGCCGATGGCCAGGATGTTCACGTTCTCGAGCAGCGTGGAGGCGCGGCTCTTGAGGAACTTCACGGCGAAGACCGAGAAGCCCACCGCCAGGATGGAGATGGGGATGGCGCTCTCGATGCCCTGGCCCAGTTTCAGCGCGATGTAGGTGGCGGCCGCGGAGAACATCACGGACCAGAAGAAGCCCGAGGCCACGCTGCGCACCGTGACTTCCGGTGGATGTTCGCTGGCGGGCACCACCGGCTGGTAGGCCTCACCCTCCTTCAGTTCCCGGAAGGCGTTCTCGGGGAGACGCAGACCGTCCTGGTTGCTCTCATCGCTCATGGTTCACCGTGTCGTCGGGGGGGCAGGGATCAGGCGCGCGAACGGCCCGGGGCCGGAACGACCGCGGGCCTTCCGTGGGAGGTCTTCAGGCGGGGTATTTCTCCAGAACCCCCTGGACCACCCGGCGCGACAGGCCGTGATAGCCGGGACTCGCGGCGGCGAAGATCTCCCGGGCCAGGGCCCGGGTGCGGGCATGGCCGCCCAGGGCGCCGTAGAGCGGGCGCAGGTACTTCATGCGGCCCACCTTCATGAGCACCTCCCGGATGCGCGGGAAGGCCGGCTCGTAGTCCGCCGCAGCGGCGAGGGCAAGCCACTCGACGAGAATCTCGTAGTTGCCGCGCCCCATGAGGGCGAGGTGCTGGTCCAGCCAGGCGCAATCCGCCTGCGTGACCTGTCGCGGCAGCTTCTGGAGGTACACGAGCAGCTCCGCGGGCGTCCAGGCGGCGATCTGGTCGGGCGTGGGGCGCCCGCCCTCGGCCCAGCGTTCGGCCAGGGCCGCCAGGCGGTCCAGCTGGCCGCTCTGGAACACGGGAGCCGTCTCGGGGAGGCCCGGCTGGTGGAGGTAGGCGTCGGCCCCCACGGCCTTGAGGGCCCCGGGGAGCTGCTGGTCCACGAAGGTGCAGAACTGCTCGGTGGTGATCGAGGTGAACCGGAAGGCATCCATGTAGTCGCGGAGGAATCGGTGGAAGCGCTCTTCGCCCACCTCGCGCTCCAGGGCCGCCACCAGCCGGGCCCCCTTCTCGTAGGGGATGCTGGAGAAGGCGTCGTCGGGATCGATGCCCTCCAGGTGCAGGCGCAGGACTGTGAGGTGCGGTTCGGCCTTGAAGCGGTCGAGGCTCTCCTCCAGGGCGTTCTGCCCCATGGCCCAGCCCAGGGCCTCGGCCTCGGTGCCGTGGAGGATGCGCAGGATGCGGCGCTCCGCCCACACGGTGAAACCCTCGTTCAGCCAGAAGTGCTCCATGCTCGCGTTGGTGACCAGGTTGCCCGTCCAGCTGTGGGCCAGCTCGTGGGCCACCACGTCCACCAGGCTGCGGTCCCCCGCCAGGAGCGTCGGCGTGAGGAAGGTCATCCGCGGGTTCTCCATGCCCCCGTAGGGGAAGGAGGGCGGCAGCACCAGCATGTCATAGCGGTCCCAGGGGTAGGCCCCGAAGAGGCCCTCGGCCTTGAGGATCATGTCCTCCACCCCGGCGAACTCCCAGGCGGCGGCGGCCACGGTTTCCGGTTCGGCCCATACGCGGCTGCGGGGGCTGAGGTCGCGGGATTCCAGGCGCCCCACGGCCAGGGCCAGCAGGTAGGTGGGGATGGGCTGGGGCATGGTGAACCGGAAGGCGTGGCGCCCCGGGCCGGCTGGGGCGTCCCCGGCGGGGCCCGCGGACATCACGGCCGTCAGCCCCTCGGGCACCGTGACTTCCGCCTGGTACGAGACGCGCACCACCGGCGTGTCCTGGCACGGCACCAGGGTGCGGGCGTGGATCTGCTGGCATTGGCTGAAGAGGAAGGGGGCCTGCTTGCCCTCGGTCTGCGCCGGGTCCAACCACTGCAGGGCCATCGCCTCCGGCGAGGTGAGGTACTGGACAGCCACCTCCCGGGTGCCGGCGGGCAGCGCCAGGCGAAGGCGCCGGCCCAGGATGGCGTCCTCGTCCCCCAGCGACCAGGGGATGGGACCCTGGCCGGGCACTTTCACCGACAGGATCTCCAGCCCCTTGGTGTCCAGGTCCAGGTCGCCCTGCACGGCGTCCCCGAACTCCAGCGTGGCCTCGCCCTCGATCCGCTTCCGCTCGAAATCCACCCCGAACTTCAGCCGCAGCCGTCGCGTCTTCGGTTGGGAAGTCTCGTAGAAGGAATGGGGATCGGGGCGGTGCATGGGGACTCCGGATGGACCAGCCATTATCCACGGGGCCCCTGGGTGGGCGAGGGTGACCTTGGGCACGATGGGCGGGCGCCCTCCTGTCAGGGCCTCAGTGCAGGCGGCAGCTGCTGGTAGGCCCCGCCCTTCAGCAGGCGGAAATCCATGGCGAACCGGAATCGGACGGGAAGGAACCGGCCATCCCGGGGGACGGGTTCGAATCGCCAGGTCTTGATGTAATCTTCGGCACATCGGCGGAGTTCGCGCGGTCCCCAGAGGGCCTCGGCGCGGGTCGGTCGGCCCTCTCCGTCGATCCACACCTCTAGGAGCACGTCCCCCTGGATGCCCTGGGCTTTCGCTGAAGGGGGATAGGCGGGTGGGGAAGGTGGACTCAGGCCCTTCAGTTTCGGCTGCTTGACCAGGGGAATGCCTGCCCGATCGGGAAGCAGGGCCTGGACGTCCTCCTGGTCGAGCAGCCTGACCCGGGCCAGGGGGTTCACCTCGGCCAAAGTCTGGAGGGTTTCGACAAGGCCCAGGTGATCCTTCAATTTGGCTTGAACGAGTCCCAGGTCGAACCAGCCCTCGGCCATCCGGGGGGCCAAATCAACCGCTTCCCGCAGGGCCGTGGCCGCCTCGGGAAGTCGATCCTGGCTGGCCAGGGACACCCCCAGCAGGAGATGGGGTCGGGCCTCCTCGGGATGGAGGCCGATCCTGGCCCTGGACCAGGCCTCAAGGCCCCTCCAGTCCCCGGCGTCCGAAAGGCGCCGGGCCGGATCGTGCTCCGCCGGCGGAGCCGCCACCCGGGCGGGTGCGGAGCGCAGGCCGGGCACGAGCAGGGGAAGGAGAAGGAGCTGGCGCATCGGGTCCCCGGAAATCCCCCGATCTTACCGGCAGCAGGAAGGGGCCCCGCGACGCGGGGCCCCTTCCGAATGGCCCAGGACGTCCGGGCTGACCGCCTACTCCTCGTCCGCCGCCAGGCCCTCGACCTTCTTCATCTCGATGACGGGGCCATGGTCCTTCACGATCCGGCGGTACCAGGCATCGGGGTAGCGCGGGAAGGTGACCTTTCCCTTCTCGTCGCGCACGTTGCCGTCGAGGTACTTCCAGATGAGGAACTGGCCCAGCTTCTGCCAGCGGGCCACCACCTCGGCGGTGGCGTCCGCGGCCCGCTTCGTCAGGAAGTCCTCCGCCAGGCCCGGGTCCTCCTTGTAGAGGGCGAGGGCGCGGCGGTCCACGTCGGGCTGCTCGGCGGTGAAGCGGCCCTCGAACTCACGCTGCACCTTCTGCACGTCCTGGATCATGTCGCTCCAGCGGGTGTAGGTGTAGTTGCTCACGAAGTTGAAGGTCCAGAAGGCGCTGTCCCAGCTGAACGCGTTGAAGTCCCCGGTGCCCTCGGCGAAGGCGTGGGGCGGGGCCTGGACCCCGCAGGAGACGGGCACGTAGCAGGTGGTGTAGGTGTCGTCCACGCCGAACCAGAGCACGCCACCGACGGGATCCGGCAGCCAGGCGCGGGACTGGGCCACGAAGGAGAAGCCTGTCTGCTGGGTGCTGATGGCCCGCTCGTGCAGGTACTCCTGGCCGTCCAGCTTCCAGGTCATGGGCCGCCAGCGGTAGGGCGAGGCGAAGGGGCCGGCGCCCACATCCTTCGTCATGTCGAACTCGGTGCCCTCGAAGTGGTCGCGCATGAGTTCCATGGCGTCCCGCACGTC
>Ga0079306_1000508_pt1 | contig 35380 bp, 24 predicted proteins | sample Methanotroph_Enr_FD_79181 | JGI IMG/M metagenome (GOLD analysis project Ga0079306, IMG submission 79181) | Enriched soil microbial communities from Old Woman Creek wetland in Ohio, USA - Methanotroph_Enrichment_5 | ecosystem: Environmental > Terrestrial > Soil > Wetlands | place: USA: Ohio... | reverse complement strand
GCGCCGTATGCACATCCTGGCGTCGAGGAAGATGATGGCCGAATCGATGCTGGAGAGGAGGTTGACGTGGTCGTCGTTCAGCTCCTTCAGTTCGATGTTGCTGCGCTCGAACTCGGAATTGACCGAGTAGAGCTCCTCGTTGGTCGACTGCAGTTCCTCGTTGGCGCTGTTCAGTTCCTCGTTGGTCGACTGCAGCTCCTCGTTGGTGGCCTGAACCTCCTCGTTGGTGGCGTTTAGCTCCTCGATGGTCGCCTGCAGGTTCTCCTGGGTGGCGAGCAGGTCCTCCCGCGCCGACTGCAGCTCCAGTTCCAGGTCCGCCAGGTGCTGGCGGCAGTAGATGTCGGGCTCGGCAAGGGTCAGGTCCAGTTCGTCGGGGGCAGGCAGTTGCTCCGCGGGGCGGATCCGCTCGAAGTAGATATGGAAATGGGACCCACCCCGGCGCTGGTACGCGATGGGGTCGACCGTGACGTCCAAAAGGGCCTCCTCTCCTTCGGTGTCGATCCGCACGTTGCGGGCCACGGTGCGCTGGCCGGATTTCCTCGCCTTTTGCAGCGAGGCGCTCAGTGCGAAGTGCAGGTTGTCCTCGGTCAGTTTGAGGATGTCGTTCTCGAAGCGCCCCTTCAACTGCTTCAGGTAGCGGGCTACGTCGCCGAAGCAGTGGACCACCATCAGTTTGTCGTCCACCAGGATGCCGGGCGGCAGGTGCCGCTCCAAGAGCACGTCGTAGTCGTGGAGCACCTGGCGGTCGAGGCTCACGTTTTGCTGCGGCGGGGTCTGCACGACCTGGCGCGGGAGGACCATCAGGTTTCCCTTGCGGCCGGGATCGAATTCGACCGCCTGCTTCAGGTCGCGGACCTTGCGAAACATCTTGTGCTGGGTTGAGACCGACTCGAATTCGCCGGTGAAAGGGCCCACCCCTTCGCTGCTCCCCAGGAAAAGGACGCCGTTCACCTCGAGCGCGAACTGGAACAGGGAGAGAACCTTCTTCTGCGCCGCGGGTTGCAGGTAGATGAGCAGGTTCCGGCAACAGACGAGGCTCAGCTTGGAGAAAGGGGTATCGACCGTGACGTCGTGGTGGGCGAAGGTCAAAAGCCTGCGCAGCTCGGGCCGCACCTTGTAGAGGTCCTTGCCCACCTCGTAGAAGAAGCGGTTCAGGCGCTCGGGCCCGACCTTCTCCAGGGAGGATCGGGTAAAGACCCCCTGTGCCGCCGCTTCGAGGGAGCGCTTGTGCATGTCGGTGGCGAAAACCAAAATCTTGCCGGTGAAGTTCTGCCGTTGGGCCTGCTCCATAAGCAGTATGGCGAGCGAGTAGGCCTCCTCGCCGGTGGCGCAGCCGGCGGACCAGACACGCATGTCCTGCCCGGGGCGCAGGGCGGCGAACAGCTCGGGGATCACCTTTTTCTCCAGGTGCCGGAAAGCTTTTTCGTCCCTGAAGAACTCAGTCACGCCGATCAGAAGGTCGTGGTAGAGGACCTCCAACTCGTCGGGATCGGACTCCAAAAGGTCGAGGTAGGCGGTCAGGTCCTTCACCTGCCGGGCCTCCATGCGCCGCCCTATGCGGCGTCCCACGGTTCCCAGCTTATACTTGCCGAAGTCGAGGCTGTAGCGCTGCTGCAACTGGCGGAAGATGGCGGCGATGTTCGCCTTCTCCCCCAGCAGTTCGGCCCTGCTCTGCCCCCCCGGCCGCTCCTTGATGGGACTCAAGGTGTGTTCCAGCAGGATGGCGGGCATCTCCTCGGGTGCCAGAATGAAGGAGCCCACCCCGGTATCGATGGAACTTTGCGGCATGCTGTCGAACTGGGCCGTGGCGGGATCCTGGATCAGCGTAAGACCGCCGCACCGGGCGATGGCCCTGATGCCGTCGGAGCCGTCCTTGCCGGTTCCGGACAGGACCACCCCGACCGCCCGGTCCTTGGCATCCTCGGCCAGCGACTTGAAGAAAACGTCGATGGGGGACTCCACGTGGCGGTCCTCGGGGATATCGATAAGGTGGAGCACGCCGTCTTTGACGGTCATCTGGGTGAGGGAGATGTTCAGGTAGACTTGATCCGGTTCCAGGGCCAGCCCTTCGCTGACCTGCTGGATCTTCATCCCGGTGTGCCGGCTCAAAAGATCCCCCATCTTGCTCTTGAAATCGGCCGAGAGGTGCTGGACCACGACGAACGCCATGCCGCAGTGCTCCGGCAGCTTCTCGAAGAAGTGCTGCAGGGCAATGAGGCCGCCGGCCGAGGCGCCGATGGCGACAATGGGAAAGGATTTTTCGTAGTCGAGTGCCAAGGTTACCTCCTGCCGCCCGGCGTAACAGCCGCCAGACGGGGAACCAGGAAATCGTCAGGCCGGCGCGACCGAGACCAGGTGCGCCTGTTGCTCTGCGTGCCCGCGATCTTTCGGGCCTTTTTTCAGGTCGCTATTTGCATTTTACAGCAATGGACGTGTCTTTCTCACGCACATCGTGTGGAGTCGGTGCGAGATCGGCCGGATTGGCGAGCCTCCGCAGAGGTGGATCACGTCGACCCAAAGGGTCTGCGTCACAAACCCGGCGTCCCCCTTGAAAACCGCGCCCGAAGGTCATGCGGGACGACCGCCTGCCCTTTGATGCCATTGGTAACATCGTCCGAAACAACTGGCAAATATTTTTTTATGAGAAACCCGCGGACCTCAAACGATTCGCTCGCGGCTGCGCCTGAAGCCGATTCGGGGCCGGAACGATACGGACAACAGCGAGCCTGCAACCTTGGGGGGATGAGGAACTCCCCGTTGGCGAAGTTCGGATACCAATCCACAAATAAATTAAAGAGTGAATTTGAATGAGCCGATAAGAGTAGTATGTAACGAAAGTGTTGAAGCCGGCCGGATCGACCCGGCACCTCATGCTACAGGAGGATATCTTATGGTTCAAAGGACCGAACTAGCCCAGCAACTCGAAACGACCTGCCCTCCGGCCGACCCCGCCGACCGTAGCGCGATCATCGCAGCCTTGAAGCGCGGCGACAGCGAAGGCTCAATCCTCTTCATGCCTGAAGTCTTCCGCTGGCCCAACACCTACCATTGGCTGAAAGAGCGGCTCCTCAACTAGCCGCAGCAGCTATACCGCAGCGGCCCGCGACCAGTTTTCGCGGTGACGCTTCCGCCTGCGCCACAGACCCGGCTCCTTCGCCGAGAACGGCCCGAGTCCGTCCCAGCAATATGAATGCAAGGCGCTTCAGGCCCGGGTGTTGCTAGCCGGATCTGCACTGAAAAGACCGTCAATTTCGTGTAACAAAAAAAGGCCGCTGACCCGGGAGAGGTATCCCTGGCCAACGGCCTTTCAAGTGATCTAGCTGAACCTCTCTGGAAAGACTTTCCTGTCACTTCATAGTTTCGTCCATCTGCGATCGAACCTCCAGCGCTTTCCGGATCATTCCCAGCTGAAAGCCGCCATCGAGAGCGCACCATAGGTGTAGCCGTCGTGGATCTGCCGCCCCGTGCCGCCGCTCCCCAGGGCCACGAAGAGCGGCAGGAAGTGTTCGGGGGTCGGATGGTTCCTGAGCGCGTGGGGCGCGCGGTTCTGGTAATCGAGCAGATCCTCGGTGCGGCCTGAGCCGATCGCCTCCGCGACCCAGTCGGCAAATTCCTTGGCGTAGGAAACCGGTGCGGCGTCGAGAGCCCGACCGAAGAAATCCGCCAGGTTGTGCGTGGTGGAACCGCTGGCAACAAGCAGGATGCCTTCGTCCCGCAGCGGTTCGAGCGCCCTGCCCATGGCCAGGTGGTGTTCCGGCCCCTGATGGGGCTGCACCGAGAGCTCGACCACCGGGATGTCGGCCTCCGGGTACATGAGCATGAGCGGCGCCCAGACACCGTGGTCGAAGCCCCGCGCCATGTCCTTCTCTCCGCTCATCCCGCCTGATTCCAATAGTGAGAGCGCCCGCTGCCCCAGGAGCGGATCGCCCGGGGCCGCGTAGCTAAGCTGGTACAGCTCGTCGGCAAAGCCGCCGAAATCGTAGAGGGTCGAGGGCCGGGGAGACATGGTGACCCGCGCTTCCCGGGTATTCCAATGAGCCGAGACGGCTACGATCCCCTTGGGCCTGCCGATCTCCTTGCCCAACTGTCGCAGGAAGTCGCGAGTCGGGCACTCCTCGATGACCATGCTGGGAGCGCCGTGTGATACAAACAGTGCGGGATACCTGGTGCTCATGATCTTTCCTCCCCTATGATTAAGCGGAGGTAGCAGCAACGCCACCTCCGCGTCGTTTTCGCCAATTCTTTTTGGGTCGGCTCTAGGCCAGGTCGAACAGCAGCACTTCTGCCGCTGCCGCACTGGAGACGACCACCCGCTCCTCGTCGCTGATTGCGGCGCCGTCGCCGGTTCCCAGTCGCTGCCCGTTCGCCAGTACCTCTCCGCGCAGCACCTGTAGCCATGCGTGCCGGCCGGGTGACAGGGTGTGCTCCAGTTCGTGGCCGTCGAGCAAGGCCGAATAAAGGCGCGCGTCCTGGTGGATGGTGACCGAACCGTCGCTGCCGTCCGGCGAGGCGATCAGCCGCAGCGTGCCCCGCTTCTCTTCGTCGCTGAAGAATTTCTGCTCGTAGCTCGGCTGTACCCCAAGCCTCTCGGGCAGGATCCAGATCTGCAGGAAGTGCAGCTCTTCGCTCTTTTCGTGGTTGAACTCGCTGTGGGTGATGCCGGTGCCCGCGCTCATGCGCTGCACCTCGCCCGGATAGATGACCGAGCCGTTGCCCATGCTGTCCCGGTGTTCCAGGGCGCCTTCCAGCACGTAGGAGATGATCTCCATGTCCCGGTGCGGGTGGGTCGGGAACCCGATTGCCGGCTCTACCCGGTCCTCGTTGATCACCCGCAGGGAACGGAATCCCATCTGGGCCGGATCGTAGTAATCGGCAAAAGAAAAGGTGTGGTAGGTGTTGAGCCAGCCGTGGTCGGCATGGCCGCGTTCCGTTGCTTTACGGATGCGTAACATTGTGGTGCCTCCTCGTGCAGGCAACCGATCCCCCCGGAATAGCACCGGGAGTCGGGGCCCCTTTACGGGGGACCCGATGGGCCCTGCTTCCCTAATTGGCTTTCTTGATCATTTCGATTTCCAGGGTGATGGTCACTTCTTCCCCGACCGCAACGCCGCCGGTTTCCAGCGCCGCATTGTAGACCAGGCCGAAGTCCTTGCGGTTTACCTTGGTTGTGGCGGTGGCGCCCTTACGGATGTTGCCCCAGGGGTCCTTGCTCACCTTCGACGGGCCTTCCACATCCAGCACCACCTGCTTGGTCACGCCGTGCAGCGTCAGGTCGCCGGTTACTTTCAGTCTGTCCTTGCCGGCCTGCACCACCTTTTTTGAGACGAAGGTCATGGTCGGGTGCTTTGCGGCATCGAAGAAGTCGGCGCTGCGCAGGTGCTCGTCACGCTTCGCCACGTTGGTGTTCACCGAATTAGTGTCGATGCTGACCTCGACCTTCGACTTGCTGACGTCCTTGTCGTTGATATCCACGGTGCCGCTGAACTTCTCGAAGCTCCCCTTGACGTTGGAAACCATGAGGTGGCGCACCTTGAACCCCACATTGGAGTGATCCGGGTCGATGTTCCAGTTGGAAGCCGATGCGAGTGCCGGCAGGGAAAGGACGATGATGGTGCTGACTGCTGCGATGATGCGTTTCATGGTAAACCTCCTGTTGATGATACGTCTAAGATTAATTAGATATTGATTGATTTAATGTCAAACTACATGGGTAAAAAATTTTCGTTAGCCTGTCAGTTCCCTCCCTTGAGTCCGAGTTTCTTGCAGAGCATCCCGAGCGTTTCCTGTTCATCGCTGCTCAAGGAAGCCATATCCGCAACGATTGTCGCTTCCACCTCGGCAAAGACCTTGGCGATGAGGGCCGTGCCATCTTCGGTCAGGTGGACGGTTAAGAAGCGCCGGTCCTCGCTGTCCCTCACCCGGCGCACCAGGCCGTTTTTCTCGAGGTTGTCGATCACCAGCGTGATGTTTCCGGTGCTTTTCAGAATCTTTGCGGCGACGTCCCGTTGGCAGAGCGGTCCCTTGTGGTAGAGCGCCTCCAGGACGCCGAACTGGCTTATGGTGAGCCCTGCCCCCGTCATCACCCGGCTGGTACGGCTGGTTACCGACTCCGCTGCTCTCATCAGCTTGGTGTAGGTGTTCAGCGCTAAAATGTTCGGGGTTGCGTTTTCCATGGTGCCACCTGTTTTAGTTCGATGCGATATGATTTAATATTAAACTATCGTCGGAATCCCGCTGTGTCAAACTTTTTTTTCATCACCCGTCGACCAAAGGCCGCGACCTCACGCCCAGCCATCTTTCACTGGCTTCTCCCCGCTTCACACAAACAAGCCCGTCCGCCGTCGCGGCTATCGGCGGTTTCGATTCAAAAAAATATTGATGTTGTGGGCAGTCTGTGGAAAGATTTCACCGTTCATGCCTATTGCTCTTTGTCGAGAACCAACAGGCGTGTCGCATACCGCGGTGATATCTGGCACGACGTCAGGATCGGCGCCGATTAAATACAAAAGTACATGCACCGGACACTTCCGGGCGAGCTTCCCTTTCCGAGAGGTATCAAAGGTGATTGTTGTAGAGGATCGACAGAACAAGCTCAGGCTGGTTTATGGCCTTTTCATAGTCCTCATCCTGATCGGTCTCTACTTCACGACCTGGGTCAACTACCTCCTTTTTCACACCATCGTCGAACTGTTCAGCGTCGTCATCGCCGCTTCGGTCTTCGTCATCACCTGGAACTCCGCCAAGTACATCAACAACACCTACCTGCTGGTGGTTGGCATCTCGTACCTTTTTATCGGGATTCTCGATCTGCTCCACACCCTGGCGTACAAGGGGATGCCGATCTTCACCGACTACGACTATTACGCGAACCAGCTCTGGATCGCAGCCCGGTTCTTCGAAAGCAGCACGCTTCTGGCCGCCTTCAGTCTCCTTCTGAACCGCAGCAAGGTCGACATCGGCGCGCTGCTGGTCGGTTTCTCTGTTGCGACGGCACTTTTGATCGCCAGCATATTCTACTGGAAGGTTTTCCCGGTCTGCTTCATTGAGGGCGTGGGGCTCACCGATTTCAAGATCTACAGTGAGTACGCCATCTGCCTCATCCTGATTGCAAGCCTCCTTCTGCTGATGAAAAACCGCAGCCTGTTCACCGCGTCCGTGTACAAGCTGTTGTTTTTGTCGATCATCTGCACCGTCGTCTCCGAGTTGGCCTTCACCTTCTACATCGACAACTACGGGATTTCCAACCTGGTCGGGCATTACTTCAAGCTCTTCGCCTTCATGTCGATCTACCAGGCGATCATTTCCAACGGCATCGAAGATCCCTATCGCCTCATATTCCTTGAACTGCACCAGACCAACGAGCAGTTGCACGATGAAGTCGAGTTGCGCAGGGAAACCGAGCTCGCCCTGATGCAGAGCAAAGAACAGTTGAAGGCTTCCTATTTGGAGCTCCAGGCGAAAAGCAACGAACTGGAGCAGCAAAACCTGGAACTGGCGAGGCTGTGGGAAAAGTCGCGGCAGTCGGAAGAGGCGCTGCAGAAATGGAACGAAGAGTTGGACCAGCGGGTCGTCCAGCGGACTCGCGAACTGCGCGAGAAGGACCATCTTCTGATACAGCAAACCCGGCTGGCGGCAATGGGCGAGATGATCAACAACATCGCCCACCAATGGCGCCAGCCCTTGAACTCCCTGGCGCTTTTGGTCCAGCAGGCGCCTCTTTTTTTCAGCATGAGGCCGGTTGACCAGGGGTTCCTGGAGGAAAACAGCAAAAAGTCGATGGCCCTGATCGGCCACATGTCCCAGACCATCGACGACTTCAGGAACTTCTTCAGACCCGACAAGGAGAAGATTGATTTCCACGTGAAGCAGGAGATCACCAAGACGTTATCGCTCATGGAGGGAACCCTGCAGGGACAGCGTATCAACGTGGAGGTGCACGCCGAGGGAAGCCCAACCATCCACGGCTATCCGAACGAATTTTCCCAGGCGCTCATCAACGTGGTCAACAACGCACGGGACGCGCTGACCGAGCAGGGCATCTCCGACCCCAGGATCCTCATCGCCATCAGCCAGCACGGGGAACGTACCGTGGTAACCATCACCGACAACGCCGGCGGGATCCCGGAGGAGGTCATCGGCAAGATCTTCACCCCGTATTTCACCACCAAGGGCCCCCAGAAGGGAACAGGTGTCGGCCTTTTCATGTCGAAGACGATAATAGAGAAGAACATGGGCGGGTTGCTCACGGTCCGTAACGTCCCCGGCGGCGCGGAGTTCAAGATGGAGATCTGAAGCGGGAACCAAAAGCGGGACAGGCGAAGTCAAAAAGGCTGCAACCGGTAAGGGTTGGAGCCTTTTCTGGTTTCGGGCACCGCCCAAGCTTGGCTGTAACTTGTCCTGGCTGGTCTGACTGGCCCGGCGGGGAAGGTGCCAGCGGCACCAACAGTGAACGAAATACTCAAAGTCGCGAGCCGGTCTTGAACTTATGAACCCGACATAGGCTCAGTCATTCTGTATACGGCCCACATCGAAGCTTCAGCCGACCTTTGTTTACTATTAAGACCAGATAACTGTCAACGCATTGCTTCGAAGACGCGTGCCTCTCGCCATAGAGCTTAGCAGCAACGCCCCTGTTCCTCTCGGCGGGCGCGTGCTGGCGTCACTTCTTTTTAACATTCCTACACGGGCTCCTATCCTGCGGAAATGATTGTGTATGCCCAGAGAACTGAGAAGTTTTCCGCATTGCAATGCCAGCAGCTTGGTGCTATCTTTTTGATCGTTGACAATTTTTACCAACAAGGACTCTCGAGGCCGTCATGAAAATAGTACACAGGATTGTTGTCGCGCTCGCACTGACCCTGAGCACCGCTACCGCCTTCGGGCAGGGGCTCGCCGACAAGGTGCAGGAATACACCATGAAAAACGGCATGAAGATTCTGATGGTGCCGCGCCACACCTCGCCCACGGTCGCCGCCTGGATCCGCTTCAAGGTGGGAAGCGTGGACGAGCACAGCGACGAGCGTGGCCTTGCCCACCTGCTCGAACACATGCTTTTCAAGGGAACCACAACGCTCGGCACCACCAACTACGCGGCGGAAAAGCCGGTTCTGGAAAAGATCGAGGCGACCGCGCAAAAGCTCATGGCCGAGAAGTTGAAGAACGAAAAGGCTGACGAGAAGGAAGTGGCCCGGCTCGGCCAGGAGCTGAACCGCCTTGAGAAAGAGGCCGAGAAATACGTGGTGAAGGAGGAGTTTGCCGACATCTATGCCAGGAACGGCGGGTCCGGCTACAACGCCTTCACCAGCAAGGACGGCACCACCTACATCATCAACGTTCCCGCCAACAAGCTGGAACTCTGGGCCGCCATCGAATCGGACCGGATGCAGAACGCGGTGCTGAGGGAGTTCTATACCGAGCGGGCGGTCGTGAAAGAAGAACGGCGCCGCTCCTATGACGCGGAGCCGGAAGGCAAGCTCTGGGAAACCTTCAACGCCAACGCCTTCAACGCGCACCCCAACGGCCAGCCCACCATCGGCTGGATGTCCGATATCGACAACCTGACCCGGACCAAGGCGGAGCGCTTCCTGCACAAGTACTACGCCCCCAACAACGCCATCATGGCCATCGTGGGAGACATCGATCCCCAAAAAACGATCGCGCTGGTCGAGAAGTACTTCGGCGCCATCCCCCCGGGGACGCCGGTGCCGCCGGTCGCCGTGGTGGAACCGGAGCAGGCGGGAGAGAAGCGCACCGAGGTGATCGGCGATGCCGAGCCGGAGCTGATGATCGGCTTCCACAAACCGACTCTGCCCGCACCGGACGACTACGTGTTCGACGTGATCGACATGCTGCTGACCAACGGCCGCACCTCGCGACTCTACAAGAAGCTGATCCAGGAGAAGCAGCTCGCCACCTCCGTTTCCTCATTCTCGGCCCCCGGCAGCCGCTATCCGAACCTCTTCATCATCAGCGCCACGCCGCGCGCCCCGCACACGGTGACCGAGGTGGAGAGCGCGGTCTACGAAGAATTGGAACGACTGAAGACCGAGCCGATGACGGACCTGGAACTTAAACAGATCCTGAACCACCTTGAGTTCGAGGAATCCCGCCAGATGGCATCCAACGGCGGGCTGGCGCGCAACCTGACCGAGTACGAAGCTGTGGCCGGCACCTGGCGCTACCTCATCGAGCACCGTCAGAAAGTGGCGATCATCACCGCAGCCGACGTGATGCGGGTCGCCAAGCAGTACTTCACCCGCGAGAACCGCAACGTCGGGTTCATCACCAAGAAGTAGGCACGAGCGTCGTCGACCGGCCCACGTCGGGGCCGGCAACGACCTGAGCGGATGCCCGGCTCACGCAACGTACCGGCTGCTCCCTTCCCAGGACGGGAGCAAGCGATTGTCACTGTTTTGCATCTGCCCCCTACAAGGGGTTCAGACACCAGATCGCACCTTTCCGAGAGGTTTCCATGAAAAGATTCAACAGGCTCTTTACGATAGCGTGGTCCATCCTGCTGAGCGCCGGCGTCGTTACCGCCCAGGTGGCACCGGCGGCGGCCGCGCAGAAAGCCGCAGCCAAAACATCCGCACCGGCGGCCAGCGCGCAGAAACATGCCGACCCGCGCACCATGACCTTCCCGCCCCTCAAGTTCCAGATTCCCAAGGCCGAGCGGGTACAGCTCAAAAACGGCATGGTGGTGTACCTGCTTGAGGACCACGAGCTTCCCATCGTGAATCTGACCGTGTACCTGAACGCCGGCAGCATATACGAGCCGGCCGACAAGGTGGGGCTCGCCTCGCTCACCGGGTCGGTCCTGCGTAGCGGCGGCACGCTTGCAACGCCCCCGGACAAGTTGGACCGCGAACTCGAGTTCATGGCATCCTCCATCGAGTCAAGCATCAACGCGGATAACGCTAGCGTGTCGCTCTCGACGCTCACCAGGAACCTGGACCGTACCCTGGCGCTCTTTGCCGAGGTGATGATGCAGCCGGCCTTCGACCCTTCCCGCGTCGAACTGGCGCGGATGCAGGCAATCGAGGGGATCCGCCGGCAGAACGACGATCCGAAGGCGATCGCCAACCGCGAGCTGTCCCGTGCCGTCTACCCCGGTCATCCCTTAAGCCGCATCCCGACCCTTGCCACCGTCAAGTCGATCACCCGCCAGGACATGATCGATTTCCAGAAACGCTACTTCTATCCGTCCAACACCATCTGCGCGGTGGCCGGCGACTTCGACCGCGCCAAGCTCCTGGCGAGCCTGGAACAGCTCTTCGCCGGATGGCAGAACCGTACCCCCGACTTCCCCGCGGTGCCGATGCCCAAGGACGACCCCACTCCGGCCGTACTCCACGTGCAAAAGGATGTGAACCAGTCGGTGATCCGGATGGGGCACCTCGGAATCGACAAGAACAACCCTGACCTCTACGCCCTGAAGGTGATGGACTTCATCCTGGGAGGCGGCTTCACGTCGCGCCTCACCCAGGAGATCCGCTCCAACCAGGGGCTCGCCTACAACGTGGACAGCTATTTCGAGACCGGCCGCCGCTTCCGGGGCCCCTTCATCGCGGAGACCGAGACCAAGTCGGAGTCGACCGTGAAGGCGACCACGCTGATGCGCTCGATCATCGCCGCCATGACCCAGGCCGAGGTATCGGACCGCGAACTTAAGCTCGCCAAGGACTCGATCATCAACTCCTTCCTCTTCGGCTTCGCCCGCAGCGACGCGGTGGTGAACCAGCGGGCGCGGCTCGAGTTCTACGGCTACCCGGAAGGCTACCTGGAGAACTACCGGGACAACATCGCCCGGGTCACCAAGGCCGACGTGCTGCGTGTGGCGAAAAAGTACCTGCACCCCGACGCGATGAAACTGGTCGTCGTGGGAGACGAGAAGAAATTCGACCAGCCGCTCTCGGTTTTCGGGACGGTTCGTGAAGTACCGCTGGACAACACCAAATAGGAGGATTCAGATGGCCACCTGGAAATGCACGAGTTGCGGATTCACCAAGGAAGGAAGATGCAAGCCCCAGAAATGCCCCCAGTGCCAGGAGAAGGGGAATTTCGAGAAGACCGAGTAGGAGAACCCACTCCAAGCTGCAGCACCTTATCCCCTCCCCGTCCATCTCCTTGGCAACAAGGGGATGCGGCGGGTTCCGCACCGTAAAGCAGGCAGCACCGCACGGAAAAGACCTCTCAGAAACTGGGAGGTCTTTTTTTATCTTCGCTGGCCATGTGGGTTGTTATCTGGGACGTTATGCGGGGCCCGTTCTCCTAGTCTACCCTACTGCTACCTCCTACTTTACCATCTCCCGCAAACCAAACCCTCGCCCACCGGGAGAGGGGATTATTCGGATCACCTGGCGGGGACTGGGGCCAAGGAACAGGGGCCCTGCCCATCTGAGGCAAACCGTTCTAGTCGCCGGTGAAGACGGGGGGGCGCTTCTCCAAAAACGCATTGATCCCCTCACCGTAGTCCTTGCTGTCGTACACCGTGCGGCGCAGTCCCTGGATCCTTTCGAAGGTGAGCGGGCTCAGCGGATGGGCGCTCGCCAGGAGCCGGATCTGCTCCTTGATCACGCCGATGCTCAAGGGGCTGTTCCTGGTGATCTTGGCCGCCATGTCGTAGGTGAACTCCTCCAGGTTGCTCTCGTCCACCAGGTGGTTCAACAGTCCCGCCGTGGCCGCCTGCTCCGCGGAGAGCGGCTCGGCCGTGAAGAACATCTCCTTGGCGATGTTCACCCCCATGATGTTGATGAAATGGAGGATGCCGGAGACGTTGTAGGGGACGCCGATCTTGGCCGGCGTCATGCAGAATGACGCAGACTGGCAGCCGATCAGGATGTCGCAGGAAAGTGCCAGGTCGCAGGCCCCGCCCCACACGCTCCCCTCAATCATGGCGATAACCGGGATTGGCAGACTCTGGATCGACCTCAGGATGGTCACCAGGGGATCGTTGTAGGCCAGAGGATCGCGTCCCGGCAAGGGCAGTTCGTGAACGTCATGCCCCGCCGACCAGACCTTGGAGCCCTTCAGAGCGCGCAGGATCAAAACCCGCATCTTCCCCTTCTGGAGTGCCCCGATGGCCTGGATCATGTCGGCGATGGACGAGGTGCTCAGCACGTTGCGGTGTGTGGGATTGTTAAAGGTGATGGTCCCGATGTTGTCCTGCAGCGCGGTGGTAATGACAGACATGTGAATGCTCCTTGCTGAAAAGATCCGGATACCCCGTTGGCGGGGGAGATACCGTTAAGTCCTGAATTGGGCCGCATCCATTTTATCACTAATTACTATTTGCGCTTTTTAGGTTCATGATTTTGGCTGTCATCGGCCCTCACCACGGCGAACTCACGATGATGTGCACCAGGATGATCTTCCCGATGGTCGCCACCGGGTAGACGCAGGCGTATCCCTGGTCCGGGAAGTCGTTGCCCGTCTGATCTTTGGCGTACCCGAGGACCGCGATCTGCGTGTGCATGCCGGCGACCATGCCGGAGAGGTAGCTCATGGGAATCTTCAGGAACCGGTACCCGACCCAGAGCACCGAAAGCGAGGCGAAGAAGGTGATCAGGGCACCGGCCACGAATATCGAAATCCCGCCGCCGCGGCTCAAGGTCTGGATGAAGGTGTAGCCGGCACGGGTGCCGATGCTCGCCAGGAAGAGCGTGAGGCCGATCTGGCGCACCGTCATGTTGACGCTGTAGGGAAGGGTCCAGACCATGCCGCCGATCCGGCCATAGGTGCCCAGGATGAGCGCCACGATGAGCGGACCGCCGGCAAAGCCGAGCTTCAACTCGCCGCCGCCCGGGAAGGGGATCGGGATGAGGCCGACGCAGAGGCCGAGGACCAGCCCGAAGCTGAAGGTCATGATGTCGACTTCGCTCACCTTGCGATACGAGTTACCGAAGAAGGCCGACACCTCGTCCATGTGGTCCCGGTGGGCCAGCACGCGCACCAGGTCGCCCAGTTCGAGGACCATCTCGGCGTGGGGCTGGAAGGCGTCGTCGCCGCGCCTGATCTCGGTCACCACCTCGCCGAAGCGGTCCTTCAGGTTAAGCTGCCCCATGGTGCGCCCCACCACCCCCGGGTTGGAGACGAAGATGCGCCGGTACTCGTACTCGGTCCGGTCGATGCGGATGTCCCGCCTGCGCTCCCCGAACGCCTTCGCCACCGTGCTGAGCTCCTCGGGGTCGCCGACCGCCATCACCAGGTCGCCGTCGGCGAGCTTGGTGTGCGGCGTCGCCATGAAGAACTCGTCGCCGCGCTTGATGCGCCCGAAAAGCACCTTCCAGCCGTGCAGTGCGCCCAGTTCGGCCACGGTGGAACCGGGGGGATTCAGCTGGTGGATCTTGAACGTGCAGGTGACGTTCTTGCTGGTGTCGTCTTCGACACCGCGCAGCCTGACCGCCTCGGCGGCATAATCGACCTTGAAGAGCCGCTGCGCCAGGCTGATGGCGAGCACCACTCCGATAACACCGATCGGATAGGTGACGGAAAAGCCGACTACCGGCTCGGCCAGAAGCTCTTCAAGCTGCCCGGCCATGGCGGTCTGCTTGATGGTGTCCAGCACCGCGGCCAGCGCCGGGGAGGTGGTCAGGCTGCCGGCAAACATCCCCGCAGCCACGCCGGCGTTCAGGTGCAGCGTCTTTTGCAGCACCACGCAGAGCATGCCGGCTCCCAGGAGCGCAAAACCGACCAGCAGGTTGTTGCGCACCCCGTCGCGCCGAAACGAGGCAACGAATGCCGGCCCCGCGGCCAGACCGACCGTGTAGATGAACAGGGCCTGCCCCAGCACGTAGACGATCTCGGGGGACTTAAGGTCCGGGTGCAGCGAGCCGACGGCGATCCCCACGAAGAGGACCGCCCCGACCCCCAGGCTCATGCCGAAGAGCTTCACGCGTCCCAGAGGATATCCGACGGCGGCAACCAGAAAAAGCAGCAGGAGGGGGTTCTGTATCAGGGTCTTTACCATGGCGCTCACCACCTTCTTTTTTGGGTGCGGTGTGTTAAAGACGCAGACCTAAAAAGAATTAACTCTCCCTAACCGTAGCCAAGTATAGCAACCTGGACCGAACTGGCAACGCAAAGGCTTGGGGTTTCCTCCAACGGGAGGAGGAGCAGGGAGTCTGATTACGGCGGGGAATCGGCAGCTTACAGCGGGGACGGCGTGGGGGACGCTGGCGAAGAACCCGGCGGGACAGGGTGTTCCCCTGCCCCCGCCGGATAGGTCAGCTTGATTACGGGACCTGCGGGGTTTCCAGCAGCTTCAGCAGGCGATCCAGCCGGTAGCCGGCAGCCTCGGCGCTCTCAAGCAGCAGCGCGCAGGTTCCCTTCAGGGCGGCCTGCGGCCGGGGCATGCCGGTCGCCGCATACGGGGCGACCCGGGAGAACCAGGCGATGAGCAGTTCGAAGCGCTCCTTGTTGAACCACTGGACCCCGCCGCTTTCGTGCAGATGCAGGAAATCGGCCGCCGCCGGCTCGGCGAAGAGTCCGGTGCAGCTTGGCAGCGCCCCATCTTCCTCGAAGTCGGGCAGGAATGCCTCGTGCCTGATCAGTACCCGCAGCAGATCGCCCCAGGCCCAGGCCGGCAGGGAATCCGCCGTTCCCCCCTCCGCGGGCAGCAGCGCGCACGCCTCGACCACCGGGCGCACCAGGCCGTAGGTGTCGAAAAGCGGCGCCGACTCCACCCCGGTGAGCTCCCCGATACGGTGCAGGGCCAGGAAGGCACAAAGCACAAGGTGGTTGCGCGGGTCGCCGGCCACCGCGGATGCCGGGGGCTTGAGCGCCTGGGTCATCTCGGTGCCAAAGGAGACCAGGAGCGAGCGCTGCGACGACTCCTTGGCCTGGGGGGCGAGCGCCTTGAAGAAGGCAGCCAAAAGCGGTTCCAAAAGCGGAACCATCATGAGCGCCTCGGCCTCCGGCTCGTCGACAGCCGCGACGATCTTGGACAAAAGCGCCCGGAGCGCGTCGTTGGCGGCGGCCCAACGGACCTGCTTCACCTCTTCGTCGATGCTCTCGACCCCGGCGCCGTTCAGCTTGTAGCACAGGCCGCCCCAGGTGCCGAACTCGTCGTCGCGAATCTCCCTGAAGTCGAGGAAGGCGTGGTAATCGTAGCCGCCCATCTCCACGTAGAGCCCGTGGTCGCAGAGGTCGCGCCCGTTTCGTATGTAGCACAAGCCGTTCGCGTAGTCCCTGAAGGTGTAGTAGTGGCGGCCGTCGCCGTTGAAATCGAGCGCCTCGCCCAGGCTGCGCTGCACCAGCTGGCTGGCGCCGTCGCCGCTCTTGCGCGCGCTGGCGCACGAGAACCTGATCCAGCCGGCCGTGTCGGCGTAGCGGTTGTGGAACAGGATGAGCCCGCGGTCGCCGCCCGAGCGGTTCGAGTAGGCGAAGACGTTCTCGTCCACGTGGGAGCCGGCAAAGAAGTCGTAGAGGACGAACTGCTCGCTCCCCGAGAAGATGTGGCGCCGGCGCATGAGCGGGAAGATGTTCGCTTCGTGACGCGCCACCATGGCCTGGTCCACCGGCTCGTCCCAAAGGGCGCGGCGGTACTCCATGCCGTACTTCTCGTGGAACCCCTCGATCTGGCCGTGGCCGAACATGGGAAGCCCCGGCATGGTGACCAGCAGCACCGTGGCGCCGAAGTACTTCCCTTCCTTGCCGAACTGCTCGACGGCGGTCCGCTCGTCCGGGTTGTTCATGAAGTTGACGAAACGCTTGAGGATCTCCGGCTCGAACTCCAGCACGTTCTTAAGGGTCTGGCGGTACTTGGCGTTCTCCTCCATCTTGAGCATGTTCATGAAGGCGGAGTTGTAGACGCGGTGCATGCCGAGCGTCCTGACGAAGTATCCCTCCATCAGCCAGAAGGCCTCGGCCAAAAGGAGCGTGTCCGGCGCCTCGACCGCCACCCGGTCCACCACCTCGCGCCAGAACTCGGCAGGGAACACCGCGTCGAAGCTTGGGCGGTCCATGCCGTGCTCGGCCCGCGAGGGAACCCCGCTGCCGTGGCCGGGGAGCGGATACCAGAGCCGCTGGTAGTGCTTTTTGGCAAGCGTCATGGCCGCATCGAAGCGGATGATGGGGAACTGGCGCGCCACGTGGAGGATGGTCTGGATCACCGCCTCGCGCACCTCGGGGAGCAGGTAGTTGAGCTGCGCCGTGTCGTTCCACGGGGTGGAGGTGCCGTCGTTGCCGTGATAGATGTAGCGCACCCGCCCGCTCTGCCTGTCCAGGTGTTTGAAGACGACGGCGGCGTCGCGTTTGTCCCAGTAACCGTCCTCGATGAAGAGGCCGATGCGGCCGTCGTTTGAGAGGTCCGGCCCGTTGAACTGGTAGTTCGGATAGGGCGGGTAGTCGAGCTGGACGAACCAGTCCGGGTGTTCCAGGGTCCATTTGGAGTAGAGCCCGGTGTGGTTGGGGACCATGTCGCTCGCCAGGCGGATGCCGCGCTCGGAGCAGCGCTTTTTCAGGTTTTCCAGCGCCCACTCTCCCCCGAGATCGGAGGCGATCACGTAGTCGTAGAGCGAATAGGCCGAGGAAATCGCCTCCTCGTTACCCATGATGTGCTTGATGCGCTGCGAGGCGGGGGAGCGCTCCCAGATGCCGATCAGCCACAGGCCGGAGAAGCCCCAGCGCGACAACCGGTCCAGTTCCTCGTCCGGGATCTGGTCCAGGGTGTGGATCTCCCTGCCGTAGGTGCGGGAGAGCTGGCCGAGCCAGACGTAGACCATCTTGGCGATCATCACCACGTTGGCCATCCAATCGGCGTCGCGGGAGAAGCGTTCGTACTCGGGATACTCATCACCGCCCGCCCGACGGCGCCACCCGCCGAAGCCGAGCACCTGTGCCTCGCCGGGACCGCCGCCCGCCGCAAAGGAGCGCTCCTCCTGGGCAACGATGTCCATGGCGCTGATCAAGTCGGCTAACAGCTCGCCGGGCAGGATTGCTGCCCAGTGCTCCTTGATGTAGGCGATCTGGCCGGCGAGGGAGTCGGGGGATGCCTTCGCCGGGGCCCTGAGCAGTTCCGGAAGCGTGACGCCGAGGGGCTGGAAGCGGGGAGCCCGGGCCAGGCGTTGATCCAGTTCGCCGGAAACCGTGGGGTACGGCGAGGACGCGGCCAGTTCGGCGGTGTCGAAGATCCGGCGCAGGCCGTCCAGCGCGCGGTTCTCGTCGCCGAGCCTCAAGAGGAACAGCTCGGCAGCCAGCGCCCCGCGGCGGCGCAGGGTGGTATCGTCGCCTGCCAGGTACCCCTCGGCGGTCTCGTTGCCGCGCACCATATTTTGGGACGGGAAAAGTTCGAGCAGGCGGGAAAGGGTCTCCGCGGCCGCACCCGAATACTGAGGGTAGCCTGCCTGTGCCGTCACCGCAGCCAGGATTCCCGGCTGCTGTTCGCAGTAGGTTCCCACCAGGTAGCGGAACACGCGGTTCAGGACCGAGTAAAGGTGCAAGAGCCCAGGCTGGATCGCGGGCTCGTCGGCTGCGAGCTGCCGGTTCAACTGCGCCGCAATACGCCTGGCGTAGATGATGCCGGGAGCCGTCCCAAGTTCCTCCAGGAGGGAGCGCAGCGCCACCTTGCCACCGCACCGGGCGGAGATGGGAATGTCAAAGGGGAAATAATCGGAATTAATCAGCCGTTGCTTCATGAAGACACCTCGTCGGGATTTGCTCGGACCACCTTGTTTCTGGGGCGGGGGTGCAACAGTGCGCAATAATACAATGTAAAACGGCCGCTGTCTTTAAAAAATTTGTTATTAAAAAAAGGGCATTTCCCGGCTTCGTCCGGGCCCAGCCGCGGCATTTGCCCTTGACATCATTCGAGATTTGACCTAAAGCTAACCTTACCGGCAGCTAAAGCATCGTTTTTTAACAGGGTACTCCCATCGCACTCTCCACCTTAATACACGTTCTCCACAAACGGCGCAGGGCCGTCCTCGTCGCGCTCTTTTTCCTAATTATTATCCCCCTGGGGCGCTTCTACTTTTTCCTCCGGCTGTCGGCCGGCACCGGCAAGCGGGTCGAAATCGTCGAACTGGAACGCGGCCGCTCGCTCAGAAGTTTCTCCAGCGTCCTTGAGGCGCGCGGCATCGTCTCCAGCGCCCGGCTCTTCGCGCTCTACGCCCGTATGAAGGGGGGCGACGCCAGAGTGAAGGCCGGCGTCTACCAGTTCAGCGACAAGATGCGTCCCGCCGAGATCCTCGGTAAGATGCTGGCAGGCGACGTCTACCAGCGAGTCTTCGCCCTGCCGCAGGGCTACTCGATGTACCAGGTGGCCGAGATGCTCGAGAAGCGCGGCATCTTCCGCAAGGACTCCTTCCTCGAGGTCTGCCGGGACCGCGCGCTTTTGGCGCAGCTCGAGGTGCGCGCTCCGAGCGCCGAAGGGTACCTCTTTGCCGGGAGTTACAACATCCTGCCGGGGCGCAGCGAGCGGGACGTGGTGCGCGAGATGGTGCAGCGTCAGCAGCAGCTTCTGAGCGGCTACCGGATGCGCGCCCAAAAAGCCGGCATCTCGGTGGACAAACTGCTCACCCTCGCGTCCATGATCGAGAAGGAAGCGGTGCTTTCCGCCGAAAAGCCGGTCATCGCGGCGGTGTTCCAGAACCGGCTCAAAAAGGGGATGCGCCTGCAGAGCGATCCGACCGCGCTCTACGGTGTGCGCGCCTTCGCCGGCAAGGTATCGCGCAACGACATCCTGAGGGAGACCCCCTACAACACCTACCTGATTCCGGGGCTTCCTCCCGGCCCGATCGGCAATCCCGGCAGCGAGGCGATCGAGGCGGTGCTCAACCACCCGAGCGTCCCCTATCTGTACTTCGTGGCGCGCGGCGACGGGAGCCACCAGTTCAGCGCCGACCTGGTCGCCCATAACGCGGCGGTACGCAGATTTCTCAAGACGTCAGGAGCATCCCCCTCGGGAGGGCAATGATGAGCAGCCGGATACTGCTGGCGGAGGACAACGAGCGGCTCGCCACCATGCTGCAAACCTTTCTGGCGTCGCTTGGGCACCAGGTGGTCCCAGCCGCTAATGGCGCTGCGGCGCTCGCCGCGCTTGACGCGGGCGGGTTCGACCTCCTGATCCTCGATCTGAAACTCCCGGGCACAAGCGGCGTCGAGGTCCTGCAGACCATCCGCAAAACCCCGTCACTGAAGGAACTTCCCGTCATCATCATAACCGGCGTCTACCGCGGGGCGAGCTACGCCGTCGCGGCGCAAAAGCTTGGCGTCATGGCGTACCTGGAAAAGCCGTTCACCCGGGAGGCATTCCTGCAGGCAGTCAGTTCCAGCCTCGCGCCCCCCCCGGCGCAACGGGAGGTGGTGGACCTCCTGATCGAGCTCCATTTCAGCCGCGCCACCGGCTCGCTGGAACTCTCCAGCGGCACCAAGGTAAGCCTGGTACAGGGAGAACCGGTCTCCTTCGTCTCCAAGGAGTTCATCCCCTATCTGCTGGCGAACGGTCACCTGGGTGCGGCCGACCTGGATAGCTACCATCCGCTCGGTGTGGGACGGCTGCAGCTCGCCGAGGCGGGGCTTTTGAGCTACGACGAATTGGTCGAGCAGTCGCGCCTGTTCCTCTCGAAGCGGCTCAGCGAGGCGATCGAGTCGACCCACCCGGCAAGCTTCACCCCGAACGCCCTGGCGCCCGAACTGCCGCTTTCCCCGGTGGTCATGCCGCGCCTGATCTACCAGACAGCCCGTGCCACGGCGGCCCGTTTTGCCACCGGCGACTTCCTCGCCCGTCAGGGGGGACGCTATCCCGCCAGGACCGCAGGCTATTTCCGCAGGGTAAACCTGCTGACCCTGGGACGCGACGAGATCGACCTGTTGCAGCAGTTGGGCAGCGGCCGCCGCGTGGCGGAGATCGTCGCGACCAGTGCGGACCCAAGCGGTGCGGCTTCCTTCCTAAACTTTTTGGTGCGCATGGGAATGGTTGTGCTGCACGCCGAACCGGTGGCGGACGAGACGGCCGACTTCCCGCAGAAACGGCTCTTCAACCGCCCCATCGAAGAGGTGAGCGAGGCGGTGGACGGCGGGCTCAGCTTTGAGGACCTGGTGGACGAGGTATCGGAATCGGTCGAGCTGGTGGTCGGCGAGGAAGGTATGGCGGCGCCGCTCTCCGCGGACGAGATCGGCTTCGAGCAGGAGGTCCAGCGTGACTTTGTGGCAATCCAGGACAAGAACTACTACGAGATCTTCTCCCTCACCCAGGGCACCTTCAGCTTTGCCGCACTGAAGGACGCCTACTTCTCGAAGACCCGGCAGTACTCGGCAGAGAAGTTCATGGAACTATCCGGCGCCACCCTGGCCCGGGCCCAGGACGTCCTCTCCCACTACGCCAACGCCTACAACACCCTCTCCAACGTGGTGGCCAAGGAGCGCTACGACGAGATGCTCAACGCCGACAACATCGGCCTCGGCGGTCAGCGGGACGACGAGCTTCAGGCGCGCATCCAGTTCCAGTCCGGCAACGTGTTCCTCGACATGGAGGACTACCCCAACGCCGAGCGCGCCCTGCAGGACGCCTACACGATGGACCCGCAGGACGCCCGCACCTGCGCCTTTCTGGCCTGGGCCATTTACAAGAACCCCGCCAACACCGGTTCCCGGGCCAGCCTGGACAAGTGCCGCATGCTCCTCTCTAAGAGCCTGCAAATGGGGCGCTGCGCCGAAGCCTTCTCCTTCCGCGGCTGGATGCTGCTGGACGAAGGGCGTGAGGGGCTCGCCGAAGGGGAGTTCCAAAAGGCACTTAAATTTAACGCGCGCGAGCGCCTGGCCCAAGCCGGCATGCGGATCATCAGCGAGCGCCGCGAAGCCGAGAAGAAGGGACTCTTCAAGAGGATCTTCGGTTAGGCTTTTTTGGCTAGGCTCTTCTGGGCGCTCGGTGGGCACCCGGGGGACTCTGCGACGTGTGCAGCCACCACGAGAAAGAGTTCTGTAAGCGCTTCGTGGCAGCGCCCTCACCCCTGCCCCTCTCCCGGAGGGCGAGGGGAATTTCCCCCTACTCCCATTTCATTCCCGTCCAGCTAACTACCCCTCCGTTCCCCCTCTCACTCCGTCTGTTCCCGTTCGTCCTTCTGCACCTCGTCTTGCCTCCATTTGTGTCGCTCATGTGTTCACCCGTTCTCCTCATGATCCGAGTATCTCGCCTGGCACCTTGTGCTCATTCATTGTTTTTCTTTATTTAAAAATTGTTAAAGCTTTCTCACCTTCGTTCCGATAGGTTTCTCAAAGCCTGCCGTACACCGCGTGCGGCCCAACGCATACAACACGGACGGACAGACAGCCGCGGCACGTCATGCCTGCCCGAACCACAGGGAAAAAGGAGGCGTCATGAAAAGGATCATCGGCCTTGTCGCACTGCTGGCAATGGTTGCCAGCCTAGGATTCGCAGCAGACGACGTCATCAAGATCGGCATGGTGAACGACCAGACCGGGCCCAACAAGGGCGCAGGTAGGTCGATGAAGGTGGGGGTCCATGCCTATTTCAAGGCGGTGAATGAAAAGGGGGGCGTGAACGGTAAAAAGATCGAACTGGTGAACGCCAACGACCAGTACCTGCCGGACAAGACGGTGGACGGTCTGCTCAAGCTGATCGAAGAGCAGAAGATTTTCGCGGTGGTCGGCACTATCGGCACCTCCAACGGGGTCTCCATCCTTCCCATCGTGAAGGAATACAAGCTTCCCTTCGTGGCGCCGCGCTCCGGAGCCGCCAACTTCCGCACGCCGGTGATCCGCGAGGTGCTCAACATCCGCGCGAGCCATCAGGAAGAGGTCGACAGACTGGTCGACACCCTGGTGCGCGAGGGCGGCGCCAAGCGCTTTGCCATCTTCTACCAGAACGACACCTTCGGCACCGACGTCCTTAACTGCACCGAGAACTCGCTCAAGCGCCACGGCCTATCACTCGTCGCCAAGGGCGCCTTCGAGCGCGGTACCCAGGCGGTGACCTCGGCGCTCGCCTCCATCATCGCCGGCAAACCCGACGCCATCATACTGGGCTCGATCTACGGACCGGGCGCCGAGTTCGCCAAGGCGGCGCGCAAAGAAGGGCTGAAAAGCTACCTCGCCACCGGTTCCTTCGCCGGCGGGTCGAACCTAGTCCAGGCCGCGGGCGACGCCGCCGAGGGTCTCATCATGTCCCAGGTCGTGCCGCACCTGCAGGACCTCAGCCTGCCGCTCACCAAGGAGTGCAAGGAGGCCATCGAGAAGAACCCCGAAGAGGTGAATTTCAATGCGGTCACCATGGAGGGGTGCATGACGGCCAAATCAATGGTGCTGGCCCTGGAAAAGGCCGGCAATCCACCCACCCGCGAAGGTTTCCTCAAGGCGTACGAGTCCATGAAGGATGCGGATCTGGGCGGCATCAAGCTGAATTTCTCCGCGGACAACCACCAGGGGCAGAGTAACGTCTATCTGGAGATCGTTCAGGGCGGCAAGCTGGTCCCGTTCAAGTCCCTCAAGAATTGATCAAGTTCTCCCTCACTCACTTCGTGCACACACTTTGCCCGGCCCTCCCCTTTGGCGGCGGAGAGCCGGGGCGAGGGTGAAGCAGCCATACACTTGTTGGCTGCTTCGCCCACCCCTCGCCCGCCACCGGTGATCGGTGCCGGAGCAATGTCTTTTCAGGAGAAGCACCATGACCGTCAAAAGTAAGCTCCTCAGCAACGTCGCTCTGACCATCATCGGGATCGCAGTGATCGCCGGCATCGGCCTCTTCTCCATCGGCAAGGTGAGGTCGAGCATCGAGATCCTGACCGGCAAATCCACCCCGCTGCACCTGAAGATGCTCGAGCTCCAGCAGACGGTTGAGAAGGTCTCGGCCGACTTCATGCGCCTGGAGATGACCACGGAACCTGCCGAGGTCGCCAAGCTTTCCGAGACCATAACCGGGCGCATCCGGCGCATGGAGGCCCTGAACGACGAGATCAGGGCGGGCGGCGCGGACTCCTCGGGGGTCGACACGGCAGTCTTGCGCGGCATCGAGAAGACGGTGGTCCAGGTGGCGTCCCAGCGGCTCAAGGACATGGCGCTTTTCCGAGGCGAGATCGCCACGGTGAACACGGAACTGCAGCGTGCCGAGACCGGCGTAAGCGGAATGCGCAAGAGCATAAGCCAGATGGGGAGCAAGGCGCTGGGGGCGATCAACTCCTCGCAGGCGGCCAACCTGCAGGTGAACAGCAGCATCAAGAAACTGCTCACCCTGCAAAGCAGGTTAAAGGACATCAGCATCATCATGAGCGATCTTGAGCTGATCAAGAACAAGTTCAAGATCGGCCCATTGCGGGAGCGACTGAAAAACACGGTGGAACTGACCCGCAGCATTGAGGTGGAAAGCGGCGACAACCCTGCCATCAAAGAGGTAAAGGGAGTGGCCACCGACCTTTTGAATAGGATCGGCGCCGAAGAGGGGGGGCTTATCGCGCTCCGGTTGGACATCCTCAGCACGCCCGAGAAGACGGAGACCGAGCAGTACGCGGCGAAGGTACACGAGATCACCAAGCCGCTTGAGGAAAACAGCCGCAAGATCTTCAACACCATAGATACCCTGGAGCTGCAGATCGTGAAGGACCGCAACAACGTGGTGGCATCGCTCGGTTTTCAGAATGCCGCGTCGGGCGTCATCGAGGCGGGGAGCGCCATCAGCGTGGACGTGAAGGAGCTGAGTTCGGGAGTGCGCCAGATCATGCTGAGTTCGGGCGAGGCCGAAGTGGGTAAGATCGCTGCTGTGATGCGGCAGACCGAGCAGAGGATAGACGGCAACATCGGGCTGGCGCGTAAGAACCTGCTGCAGGCCGGGCAGAACGCGCTCGCCAACGACCTATCCCAGGTCTCCGGGACCATCCACCGGGCGGCGGCGTCCATTCGCCGGATCGAGGCTACCAAGCTGAGCGTCGTCAGGAGCAATGAGGCGATGCAGAAGGCGCTCGATTCGGCCCGCGGCATCTCGCGGGAGCAGGCGATCAAGAGCGAGGAGCAGGTGAAGAACATCGGCGAGAACCAGCAGCAGATCCTCTCGGGGGTGCGCCATGCGGTGCGTAGCGCGACCACCCTCTCCCTCGCCATGAGCTTCGTCTCGCTGGCGGTCGCCCTGGTTTCCCTGTTCATCAGCCTGCGCATCATAGCCTCGATCACCCGACCCCTTGCCCACGCGAAGCTGGTCACCCAGGAAATCGCCGGAGGCGACCTCACCCGGCGGATCGAGTGGGCGGGCCAGGACGAGATCGGCGAGATCTGCGCCAGCATCAACAACATCGTGGTGCACTTTCACGAGGTGATCTCGCGCGTGGCGCACAACACCCAGCAGGTTTCCTCCGCCTCGGCCCAGCTTTCCCAGGCAGCGGAACAGATGGCTTCCGGTGCGCTCCAGGTGGCGGGTCAGGCCGACACCGTGGCGACGGCCAGCGAAGAGATGGCGGCCACCTCGAACGAGATCGCCCAGAACTGCACCTCGGCGGCCACCAGCTCCCTGCAGGCCAACGCGGCGGCGGCAGCGGGAGCCGACGTGGTGAAGGGGACCGTCCGCGGGATGACCCAGATCGCGCAGAACGTGCAGGAATCGGCCGCGAGCATCGGCAACCTCGGGAGTAAGTCCGAGCAGATAGGCGGCATCGTTCGAACCATCAACGACATCGCGGACCAGACCAACCTGCTCGCGCTCAACGCGGCGATCGAGGCGGCCCGCGCCGGCGAGCACGGGCGCGGCTTTGCCGTGGTGGCCGACGAGGTGCGTGCCTTGGCGCAGCGTACCAGCATCGCCACCAAGGAGATCGGTGGATTGATAAAGTCGGTTCAGGCGGAGACCCGGGAGGCGATCAAGGTCATGGAGGCGGGCGTCCGGGAGGTAGAGCGGGGCAGCGCCGATGCGGAGAAATCCGGCAGCGCCCTCGAGGAGATCCTGCAGCAGATCAGCTCGGTGACCATGCAGGTGAACCAGATCGCCACTGCGGCCGAGGAGCAGACGGCAACCACCGGAGAGATCACCGGCAACATCCAGAACATCAGCGAAGTGGTGCAAACTACCGCGGCGAGCGCCCAGGAGTCGGCCGCCGCGGCCCTGCAGCTCTCGCAACTGGCCGACGCGCAGCAAAAGCTGGTAGGCCAGTTCAAGCTGGCGTAGTAGATCCAACCATAGTAGCCATCCCCCAAGCCGCACCTATCTGGTGCGGCTTTTTTTATCATTGGAGCTGCCGAGCATGTGGAGAGAGTCGTACCTAGTATGGGCAGTGGCGTTCTGTCTCAAGGACCAGGTTCATGATTGTCGGTTCATGGCTTGTCGTTCAGGTTTTTGACTTCTCCGCGTCCTGCGTGCCCCAAAGGCTGACCTTCGCATGATTTCGAGATAAGAAACACTTCACCCATAAACGTATAGCGTTCTTATACACCCCCCACCTACCCTCAAAGCTGCGTTCAGGGCAGTTCTACAGGTTTTAGCCGACGAAGGCGGTCCCAAACGGCGTCCCCAGCTGTATAAATGTCCTATACATTTCGCGCTGTTTCAGCCCTGCAGCCCCGCCCAGAGTGGCATCAAATAATCACCGCAGGACAACACGTTATGAGAATTCACTCAAACTGACCTGATTTAGGCACGGCTAATGCTAGTACCCAAGTGACCGCACGTTTTTACCTGCGTTTGGCAAAAAGGGACCTCAGAAATCATGCGGTTCAAGTTAGGCGACGCGACAGCCCGCGATTCAAAAATCATACCTGGGAGGGACATATCATGAGATTCGGATCAGCCTTCATCATCCTGGCAGCGTTGGCAGGAAGCGTCTCTGGAGCAGTCGCCCTGGACATCAAGGACATAACCTTCGACACCCCCGGTGCCGGCAAGGTCGTCTTCAGCCACAAGGCACATCTGAATGCGAAATCCGAGAAGACGGCCAAGGTCAGCTGCAAGTCCTGCCATGTCAACCTGAAGCAGAAGAGCGAAGTCCGCTTCAGCATGGCGGACATGGAGAAAGGCAAGTCGTGCGGCAAGTGCCACGACGGCAATGTGGCCTTCAGTATCAACAAATGCACGGTCTGCCACAAGGTGAAAGAGATCACCTACAACGTGAAGCAGACCGGCAAGGTGCACTTCAGCCACGCGCGGCACCTGAAAGACATGCAGTGCGACTCCTGCCATCCGAAACTCTTCGCCACCGGCCCCAACCGGACCTTCACCATGGCGGAAATGGAAAAGGGGAAATCCTGCGGTGCCTGCCATAACGGGACCAAGGCCTTTGCCATCCAGAACTGCGGCGGCTGCCACCCCACCAAGGAACTCGTCTTCAACGTGAAGCAGACCGGCCCCACCCGTTTCAGCCATAAGACGCACATGGAGCAGTACGACTGCAGCGCCTGCCACGCCAAGCTCTATCCCCTCGGGCCCAGGAAGCGGACCACCATGGCCGCGATGGAAAAGGGCAAGTCCTGCGGTGCCTGCCATAACGGTAAAGAGGCCTTCGCAGTGGCAGACTGCGGGAAATGCCACCCGGTTAAGGAGATCAACTTCAAAGTCGCCAAGCTGGCCAACGCAAAGTTCAGCCACACCTCGCACTTGACACTGTACAAGTGCGGCGCCTGCCACACCGGCACCTTCCCGCTCAAAACGGGTAACAAACCGGTCTCCATGGCAGAGATGAGAAAAGCGAAGTCCTGTGGCGCATGCCACGACGGTACCACCGCCTTCACGGTCCGCGGCAACTGCGATAGCTGCCACGTGCGCAGCTAGCCCGTAAAGGACGGCCGGCGCTCGACCGAAGGACGCAGTCAGCAGATTCCCTCAGGGGAAAGGAGTACGCCATGAAAACGGAAGCCAAGAAATCGGTAAGAGGGAAAGTCAGCTGGTCTATCATAGCGGCAGTTCTGGTAGGTGCCCTGGCCATCTCCGGCATCGCAGACGTATCCGGCGGCGGCATCATGTCGAAACTCTTCATCATGTTCTTGGGCGCCGTGATCGTGTTGCAGATCGTCCCCTGCGTGATGCTGCTGGGCGCCATGTTCAAGGGCGTCGCCAGCCTGTTCCATAAAAAGGGACATCAGACCGTGACCGAAGGCAAGAAGTAGTCTGGGCAGGATGGGGTTGGCCGGGTCGAGGTGATGTATGGGCGAGCGAGAAATCATTATAGCTGACAGGGACGCCAGGTATCGCAGCCGGATGGCCCACTTCTTCAGGGAAGAGGGGTACCATGTCGCGACTGCGGAAACCCCCGACGAGGCACTGGCACAGGTCCTGGAGAACCAGGCAGCCGTCCTTTTGCTGGGCAACGGGTTCAGCAGCCAGATCTCAACCTCCGAACTGATCCACCTGCTCAAGAAATGCAGCCGTCACCTGCACATCATCATGGTATCGGACGAGATGACACTGAGCCAGGCCCGCCAGGTGCGGGAAGAAGGGATCTTCTACCACGCGCTGAAGCCGGCCACGGCAGCCGATACCGAGGAGCTCTGGCAGGCGGTCGCCTGTGCCTTCGAGAAGCACCGCGCCAGCGTACTGGCCGACCCAGCGGCCCCCCAGCAGGGGCAGTCGGGTGGACCGGGCTCGGGCCGCCTCATCTCGGTTAAGGCCTTGACCGCAATCGTGGCCCTGGTTGTCGCCCTCATGGGGGCAAGCTATTATTTCCTGGCAGCAAGCCCGGGGAATGCCTTCCATGGCAGTTTGGCCGTAATGACATTTCTTGGCTTCTGCGCCGTGCTCATCGTGAGCCAGTTGCTGCCTATCTTCCATATCAAGCTGGCACCGGGCCGGGCTCGTCAACGTCAGGCAACACCGGAGATTACGCCGAGGGGCGGAAAATGAACCTGCCTGAGGCCGACAAGCTTAAATTCCATTCCAAAGGAGGCACCACGTGAAAGCAGCGACGACACAAAGAATGTTCCGGCTACTCATGGCTGTGGCATTCGCCGCGGTTCTCTGCATACCGGCCGCAGCCGAACAGGACGGTCCAGGCTACTCGTTCGGCAGCACGACCGGAAAGAACGAGGCCTGCCTGACCTGCCATGCCGACAGCCAAAAGGTGAAGGGCGCTTCGCTGATCAACGTGACCCAGTACGGTCACACCACCCACGCACGGATCGGTTGCCCCTCCTGCCATGAAGGTGTCGCCCCGACGCATCCGACCGACGGGGTCCGCACCCCCCGTGCCAACTGCCAGCAGTGCCATACCGAGGTGAACAGCGAGTATGTCACAAGCATCCATGCCGGCAAAGCCGCCTGCTCCGGCTGCCATAACCCGCACAAGGTTGAAAGCCCCCGCGAAATTTCCGGGAACGAGATCAACCAGATGTGCGGCGGCTGCCACGAGAAGTTCAAGATGTCGGCCAAGCACGGCGAGTGGCTCCCCCAGGCAGACCTGCACCTCTACATGCTCCCCTGCATCACCTGCCACACGGGGTCGAAAAACTACTTCGTCAGCATGTACCTGGTCAGCACCAAGAACGAAGGTAAGCTCGACAAACCCGAAGTGGCAACCTTTGCCGAATTGAGAGCGATGTCGGGGGGAGCGGACATTATCGGGCTCATCGACACCAACCACGACAACTACGTCTCGCTCACCGAGTTGCGCAGTTTCAACCGTAACTCGGAACACAAGACCCTCAGGCTCCAGGGGATGGTGACCCCGGAGACGGTCTCCCACAAATTCGAGATCCTGGACGACCGCCGCAACTGCACCTTCTGCCACGGGTCGGGCCCCGGCCTCATGCAGACGAGTTTCCTGTCGCTGCCCCAGGAAAACGGCACCTTCCGTCGCGTGGCGGTGGAAAAAGGAGCGGTCCTCGACGCGCTCTACGGCACTCCGGACTTCTACCTGATGGGATCTAACAAGAACAACACCCTGAGCATCATCGGCCTCGCCGTCATCTGCGGCGGACTCATCATGCCGATCGGGCACGGGTTCATGCGCTTCCTGACGCGCAAAAATAGAATGGGAAAGGAGCATCACTCATGAGCGCGAAAAAAATGGTCTACCTACAGCCGATTCCGATCCGCATCTGGCACTGGGTCAACGCCTTTGGCATCATCACCCTCATCGTAAGCGGTGCCCAAATACGCTTCCCCGAGGCGATCAGCATCCTCGGCAGCTACAAGACCGCCATCCAGGTGCACAACGTGGCAGGGCTCGTTGTGGCCGTCTTCCTGGCCTTCTGGGTGATCTACTACAAGATGGTGCGCAACAGCCTGGACAACATCTACATCCCCAACGAAGAGGACCTGAAGCACGGCATCGTGCGCCAGCTGCTCTACTACTGTTTCTGGTACTTCATCGGCAGGCCGAGCCCGTTCCACGCCTCGCCGGACGCAAAGTTCAACCCGATGCAGAAGGCGGCCTACCTGGTGGTCATGTTCATACTGGTACCGCTGGTGGTGGTGACCGGGATCCTTCTGATGAACGTGACGCCGCTACGCGTCCTGATCCTCATGTCGGGCGGCATCAAGATCATCGACACGCTGCACTTCCTGGTAGCCTGCTCGCTGTTCGCCTTCCTCTTCACCCATGTCTACCTGGCGACCCTCGGGGCCACTCCGCTGGCCTACTTCAAGCCGATGATCTTCGGCTGGGAGGAAGTCGAGGACCACGACGCGGAGCATGAAGAGACGCACGATGGGGATCCCAACGGTACCGAATACCGGCCCGTGCGGCACTACCCGGAATACAGCACCAAGGCAACCAACCACGGCGCCTAGCTTTGGATGTGCTCATGAGTTGCAGCGCAAGGGTAAACGCAGTCTGAATTACACCGGTTCCCTCGGACGGGGCAGCCGCTCCGCTTCCCACTTCCCCGGACCATGGGTCTCTAGCCGGTCACTTTCCTTGGTGACCGGCATTTTTCTGCCCAAGAGCGACGGTGCGCAGGGCGTATGCCCGCACCATGCTCACGACGTTTAAAAGGGAGATTGGCTGAGCGGCTGAAAAGCTTAGGGATGCGATACAGGTGGAAACATGGAGTTGCAGGATCAGCAGACAGGGCAGTACGGGAAAGGGAGTTATCCGGCTACCGGAGAGTACGCTAGGCGGGCGGGGCTACCGTTCGAAGTAGTCCTTCACCGAGATGCCCAGCTTTTTCAGCATGGTCTGGAAGTTCGGGCGCAGCATGCCCGTCTCTTCGGCGGCCCGGGAGATGTTCCAGTTGTTGCGCTTCAAGGCGCTCATGACGAAAGCCTTTTCTACGTTCTCAACAGAACGGTCGCGGATCTGCCGTTTCATCTCTTTGAGTGCTTCGGCGTTGGCCGGGACGTATCCTTCGAAGTCGGGCGCGGACGATTCGGCGGCATCGCAAAGTTCCAGGTTCTCCTTCTGGATGATGTCCGCCTCGGCAAGGACCACGGCGCGCTCGATGGTGTTGACCAGTTCGCGCACGTTTCCCGGGAAGGAGTAGTTCTCCAGAAACTGCATGGCGTCAGGCGCAATGCCGCGCAGGTTATCTTTGCCGACGTCTGCGATGAACTTGCCGATGAAGTGGTGGATCAGAAGCGGGATGTCCCCCTTGCGCTCTCGTAACGGGGGAAGGTCCAGCGGGATGATGTTGAGCCGGAAGAAGAGGTCCTCGCGGAACTTCCCCTCGCCGACCATCGTCTTCAGGTTCCGGTTCGAGGCCGCCACCAGGCGGATGTTGAAGGATACCGGTTGGGTTCCGCCGATCGGGGTGACCTGGCGTTCCTGCAGGACCCGCAGCAGCTTGGCCTGGGTCCCGAGGCTGATGTTGGAGACCTCGTCCAGAAAGAGCGTGCCGCCGTCGGCAACCATGAGAAGCCCCATCTTCGTCTGCATGGCGCCGGTGAAGGAGCCCTTCACGTGGCCGAAGAGCTCGCTCTCCAGGAGGTTTTCCGCCAGGGCCGTACAGTCGACCGCGACGAAGGGCTGATCGCGGCGCGAGCTGTTCTTGTGGATGGCGCGTGCCGCCAGCTCCTTCCCGGTGCCGCTTTCGCCGGTGATGAGAACGGTGCTGTCCGTAGCCGCCACCTGAATGATCCGGCGATAGACTTTCTGCATCTCGCGGCTTTCCCCGATGAACTGGTCGAAGCCGTGATGGCAGTCAAGCTCCTTTTTTACCAGGATCTCCTCGGCGGAGACGGTCCGCTGCTCCAGGGCCTTATTCACCTTTTCCAGGATCTGGCTCGGTTCGAAGGGTTTGACGATGTAATCGACGGCGCCGCTCTTCATCGCCTCGACCGCGGTCTCTACGGTGGCAAAACCGGTTATCATGATGACGGGGACGTCGGGTTGGAGGGCCTTGACGGCGCTGAGGACTTCAAAGCCGCTCATGCCGGGCATCTTCAGGTCGGTTATGATGAGGTCGTAGACTTTTTGCTGCAGCATTTCAATGGCGATGTGCCCGTTACTGGCTGAATCGACTGCGAAACCGCTTCCTTCAAGGGTGCGGGAGAGTCCCACTCTGATAACCGGTTCATCATCCACCACAAGAACGTTCATAACCCCACCCTGTTTGCTCTCGGTCATTCCCTTTCAGCCGGTTCCGGATTCACACTGTGACTAGAGGCTTTGCGCGTTATTCGAGGACTGCCTGCCATCTGAGCTATCAATAGCATCACAGGGAAGCCCGTGTCAACAAAAAGACATGAAGATATGCTTATCGCAATCGACTCTAAAACCGCGTCAGAGTCATGACAACCGCCCGAAATCGTATACAAAAACCGGCAGTGGTCTCATACTGCCTATCGAGTGTATGACCTGCAGATACACCCAGCCAGAAAGCCATATCCATTGATATTACAAAGACAATTTTCATTACAGCTCTACTGGGGCCACAACCAGGCCACCGGGTGCTGTATACCGGCATTATACATGAACAGTGCAGTACGAGCCATCACACATGAAGTCATCATCGCAATATCAGCCACTTATTCGCCCGGTCAAGCTTGGCACCCAATGTGCATTTAATTGGTAACGGCCAAACAAATGACAAGAGTTCACCTTGGCGCCGCATGAGTCAGATTCGCCGGACTACTATGTGCTGCGCTACCATGGGGGATAGAGCCATGTTCGACAGAATCGCAGGAAGAGTCCTAATTCCGGTGGGAATAGTGGTGACCGGCTTCTTGGTTGTCTGCTTCATCCTACTCTACTCTGCCATAAAGAATGTGGTGATCAAGGATTCCATTGGTCACGCCAACAATTTGGCAGGTATCGTGCTGAAATCTACCCGCTATGCCATGCTGAAATCGGACCGTGAGCTCAATTCCGCAATCATCCAGAACATCAGCCAGCAAAAGGGTGTCGAGCACGTCCGGATCTTCAGCAAGACCGGCATCGTCGCCTTCTCCTCTAACCGGGCCGAACTGAACCGCCAGGTGGACAAGAAGGCCGAAGGGTGCATCCTGTGCCACGCGAAGAAGGAACCGATCACCACCTTGGGCAACATGCAGAAGGCCAGAACCTTCAAAAACAACGCCGGCGAAGAGGTGCTGGCCATCACGACACCCATCTACAACGAGCCCGAGTGTGCCGACGCTGCCTGCCACGTGCATCCCGCCAGCCAAAAAGTGCTGGGCACCCTGGACGTCGGCCTTTCCCAAGACGCCACGTTGACTTCGCTTTCATCCATCCGCGGACAGATGGTCTTGTTCTCCCTGCTCACTTTGATCTTGACCACGGCTGGCGTCATTGCACTTTTAAAAATGATCGTTCTTGTACCGATGCAAAAGCTTCAGGAGTACACCGAGCGCAGTGAAAGCAACAGCCATTTGGCTCATCCTAGCAACCTCCCTTATGAGCTTGACAAGATAGCCCAATCCTACTATTTTTTGAAAAACAAATTAGACGAAGTTGAGCCTGATGGCGCCAAAACAACTGCGAGTCTCCACGAAGAGCAATAACCTTTGAACAACCGGATGTCTTTCGGTAGTGAGCATCGCATGGAACAAGCCGCAAACAACGAGGCGGGCACCGCAGACCAGACGGCGAGCGAGGTACGCGCCATCCTGCGTCAGGGATTGCTCGACGAGATACAGGCTCTCAGGCGGTTTTCCAACCGCGGCTTGTGGGCTCTGTCGCTGTTCATCGGTGTAAGCACCCTGGCTTGGCGCCAGTTCCCCTTCCTGCCGCGTCCCCAGCAGCTCGCGGCGGCCATGGGCCCGCCCCCTTCCACGCAGATAATCAGCATGGTGCTGATTCTCTACACCTTTTCCGCGATCATACTGAGCTTGTGCCGCATGATGGGCAACATGCTGCATCGCAGCAGCTTCTGCCACGTCGGCTATCTGAGCGTCTTCTACCTCTTCTACTTCCTGGCAGATGGTCTGGCCGACAACTATTGGGCCGTGTTCGGCGCCGGTTTCACCATCCTCTCCATGGAGAGCTACCGGATCTGGACCTACTGCAACGAAAACATCCACAAGAAGAACGAACAGCTCGCCTACCTGGAGCGTAACGGCCGGCTGCCGCTGGACGACTCGTTTTCCGAGGGGTGAGCCGCTAAAGACCCGAGGCAGCTTTGCCAAGCGGCCACTGGACGGATAAAAAAAGGGAATCCCTCAGGCGGAATTCCCTTTTTGCGTTTATGAGGCTTCTTTTCTTCAGTCTTCTTAGCGACCGGCAACGTTGCCCCGGGCCGGGCCGGGCCGGCGCCCTCGCCCTCGCCCTCGCCCTCGCCCTCGCCCTCGCCCTCGCCCTCGCCCTCGCCCTCGCCCGAGGGAAGAGGGAAGAGGGAGCGGTCGGAGAGTGTGACGGTGCCTTTCGGCCAGTTACAGCAGGAACGGCTCGAGGGCCGGCTACTTCTTGCAGGTTTCCATGACGAACCGCTCGAAGAGCGCAGCTGCCCGGCCGCCCGACTTGAAGGCGAGATCGAGTTCCAGCATCCCCTCGAACACGCGCACCAGCTCAGCCCTCCGGTAATTGCGGGCCTGCTCCATCGCCTTCTTCAGAAAGTACGGGTTGATGCCGGCGGCCTTGGCCAGATCGCCAGAGGGTGCCTTGCGGTCCATGGCCTCGCGCAGCTGCCAGAGCTGCCGGTAGTGGCGCGCCACGCCGCCCAAGATGCGCAGGGGTGCCTCGCCGTCCCCCAGGAGGGTGGTGAGCATGCGGAGTGCCCGGCCGACCTCCTTGGCACCGAGCGCGTCGGTGAACTCGAAGACGCTTTCCACCTTGGTGTCGGACACAATCGTCTTCACGTCGGCGACACCGATCACTTCCTTGTTGCCGCAGTAGATGCAAAGCTTCTCGATCTGGGAGACCAGTTCCTGCAGGTTGCTCCCCACCAGGTAGGCCAAAAGCTCGGCGGCCTGGGCGTCGATCCTTTTTCCTGCGGCGCGCACCTCGTCACGGACGTAGGGCCCCAGTTGGTTCTCGTAGGGGCGCTTGAACTCGACCGTCTCGCCGCGCTTCTTGAACTCGGCGAAGAATTTCTTGCGGCCGTCCACCTTCTCCGCCTGCAGGATGAGACAGGTGGAAGG
>Ga0079306_1000507_pt1 | contig 35402 bp, 24 predicted proteins | sample Methanotroph_Enr_FD_79181 | JGI IMG/M metagenome (GOLD analysis project Ga0079306, IMG submission 79181) | Enriched soil microbial communities from Old Woman Creek wetland in Ohio, USA - Methanotroph_Enrichment_5 | ecosystem: Environmental > Terrestrial > Soil > Wetlands | place: USA: Ohio... | reverse complement strand
CTGGTGCAGATGAACCAAGAGCTGGTACAGCTGGAGACGCTGCCTAAGGCCGACCGTATCGGATCGCAGGATCTGCTCCGGCACCTCGATGCGCTGCTTAAGGGATGTCAGGGGATGTGCCACGAGGCGGGCATGTGCCACCAAGGGAAGACCGGCGGGATGTACGGCAAAGGGAGGCACCACGGAGGGCACGGGAGATGTGCGGACTGCGGACGCTGCCAGGAAGGCGGCGCCGGGATGCAGGGATGCCAGGACATGATGCAGCAGCGCCAGAAGATGATGCACGAGATGAGGGAGCAGGATGCCCGGATCTCAGGGCTGGTCCAAAAGATGAACGGCACGACCGGCGCTCAGCAACAGGCGATCATGGCGGATATCCTTACGCGGATAGTGCGCCAGCGCGAGGCGATGGCCGCCCACATGGCGCAGATGCAGGGACACCCGGGGCAGCACGGCATGATGGGAGCCCCCTGCATGCAGAGCATGGACCGTGATAACGATGATGACGACGCCGACTTCGAGGATGGCTCCGGGGAAGGCATGGAGAACCAGGACTTCGAGCCCAACGACAACGACTCTGATGACGACGGCAGGGACATGAACGGGACGGTCCCGCCGCACTAGCTTAAGAAGGACCGGCGGATGGTGCGCACAACGACCGCCTCCGGACCAGCACCTCTGCTACTGAACTGACACAGGCCGGCAGCCGGGGTACCTCCCCGGCGGCCGGCCTGTGTCAGTTCAGCCCGCCCAACGCCACGCCTTGCCTGGTCAGTGCCACTTCCCGGTCGGGGGGATGATCCGCGACGGGAAATTGAACTGAGCCCCCTGCTGGAGCAGCGCCGTCATCCCCGAGGCCGGCAGCGGCCGGCTGAAGTAGAAACCCTGTGCTTCTTCGCCTCCCTCGGCCTGCAGCCAGGCGAGCTGGGAGGCGTTCTCCACCCCCTCCGCGATCACCTTGAGCTGCATGCTGCGCCCGATATTGAGGACTGCCCGCACCACCGCCATGTTGTCGGCGTCGTGGGCGATATTGTGGATGAAGGACTGGTCGATCTTAAGCTTGTCCACCGGGAGCTTTTTGAGGTAGCTGAGGCTCGAGTAACCGATGCCGAAGTCGTCGATGGAGAGCTGCAGGCCGAGCGCCTTCATGGCCGCCATGCTCCCGAGGACCTGCTGGGGATCGCCCATGATGGTCGCCTCGGTCAGTTCGAGTTCCAGGCATTCGGGGGGGACCCCGCTGTCCAGGAGGGCGTTCTCGATGGTCGCCTCGAAATCGGCGTGTTGGAAAAAGCTGGCCGAGAGGTTGACCGCCGCCGACAGGCCGTCTATCCCCAGTTCCTGCCATTTCCGGATCTGGTGGCAGACCGTGCGGATGATCCACTTGCTGATGGGGGTAAGGAGCCCGCTCTCCTCGGCGATGCCGATGAAGGTCTCCGGTGCCACCAGGCCGCGCACCGGGTGCTGCCAGCGGATCAGCGCCTCCATGCCGCTGAACTGCCCCGTGATGATGTTCACCTTGGGCTGGTAGTAGAGCTCGAACTCGTTCCGCTCCAGGGCCCGGCGCAGGTCGGTCTCGATGGTGAAGCGCTCGTGTGCCAGCTCGTCCAGCCTCTGGGTGTAGAAGTGGAAACCGCGCCCGCCGGCCTTCTTGGCGTGGTACATGGCGAGGTCGGCGTTCTTGAGGAGCGTCAGGTAATCGGTGCCGTCGTCGGGGTAGATGCTGATGCCGATGCTGGCGTTGAGGACCGCATTGCTCCCTTCGACGCCGAAGCCGGCAACGATCTGCTCCGCCACCACGGTGGTCTCCTCGACACCGCAGTCCCAAAGGACGATCACGAACTCGTCTCCCCCAAGGCGCGACACGATGTCGCAGGCGCGGGTGCACTCGCTCAGGCGCCGGGCCACGGACTGCAGCACCCGGTCGCCGACGTCATGTCCCATGGTGTCGTTGATCTGCTTGAAGCCGTCCAGGTCCAGAAACAAAAGGGCCATGCTGCGTTTCGCCTTGCCGGCCACCGAGATCACCTGGTCGATCCGGGCGTAGAGCGTGCTACGGTTGGGGAGCCGGGTGAGCGGGTCGTGGTGCGCCAGGAAGAAGATGTTGTCCTCGGCGAGCTTCAAATCCGTGATGTCGAGGATGAAACCATCCAGCCGGGCTGCGCTGCCCGACTCGGCGCTGTCGATACGCTGCACGGAGCAGTTGTTCCAAAGCCAGCGCTCGGAGCCGTTTTTGTGCCTGATGCGGTGCCGGATCGGCTGGTGGCCCTTGCCCGCCAGGATGCTTTTCAGAAAGTCGTTGACCTGCTCGCGGTCGTCTTCATGGATCATGGCGAACCACAAAAGCGGGTCGCGGTAGTACTCCTCCGGGGTGTACCCCGTAATGTCGTAGCACTTCGGGCTGTGGTAAATCGAGCTGATCACCCCGTTGTCGAAGCGCACGCTGTAGACGTATTCGTTGATGTTGTGCACAATGGTGCGCCACTGTTCCTCGCTCTTCATAAGCGCCGCCTCGGCCAGCTTCCCTGCGGTCACGTCCCGGATGTCGCACTGGATCACCCGGGTCCGGTCCACCTGGTAGATGTTGCTGACGAAGTCGACGAAGAGCTGCCGGCCGTTTCGGGTGGTGAGCGGCAGCGCCTCGAAGCGGATGTCGCCGCGGCTCAAAAGCTCCGTGAGGGTGGCTCCTCCGTTTGCCACCTCGGAGAAGCAGCCGATCTCCCCGAGCGTCTTCCCTAAAAACGCCGCGCTTGGATACTCCAAGAGCGCGAGCAGCGACGGGTTGACGTCCGTTACCCGGGCCGTCTCCGCGTCGAGGAGCAGCAGGCCATCCTTGGCAGTTTCGAAGAGCCGGCGGTAGCGCGCCTCGGATTCCGTCAGGGCCTGCTGTGCGCGCCGGTAGGTTGAGATGTCGAAAACGGCAAGGCTCAATTCGCTGCCCGAGCCGCCGACCGCCGCCTCCAGGCGGACATGGACCGTCCGTTTCCCTTTCCTCGGGAGCGCCACCTCGCAAAAACCGGCGCCGCGCCCCTCGAAGCTCGCCGACAGCAGCTTGGCGAGGGCCGGCGCGGTGTCCTGGCTGAGGAAGACCGAGAGGGGGAGCCCGATCAACCTCCGGCGCGCCAGCCCGAAGAGCTTTGCCCCGACGCGGTTGGCGGAGCTGATCAGGCCGCTGCGGTTCAGGGTGAAAAAACCGACCGGGGCGAAATCGAAGCGCTCCCGGCACAGCTCAAGGACCTGCTGCCGTTGCTGTGCCCCCCTGCGCAGTTGGGTGGCCTCGGCTTCCAGTTCGGTCTGGCGCAGCTGCAAGGGACAATGGGAGGCTCCCAAGTGGGCCCGGCTCGCCGTGCGGGTGCGGCCCTGCGGCGCTTTACTCCTGGGGGCGGCCTCGCTATCCGGCCGCTGTTCGGTCTGTTCGTCGGTGTCGGGAAGCTGGCTCATAGCGCGCTGGTACTCTCCCTTTAAAGCGTGTAGCATGTTGTCGTAGTTCGGGATGCGGCAGGTGCTTCCCGTCGCGGAATACGCAAATGATAACCCATTTCAGCAGAAAACAACAAAGTTTTAGCTATCTGGTTGGAAAATGTAAGCTTGGTTTTTGTTAACGTTTAGGTTCTGTTGCAGCATCACATGCCGCAGACCTTCCGGTTTGGGCGTTGACAGTTCCAGCAGGGCAGGCCTTTGCATGGATTAGCTTTCGTTGGCGAGAGCCAAAGTATCTCCGCAGCAGCACAAAGTAGGACTCGCTCCACTGGTAGTTGAAAAAAGAAAGCGGTTCGCATCAACTTGCTCCAAAAAGTGCTCGAAAACTGTTAGAGTGCATTTTGACTTCAAGTTTCGTTCAAAAGGTGACGATCAAAGCATAAGCCCCGTGCTCCGTAGGAGAGCGGGTAACCTTTCTGGCTAAGCAGGACACCTAGGTGACCGACCCTACCATCGAACAGATAAAACTCCGCGTGCGCTGTGTTGTCGGGCTCATACTTATAGCGGTGATCGGCATATCCGTCTGGAGTATCGTCTCTGAGCGCTGCAACGCCATCGCTGCAGCCGAGAAGCTGGCAGGTGGGTACGTGCGCGCGCTGGCCGAGCACAGCGAAAGCGCTTTTTCCGAGGCCGACAGCATGCTGCGGGCGCTGCAGCAGGACATCCAGCGCGACGGTGGCCTGGCGCGGATCGACCGGTACAAGCTCCTCAAGGAGATGCGCAGCCAGGCAAGCTACTCGCGCCAGATAGGGGCCCTTTTTCTGGTGGACGACACCGGCATCATGCGGCTCAATTCCGGCACCTTCCCCTTCCAAGAGATCAACGTCGCGGACCGCGACTATTTCCACAACTACCAGCAGCACCCCGGGTTGCAGCTCAGCATCGGCAGGCCGGTGCTGAGCCGGTTGGTGAACCGCTGGCGCTTCAACCTGATGCGCCCCCTGAACGGGCCGGACGAGCCGTTCGCCGGCATGGTCGTCCTGGGCTTCGAGACCCAGTACTTCAACAGCTTCTTCAGCCCCGGCGCCCTTGGGGCACGCGGCCAGGTGATGCTGATCAGGGACGACGGGGCACCGCTGATCTTCGCCCCCTATCAAAAAGACGCCTACCAGATGGATTTCAGCAAGTCCGTCCTGTTCAGGCAGAAGCTCCCGTATGCGCCGTCCGGGGTGTATCACGTCAAAAACGCGCTCACCTTCAAGCAGCCGTTCATCGTCTCGTATCAGCGACTGGGCCGCTACCCGGTCGTGGCACTGGTGACTCTCCACGAAGGCGACGTGCTGGAACCTTGGGCGCGCAAGGCCGTGCAGCAGACGAGCCTGGTCTTCGGGCTTTGCCTGGTGATTGTCATCCTGACGCACCTCATCATCAGTCACCTCGACCGCCTGAAACTGGCACAGGGGACGGTGAGCGACCAGCAGGCGCAGTTGTTGATCAAGGCGGCGCAGATCGATACGGCCGGCGAGGCCATCCTGCAACTCGACATGGAGGGGCGGCTGATGCAGTTCAACCAGGCCCTGTGCGCCATGACGGGATATACCGCCGACGAGCTGGCCGGGGGGAATCTGCACGAGATCGAGCCGCCCGAGTACGCCGAGCGGGTCGCACACAACATGGCGCGGCTCAGGGAATCCGGGCAGGCCACCTTCGAGTCGGCTTACGTCGCCAAGAGCGGCCGGGTAGTCCCGATCGAAGTGAACTGCCAATTGATGCAGAACGAGGGGCGTCCGGTGGTCTTAAGCGTGGCGCGGGATATCACCCAGCGCAAGCGCGACGAGCTGCGGGAGCAGGCCCGGCGCGGCATCCTGGAACAGATCGCGTGCGGCCTGCCGCTCGGGGAGCTTTTGGAGGGGATCGTCCGCTTCGCCGAGCAGGAACTCCCCGGAGCGTTGTGCTCGGTGCTCTTGGCCGACGAGGCGGGGGGACGGCTGCGGCACGGGGCGGCTCCCACCCTTCCCGAGGAGTACAACGAGGCGGTCGACGGTATCCCCATCGCCATGGGTGTCGGCTCCTGCGGGACCGCCGCCTTCCTGCAGCAGCGCGTGGTGGTCTCCGACATCGACACGCACCCCTACTGGAGCGGGTTCGATCCGGCCCGGGATGCGGGGCTCAAGTCGTGCTGGTCCGAGCCGGTGCTCTCCGCCGAGGGTGAGCTCTTGGGCACCTTCGCCGTCTACCACCGGGAGGTACGCTCGCCCGACGAGGAGGAGATCTCCCTCATCGTGTCGGCGGCGCACTTGGCCAGCATAGCGATCGGCAAGGTGCGCGGCGACGAGCGGCGCATAGCCCTCGAGGAACAGCTGCGCCAGATGCACAAGATCGAGGCGGTGGGCCAGTTGGCAGCCGGCATCGCCCACGATTTCAACAACCTGCTGACGCCGATCTTCGTCTACTCGGACATGATACGGTCCAGCCTGCCGGAGGGGCATCCCCAGGTCCGGCAGATCGAACAGGTGATCCTGGCCGCCCACAAGGCCGGCGAACTCACCCGCAAGCTCCTCTCCTTCGGGCGCAAGCAGTTGCTCTGCATGGACAGCCTGGACCTAAACGACGTGATCACCTCCTTTGGCGACATCATCCGGACCACGGTGCGGGAGAGCATCTCCATCGATCTGCGGCTGGCCCCGGAGCCGGCCTGGGTGCAGGCGGACCGCGGCCAGATGGAGCAGGTGCTGCTGAACCTGGCGGTGAACGCCCAGGATGCCATCGCGGGAACCGGGGCGATTTCCCTGGAAACCGGGCATCTGGTGCTCGACGAGGAGTATGCCCGGCTGCATCCCGGCGTGCGGCCCGGCCGCTACGTGCTGCTCGCCTTTTCGGACAACGGCAGCGGCATGAGCGAGGAGACCCTGCGGCACATCTACGAACCGTTCTTCACCACGAAGGAGGCCGGGCGCGGTACCGGCCTCGGGCTCGCCACGGTCTACGGCATCGTGAAGCAGCACGACGGGTACATCGAGGTCTGGAGCCGGCCGGGGGAGGGGACCACCTTCAAGATCTTCCTCCCCATGAGCAAGCCTGCTGCCAGCCGCGGCACGGCGGCCGGACCGGAACCCTATCCCGGGGAAGGGCACCGTGCGGGAAGGACCATCCTCCTGGTCGAGGACAATTCGATGATCCGCGAGATGGCCCGGGACCTCCTGGAGAGCTACGGGTACCGCATCCTGGTGGCCGGCATGCCGGCGGAAGCCCTGGAGCTGGCAGCCCGGCCCGGGGAGCATCTCGACCTGCTGGTAAGTGATGTGGTGATGCCGCAGATGAACGGCCCCGAGCTGCACGAGTGCCTGATCGAGAGCTTCCCGAGGCTGCCGGTACTCTACATCTCCGGGTATACCGGCAACGTCGTGCTGCACAAGGACACCCTCGAGATGGAGACCAGTTTCCTCACCAAGCCTTTCACGCTCGAGCAGTTCCTCGAGAGGATTCGTCAGATCCTGGGGGACTAGCGTCCCCGTAGCTGCCGAGCCCGGTTTCCCCCGTTTCCCCCCTCCTTTCCGTACAACTCCCTTGTCCTTTCGATCGCCGCGGCTTCCTGTCGATAATGAGAAGCGTGATATGATAGCTCTTAGGCCTTGCGTCTTCAAACGCGGCCGCAGCTTGAGGGGAGGGATGGCATGACCTTGGAGATACTGCTGCAACCGGATACGCCGGAAAACCGGATCCTGTGCGACAACGTGCATCCGTCCGACTGGGTGAATCCTGAGCCGGCCGGGCATTACAACTTGGTGGTGATCGGCGGCGGCACGGCTGGTTTGGTCTGTGCCGCGGGCGCCGCGGGGCTGGGTGCCCGGGTGGCCCTGGTCGAACGGCACCTTTTGGGCGGGGACTGCCTGAATGTCGGCTGCGTGCCCTCCAAGGGGGTTATCCGCGCCTCGCGGGCGGTTTTCGACGCGCGGGCCGGCGCCGAGTTCGGGGTGCGGGGCGTCGATGGCGTGCAGGCCGATTTCGGGGAGGCGATGGCGCGAATGCGGCAGCTGCGCGCCGGCCTGAGCGGGCACGACTCGGCCCGGCGTTTCAGAGACGAACTGGGCGTGGACGTCTTCATCGGACAGGCACGCTTCACGGCACCCGAGGTGGTCGAGGTGGACGGGAAGCAACTGCGCTTCGCGCGGGCCGCCCTTTGCTCCGGAGCACGCGCCGAAGCGCCGCCCATACCGGGATTGGCGGCAGCGGGCTACCTGACCAACGAGACCGTCTTTTCCCTGACCGAACTTCCCCCGAGCCTGGCGGTGATCGGTGCGGGCCCCGTCGGCTGCGAGCTGGCCCAGGCCTTCGCCCGATTCGGCAGCAAGGTCACCCTGATCGGGACGTCGCAGCAGATCCTGGGACGCGAGGACCTGGACGCGGCGGCCGTCCTCCAGGATGCCTTCCTGCGCGACGGGGTGGTGCTGGAGCTTGGGGTGAAGATCCTGGGAGTCGAGGTGCGCGGGGGTGAGAAGCTGCTCCGGCTGGAGCGCGACGGCCAGACCCGGGAAGTGGTGGCGGACAGCATCATGGTCGGGGTTGGGCGCGCGCCCAACGTGGAGGGGCTTGGGCTCGAGGAGGCGGGGATCCGCTACGACAAAAGCGGTGTCACGGTGAGCGACACCCTGCAGACCAGCAACCCGAGGGTCTATGCTGCGGGGGACATCTGCTCGGCCTTCAAGTTCACCCACCTGGCCGATGCCCAGGCACGCCTGCTGATCGCCAACGCCCTGTTCCGGGGACGGCAGAAGAACTCGAAGCTCACCATCCCCTGGTGCACCTACACCGATCCCGAGGTCGCCCACGTCGGGTTGTACGAGCGCGACGCGCAAGCCCGCGGCATCGAGGTCACCACGCTCACCGTACCCTTTGCCGACCTGGACCGGGCTGTCCTGGACGGCGAGACGGCGGGCTTTGCGCGGGTGCACCTGAAAAAGGGGAGCGACGTCATCCTGGGCGCGACCATCGTTGCCCGACACGCAGGAGAGATGATCAACGAGCTTTCCCTGGCCATCGGTTCGGGCCTTGGCCTTGGCGCCATCGGCAAAACCATCCATCCCTATCCGACCCAGGCGGAGGCGATCAAAAAGCTGGCCGACGCCTACAACAGGACCCGGCTGACGCCGCTTGTCAAGCGGGTCCTGGGCGCGTGGCTTGCCTGGCAGCGCAGAAGCTGACCGCAGAGCGCATCGAGGAAAGGCCACGGCCGCGACACGAGGAAAAACCCAGGTGACTTTGGGGCAAGGCTCTCCCCCGGGGAAGACGGCGCAGGGGCGGCGAAAAAGGTTGCAATCCTGCGCGACTCCAGCCACATTGGCTGGCTGGGGCGGTAAAGCCCGCCTGCTGCTATTCACCCTGCTTCCGGAGTACCAGATATGAACGCCAAAAAAGCAATCCTGCTACTCGTCGCCCTGCTGGCCGTCGGGCTCTTTTTCTACCTCGACCTCGGGCGCTTCCTGACCCTCAGCGCGCTCAAAGCGAACCGCCAGGCCCTGGCCGAGTACTACGCCACCCACGGGGCCGTAACCGTGGCCGCCTTCATGGCTATTTACATCCTGCAAACAGCGCTGTCGCTTCCCGGCGCCGCGATCCTGTCGCTGGCGGCCGGAGCGATCTTCGGCTCGCTCATGGGGACGCTCTACGCCGTCGTCGCCGCAACCGTCGGCGCCACCCTGGCCTTCCTGGTCACCCGTTACCTGCTGCGCGACAGCATCATAGCGAAGTTCGGTCCCAAGCTCGAAGGGCTGAACCGCGAACTGGAGGCGCGAGGCTTCAACTACCTGCTCTTTCTGCGCCTGGTGCCCGTGTTCCCGTTTTTCCTGATCAACCTGGCGGCGGGGCTCACCCTGCTCCCGCTGCGCACCTTCGCGCTCGGCACCTTCATCGGGATCATCCCGGGGGGCTTCGTCTTCGTGAACGCCGGTGCCAGCCTAGCCGGCATCCAGTCCCTGCGCGACGTCGCTTCCCCCCGCGTACTGGGCTCCTTTGCCCTTTTGGGCCTCTTTGCCCTGGTGCCGGTACTCTACGGTAAACTGAAGCAAAGGAAAGGGTAGGGCAGCAGGCGCGCGGCAGAACCCATCCACTGCCTACCCGGCGCTCACGTTAGTCCTTCGTCCAACCGTTAAGCTCTCCCTCGCCCTCCGGTGAGCCTTCCCCGCCAACCCTCCGTCCCCAAGCAACCACCTGCCTTCCCTTTTGACATCACAACCGGGTAGTTTAAACTCTATCTAAGGGTGGCAAATACTAATGAAAAACGTGGGCCAGCGATGCCGGAAGAAATCCTTGCCAGTTTTGACGTACGCCGCCTGAGCGTTCTCGACCAGGACGGGAAGGTGGATGAAAGCCTCATGCCGCAGCTGTCGGATGACGAGCTGCGGCGCATGTATCAGGCGATGGTGCTGGCCCGAACCTTCGACGAGCGGGCCGTCGCCCTGCAGCGGGAGGGGCGGCTCGGGACCTATCCTCCCATCATGGGGCAGGAGGCGGCGCAGGTGGGCAGTGCCCTGGCGCTCTCCCCGGCCGACTGGATCTTCCCTTCGTTTCGCGAGATGGGGGTGCACCTGACGCTCGGCTACCCGCCCGCGCAACTTCTGCAGTACTGGACCGGCGACGAGCGTGGCCAAAAAACACCGGATCACCTCAACATCTTCCCCTTCTGCGTTGCCGTGGCGAGCCAGATACCCCAGGCAGTCGGGGCGGCCCTGGCCGTACGCTACCGGCGCGACCCCTGCGCCGTGGTTGTCTATTTCGGCGACGGCGCCACCTCGAAAGGTGACTTCCACGAGGGGCTCAACATGGCCGGGGTCTTTCGGCTTCCGGTGGTTTTCATCTGCCAGAACAACCAGTGGGCCATTTCCGTGCCGCTCAAGGCACAGACGGCATCGGCCACCCTGGCCCAGAAGGCGATCGCCTACGGTTTCGAGGGTGTGCAGGTGGACGGCAACGACCCCTTCGCGGTCTACCGTGCGACGAAGCAGGCACTCGACAAGGCGCGCAGCGGCGGAGGGCCCACCTTCATCGAATGCCTCACCTACCGGATGGCCGATCACACCACGGCAGACGACGCGGCACGCTACCGTTCCGCGGAGGAGGTGGCGCTTTGGCGCGCCCGCGATCCGCTGGTCAGGCAGGAGCGCTTCCTCGCCCAGCGCGGACTCTGGAGCGAACAGGAGGGTGCTGAGAGCAAGAGGCGGGCGCGCGAGGTCGTCGACGCAGCGGTCCGCGAGATGGAGGCCCAGCCGGCACCGGCCGCGGTTGAGCTTTTCGACAGCACCGTTGCCACGCTGAGCCCGCGCCAGGCAAGGCAAAGGAAGGGACGCTGACATGGCACAACTGAACATGGTGCAGGCAATAAACCAGGCCCTTGCCGGGGAGATGGCGCGCGACGAGCGGGTCGTCCTGCTGGGCGAGGACGTGGGGCGGGACGGCGGCGTTTTCCGGGTGACCGAGGGGTTGTTGGATCGCTTTGGCGCCGACCGGGTGCTCGACACCCCGCTCTCCGAATCCGGGATCGTGGGGGCGGCCATCGGCATGGCGGCCTACGGTTTGCGCCCGGTGGCGGAGATTCAGTTCATGGGATTCAGCTATTCCGGTTTCGAGCAGCTGGTGGCCCATGCGGCCAGGTTGCGTTCCCGGTCGCGCGGGCGGTTCAGTTGTCCGCTCGTGGTGCGGACCCCGTACGGCGGCGGCATCAAGGCGCCCGAGCTGCACGAAGAAAGCAGCGAAGCCCTTTTTTGCCAGAGCCCGGGGCTCAAGGTCGTGGTGCCATCGGGTCCCTACACCGCCAAGGGGCTGCTGCTTGCGGCCCTGCGCGACCCCGACCCGGTACTTTTCCTGGAGCCGACCCGGCTCTACCGGATGTTCCGCGAGGAAGTTCCCGAGGGCGACTATACCCTGGAACTTGGGCGTGCGCGGCTGGCGCGGGCCGGGAGCAAGGTGACCGTGATCGCCTGGGGGAGCATGTTGGAGCGGGTACTGAAGGCCGTGGTGGAATACGATGCCGAGGTGATCGACCTGCTCACCCTGAACCCGTTCGACGCTGAGACCGTGCTCGCCTCGGCGGCTAAGACCGGCCGGGTGGTCATCGTGCATGAGGCGGCGCGGACCGCCGGGTTCGGCGCCGAGATCGCTGCCACCTTAGCCGAAGAGGGGATGCTCACCTTGAGGGCACCCATCGTGAGGGTGGCCGCACCCGACGTGCCGGTCCCCCTGGCCAAACTGATGGACCAGTACCTGCCCAGCCAGGAGCAGATAACGGCCGCAATGGACGAGGTGCTGCAGTACTAGCAGGTTAGGCGCATTCTCCGGTTGATCCGTCCGGTCCGTCCGATCGGTCGGATCTGTCCGATCAGCCTGGGCCAAAAAGCAAACAGGAGACCGCATGCCATTTGATTTCAAACTTCCCGACCTGGGTGAGGGCATCGCCGAGGTAGAGCTGCGGCAATGGCTGGTTGCCGAAGGCGACCACGTCGCCGAACACCAGGCCCTCGCCGAGGTCGAAACCGACAAGGCCGTGGTCGTGGTCCCCGCACCACGGGCCGGTGTGATCGTCCGCCTGCACCGCCAGCCCGGAGAAATCGTCAAGGTCGGCGAAACCCTGGTCAGCATCGCCGATGCCGCGGAGCTAACCGCTGCGCGCCCGCGCTCGTTGGGCATCGTGGGTTCCCTGCCTGACGCCGACGACCTCGCGCCACCTGCCCCGCCCGAGGAATTCTCCGGTCTTGCCACGCCGATGGTCCGAAAACTCGCCCGGGAACGCGGCATCGACCTGCGCAGCATAAAGGGGAGCGGCCCGCGCAGCTGCATCACGCCCGAAGACCTGGACCGTCAGCCTGCCAGCCAGGGAAGGCCGTTGCCAACTGGCCAGCCCTTGACGCCCGAGCAGCCGGCCGCTGCGGAACAGCCCCGTGGCGCCGAACAGGAAACCTTCGCCTGGGACAGCTTCGGTCCGGTGGAACGGGTGGAACTGCGCGGCCTCAGGCGCACCATCGCCCGAAACGTGCTCGTATCGCAGCGCACGGCAGCCTTCGTCACCAGCATGGAGGAAGCCGACATCACCGATATCTGGGAACTGCGCGCCCGAGAGCAGGGCGAGGTCGAGGCGCGGGGTACGCACCTGACCTTCCTCCCTTTTTTCATCAAGGCCGCCCTGCACGCCCTCCGCGAGCACCCGATGCTGAACGCCTCCATCGACGAAGCCACCCAGACCATCATCGTCAAGAAGCACTACCACTTCGGCATCGCGGTCGCCACCCAGGAAGGGCTCATGGTGCCGGTGATCCGCAATGTCGAGCAAAAGAGCATCATCGAGCTGGCCGAGGCGATCCAGGAACTGGGACGCAAGGCGCAGGAACGCACCCTTTCCCTGGACGATCTGCGCGGCAGCAGCTTTACCATCACCAACTACGGACATTTCGGCGGCACCTTCGCCACCCCGATCATCAACTGGCCCGATGTCGCCATCCTCGGTTTCGGCCGCATCGTGGAACGGCCCTGGGTACACCGCGGCCAGATCGCCATCCGGAAGATCCTGCCCATATCCCTCAGCTTCGACCACCGGGTCACCGACGGCGCGGAAGCGGCCCTTTTCCTCAGCAAGCTGCTGAGATCCCTGGAAGACCCGGGCCTGCTCTTCATCGAGGGGAATTGAAGGGGAGAACCCCGCAGAAACTCACATTCACCGAGCAGTTCGCACCGGCAATCCCATTTTGGCCGCGAGTGCCGCCCTCTCCCGGGTCTGTTGGTGGCAGTCAGCTGGCAGTCAGCTAAAAATACTGTTGTTTTATCCGGTTACCATGTAAAGTTGCCGACAGTCCAACTAAAGGTACCCTGATGGCTCTACGCTCAATATCGTGCCCGCGCTGCGGGAGGCAGATTGAACCGAACGAAACGCTCTGCTCCTGGTGCGGCGCCAAGCGCCCCAGCATCTTGGCCAGGTTGAACGCCTGGACCGGTGGCGGCAATGGGGTGTGGCAGATTCAGGCCATCATCGGCGTCAACATCGCGTATTACCTCCTTTCGCTGCTGATCAGCGGACACGGCGAGTTGAGTGCCAACCCGCTCAACCTTCTGTCTCCCGACCAGAGAAGCCTCATGCTGCTGGGCGCCACCGGCGCCGTGCCGGTCCTTTCTTTTGGCCGCTTCTGGACCCTCATCTCCGCAAGTTACCTGCACGGCGGACTGCTCCACATCTTACTTAACATGATGGCGCTGCGTCAGATCGGCCCCTGGGTGAGCTCCGAGTATGGCTCGAACCGGATGTTCGTCATCTACACCCTAAGCGGCGTAGTCGGCTACCTCGCCTCCGCCTTTGCCGGCGTCTCCTTCACCATCGGGGCCTCCGCCTCGGTCTGCGGCCTCATCGGCGCGCTCTTCTTCTTCGGCAAAAGCAGGGGAGGAAGCTACGGCGCCGCGGTCTCCCGCGAGGTGAGCGGCTGGCTGGTCAGTCTCGTCCTCTTCGGCCTCGTCATGCCCGGGATCAACAACTGGGGGCATGGTGGGGGCGTGGTCGGCGGCGTGCTGTGCGCCGGCCTGCTGGGCTACGCGGCGCGCCGGCCGGAGACCACGACTCACCGCCTGCTCGCGTCCCTCTGTCTGCTGGCCACCGGACTCGCCCTTGTCTGGGGGTGCGTCTTAGCCCTTACCGTCCTGCTACTCTGACCACAAAAAAACGCATACCTGTTCCCGCCGGTCCCCGAGAACGCTCTCTCCACGCCGTCTTCCGCCCGTGCTCCCCACCCATGCATGATTTATAAGGTCTAATCGCAAAACTGCTGATTTGTCCCCGGCTTTCAGGTATGGTATGCCAAAACAACTGTATTGGGGGAGTAGATGAGCGTTCATGAGATTAACCACCCGCTGGTAAAGCACAAGATCGGCCTAATGCGCGAGGCTGGCATCAGCACCAAGAAGTTCCGTGAACTTACCGCGGAGATAGCCTGTCTGCTGGCCTACGAGGCGAGCAGGGATTTCCCCTTGGAGCACCGGAACATCGAAGGCTGGGACGGCAGTCCCGTCACCATCCAGCAGATCAAAGGCAAGAAGGTGACCGTGGTGCCCATCCTGCGCGCCGGGATCGGGATGCTGGACGGCGTGCTCGACATGATCCCCAACGCCAAGGTGAGCGTGGTGGGCCTGGCCCGTAACGAACATACCCTGGAAGCCCACACCTACTTCGAGCGGTTCGTTGGGAAGCTGGACGAGCGCCTGGCGCTCATCGTCGACCCCATGCTGGCCACCGGCGGCTCCATAATTGCGACCATCGAGATGCTGAAAAAGGCGGGCTGCAAGCAGATTCGCATCCTCTGCCTGGTCGCGGCCCCCGAGGGGCTGACCAAGATCACCTCCCGCTACCCCGACATCGACATCTACGTTGCATCCATCGACGAGCGCCTCAACGAGAACGGGTACATCATCCCCGGTCTGGGGGACGCCGGCGACAAGATCTTCGGAACCAAATAATTTTTCCTATCCCGCTGCGCCCCTTGCGGCCAGCACAGCGGGAGAAATTCCATCTGACGAGGTTTAACGTATGGCAGAAGTAAAAGAACCGGTATGGCGCCAGGCGCTGTCCGGCGCGCAGATCCTGTTTGTGGCTTTCGGTGCGCTGGTGCTGGTGCCGATCCTGACCGGGATGAACCCGAGCATGGCACTTCTGGGCGCCGGCGTCGGAACGCTCATCTTCCAACTGTGCACCGGCCGGCAGGTACCGATCTTTCTCGGCTCCTCCTTCGCGTTCATCGCGCCGATCATCTACAGCGTCCAGACCTGGGGCGTTCCGGCAACCATGTGCGGCCTCTTCGCCGCCGGCTGGCTCTACCTGGCACTGGCTGCGGTGATCCACCTGCGCGGGGTGCAGTTCATCCACCGGATCATGCCCCCGGTCGTCGTCGGCCCGATCATCATGGTGATCGGCCTGGGACTGGCAGGCGTGGCGGTCAACATGGCAATGGGCAAGACCGGCGACGGCAAGGCCGTCCTCGTGGACTACAACACGGCGCTCATCGTGGCGGCGGCGTCGCTGGCCACCACCGCTGCGGTTGCTACCAAGGCCAAAGGTCTCTTCCGCCTGCTTCCCGTACTCTCCGGCGTCGCAGTAGGCTACGTCATGTCCATCGGCCTCGGGCTGGTCGATTTCTCCAAAATCGCCGCTGCCCCCTGGATTGCCGTTCCGAAATTCGTGACCCCCGAGTGGAACTGGGCCGCGGTCCTCTTCATGGTTCCGGTGGCCCTGGCCCCGGCCATCGAACACGTTGGTGACATCATGGCCATCGGCGCGGTTACCGGCAAGGACTACACCGAGAAGCCTGGCCTGCACCGCACCATGCTGGGGGACGGTCTTGCCGTCTGCTGTGCCGCGCTGGTCGGCGGGCCGCCGGTCACCACCTACGCCGAGGTGACGGGAGCAGTTATGATCACCCGCTGCTACAACCCGGTCATCATGACCTGGGCCGCCGGGTTTGCCATTGTGATGGCCTTCTTTGGGAAGTTCAACGCCATCCTGCAGTCCATCCCGGTCCCCGTCATGGGAGGCATCATGATGCTTCTCTTCGGATCGATCGCCTCGGTGGGCCTCAACACCCTGGTGCACGCCCGGGTCGACATGCACAAACCGCGCAACCTGATCATCGTCTCGCTGGTGCTGGTCTTCGGCATCGGGGGGCTGAGCGTCAACATCGCGGGGCAGCATCTGCACGGTGTCGGGCTGTGCGGTGTCGCCGCCATCCTACTCAACCTGATCCTACCCAAGGCCGACGAGGATGCCGCACCGGATGAGCCGGAACCGGAACTCGCCGAGCCGACTCTGGCCGAGTAGCTGACGTAGAGCCGGCTGGCAGTCAACGCCGGCTTGAGCAAAATAATGAAAGGGTGCGTGTCTCTCGGATAATCCGATCGTTGCGCACCCTTTTTTTTTGACCTCAGTCCATGGATGGCAGATCATCCGCTCCCCGCTCCCCGTCACTTGGGATCATTGCCATGAAGGTTGGTGTGGGTATAATGATTAGCGCATATAAATGTTGTTCTGCCGCAGGCCCTATTGAGGCGCGGCTGTGGTGGCCGGGTCGCAGGACGCGCTCGGATCGACAGGACGGAAATGAAGCCCAACACAACGCGAAGAGGAGGTATTCATGAAGGGGAACGAGAAGATCATCGAGCAGCTCAACATCCGCCTGGCCGAGGAACTGACGGCGACCAACCAGTACATGGTCCATGCCGAGATGTGCGAAAACTGGGGCTACGAGCGGCTATACGCGATGCTGCGCACCCGGGCCATCACCGAGATGAAGCACGCCGAACAGCTGATCGAACGCATCCTCTTTCTCGAGGGGCGACCGATCGTCAGCAAACTTAACCCCATCAACATCGGCCCCGAAGTACCGAAGATGCACCAGTTCGACCATGCCTTGGAGGAGAGCACCATCCGGGGCTACAACGAAAGCATCAGGATCGCTGTCGAATTGGGCGATAACGGTACCCGCGAACTTCTCAAGTCGATCCTGACCCAGGAGGAGAGCCACATTGACGAGATCGAGGCTCAGCTGGACCAGATGGCCCAGATGGGGGTGCAGAATTACCTGGTTGACCAGGTCCACTAAAGGCATTCCGGCACCGAGGCACCGCGGGCAGATACAAAAAGAGCGCAAGGGGATCATTCCTGTGCGCTCTTTTTTGTGCGGCTTCGACGTTTTGGTGAAGGACCTTATTTATCCAGTTCGGCCAAGCGCTTCCGCAACGCCTTCTCCTTTTCCCAGCGCACAGTGACGTCGCGCATGATCGCTGCAGTACCGGCTATCTCGCCTGCGGCGTCCCTGATTATGGTCATGGAAAATTCGGTGGAGATGCGCGTGCCGTCCTTGCGGAGAGCCGGCGCGGCCAGCAGATCCTTCTCGTACCGGCTGGTCCCGGTCTGCATCACCTTGAAGTACCCATCCCAATGACGGGGCCTCTGGTTTTCTGGGATGAAGATGTCCAGAGACTGGCCTATGGTTTCGGCGGCGCTGAATCCCAGCATCTGCTCCGCACCAGGGTTCCAGAGCCGTATGATCCCCTCCCGGTCCGAGTAGATGATGGCATCGTTGCTTCCCTGGACTATCTGTCGACACAATTCCTCGAACGGTACCTGATCCATGCTGCCTCCTGGCCTTGTTTTTCTCAAAGAATATCACGGTAAGATTGCAGCGTCTTTGACCTCGGTCAAAAGAACCGCCTGCTGGACGTTGAACTGAGGATGCTTCAGAGAGGCACCCGGGTTGCGGTGTGTATTCAGGGTGCACTCTATATGCCTAGCATTCATGTAAGCGTAACTTGTACAACCCCGTAGTAGATACGACACTATTCTCAATAGAAAAGCTTCATGCTAGAAAAAACTTATTTTTCAAACGCTAAAGTACTGCCTCTATGTGCCGATAATGTTTACAGCATCAACGAAGATGCCGCGACCCACGGGAGGACTGATGTTTAAGAAAAAGCTTATGCATAAGATACTGGCGATAATCGGAATTACGCTCTTTATCGGCATCAATATTGTCGGATTGATGGCGATCTGGCTTCAGTACCAAGCCAGCATGGAACTGCAGGTGAAAAGCAGCCACACCATGGCGGCGGTCATCGTCAACGAGATCGCCGAGTTCATGATGAAGGACGACTCCAAGGCTGTCGCAAACCTCGCCAAGGTCGCCAAGGAAAAGCAGTTCGGTTTCGATCTCAAGGTCTTCAGTCCCGACGGCAAGGAATCGGGTACCTCCTCTACGACGTCGAATCCCGAAGTGGTCAGGGCGGTTTCCGAGGGCAAGCCACACGAAACGCGGCTGGTTGACAACGGCATCCACATGCTGCGCTCGGTGGTCCCGCTGGCCAACGAGGAACGCTGCAAACAGTGCCACGATGCCCACGAAAAGTTCCTGGGTGCCCTCGTGCTCAGCTCATCACTGGAACCGGGGTATCAAAGCGCAATCCGGATGACCATCCTTCTGGTGGTCGCCGGCCTGTGCTTCTTTGTCATCATGATGGCCTGCATGTACCTCTTCTTCAAGAAGACCGTGGTGCGCGACATCCTGTTCTTCTCCGACAAGCTGAAGGATATTACCCATGGGGAGGGGAACCTCACCAAAGAAATCCCCATCAACTCTGAGGACGAGATTGGCGACCTTGCCCGGGATATCAACCACCTGGTCCTGAAACTGAGGGAAACAATAATCGTCCTTTACCAGTTGGCGGAAAACATCTCGGTATCGCTTTGCCAGGTTTCCACCCGGACCACCCGTACGCTCGTTGCGGCAGCCGAGCAGAAGGACCGCTCGCAGTCGGTGGCGGTCGCAGCCGAGGAGATGGCGGCAACCCTCAACGTGGTGGCGGGCAACACGCACCAGGCCGCCGGATTTTCCGCGCAGGTCGACACCGCCGCCAGTGAAGGGATGACGGTGGTGGACGGTGCCTGCAGCAGTATCATGCAGATACGGGAAAACGTGGTACAGACGCTCGGCACCGTGGGCAAGCTCGAATCCTCATCGGCGCGTATCGGCGACATCATCAGCCTTATCGAGGACATCGCCGACCAGACGAAGCTCCTCGCGCTGAACGCGGCCATTGAGGCGGCCCGCGCAGGAGAGCACGGGCGGGGTTTTGCGGTGGTGGCCGACGAGGTGAAGATACTCTCGGAAAGGACAGCGACCTCAACCAAGGAAATTGCCGAGATCATCACCACCATCCAGGTGGAAAGCCGAGAGGCCGCCCGCTCCATTTCCGAGGAGCAGGCGCGGGTCGAGGACGGGGTGACCAAATCGACGGCCGCGCGGGAGTGCCTGGAACGGATCCTGGGGCTCGCCAGCGAAACCGCGAACCTGATCAACCAGATCGCCTCCGCCACCGAGGAGCAGAGCGCCACGACGAGCGAAATCTCTGAAAAGATCCACGACGTCTCCACCGCGGCGGTGTTGGTGCACGAGGACATGCAGGCGAGCGATCAGGCCTTCCAGATCCTCACCGGGGTCGCGGAGCAGATCTTCTCCACGGTCGGCAAGTTCAGCGTCGGAAACCGGCACGACATAATGAAGGATCTGGCCCGAGACTTGAGAGACCGCGCGGTGGCGGCAATCGAGAAGGGGATCGCGGAAGGGAGGATCAAGCTCGCCGACCTCAACGACCGTAACTATCGCGCCATTCCCAACACCTCGCCGCAGAAGTACAGCACCGGCTTCGACAAGTTCTTCGACCAAGTGATCTCCCCCATCCAGGAGGAGGTGCTGGGACGGCAGAATAGCGTCTTCTTCGCCATCTGTGTGGACGACAAAGGGTATGTGGCGAGCCACAACCTGCGTTATTCGAAGCCCCTCACGGGAGACCCGGAGGTCGACAAGGTGAACAACCGGACCAAGCGCATCTTCAACGACAAAACCGGCCTCAAGGCCGCGCAGAGCACCGAGGCCTTCCTGCTGCAGACCTACATGAGGGATACCGGCGAGATCATGAACGACCTCTCAACGCCGATCTATCTCAACAACAGGCACTGGGGCGCCGTCCGCATCGGGTACAAGGCGGAGTAGGTGGATCGTCGGGGTGGCTCTTCCATGTCCCGCGCGGGCAGATCTGATGGTTGCGCAGGGGAGTGCCGCAACCACTCGACGTTTCAGGGAATGAACAAACAGGAAAGAGGTCGCGCTACTTTGTGGTGCGGCCTCTTTTCCTTTTCTGAGTCAGCCTACTCTTTGTCGTAGCGGTCATTGACTGTCAGCGAAAGCGGGAATTTGACCAGGTAGGATTCTTCTGTTATACCTTACCGGACTTCAAACACATTTCATCTGATGGGACGGGGAATTCTATGGATTGGCGGGTAGTGAGAAACAAGGTAGTGGGCGGTTTAGTCAGCGTGGTTGTCCTGATAGTCGTCATTGCAGCGGGCTACACCTACGGCGCCCTGCACTGGACCTATTCCTCGGGTGAACGGGTCGGTTATATGCAGAAACTCTCGAAGAAGGGGTGGCTCTGCAAAACCTGGGAGGGCGAACTCACCATGTCGCCGGTGCCGGGAGCGGTCCCCGAGAAGTTCTTCTTTTCGGTGCGCGACGAGGCGCTGGCGCAGCAGTTGAACCAGGGACTGGGCAAGCGTGTTTCGCTCAGCTACGAACAGCACAAGGGCGTTCCCACTACCTGTTTCGGGGAAACCGAATTCTACATCGTCAAGGCGAAATTCCTGGAGTGATCCGCCGTTCCCCGACGGCTTCGTCTTGTCGCAAGAAGCCATTCCGGTCGATCGGTACGATGCCATTGCGGCAGCATTTGACAACGGGGGGGGCGGAGCGGAGCGCTGCAGCCCCCCTGTAATTTATTAACTCATCAGGCAGCACCTTATCTCTCGTCACCGTTTGAGAAATCCCTCTTGCATACCCACTACCGACTCGGACGCATGTGCAGGTTTTAGTGTGACGGACAAAATTGAAGTTTCTTCTAGAAACCATTTTTTGCTCTTGACGGGGATGCCCCATCAGGATTAGATTGCATACTGTATACATTGCGCTGCGCCGTCGGTGCCACCTGCGCCGGCCGGCGCCGTCCCTGTGTCCGCCTGGAAAAACTGCCACCTGCCGCTCGGCAATCGGGTGCGGTTTTTGCCTTGACTAAGAACACGTGGTTAAGTAGAATCCGGTTCTACTTTTGCCTAACGACCTTTTCCCGGCAGTGATTCCGGCCGCAGCCTCCAGTTGTGCGGCAGTAAAACATGATCCGATTCAGTGGGTTGTCTGGTTTTTTGTGTAGACAATAAAACAAAACAGGAGGAAGAAGATGTCCGGATACGGCACCCTGCAAGACCGCGTAAAGTGCAAGTCTCTTTTGAACAAGGTCATGACCGCCGAGCAGACCATCCCGTTTTTCAAAAACGGCATGAACCTCGGCTGGTCCGGCTTTACCCCTGCCGGTTACCCGAAAGTGGTACCCATCGCTCTCGCCGAGCACGTCGAGAAAAACAGCCTGCAGGGCAAGCTGAAATTCAACCTCTTCATCGGCGCGTCGGTTGGCGCCGAGACCGAAGACCGCTGGGCAACCAACGACATGATCGACCGTCGCTGGCCTTACCAGACCGGCAAGAACATCGCCGCCGGCATCAACGAAGGGCGCATCCGCATGGGCGACAAGCACCTCTCCCTGTTCGCCCAGGACCTCGGCTACGGCTTCTACACCAAGGACTCCGAGAGCGGCAGGCTCGACCTCGCCATCATCGAAGTTTCCGCCATCAAGGAAGACGGCAGCCTGGTTCCGACCTCTTCCTGCGGCGTCATCCCCGAGATCCTGATGATCTGCGACAAGATCATCGTCGAGGTGAACACCGGACAGCCCTCCTTCGAAGGGATCCATGACCTCTTCACGCCGCTCACCCCGCCGAACCGCCAGGTGTTCAACATCACCAACGCCGGTTCCCGCATCGGCGGGACCTCGATTGCCTGCGATCCGAACAAGATCATCGCGGTGGTCGAGTCCAAGCTGCGCGACCAGGGGCGTGCCTTCGCCGAGCAGGACGACACCTCCGAGGCGATTGCCGGTCACATCATCGACTTCTTCACCCAGGAAGTGAAAGCGGGTCGCCTGCCGAAGAACCTGCTGCCGATCCAGTCGGGCGTCGGTTCCATCGCCAACGCCGTCATCGGCGGCCTGGCCAAAGGGCCCTTCTCCAACCTGACCGTGTACACCGAGGTGCTGCAGGACACCATGCTCGACCTGTTCGACTCGGGCAAGCTCGACATGGCTTCCTCCTGCTCGCTGTCCTTGTCGGCAAGCCCGGGCTTCCCGCGCTTCTTCGAGAACATGGACAAGTACTTCGACAAGATCGTGCTGCGTCCGCTCTCCGTCTCCAACGCTCCTGAGCCGATCCGCCGCCTGGGTTGCATCGCCATGAACACCCCGGTCGAGATCGACATCTACGCGCACGCCAACTCCACCCTGGTCGGCGGTACCCGCATGATCAACGGCCTGGGCGGCTCCGGCGACTTCCTGCGTAACGGCTTCTTGAAGATGATGCACACCCCGTCCTCCCGTCCGTCCAAGACCGACCCGAACGGCATCTCCTGCGTCGTGCCGCACTGCTCGCACATCGACCACACCGAGCACGACCTCGACTGCGTCATCACCGAGCAGGGTCTCGCCGACTTGCGCGGCTTGGCTCCCAAGGATCGCGCCCGCAGGATCATCGAGAAGTGCGCCCACCCGGATTACAAGGCGCAGCTCACCGAGTACCTCGACATCGCCGAGAAGGACTGCCTGAAGCGCAAAGTCGGCCACGAGCCGCAGCTTTGGGACCGCGCCTTCAAGATGCACCTCAACCTGGAGCGCAACGGCACCATGAAGCTCAAAAACTGGGACGTCAAAGTCGACCTCTGCGAATAGTCCCCGATTCTTAAAGCACCAGCAAAAAGAAGGCCCCGCCGGCAACGGCGGGGCCTTTTGGTATTTTGTGGTGCAAACGCATCTTGACTAGCGCCGGGAGACCTTCCGGCAGGGCGGCTCCGAGGCCGCGCCGTGTCGGTTGCCGGGGCCTTCGGGCGAGGCGCCGGCAACCGCTTTAGCCGCTGGTTCGGCGCTCTGTTCCGGCTGATTCAAAAGCTCGCCCACCATCCTGAGCAGGGCCTCGGGAGTGCACGGCTTGCTGAGGAAGTTGTCACGGTCGAAGAGCACGCCCTTACTGTGCACGTCGTCAGGGGTGTAGCCGCTGGTGAAGAGCACCTTGGTTTGTGGACGCATCCGGGAGATCTTGGTGAAGGCCTCCTTGCCGTTGAGTTTGGGCATCACCACATCCATGATGACGAGCCTCACCTCGTCCTGGTGCTCCCGGAACTTCGCCAGGGCGTCCTCACCGTCCACCGCCTCGATCACCCGGTACCCCTGCCCCTCCAGCACCTGGCGGGTGAGCATCCGCACCTCCTGGGCGTCCTCGACGACGAGGATGGTGCCGTTGCCCGGCGTAGCAGGCGCCTGGGGTGTGGTGCGCAGCTCGGGCAGGGCTTGCTGCAAGGAAAGCGGGAAGTAAATCGAGAAGGTGGTCCCCTTGCCCGGCGCACTTTCGATGTTGATGAAGCCGCCGTGCTGTTTCACGATCCCGTAGACGATGGCCAGGCCGAGGCCGGTTCCTTTCCCCACCTCCTTCGTGGTGAAAAAGGGCTCGAAGATGCGGGCCCTGGTGGTCTTGTCCATCCCGATGCCGGTGTCGCTGATGGTCAGGCAGGCGTACCTGCCTGGCGGCGCACCGCATTTGGCTGTGGCCCGGGCCGTGCCGATCTCTGCTTTGCCGGTCGTGATTTTCAGCACGCCGCAGCGGTCCATGGCGTCGCGGGCGTTGGTCGCCAGGTTCACGATGATCTGGTCGATCTGGCCGGCGTCAGCTATCACCGGCAGCGGCTCGTCAGCGTAGGTCAGTACGAGCTCGATCTCCTCCGAGATCAGCCGCCGCAAAAGCTTCTCCATGCGCTCTATGGTGTGGTTAAGCTCAACGGGCTGCAGGTTTATGGTCTGCTTCCGGCTGAAGGAGAGGAGCCCCTTGGTGAGGTGGGTGGCCCGCTCCGAAGCTACCAGCACCTCGTCGAGGTACTTCGCCGAGGGGTGGTCCTTCTCGGCCGTCATGCGCGCCAAGGTAGCGAACCCGATGATCGCGGTGAGCAGGTTGTTGAAGTCGTGCGCCACGCCTCCGGCCAGCTGGCCGATCGCCTCCATCTTCTGGGACTGGCGCATTTGCTCGGAACGCTGCTTTTCCTGTTCGATATACATGGCGTTGCGGATGCTCATCCCGATTACCGGCGCGATTCCCATCATGAGGCTCAGGTCGCTTTGCAAAAGGGCCTTCTTGGTGTTGATGTTGTCGACAGCCAGCACCCCCAGGGACTCGCCTTCGCAGACGATGGGGCAGCACAGGAAGGACTGCGCCCCCATCTTCTCGGCCAGGTCCTGGCTCCGGGAGGAGTGGAACTCGGCGACCTCGGTAAAATCGTTGATGAGGATCGGCTTCTGGTCTCGGAAACAGGTGACGAACACCCCGCGCGAGTTGGGATTGCGTAGGTTGAAGGAGGCTTCCTTGAGTACGGCGAGCTCTTCCTCCGCGTAGCCAAAGCCGATGCGGAAGCTGAGCCGCTGGTTGTCCGGATCTGCCAGCAGGATCAAGGCACGGTCGTAGCTCAGCCGGTTCTCCAGGGCCCGGACCACGTTTACCAGCACCTCGTCGATGCCCGCCTGTTTGCTGATGGCCTGGCCGACTTCGTTCACCATCAGGGCGTTCTGGTAGTTCGTGCCGGTTTGATCCAAAAGCTCTTCGGTTGACTCCTTAAGGCTGCTGAGCGCGGCCACCAGGGCGTTTTTTTCGAGGCGGACCGCATAGCAAGAGGCAGCCATGAACAGCGTGAGCGCCGCCGGCAGCCAGAAGTAAAGCGAGTGCGAGGGGCGGAAAGGGGCGAACAGCGCGCCGCCGGAGAGCAACGCGAGGGTGAGGCAGTTGCGGACCCGGCGGACCCGCAGGTAGAGGGTCTCTTGCCAGGAAATGAGGTAGCGGCAGACCGGGTCGCCGCGGAACAGGCACTCGGAGTGCTCGATGACGGGGGAGCCGCAGTTGAAGATTGCCAGGATCGCTTCGAAAAACCCCATCCTGTTTTCGCACTGGAACGGGCTTTCCTGTACACCCTCTGCCAGGGTGACGATGACCTCCACCTTGTTGGGAGCGATCTTGTGGGACTCGTAGCTGGCCGACCTGGTGAGGTTGGCGCTGGTCCTTTTCAGCACGCTGAAGGCGTTGGCGGGGCCGATCAGGCCGAGCAGGTACTTCTTCATGAATCCGTGGGAATCCACTGAAATGCTGTACAGACCAGCTTCCCGGGCGATCGATGCGTTTCCTGTCGCCTGCACCAGGCTGCCGACGAAGCGGTTGACCTGGCCTTGGGTAAACCAGTGTCCCTCGTCGCTCAACTGGTAGGGCTGGATTCCCGCCTCCCTCAGCAACTGCTTCAGGTCGACTCCGGGATATCTCTTCTCAACCAGCTTCACATACGAGTTGGTGATCCTGCTGTTGTAGAGCGGTCGGTCATTCATCGTGGTTTCGGGCTCCCGCGAGGAGGTCATAAAAATGACAGGTGTTGTCCGCGAAAACGACTGATTGACAGAAATGTTGACATGGCGTGTGGGATTTTAGCCAACAAGCAGGACATTCCTGACATTTTACAGCATAACCCAAGAAGGGCAAGCAAAAGGTGTGCTAAGTCTGGACAGTAAAAATAATCTAATTTAAGGGTGGCCGCGAGGGGCAGGAACGGGCGGGTCAGCTGCGGGCTTTTGGATGCGCCTTGTCGTAGACCTCCATGAGCCGGTCGATACTCACGTGGGTGTACTTTTGGGTGGTGGAGAGGGACGCGTGGCCGAGGAGCTCCTGGATGGCGCGCAGGTCGGCGCCTCCCTCCAAGAGATGGGTGGCGAAGGTGTGGCGCAGGGTGTGGGGCGAGACCTTGCGCATGGCGGCGATCAGGAGCATGTGCGCGTCGACGATGCGGGCGACGGAGCGCCGGGTGAGCCTGCCGCCGCGGGCGTTGAGGATGAGCGGGCTGCCGGGCTGCGGGTTGCCCCGCTCGTCGAGGTAGGCGCGCAGCGCGTCGCGGGCGCAGGACCCCACTGGCACGATGCGCTCCTTGCCCCCCTTGCCGAGCACCCGTGCCAGCCCTCCGTCGAGATCGAGGTCCCCCACGTTCATGCCGGTGAGTTCGCTCACCCTGATGCCGCAGGAGTACAGGGTCTCCAAGACCGCCCGGTCCCGAAGCGGCAGCTCACCGCCCTGTTCGGGGGCGCTCACCAGCGCGGTCACCTGGTCGATGTTCAGGTGGAAAGGGACCCGTTTCTCCTTCTTCGGGGTGCCGACCAGCTCGGCGGGGTTCTTCTCGAGCCTCCCTTCGCGCATGAGAAACCGGAAGAGGGCGCGCAGGGCGGAGAGCTTGCGACCGATGGAGCTCTTGGTCAGCCCCTTGTGCAACTGGGCCAGGTAGCGCCTGATGGCTAAGTGGTCCACCGACTCCGGGGTGCTGGCCCCCTGGGCGCCGAGGAAGAGGGCGAACTGTTCGAGGTCGCTGCGGTAGGCGGCGATGGTGTGGGGCGAGGCGTTGCGCTCGGTCTCAAGGTAGCTGCTGAATTGCTCGATGGCCTCTTTCATGCTATGAATTTAACCACAAGCGGCAGGCGCTGTACATTAAATTTACCGGGCAGGGGGACTCATGGAGAAGGTATCGGTTGAGCGGGTGCAGCGCTACGAGCGCGACGAGGTGCGTGCGGGACTGTGCCGTCTGCTGGAACCGCTGGGGGGGATGGCCCGCTACGTGAAGCCCGGCGAGCGCGTGCTCCTGAAGCCGAACCTGCTCGCAGGCAAGCCACCCGAGGCGGCCGTCACCACCCACCCCGAGGTGCTGCGCGCGGTGATCGAGTCGGTGCAGCAGGCGGGGGGGGTGGCGCTGGTGGGCGATTCGCCCGGCATCGGGAGCCCCCGCCGGGTCGCCGAGCGCTCCGGGTTGCTTCGGGTGATCGAGGAGACCGGCGCCGAGTTCGTCCCCTTCAGCGAGGTGCTGCCGGTGTCGGGTTCGGGTACCTTTCGCCAGTTCGAGCTGGCGCGCCCCTATCTGGAGGCGGACCGGGTCATCAACCTCCCGAAGCTTAAGACCCACGAGATGATGACGCTCACCTGCTGCGTGAAGAACCTGTTCGGAGCGGTGGTCGGCACGCAGAAGGCGGCCTGGCACCTGAAGGCCGGGGCCGACAAGGGGCTTTTCGCGGAGATGCTCCTTGAGGTGTACCTCTTGCGGGAGCCGGACCTGAACATCGTGGACGCCATCGTCGCCATGGAGGGGAACGGGCCGGGGAGCGGCGACCCCCGCCAGGTGGGCCTCATGCTGGCCGGCGCCAACGCGGTCGCCGTCGACCTGGTGGCAGCCGAGCTGGCCGGCATCCCGAGAAAGCTCCTCTACCTGGAGAACGCCGCCCGCAAGAAGGAACTCCCCGGATCGCGACGCGAGGAGATCGAGACCTGCGGCGTCCCCTTTGGAGAAATCGACTGCCCACCGCTTAAGCTCCCGCACCTGTCCGACGTGCAGTTCGGGCTGCCGGGCTTTTTGAAAAACCGCCTGCGCAACCAGTTCAGCTCCCGGCCCGAGGTCGACCGTGACCGCTGCGAACTCTGCGGCGTCTGCGTCAAGAGCTGCCCGCCGGATGCCATCCGTATCGAAGGTGGCAGGCTGCGCTTCAACTATCAGCGCTGCATACGCTGCTTCTGCTGCCGGGAACTCTGCCCGCACGCGGCGCTCAGGCTGAAGGACGGGGTGCTTTTGTCGCTGGTCAAGAAGCTGCGCTAAGCGGGAGGGGATGTCGCAGATCTGCCGTCGGCAGGTTGACAATCCGGAGGGCGATGATTATCATTACTCCCATCCTCCAGGAATTCTCAGCGAGGGAAACAAAATCCAACAGCGCAAAGGAGGCCGACTGGATATGTGGACAAACTTCTATATGATTCGCCCGGTTACCCGCTGCAAAGAGGGTTGCCCTAGTTAGCCCGCCGGTTAAAGCGGCGGGCGCCCCCAGAGGCCCCCTGGTCACACGAACAGGGGGCTTTTCCATGTATGTCCCTGCCGACCTCGCCGGGCGTGCCGGTTGTACACCCGTTCCGATTACCTCGTCGCTTGAAAACCCAGTTAGATAGCCGTTTTAGCTCCAGCCTGCGCCCCCTCCCAACAGCCCGGCCTCCCATGAAGAGGCGCCCTTTAAATTGACAAGCTACCCCGATTCGGCTATCCTGCAGACCCCCGCACTCCGTGCGGAGACAACTGGAAGGAATTTCATGACCAAAATTCTTCTCATCCTCCTGGCGCTCGCGGTCGCCGGCCCCGTTTCCGCAGCGCAGCTCCCGCTCGACCTGGGGAGTACCAGCTATCCGGAGACGGCACGTCAGGAGAGCAAGCGGCAGCTCCAGCTGGCCTCGGCGCTCAGCGAAGCGGAGCACTCCAGGATGGCCGAGATCTCCGCACCCGAACTGCCGGATGAGGACGCACTGGCCGACTCCTTCGACCTGAAGCTTCCGGAAGAGGACCTGCCGGAAGCCGACATCCCGCTTACCTTCAACTCCAAGGTTGCCTTCTTCACCAGGTACTTCCAAAACGCCGGCCGCGACTCCTTTGCCCGGTGGCTCTCGCGCAGCGAACGCTACATTCCGATGATGCGCGAGGTGCTCAGGAAGGAGGGGCTCCCCGAAGACCTGGTCTATCTCGCCATGATCGAAAGCGGCTTCTCGCCGCACGCCTTCTCGGTGGCGAGCGCCGTGGGGCCCTGGCAGTTCATGTCGGGCACCGGCAAGCGCTATGCACTGCGCATCGACCCGTGGATCGACGAGCGGCGCGACCCCCTGAAGTCGACGGTTGCCGCGGCGCTCTACCTGAAGGAACTCTACGCCCTGTTCAACAACGACTGGTACCTTGCCGCGGCGGGCTACAACGCCGGCGAGAACAAGATCCTCAGGGCGATCAACATGTACAACAGCCGCGACTTCTGGGAGATCTCCAAGGGCGAGTACCTGAAGCGCGAGACGAAAGACTACGTGCCGAAGCTCCTGGCTGCGGCGATCATCGCCAAGGAACCCGCCAAGTTCGGCTTCGCCGACGTGGCATATCTGCCGCCCATCGAGTTCGACACGGTGAAGATCCCGACCCGGACCGACTTGGAGGTGGTGGCGAAGGGCCTCAACGTCCCGGTCCAGGTACTGCGCCAGTTGAACCCGGAGTTGCGTCGTTCCACGACCCCGCCGGACTACCCGGATTACCGGCTGAAGATCCCCAAGGGCAAGAGCGAGCTCTTCTTGGCCGCGTACGCCAAAATCCCCGAGTCGGAACGTTACCGGGAGCAGGTGCGCCACGCGAAGTACCACGCCAAGCATAAGGACACCATCGCCTCCATCGCCCGGCGCTTCAACACCACGCCGGAGACCATCGCCGAGTTGAACAACCTGGGCAAGAAGACGCGCAGCCTGCGCGGCCGCGTGCTCACTGTGCCGATCCAGGTCGCCTCGGCAGCTCCGGTAGCTTCGGCCGCTCCGGTTGCCCCTGCCGACGCCGCTGCCCCAAAGGTCGCCCATGTCGAGACCAAGGCGGAGGTGTTCCACAAGTACTACACGGTGAAGAAGGGCGACACCCTGCACTCCCTCGCCAGGCGTTTCAACGTGACCGCCAAGCTACTCTCGGCCTGGAACAACCTGAAGATGCGGGTTGCCCTGAAGCCGGGCAAGCGGATCATCGTTGCCAAGTACCAGGAGAAGAAGGGCTCCCTGGTCAAGGACGCGGGGTAGGCACCCCGGCCGCAGCACCAACTACCTAACTGACCGATCAAAAAGGATACCATCGATGTACAACCTGATTATTTCAGCAATAGCCGCCATCGTCGTTTTTCTCGTGAGCACCTTCGCCGCAGGACTCCCCTGGTGGGGCGGGCTGCTGGCTGCTCTCATCGTTTTCCTGGGGACCTTCCTCATCATCGCGCGCATCGTCACCAAGAAGCTCGAGGCGGTCATGGAGCCGGCCATGAAGGACATCCAGGCCCAGCGTTTCGAGAAGGGTATCCGCGACCTGAAGAGCGCCCTCAGGTTCGCCAAGTGGCAGATCTACACCGAGAGCCAGATCAACTCGGCCATCGGCATGGTCTACTTCGTGCGCCGCGAGTTCGCCACCGCGTTTCCCTACCTGGAGAAGGGGTTCTTCAAGAACTGGGTCACCATGGGGATGCTCGCCGTCACCTACATGAAGCGCAACAAGCCTGAGCTGATGAAGCAGACCTTCGAGAAGGCGGTCATGGCCACCCCGAAGGAATCGCTGCTTTGGAGTCTGTACGGCTACTGCCTGAACGAGGTCGGCGAGACGGTGAAGGCCTGCGAGGTGCTCGCCAAGGGGGTCACCAAGCTCCCCGGCGACGAGAACCTGAAGCAGAACCTGGAGCTTTTGCGCGAAGGAAAGAAGATGAAGATGAAGGGGTACGGCGAGATGTGGCTGCAGTTTCACCTGGAAAGCTTGGCCGCGATCCAGAAGCAGCAGATGGCCGCCATGGGCGGTCGTCGTCGCGTGATTCGAAAATAGCTTGTCATGTGCCGCTAAATGTGGCATATTGAGCTGTTTTTTAAGACGGGCGCTTTTGCCCGTCTTTTATTTTAGCGGTAAAGGGTAAAAAGGAGCAGTCCTATCATGCAGGAAAAGATCAGAAATATAGCAATCATAGCCCACGTTGACCACGGCAAGACCACCTTGGTCGACGCCATGCTGAAGCAGTCCGGGGTTTTCAGGGAAAACGAAGCGATCACCGAAAGGGTGATGGATTCCAACGATCTCGAGAAGGAACGCGGCATTACCATCCTCGCCAAGAACCTGAGCATCCACCACGGCGACTACAAGATCAACATCGTCGACACCCCCGGCCACGCCGACTTCGGCGGCGAGGTGGAGCGCGTCCTTAAGATGGTGGACTCGGTGCTCCTCCTGGTTGACGCGCTGGACGGTCCGATGCCCCAGACCCGTTTCGTATTGAAGAAATCGCTCGACCTGGGGCTGCGCCCCATCGTCGTGATCAACAAGGTGGACCGTCCGGGCGCCCGTCCCGCAGAGGTCGTGGACATGGTGTTCGACCTCTTCTGCGAACTGCAGGCAACCGACGCCCAGCTCGACTTCGCCATCTGCTACACGAGCGCCAAGATGGGCTACGCGATGCGGGAGATGGACCAGCCCTCCGAGAACATGGAGCCGCTTTTCGAGCTCATCAAGGAAAACGTGCATCCCCCCGAAGGGAACCCGACAGCCCCCTTCCAGCTCCTGGTAACCAACATCGACTACAACGACTACATCGGCCGCATCGCGACGGGCAGGATCTTCAACGGCAAGGTGAGCGCCGGCGAGACGATCGCCCTCATCAAGCGCGACGGCACCATCTCCAAGGCCCGCGTCACGAAGCTCCTGGGGTACGAGGGGCTGAAGCAGGTAGATATCCCCGAGGCCTTCACCGGTGACATCATCACCATCGCCGGGTTCACCGAGGTGGGGATCGGCGAGACGCTGGCCGCCGCGGACAACCCGATCCCGCTGCCCTACGTGGCGATCGACGAGCCGACCCTCTCGATGAACTTCATCGTTAACTCCTCCCCCTTCGCCGGCCGCGAGGGGAAGCTGGTCACCTCCCGCAATATCCGGGAGCGTCTGGACCGGGAGCTGAGGACCAACGTGTCGCTTAGGGTGGCCGACACCTCCAACGCCGATACCTTCCAGGTCTCCGGCCGCGGCGAGTTGCACCTCTCCATCCTGATCGAGAACATGCGTCGCGAAGGGTTCGAGATGGCCGTCTCCAAGCCCGAGGTCATCATGCGTATGGTCGACGGCGTGCGCCACGAGCCGATGGAGTATCTGGTGGTGGACGTCCCGGGCGAGTACCAGGGGGTAATCATCGAGCGCATGGGTCCCCGCAAGGGTGAGATGGCCGCCATGACCCCGATGGGCGAAACCATTCGCCTCGAGTTCATCGTTCCGGCCCGCGGCCTGATCGGCCTCAGGGGCGAGTTCCTGACCGAGACCCGCGGCACCGCGGTGATCACCCACACCTTCCACGAGTACGCACCCTACAAGGGCGAGATCCCGGGCAGGAAGAACGGCGTCCTGATCGCTATGGAGCAGGGTGAGACCACCGCCTACTCGCTGGACGCCCTGCAGCCGCGCGGCATGCTGTTCCTGGGCGCCGGCGTCGAGGTGTACGGCGGCATGATCATCGGCCAGCACGCCAAGGACAACGACCTCGAGGTGAACCCCTGCAAGGGGAAGAAGCTCACCAACGTGCGCGCCTCGGGAACCGACGACGCCATCAAGCTCACCCCGCCGCGTCTGTTGACGCTGGAGCAGGCCCTTGAGTTCATCGACGACGACGAGCTGGTCGAGGTTACGCCGGCCTCCATCCGCCTGAGGAAGAAGGTGCTCGATCCGACCATGCGCAAGCGCGCCAACAGGTAGACCATGGTCCCCGGAAGCTGCCCGAACACGGCTTCCGGGGATCTTTTCGCTCCGGCCCTCGGGATGCAGCTCCCGGTTGCCGGCATAGCCCATGATTTTTGCTCAAGATCAGGTTTCATCCTCAGAGGAGTCGCCTCATGTCCTTGCGAACCCTGTCGCACGTAGCGGTTTATGCCACACTTGCCCTGTTGGTCGCCTGTGCCACGGCACCGACCCCTACCAAGCCCGCCCAGACCTACTTCAACGATGGCGAGGCCGCCTATAAGGCCGGCCGCTACGAAGAGGCGATCACCCAGTGGAAGAAGGTCCGCGAGACCTACAGTTCCCCCGAACTCACCACCGAGGCGGAGCTTAAGATCGCCGACGCGCACTTCAACAACAAGGCGTACATCGAGGCCGCGGCTGCCTACGACGACTTCCGCAAACTGCACCCGACCAACCCGAAGCTCCCCTACGTGATGTACCGGATCGGCCTGAGCCACTACAACCAGATCACCGGCATCGACACCGACCAGACCCCGGTGAAGAACGCCGTGGCGACCCTGGAAAGCTTCCTGAACCGCTATCCGGACTCTGAGTACGCGCCGGAGGCACGCCAGAAGCTGGCCGACTGCCTGGACAAGGAACTGGCGTACGAGAACTACGTGGGGAATTTCTACCTGAGGACCGGAAAATACACCTCCGCCGTGAAGCGATTGAACGAGGCGTTGCTGCGCTTCCCGAAGGCTCCCAAGCTGGACCAGACCCTCTTTTACCTCGGCAAGGCATACCTTAAATCGGGCGATGTGGCGCAGGGGAGGAAGGTGCTGAAGCGGCTGGCGACCGAATATCCCAACAGCCTCCTCAATAAGGATGCCAACAAGCTGCAGCAGGGATTTGCCGGCTACTCCACCCAGCACGGCTAATACGAGAAGGAGAGGATATCGTATGGCAGAAGATAAAAAGGAACCCTGGCTCAACTACCTTGCACTGACCACCATCATTCTGGCGGTATGCGCCACCATGGCGACCTTCAAAGGGGGCGGTTTCTCCACCCGCTCGGTACTGAGCCAGACCCAGGCCTCCGACCAGTGGGCCTATTTCCAGTCCAAGAGCATCAAGGGCTACCTGTACGAGATGCAGAAGGACCAGTTGGAGATGCAGCTGAAGGGGCTCGGCCCCAAGGCGACGCCGGAGCTTGCCGCCGAGTACCAGAAAAAGATCGACGGCTACAGCGCGAAGATCACCAAGTACGAAACCGAGAAAGCGAAGATCACCTCCGACGCGAAGAAGCTCGAGCTGGTGCGGGACGAGGCGCAGCAGCACTCCAAGGCGTTCGGCGTGGCGGTCATCTTCCTGCAGATCGCCATCCTGCTTTCCTCCATCGCCGCACTTTTGAAGAAGAAGTACGTCTGGGTGCTCGGCGTGGCGATCGGGTGCTACGGCCTGCTGCAGTTCGCCAACGGTTTCTTCCTGTTCATGTAACCCTGGCAGGTGCCAGCCTACGTGCGGTTGCCGCCGCAGCGCTTGTTCGCTGAACGGCTTTTCCGGTGGAGCGGCTTTCGGCCGCGATGCTGCCGGCACCCCTGCCACCTGATTCGCACATAAGAAAGCGGACCCTTCGAATTCGAAAGGTCCGCTTTTTTACTGTTTGACCGGTTTGCCTAGCTGCCCCTCTCAGGTGCTCTTCATGATATCGAGCATGGTGGCGCCCATCTTGGTCGGGCTCGGCGACACCGCGACGCCGCATTCGGTGAGCACCCTGATCTTGTCCTCGGCCCGTCCCTTGCCGCCGGTGATGATGGCGCCGGCGTGTCCCATCCTCTTGCCCGGCGGTGCGGTCACCCCGGCGATGAAGGCGGCCACCGGCTTCTTCATGTTCTCCTTGATCCAGTAGGCCGCCTCTTCTTCTGCGCCTCCGCCGATCTCGCCTATCATGAAAACGCCGTCGGTGTCCGGGTCCTCGTTGAAGAGCTTGAGGACGTCGATGAAGTTCATCCCGATGATCGGGTCCCCGCCGATGCCGACGCCGGTCGACTGCCCGAGCCCCGCGTCGGTGAGCTGCTTCACAGCCTCGTAGGTGAGGGTGCCGCTGCGGGAAACCACGCCGATCCTCCCGGGCTTGTGGATGTAGCCCGGCATGATGCCGACCTTGCACTGGCCGGGGGTGATGACGCCCGGGCAGTTGGGGCCAACCAGCCGGGTGCGGCTCGTGGCCTGCACCTGGCGGGCCAGCACCATGTCGCGCACCGGGATCCCTTCCGTGATGCAGACGGCGAGTTCCAGCCCGGCGTCGCACGCCTCCAGTATGGCGTCGGCGGAGCCCGGCGGGGGGACGAAGATCATCGAAACCGTGGCGCTCGTGTAGCGCACTGCTTCCTCCACTGTGTTGAACACCGGGATCCCCTCGATGTGGATACCCCCCTTGCCGGGGGTGACCCCCGCTACGATCTTGGTGCCGTATTCCCGGCACTGGCGGGTGTGGAAGAGGCCGCTTCGGCCGGTGATCCCCTGGACCACGACCCGTGACTCGCTGTTCAAAAGTATCGCCATGGCATGCTCCGCAACTGCCGTTGTGTGTGAGGTGCGCCTGCCGGCGGGTCAGCCCCGCAGCATGGCGACGATCTTCGCCGCACCGTCGCCCAGGTTGTCGGCGGACTGGACGTTGAGGCCCGACTCGGCTAAGAGCCGCTTGCCTTCCTCGACCTGGCTGCCGTCCATGCGCACGACTATCGGGAGGGTGCAGTTCACCTCGCCGGCCGCCTCGATGATCCCCAGGGCGATCACGTCGCAGCGCATGATGCCGCCGAAGATGTTGACGAACACGCCGCGCGCGTCGGAGTCCTCGAGGATGATCTTGAACGCCTCGGCCACCTTCTCGCGGGTGGCGCCGCCCCCCACGTCCAGAAAGTTGGCCGGAGCGCCGCCGTACTCGGCGAGGACGTCCAGGGTCGCCATGGCGAG
>Ga0079306_1000502_pt1 | contig 35624 bp, 30 predicted proteins | sample Methanotroph_Enr_FD_79181 | JGI IMG/M metagenome (GOLD analysis project Ga0079306, IMG submission 79181) | Enriched soil microbial communities from Old Woman Creek wetland in Ohio, USA - Methanotroph_Enrichment_5 | ecosystem: Environmental > Terrestrial > Soil > Wetlands | place: USA: Ohio... | reverse complement strand
GGGTCCGTCGGGGACGGGGTCGGGACACACCGTGCCCGCCCCTTCTCCCTCGGACTCGGCGCTATGCAAGCCTCGTCCTCCGGGAGACCCCGCCGGACCCATACCCTTGCCGCCCCTCCACACCGGGTTTGCAAAGCCACTTATGGTTGCTGGCGGAGACCGTGGGGATGGGGTTCGCAAAAGCCTCCCGGAGGTCCGAGCTTGCGCGCGAGGACCGAGGGGGGCAGCCGCGAGCACGGTGTGCGAGACGGCGGTTTTGCGAACCCCGTCCCCACGGTAGGCCGCCCAAAAGCGTATTCCCCGCAGTCTCCGACTTCGCATCTCGCGGTCTTTTCTCGGTCTTTTCCCTGTAAATCCCCGTCTTTACGCCCGGGAATTCCTTAAGGGCTTATTTAATTTATATAATTAAGACCTGATGGTTTAGTCTGGCCGCCGCGGTTTTCTCTGTTTTTATACATTTAATGCCTGAATTTATACATCTTCATAACCACTCCGAGTACTCGCTGCTTGACGGGATGCTGCGCATCAGCGATGGTCACGGCGGCCCCTCGGATTTCATCAAGGGCCTGGGCGCCATCAAGGGCAACGCCCTCGCCATCACCGACCACGGCAACATGTACGGCGCCATGGACTTCTACTTCATGGCCAACAAAGCCGGCCTCAAACCCATCATAGGCTGCGAATGCTACGTCGCCAAAGGTTCCCGCAAAGACCGGGACAAAACCGGCGGCCGCCGCGACAACGGCCACATGACCGTCCTCGCCCGGAACGACGACGGCTACCGCCACCTCATGAAGCTGGTCTCCAACTCCTTCCTGGAAGGCTTCTACCACGACCCCCGCATAGACAGCGAAAGCCTCGCCGAGCACGCCGACGGCCTCGTTTGCCTCTCAGGCTGCCTCAAATCCCATATCGCCCGCGCCTGCGCGGAGGGCCGCCTGGACGAAGCCCAGAAAATAGCCATGGGCTACCAGGACATCCTGGGCAAGGGGAACTATTACCTCGAGCTGATGGACCACGGCATCCCCGAAGAGACCGCCGCCATGGCCGGGCTCATAGAGGTGGCCAAGCGCACCGGCATCCCGCTGGTGGCTACCAACGACTGCCACTACCAGAAGAAAGAAGACTGGGAAGCCCACGAGGCCCATGTTTGCATCTCGACCGGCAAGACTCTGGATGACCCCGACCGGATGAAGCAGACCCAGCACGAGCTCTATTACAAATCCCCCGAGGAGATGATCAAGCTCTTCTCCCACACCCCCGAAGCCGTCAAGAACACCCTTGTCATCGCCGAGAAGTGCAATATCAAGATCGACACCAGCAAGCTGCACCTGCCCGCCTTCGACATCCCGGCCCAGTATAAGACCGCGCACCCCGAAGGCGACGGCGATTATTACTACCTCAAGGACCTCTGCGATGTGGGCCTCAAGAAGAAAGTTCCCGGCGCCGGGGCCGACTATCATAAACGCCTTGAGTTCGAACTCGACACCATCAAGAAGATGGGCTTCTCCAGCTACTTCCTGATCGTCATGGATTTCATCAACCACGGCCGCTCCATCGGCGTGCCCGTGGGCCCCGGCCGCGGCTCGGGCGCCGGCTCGCTGGTCGCCTATACCCTGGACATCACCCGCGTGGACCCGCTGCCCAACTCGCTCCTGTTCGAGCGCTTCCTGAACCCCGGCCGCAAGAGCATGCCCGACCTCGACATCGACTTTTCGGACGACGGCCGCGAGAAAGTGGTGCAGTACGTGCGCGAGAAGTACGGCGCCAGCCGCGTGGCCAACATCATCACCTACGGCACCATCAAGGCCAAGAGCGCGGTCAAGGACGTGGGCCGCGTGATGGGCATCCCGCTGTCCGACGTCAACGCCATCTCCAAGCTGATCCCGGCCGAGCTGGGCACCACCCTCTATAAGGCACTGAACGAGGTCAACGAGCTCAAAGAATACCAGCGCGACCCCAGGATCAAGAAGATGTTCGACATCGCGCTCAAGGTGGAGGGCCTGCGCCGCCAGACCGGCGTGCACGCCGCCGGCGTGGTGATCTCCAAGGAGGACGTCACCAACTACGTCCCGCTGGCCAACCGGAACAACAAGGACGTCATCACCACCCAGTACGACGGCAACGTGCTGGGCACCCTGGGCATGCTCAAGGTGGACTTCCTGGGCCTGCGCACCCTCACCATCATCGAGACCGCCTCCGAGTTCCTCCGCAAGATCCCCGGCAAGGAAGATTTCGACATCTACTCCGTCCCCGTGGACGACAAGAAGACCTTCGACCTCCTCTGCGACGGCAAGACCACCGGCGTGTTCCAGCTGGAAAGCGACGGCATGAAGAAGCTGGTGAAGGGCCTGAAGCCCACCGCTTTCAGCGATATCGCGGCCCTGGTGGCCCTGTACCGCCCCGGCCCCATCGAGAGCGGCATGCTCGAGATGTTCGTCGAGCGCAAGCACGGCCGCAAGAAGATCGTGTACGACCACCCGCTCCTGGAACCGATCCTGAAGGACACCTACGGCACCATGGTGTACCAGGAACAGGTCATGGAGATCTCCAAGCGCCTGGCCGACTTCACGCCCAGCGAGGCCGACGACTTCCGCAAAGCCATGGGCAAGAAGAAGCTGGACGTGATGGAGCAGCTGCGCGTCAAGTTCGTGGAACAGGCCAAGAAGTTCCACGACGTTTCCAACAAGCTCTCCAGCAAGATCTTCGACGACATGGCGAAGTTCGCCGGCTACGGCTTCAACAAGTCCCACTCGGTGGCCTACGCCCTGGTCGCCTACCACACCGCCTGGCTGAAGGCCAATTATCCCGTCGAGTTCATGGCCGCGCTCCTCACCAGCGAAATAGGCAAGAGCGCCGTGAACTCGGAGGATAAAGAGAACAAGCTGGTCACCTATATCGGCGAAGCCCAGGACATGGAGATAGCCATCCTCGGCCCCAGCGTGAACCGCTCGCAGAAGAAATTCTCCATCGAGAAACATCAGGACAAGCCGGGCATCCGCTTCGCCCTGACCGCCGTGAAGAACGTGGGCGAGGGCGTGGTGGAAGCCATCGTGGCCGAGCGGGACAAGAACGGCCCGTTCCGCTCCTTCGAGGAATTCACCCTGCGCGTCGACTCCAAACAGCTCAACAAGCGCGTGACGGAGTCGCTGGGCAAGGGCGGGGCCTTCGACTGCTTCTACCCGGCCGAGAAGCCGGAGATCTCCCGCACCAAGGCGATGGAGGCCGTGGAGGCTTTCTGCGGCGGCAATTCGCGCGACATCAACCAGGCCATGCTCTTCGGCGAGGAGAAGAAAGCCTCCGCCGTGATGAGCGAGCACGCGCTGCTCAAGAACGAGCGCGAGGTGCTGGGCTTCTATTTCTCGGGGCACCCGCTGAACAGCTACCGCCGCCACCTGGCGATGGTCTCCAACGCGCAGGCCGACAAGGTCCTGGCCGCCGGCTTCGCCGAGGGCGCCATCGTGCGCGTGGCCGGCATCGTGGCCCAGTTCAAGAGCATGCAGACCAAGAAGACCGGCGAGGCCATGGCCAAGTTCGAAGTGGAGGACCTGACCGGCAACGTCGGCGTCTGCCTGTTCCCGAAAAAATACAAGATGTACGGCTCGCAGCTGGGGCCGAACAAGATAGTGGTGGTCACGGGCAAGGTGCAGAAGTCTGATTTCGGCGAGCAGAACTACGAGCTGATTGCCGAAGAGGTCTACACCCTGTACGACGCCATGAACAAGTGGGCCCGCGGCCTGGTGCTGAACCTGCCCGAGGGAATACTTTTCGACGAGAAGCAGCTGCACGAATTCAAGACCGCCCTGGGCAAGCACCAGGGGATGTGCCCGGTCTACTTCCAGGTGAACACCAAGGGGCGCGGCACCTACATGATAGAGACCACGGAGCGGGTAGCGCTCAGCGACAGCCTGCTGCACGACATCGAGCGGCTGCTGGGGGACAAGACATGGAAAGTGGAAAGCGGATTCTGATAGCCGACGACGACCCCGATATAATCGATCTGCTTGAAACTTATTTCAAGCGGGCCGGTTACGACGTCACCGCCAAGGTGAACGGGAAGGACGCCCTCCAGGCCGCCGAGGCCGAGAAGTTCGACCTGGTCCTGCTCGACGTGATGATGCCTTATATCGACGGCTACCACGTGGCCAGCGAGATCTCCTCGCGCATGGGCTCCGACGGGCCGAAGATAATAATCATGACCTCCCGCGACACGGCCAGCGAGAAAGGCATCGCCATGCTGAGCGGGGCCAACGAGGTGGTGCAGAAGCCCTTCTCGCTGGACGAACTGGACGCCAAGGTGAAGGCGGCCATGGGGTCCTGAAGATCCGGAAGATAATACAAAGGAAGGAATAATGAAAAAACTTAACACTGTTCTGGCCCTGCTGCTGCTGGCCGCGGTTCCCGCCCTGGCAGCGAAAGACGCCGACAAAGGCGAGACTACCGTGCTTCCCGACGTGGAGATGATCGACATCCCGACGGCAGGCATCCTCGACTATTACGGCTTTATGCTCAAAACCCGCTTTTATTCCGGCGGCGGGGTGCTGGGCGGCCTGAATTTCGGGGTGCAGGAGCGCCTGAACCTGGGCGCTTCCATGGCGGTGGACAAACTGATAGGCTCGGACTCCGGCGTCAAGATGCGCCGCCCCGAGATCCAGGTCAAGTTCCGGTTCTACGACGGGGGTTATTACATCCCGGCGGCCGCGATAGGCTACGACGGGCAGGGTTTCTACTACGACCAGGCCGACAAGAAGTACCTGGAGAAGGGCAAGGGCCTCTACCTGGTGGGCTCGAAAGAAATAGGCGCGCCCGGGCTGGCGCTGCACGGCGGGCTGAACGTGCCCGATTTCGACAATAATTATCTTTTCGGCTTCCTCGGCCTGAACTATACCCTGGAAGACAAGGTCGCCTTCATGGTGGAGTACGACAGCCTGTTCCATTCCGACGACCCGTCCAGGCTCAACGCCGGGATCCGGTTCTACGTCACCCCGTATTTCCAGCTGGACATGGCCATGCGCGAGATCGGGCGCAGCGGGACCTTCGAGAACGGCGTGAAGCGCAAGTCCGAGCGCATAGTGCAGATGCGGTACAGCACGAATTTCTAAACGCTTAAAGCCGGGGCCGCCGGGTTTCCCGGAGGCGAACGGTTTAAGCCGGCGGGAGGCGGGTAAATTCTAAGGAGATAAAACAATGAAAAAAAGAATAGGGATTTTGACGGGCGGCGGCGACTGCCCCGGGCTTAACCCGGCGATACGCGGCTGCGTCTACGCGGCCGAGAAGTACGGCTACGAATGCGTCGGCATCACCGACGGCTGGAAAGGCCTGCAGGAGGGCACCACCACGCCGCTGAGCCGCGGGATAACGGAGTATATCATCGCCAAGGGCGGCACCATGCTGGGGACCTCCCGCACCAACCCTTACAAGAACGAAGGCGGCGTGGAGAAATGCCTCGCGACTTTCAAGAAGCTGGACCTGTACGCGCTGGTCGCCATGGGCGGCGACGACACGCTGGGCGTGGCCACCAAGCTCTACCGCGACCACAAGCTTAACGTCGTGGGCGTGCCCAAGACCATGGACAACGACCTGAACGTCACGGATTACACTTTCGGCTTCGACACGTCCGTCACCCGCGCCATGGAAGCGGCGCAGTCCCTGCTGGACACCGGCAACAGCCATCACCGCGTGATGGTCCTGGAAGTGATGGGCCGCCACGCCGGCTGGGTAGCCCTTTATACCGGCATCTCCTCCGCCGCCGACTACGTCTGCATTCCGGAGCGCGCCATAGACACGGCCGACATGCTCAAGAAGATCAAGGACGCCTACGCCAGGAAGAAATACGCCCTGGTGGTCACCAGCGAGGCCGCCGAGCTCCCCGAAGTGGGAGAAGGCGCCTCCAAGCGCGAGGTGGACCAGTTCGGCCACGCCATCCTGAAGGACCGCGGTATGGGCGAGCGCATAGCCCAGTTCATCGAGAAGCAGACCGGCATAGAGACCCGCCACGCCGTGATCGGCCACATGCAGCGCGGCGGCGCCCCCACCCTGTTCGACCGCATGCTCGCCACCCGCGTCGGCCTGAAAGCCGCCGAGCTGGTGCATACCGGCCAGTTCGGCCAGATGAGCGCGCTGGTGGGCAACAAGTACGTCGGCGTGCCGCTCGAGAGCGCCACCGGCGCGCTGAAGACCGTCGACAAGGAATGGTTCGACCTGATGGAAGTGCTGTTTTAAATAGATCGGGTATCGGGAATCAGGAACGGAGGATCGCGGATCCCCCGTTCCCTGGTTCCCGGTTCCGGATCCTCCGGTTCCCGACTCTTGGTTTTTAGAAGGAATATTATGACCGAAAATACGCAACCTAAAGCGCCGGCGCAGTTCCAGCGCAAGACCATAATGATCAAGAAGCGCCTGCAGTACCACTACATGGCCTTGATCCTGACCAGCGTGCTGCTGGCTTTCATCGTCTTCGGCCTGGAGGCCATCTGGACCGTGTCAAAGGTGGTGAACGAGAACCCGTACCTCATGCCGCTGCTCGACATCATAAAAGAAATGGCCCCGTTCTTCGCCCTGAAAATGGCGATCTACCTGGTGATAGTCGTCATCGTGTCGGCCGTCATTTCTCACCGCATGGCCGGGCCCATCTTCAAGTTCGAAAAGAGCTGCGCCACGGTGGCGGAGGGAGACCTCTCCCACCGGGTGTACCTGCGCCAGGGAGACCAGCTTACCGACCTGCAGGACAGCTTCAACGAGATGGTCGGCTCCGTGAACGAGGTCGTCAGGGAATACGAAAAATTCCGCGCCGAGGCCGCTTCGGCCGGGCTGGGCGACAAAGCTGAAGCCCTCAGGAAGAAAGTCTCGGAGATAATGCCGAAATTCAAGGTATAGCCCGATGCCATTCATGAAGCTAGCCGCCGCGCTGGCGCTGGCCCTTTTTCCGGGGCCGGCCTCGGCCCAGAAAAACGGCGAAAGTCTGACCATAGACGACGCCGTCTCGATAGCCGTGAAGAACAGCCCGGCCGCCCTGTCGGCGGAGCAGGACATAATCATAGCCAGGCAGCGCATGCGGGAAGCGCGCTTCCTGTTCCTGCCGCAGTTCGCCCTTTCCGGCACCCTCAGCCGGGTAGACCTGGAGTACCCCGCCCTGCTTGGCCCGGAACTCGGGGACCGCTTCGTGGACCCGCGGGCGGGGGATAACTTTTACTCCCTGCGCGCGCAGGCCCTGCAGCCTCTCTATACCGGCGGAAAGAACACCAACACCCTTAAGCTGGCGAAGACGGCCCATAACCAGGCCAAAGTTAATTTCGAGACCGTAAAGGCCGACGCCGCCCTCGCGGCCAAGAGAACTTTTTATACTCTGCTTTACCAGCGCCGCCTCAGGGAGTCTTTGACGAATTGGCTGGGCCGCGCGCGGGAGCTGGATTCCGCGCTGCGCAAGGACGCTTACGAAGAGCTGGAAGCGGTCATGCTCCTTTCCGACCTTTCGGACCGCGTCCGCCAGGCCGACAACGGGGTCGCGGCCGCGGCAGCGGACCTGCTTAAGGCGCTTAATCGCGACCCCGGCACGCCTCTCGAAGTGTCCGGGAATTTTGAGCCGCTCCCGGTGCCGGCCGGAGTCACCCGCAGCCTGGTCACGGCCATGGAGGCGCGGTCCGAGCTCAAGAGCGAGCTTTACAAGGCGCAGATGGACGACATCGCCGTGAACATGGCCCTGGTGCGCCGCAACCCCACTATTTACCTCGGGGCCAGCTACGACGTGAACGCTTTTAAGTTCGCCTCCCTCGCCGACGAGTCCGAGCGGGCCAACAACTGGCTGGCCTCCATCGCCATCCATTTCCCGCTCTCTTACGATGTCTGGACCCAGGTGCAGCAGCGCAAGGCCCAGCAGCGGCAGGGCGAGCTGAAGCGCGCGGAGCTCCAGGATACGGTGCGCTTCGAAATAATTTCCGCCCACCGGGACGCGACGGCCTGGCAGGCGGAGGCTGAAAAGCTCGGCGCCGAGACTTCAAGGATGAGCGGGGCTTATGAGGCGGCCTCCCGGTCGGCGCGGCCTTCCATGGCGGCGCTGCGCGCGCTGTGCGCCCTTTGCGACCTCGAGAAGAAGTCCATCGACGCCGTTTATAACCAGCTTTTGGCCCGCATCAGGCTGGAATGGGCGCAGGGCCGCGATTTCGCGAAGTAGGGGAGGGGGATTCACCACAGAGGCACGGAGGGGGAGGAGTTCAGAGAAGAAAATATTTATTCGTATTCTATTCCCTGCTCATCTGTTCTCTTCGACCTCTGTGGCTCTGTGGTGAATCTCTTCGGCCCGTGATGGACGTTATTTTAACCATGCGTTTTTTTGTGAAAATATTTATTCTTGCGCTGGCTTTGACGCCGGGGCTTGCGCGCGCGCTGGAAACCGACGACGACGTCCTGCGGGACGCGATGTGGACCCGCCTGGCTTCGTCGAAACCGCCCGCCCGCCCTTCGGTGGGCCTCGCCCTTTCCGGCGGCGGCGCCAGGGGCTTCGCCCATACCGGCGTGCTGGAGGCCCTGGAATACTCCGGTTTCCCGATAGATTATGTGGCCGGTACCTCCATGGGTTCGGTGATAGGTTCCCTTTACGCTTCCGGTTCCTCGGTGGCGGATATCTGGAAATTCGGCCGGGACGCCAAGGACCTCAAGATCAGCAGGGATTTCAAAAGCATAAAGCTGCTTAGCCTGCTCATTACCAACCGGCTGATAACCCCGACGCATATAAACAGTTTTCTCGAAGGCCGCCTGGGGTCGCTTACCTTCGAAGAGCTCAAGACCCCTTTCGCCTGCTCCGCCATGGACCTGCGCACGGGCGAAAAGATAATTTTCACCCAGGGGCCGCTGGCAGCCGCGGTGCGGGCCAGCTCGAACCTGCCCGGGATCTTCGCCCCGGTGCAGTACCGCCACCGCAGCCTGGTGGACGGCGGCGTGGTCGACTACATCCCCATAGGCGCGGCCAGGCAGCTGGGTGCGGACTGGGTGCTTGCCAGCGTGATAGGCAACGCCTCCAGCCGCCTCCCCGAGAACGTCCTGATGTCCCTGCTCCAGGTCATAGACATACGCGGCTCCCTGCTCTCGCTTTCAGCCGAGAAAGAGGCGGGCTTCGTGATCAAGCCCGAAGTCGGGGGCATGACGGTGGCGGATTTCGACAGGTGCGAAGAAGCCGGAGAGATCGGGCTGGTCGAGGCTACCCGCCGCATAGACGCCGCGCGCGAGGCCCTGTTGATCTATTCCGCTCCCAGGCTGGTGCAGAAACTATGAGGCTCCTCCTCCCTCTGCTGCTCCTCCTTCAGGCGGCCCCCGCCAAAGCTTTTCTTTTCGGGAGCGCGTCCGAAGAAGAGGCGGCCGCCGGGCTGACGCAGATGCGTTCGGCCTACGAAGCCGGCGACTGCTTGTCGGTCCTGAAGCGTTCGGAGGTTTTCCTCGACGAAAAGCCGTCCGCGGCGATGCGCGAGGAGGCCTACGACTATATCGGCAGGTGTTATGAGTCCGCCGGTTCCGCGGATAAGGCCATAAGCCTTTATAAACTGGCCCTGGAGCTCTACCCTGAAAACATATTTTTCGCCTCAAGACTGGCTTTGATCTATAACCAGGCCGGTTTCCCCGAGAACGCCGCCCCGCTTTTCCTCAAAGTGCTTTCCATCAAAAGCGACGACCCGGAGGCCAACCTCGGGCTGGCCAGGGCTTACGCGTCGCTGGGGTTTCTTTCCCGGGCGAAGGATTTCTATTCGCGCGCGGTGATCCTGCAGGACTTCCTCGACCCGGCCGTCCTCGATGAATACGCGCTCTGCATGCTGCGCAAGCGCGACTGGTCCGAAGCCCTTTATATAGCCGGCAAGGGGGCGCAAGCGGCGCCGCTCTCGGCTTCCTGGCCCCTGGTCGAGGCCAGGGTCCGGGCCGGGCAGGGGAACTATCACAAGGCGCTGGCCGCCATAGAAGCGGCCATACTACTGGAGCCGTCCAGGCGGCTGCGGCTGGAACGCGCGCTTTACCTGCTCATGGGCGGGCTGCCCCGCCGGGCCATGGACGCGGCGGACGCCGAGCTGGCGGCCGACGGAAAGGACCCGCTGGCCTCCGCAGTAAAAGGCATGGCGCTTTACACGCTGGGGCAGAAAGCGCAAGCCTCTCCCTATTTGACGGCGGCCCGGTGCGGCGGGCCGTTCACGGCGAAGATCGCCGGGTCTTTGCTCGGTCTGCCCGCAGGGGCCACGGAGGATGAATGCGGAAAATAAAATTCTGGAAAATGTCGGGGGCGGGCAACGATTTCGTCCTGCTGACCGGCGGGCGCCTGGAAACGGCGGCTCTCAAGGGGCTGGCCGTGGAACTGTGCGCGCAGAAGCTCGCCGTCGGGGCCGACGGCCTGCTCTATGTGAACGGGGCGGGGCGGGGCGCGGTAAGCATGCGCTATTTCAACTCGGACGGCTCCGAGGCCTTCTGCGGCAACGGCTCCCGCTGCTCCGCCTGGTGGGCGTACCGCAGCGGCCTTATGAAGACGAAGCGATTCCTGCTGAAGACCATCAGCGGGGACCTGCCGGTGGAAATAGTCTCGGACGAGCGCGTCAGGATGCGCATGCCCGACGTGCCGGAGGTAAAGCTGGGATTTAAAGGGAAATACCCCGCGGGGATCAGAACCGCGCATTTTCTGAACACGGGCGTGCCCCACGCCGTCGTGCCCGTGAAGGACCTGGAGAGCACCGACGTGCGGATCCTGGGACGGGCGCTCAGGTATAATAAGGCTTTCGGGCCCAAAGGGACGAATGTGGATTTCGTGAAAGCGTCGGGCGGCCGGGTGGCCGTGCGGACCTACGAGCGCGGGGTGGAGGACGAAACCCTGGCCTGCGGCACGGGCATCACGGCCAGCGCCGTGGCGCTCGCCCTCGCGGGGCAGGTCAGTTCGCCGGTGTCCCTGACCGCGCGCAGCGGCGAGAAGTTCCAGGTCTGGCTGAAAGCGTCGGGCGCCGGGGCGTCGGAGATCTATATCCAGGGCCCCGCGAAAATAGTCTTCGAAGGAGAAATAAAATGCTGACACTTAAAGGCTGCTTTACCGCTCTCGTCACCCCGTTCAGGAACGACAAGGTGGATCTTGAGGCGCTTAAGAAAATAGTCCATTTCCAGGTGGAGAACGGCGTGAACGGGCTGGTGCCCTGCGGCTCCACCGGCGAGGCCGCCACCCTCACGCCGGAGGAATACCTGGCGGTCATCAGGACCGTGGTTGCGGCGGCGGGGGGGAAGGTCCCGGTGGTTCCCGGGGTAGGGACGAACTCCACGGCCAAGTCGGTGGAGATGGTGAAGAAAGTTTCGGCCCTCGGCGTGGACGGCCTCCTGGCCATCGTGCCGTACTACAACAAGCCCACGCAGGCGGGGATGACGGCGCATTTCTCGGCGATGGCCAAAGCCACCCGCCTGCCGATAATCCTTTACAATATTCCCGGCCGCACGGGCGTCAATATGCACCCGGCTACGGTGCTCGGCCTGCGGAAAAAGTTCTCCAATATCGCCGGTATTAAAGAGGCGTCCGGCAGCCTGGACCAGGTGAGCGAGATCCTGAACGGCGCCGACGAGGATTTCGTCGTGATGAGCGGCGACGATTCGCTGACCCTGCCGATGATGTCCGTCGGCGCGCGGGGAGTGATCTCGGTCGTGTCGAACGTGGTCCCCGCCGAGACTTCCCGGATGTGCCGGCTCTTCCTCGAGGGGAAGCCGGCCGAAGCGGCGCAGCTGCACCACAAGCTGTTCCCGCTCGTGAAGGCTATGTTCGTGGAGACCAACCCTATCCCCGTCAAATACGCGGTTTCGCTGTTAGGGTTCTGCAGGCCGGAGCCGCGCCTGCCGCTTACGCCCCTTGCGGCGGAAAAACGAAAAACGCTCGAGACCCTTCTCAAGCGTTACCGCTGAATCCGCTAAAAACAAATACCTACTTCCGCGGCGCCGCCGGCTTTGCCCGGGCCGGCGCCGCGGCGCGCGCGCCCAGAGCGTTTTCCGCCAGGGAGAGATTCCCGTAGGCGGGCGCGTACCCCGGGTCAACCGCGGTAGCGACGAGGAAAGCCTTCTTCGCTTCCGCCGGCCGCCCAAGCCCCAGCAGCGCCAAACCGAGGTTGTTCCAGGCCGGTGCGTAATCCGGGTCCAGGACCAGCGAGCTCTTCAGCAGGGCCTCCCCGGCGGCGAAGCGCCCGGTTCTGGCGTAAATGGTCCCAAGATTGTAAAGAGCTTTCCGGTGAGAGGGGTCCTTCTTCAGGATGGCGGAAAGGAGCGCTTCGGCTTCGGCCTGGCGGCCCGCGGCCAGGTTTGCCTCCGCCAGGTTTATCCTTATTACTCCGTTTTCCGGGTACTGCCGGGCCGCGTCCCGCCAGAGGGTCAGGCTGGACTTCCACACGGCGGCCCTGGCCGCTGACGCCTTTGAAAGCAGCAGGCAGGCGGAAAGAGCGGCCAGGGTGAGCAGGGGCCCGGCGCGGCTTCCGAACCTGCCCGCGCGCCCCGCCGCCGCGGCCGCGGCCGCGGCCAGGCCGGCCAGAGGCATATAGAGGTATCTGTCGGCCGCGAGGGACGGCCCCACGGGAACCAGGATCAGGAAAGGAAGCAGGTTGAGCAGGAAAAAAAACAGGCCGAAAGCGGCCAGCCGGTCCTTTTTGACCGCGGCCCAGAGCGCCGCCGCGAAAACACCGGCCGGGGCCAGGTAAAGAACGCGGTGAGCTGCGAGGAGCAGCGAAGTTTCCTGGTAGGGGTAAAGGGCCGAAAGCCCGGACGGCAGGAAAACTTTCAGCAGGTAGAAAGAAAGCAGCGGCAAAGGGTTTGCGGTCAGTATGTGCCCGTTTTGCCCCTGGGCCGCGGCGGAGACGGCGGCGAACAGCCCCGCCGCCAGGAAAAACGCCGCTTTTTCAGCTATCGAGCGCCTGGGGTACGGCGTTTTCAGATATGCGTCCAGCAGCAGGAAAACGAAAGGCAGCGTGACGGCCGAGGCTTTCGAGAGCAGCGAGGCCAGGAATAAAGCTCCGACGGCGGCGAGAGTGAAGCGCCCGGGAGCGCGCGAGTGGCGGAGGTAGGCCAGGACCGCGGCGAAATAGAAAAAGGAGTAAAGCAGGTTCTTTCTCTCGGCGATCCAGCATACGGATTCCGCCTGCACCGGGTGCACCGCCCAGAGAAGCGCCGCCCAGAAGGCCGCCCAGGGCTTCCCGGCCAGGGAGAACACCAGGAAGAACAACAGCACGGCGTTAAGCGCATGGAGCAGCAGGTTGCCCGCGTGATGCACGGCCGCGCTTTCGCCGAAAACCGCGCTCTCCGCGGCGAGACTGAGATCGGTGAGCGGGTGGTAATTAGCTACGCGCAAGTTCGTGAAGACAGCTTTCAGGTTGGCCGCCGAGAGCTCGCGCACCAGCGGGTTCTCTAGGGTATAGGCCGGGTCGTCCCAGTTGACGTAGCCGGCTTTCAGGGCGGGGTAGTACGCGGCCGCGGCCATGAAAAAGAGCGGCAGCAGGAAAGCGGCAAGCCGCCGGGGCTTTGGCTCCGTTGTCATAGCCGTCGGGTTCCCTTTATCCGTTCCGCCAGTTTGGACATGGCGGCGGCTTCCCGGAGGTCGTTCGTTTCCCTGAATTTTTGCGCGGCGTACTGTGAAATGAGAAAATACCGGTAGCGGAAAAGCGGGGCGGGCGTGAATTCAGGCAGCGCCGCCGGAGCGGAATAGCCGTTCTCCCGCAGGCGCTTCTTCAGGAGCTCGAGGCCGGCGCGTTCGGAAGTCCTTTCCTTAAGGCGCACCAGGGCCAGCAGGAACCCGGCCATCCGGGAGCGGGGGGCGAGCAGGAGCGCCCGCGAGCATTCCCGCTCGGCCTGCGCCGGGTACCCGGTAAGGAAATATACGTTGGCCAGGTGCTCGTGAGCCCGCGCGTCGGAGGTTATGTCGTAAACCCGGATGTTGTTCCCTATAACGGTTTTAGGCCGTACTCCTTTCAGCCAGTAAAACATATCTTTCCCGAATTCCCGGAAATAGACGCCGTGAAGGTTCGTGGCGCTTACCGCCAGGTACTCTTTGGACGGCAGGAGGCGGTTGACGTGCCCGTCCTTTTCGGCGATGGTGGAGAACAGGTCCTGGTAATCGCGGCCGACGTAGACGGGCAGGGAAGAGCCGTAATAGGAAAGAACAAGATCGGAAACTTTTTCGGAGTCCAGGTAGCGCTTAAGCCCCTTGAGGTCCTGCCCCCAGTCCAGGTTGGAATCGAGCAGGTGCTCATCCCCGCCCGCGGGCCCGCCCGCCAGCTCGTTGAAATAAGTCAGGTAATAGGGATGCACGCCCGCGGACGCCAGAATTTGCCAGAACAGGAGCGCGGCCGGGACGAAAACGGACGCTTTTCCCTTGAGGAACTTCAGCGCGCCGCCGCAAAAAACGAATAGAAAAGGATAGACCGGCAGGATATGGCGCAGCCCTATGTGGAAATTGGAGAACGAAGCCGTCAAAAGCAGCAGCGCCGGGAAGAACATCAGGTAGACGCCGTCAAGATCGAAAAAGCTGCGCTCTCTTAATTTCGCGGCCGCCGCCAGGCCGGCGCAGATCAGGACCGGGAGCGCGGTTTTCAAAAGGATCGCGTAGATGAAATAATTCCAGAAGCCGTTCACCGAATATTTCCCGTTCAGAAACGCCATCTGGCCGCCTTCGATATGTACGGCGGTATTTCGCATGCCGGCAAGATAGTGTCCTATCGAGAACACCCCGTAGAAAGACAGCAGGACGACCAGGGCGGCGGCGAAGACGGCGCACAGCGCCAATAAGCGGCGCTTGAAGCCGCCCCCGGCCCCGCCCGGCGATAAAAAATATTCAAACAGGCAATATCCCGCCAGCGCGGGAAAAAGAAGAACGCCGGTGTATTTGGTGTTCAGGGCCAGTCCCAGCGCCGTCCCCGCCAGAAGCAGGGCCGGGCGGTTTTTTGTGCGGTTATAGAGGTAGTAGAAATATACCGTCAGAAAAGAAAAAACGGAGGAAGCCATATCCTCGGTCACCAGGCCCCCATGAGCCAGTATGTTCGGGCAGGTGGTATAGAGCGCCAGGGACAGCAGCCCCGCGGTTTTCCCGAAGAGCCGCGCCGACCAGTCGTAGACCGCCAGGCCGAGCAGGATGGCTAAAAATATAATGGGAAGCCGGGCGTAAAACAAAAGCTGGTCGGCCGTGAGGACGTTGTTGTGGAGAAATTCAAGCGTGCAGAGCCAGACATTGGAGCTGTCGATCTTCCCGTCCAGCGCCTTCCAGTGTCCGTTTTCCGTATCGAGCCGGGCTCCGGCGGCGAGGAGCGGCAGGGCGGAGAGCAGCGGGACCAGGTCCGGCTTGTAGTTCGCCAGCCGCCAGTCGCCCGTCTTTAAAAGGGAATAGCCGTACGCGGTGTATTGTCCCTCGTCGAAAGTAGGCGAGGAATAGGAAATATAATACAGTTCCCTTATAAAAAAGAGAGACAGGAGCGCCGCGGCCGCGAGAGCCGTCAGGACTGCCGGCCGGCGTCCTTTTAACGCTTGCATTTAATTTACCCCCCACTTCCCCCGGTCAGGGCGCCGCGGTTTCGGCAGGCACGGAACTGACCGCCACTTCGGCGCCGGTGGAGATCAGCAGTTCCACTGATTCGCTCATCTCCTCCTCGTCAACTTCTTCGGGCAGGTAGCCCGAAGCCCTCATCCTGGCCACTATAGTACTTTTTCGCCTCTCCATAAAGCGCGTGCCCTTTACGGGGCTGTAGCGCCGGGGGCTGGGCAGGGCCGCCGCGAGGGCGGCGGCTTCTTCGGGCGTAAGGTCCGCGGCGCTCTTGCCGAAATAGGCCCGGGAGGCGGCCTCGGCGCCGTAAATACCCCGGCCCCATTCGGCCACGTTCAGATAGATCTCGAAGATGCGGCGCTTGCCCAGTTCCTTTTCCAGCCTGCGGGCGATAAGGATCTCTTTTATCTTGCGCAGCGGGTTCTTGGAGGGGGAAAGGTAGAGATTCCGCGCCAGCTGCTGGGTTATAGTGCTGCCGCCCTTGGCCAGGCGCTTTTGCTTCCAATCCGTCTTGAGCGCCTCGCGGGTGCTCTCCCAGTCCACCCCGTTATGCCGGTAAAACCCGCCGTCTTCCGCCACCAGCACGGCGTGCTTGAGGTTCTCCGAAATGCCGTTCCAGCCGGTCCAGACCAGATCGCGGCCGAGCTTCTTGCCCTGCGCCCGGGCCTGGCTTTCCTTGATGAGCATGAAAGAGGTTTCGACGGGATTTTTCTTTTTAAGCGCCGAGACGTCCGGAAGCCAGAGAACATAGACGGCGCTCAGCAGCAGGACGGCCCCGGCCAGGCCCGCCAGCAGCAGCAGTTCACGGCCGCGGAAAAAGCGGAACTTCCATTTTGCGTCCGGGGCGTATCTGGTCATAGTAAGGGCACCTGAAATATTATATCAATAGAGCGGCGCGTTTCCCCGGGCTTGTGATATAATAAGTTATGCGCATTTTTACACATTTTAAGACGCTGCTCAAGAAATTCTCCATCTATTACAACGTCCCGCTCCTCTTCAAGGTCGGCCTCCCGGCCTATGTGAAGTTCTGGCTGAGGTCCGACGGGTTCGTCCATCCCACGGTGGTGAACGTGGAATTCACCAACTATTGCAACCTGAGATGCAAGATGTGCGTGCAGTCAGCGGATTTCGCCAGGCCCAAAGGTTATATGACGATGGAGACCTTCAAGGCCCTGGTGGCGGGTCTCGACCCCGGCTCCTCGCTGTTCATCAGCGGGGTGGGCGAGCCTATGCTCCACCCGCAGTTCTTCGAGTTCATGGAATACGCCATGAAGGCCAGGCCCGGGCTGAGGCTGGGCTTTACCACCAACGGTACGCTGGTGAACGAGGAGAACGCCAAAAGGCTGTTCGGGCTCGGGATAAAATATATACAGCTTTCCATGGACGGCGTGGACAGCGTCTACGAAGCCATACGCGGCTATCCGTACAAAGAGATAGAGAAGCGGATAAATTATCTCGTCGAGGCGAAAAAGGCCGCCCGCTCTTCCACGAAGATCCTGCTGAACGTGGCGATCTGCAACGAGGAAGTCTACGCGCAGATCCCGGAGATGAAGAAGCGGTTCGGCTCGAAGGTGGACGTGATCCATTTCATGCCGGTGCATTCGCTGGGCATGGTCAAAGGCTTCAGGAAGAAGAACACGCGGTGCCTGCAGATCTATTTCTCGCCCCTGGTCTTCTGGAACGGGAACATCAACGCCTGCTGCTCCGACAGGGAGAACGCTTTCAACCTGGGGAACTGCGCCGATACCGGCATCTCGGCGGCCTTCAATAACGCCGAGATGGTGAAGCTGAGGCGGTCGTTCAAGTGCGGCGACCTGAGCCCCAAGTGCCTGGCTTGCGGCGAAATAGTTTTCGGGAAGATGGGTAAGCTTTTCGACTAGCGGCCGCCCGGCCGCTTCGCCGGCCGGGGGTCAGTGGGTCTCGCAGTTCCTGCAGAAATCTATAGTATCTTTTCGTCCCTTATCGAGAGCTTCGAGCATCTTGAGCCTCGCCGCCGACCGGTAGATCGAGAACAGGTCCTGCTTGTGGATGTTCCCGATGATGCATTCACCGTTGATGTCGACGCAGCAGACCGAGACGCCGCCGCCCGGAAAAAGGACCAGCTGGCTCAGCAGCATATTGCAGCCGATCTTGTGGGGCCTGCCGCGCATTTGCACTTTTTTAAGCGCGCCGCCCCAGGCGTGGGGCCGGCGCAGGTCGTAGCCGTCCAGAGCGTTAAGGATCTCCGCGAACTGGGGATGCATCCACCCGGTCTCGAGCGGCTTGTCCGGCAGCAGGGTTATTGCGCCGGTCTTTATTTTGCCGCCGGCCAGCCGGTTCTGCTCTATAAAATATTTCACGTTCCGGTAGAAAACCGGCCATCTGGCCGGCTTGCGCATCCGTTCGAAAGCTTCGGGGGTGCCCCCGTCCATGCTGAACCGCATGCTGTCCACGACGCCGGAGGCGAGGATCTCGCGCGTGAGGGTTTCGGTCAGCAGCATCCCGTTGGTGAGGAGGACCACGGCGGGGAACCGTTTTCCGCCGGCTTCGGCCAGGTCCTTGTATTTCCGTATGAGCCCCAGCATTTTAGCGAAACCAGGGTGGAGGAGGGTTTCCCCGCCGTTATAAAGATTGAGGACGTCCACGGTCTCAAAACGCCTGTCTTCCAGGAGGTTCTTAAGGAATTTCTCCAAGGTCTCTTCGGACATGAACTCGCTGTGCCCGCCGCTCTTCAGCGTGCAAAATTCGCAGTTCAGGTTGCAGGTGTTGGAAAACTGCAGGTTTATTTCTCTGATGCTCGACTTTTTCCCGCCGGCCCCGGTTTTATAGTAGTAGAGATAGCCGATCCGGAAGGTCAGCCCCTGCAGCACTTCTAAAAAATACCAGACCCTGGGGTATTTCTTGAGGTTCCTTACCAGGAAGTCGCGTATTGAGATGTACATGATGGAGGCTTAGACCCGGGCCGCGGCTTCAAGCCCTTCCTTTACGCTTTCTTCCATGAAAGAATACTTCCAGGCGCCGTAGCGCCCGATGGACTGGGCTTTGCGGCTCTTGAGCCAGTCGAAGATGAGAGGCAGGGCCGCGGCCCGCTCGCGGTTGTAAATTACGTACGCGCAGGGGATCTTCAGCCAGAGCTTTTCCACCACCTGGCCGGCGCTCTTGATAAGGCCGCAGGCTTTAAGCCCTCTTATGACAGCTTCCTCCGCCGAGGCCAGGTCCAGGGCGGACCCGGGGGTGGCGATCTCGATATAGAAGGAGGCGCAGCCGCGCGGCGCCAGTTCTTTCGAGAAATTAGAGGCTATCCCGGCGCGGTAGAAAGGGAAGCGTTCGCCCGGGAAATAACCCCAGTGCATATCCGTCTTCACGCCTTTTACGCCTAGGTTCAGCACGTAGACCGTATTGTGGCGGAGGCCGGCGGCGGCGCGCTTGACCGCGGCGGGCGCGTCTTCGGCGCTGGCTATCAGCTGGTCCAGGGGGGAAGTGTTTATGAGGCGCTTGAAGTGCACCGGGCCGAAATGCCTGACGCTGGCCACGCCTTTTTTCAGGTTTATGCTTTCGACTTCCAGCCCGAGCCGCAGGCCGCTCAGGTCCATGGCCAGGGCGTTCGAGAGCGCGCCGATACCGCCTCGTTTCGGGTAGTTGAACACGGTATTGTAGCCGAGGCCTTCGGATCTCCGGCCGTAAGCTCCTTCCACCACCACCTGCGGGCTGGGCATGGGCACGAAAGGGGCGCACCACTCCGTGGTCAGCCGCTGGAGCGGGTACTGCCAGAGTTTGGCGTTGTAGGGCAGCATGAAATGTTCGGAGATCCCTACCCCGAAAACGCGCCGGGTCCACCGGGTAAAAACTTCCGTCTGAAGCCGGGAAGGCGGGGGGACTCCGGGCGAAGCGTTAAGGGAAGCGGCATAGGCTTTCAGGAAACCCGCCACGCATTCCGACTTCACCCGGGGCGGCATGGCGGCGAGGTTGGCCTGGAACGGGAACGGCGTCCAGCGGCCGTGTGCGTAGACGCGCGCGTCGCGCTTTATGCGGACGCAATTGCCGCCCAGGGCCTTCATTATGAATTTAGTGGTCTCCGGCCAGCGCAGGTGCAGCAGGTGGCCGGAATAGTCGAAATGGAAGCCGCCTTTCTTTACCGTGGACGCGAGCCCGCCCGGGCGGTTCTCGCGCTCGGCGACCAGGTAGTCCCTTTTCCCTTCAAGGGCCTTGGCGGCGGAGAGGCCGGCAAGGCCCCCGCCGATTATAAGTACATCCGTCTTAAGCATCGTTATGTCCTGCCAATATTGAACTACTTTTCGGTTTTCTCCGCCAGCACCAGGTAGCCGTCCCCCAGGTCCGAGTCGAGGAACAGTTTCTGCAGCAGATAGGCGGGGTACAGGAAAAAGTCGTTGAACAGGTATTTGCCAAGGCTCCAGAAAACCAGGCCCTGCCCTATCTCCTTGCTGCGCTCCTCCATGCTGCCTTTCGGGGCGGCGCTCTTCGGGGCGAAGCTCATGCGGATCTTCCGGGAAAGGTTCATGAGGGGATAGCCGTAGCAGTAGAACTTGAGCGTCCTGAAGCCGGCGGCCGAAAGTTTCTCCTCGAGGCCGGCCTTCTCGTAGCGCCTGACGTGGCCCGCGGCGCGGTCCTCGTCGTTATAGTCTTTGGCGTGCGCCGGGACGGAGAGCAGCAGGCGGCCGCCGTCGGAAACGAGGTTCCTCCACCGCTTGAGCGCCTCCAGGTCGTCCTCGATATGTTCGAGCACTTCGAAAGCCATCACCAGGCCGTATTTTTCGCCCCGCGCGTCCAAGTCCGATTCGGACCTGGCCTCTATCCTGAAGTTCAGCTTCCTGCCTTCGTGCTGCGCTATCAGGTGTTTGCAGGCTTCCTCGCTGAAATCTATGCCCGCGCCCCGGTAGCCCCTCTCGTTGAGGATCCGTATCAGGTCCCCGCCGCCGAAGCCTATCTCCAGGACGCTTTCCGGCTTTACCTGCTCCACCAGGCCCAGGACCAGGTGCCTTCGGCACAGGTAAGTAGGTCCGGGCATCCATCTGTACGTCATAGCCGTTCCTCGCCGGGACCGCCGCAGGCCGTCAGGACCGCTTTTTCAAGATCGTTGGCCAGCTTTTCAGGGGAGCATTCCCGCCGGAAAAGTTCGAGCCCGCCCTTCCCTATCTTTTCCCGGAGCTCCTTATCGTCGCGGAGCAGGGAAACGGCGTCGGCCAGGGCCCGCGCGTCCGCCATCTTGCAGAGGCAGGCGGTTTCCCCGGGCACTAAAAGTTCCCTCGAAGCTTTACAGTCGCCCACTATCGTCGGTTTCCCCAGGGCCAGGAACTGGAAAGTCTTGCCGGAGATGACGCGGCCGGCCTTTTCGATGGCGGAGAAATGGCCGCCCAGGCAGATGTCCGCGCCGGAGATGGCCGCGGGGAGTTCGGAGTACGGGATCCAGTCCGTGAACCGCACGTTGGCGAGCCCCAGCGACCGGGCCAGTTCCACGACCTTTTCCTTCTCCCTTCCCCGTCCCACGATCTCGAAACGGATATCTTTCCTGCCCTCCAGCAGCTTCGCCGCCCTGATTATGTAGTCGATGCCGTGGAGGGGGAGATAGGTTCCGTAATAAAAGACCGTGAATTCGGCGCGGCCCGGGAGCGCGGCGGGAGCGGGCGGGGAGGCCGGTTCGTTCGCGCCGACGTAAACCCTGTGGAATTTACCCCGGGGCACGTCGAAGGTTTCCGAGAAATAGTCGGCGTGAGCGAGCGTGTCGGTGGTGATAGCGCCGGCCCAGTCGCAGGATTTCCGGTCCAGCCAGCGGCTGAACCTGCCGGCAGGGGAGCCGGGGCGGAACGTCTTCCGGTCGAAGCAGAGAGTGTCGTACAGCGAGATGAAAGCGTCGAAAACTACCGGTTTCCGGGAAAACAGCCGGAGCAGCGGCATCAGGGGCTGGGCGAGGAAACCGGCGAAGACCGCGTCGTGATCGCCGCCGGAAAAGATGAACCGGAGCGCCGTTTCCGCTATCCTGACAAGGTAGAAGCGGCTGGCCGAAGTGATCTCCCGCACCTGGAATTTGCGTCCCAGGCAATTCAGGATCACCTGGTTGCGCACGTACTCCCTTTCCCGGGTGCAGATGAAAAGTACCTTCAAGGCCGGCCCCCCGCTCTTTTTTCAAGGAAGTCCGAGACCGCGAGCGCGGCCATGAAGATCATGAAAGGCTGCAGCGGCATCCTGTATCTCGCCAGGCCCTCGTTCATCATCGAGCTGATGGCCGTTATGTAGAAGATCGCCGCCCAGCCGAAGCTCAGGAAAGGGATCTCGCCGGAGAGGACCCGGCGCCAGTTCAGCGCGATGAACCAGGCCGAGAGCAGGAAGAAAAGCCAGTAAAGCGGGTGCAGGCTTAAAGCCACCTTGAGGAAAAGCTTTCCCCATTGCCTGTCCCTTATCGCCTCCCTCGCCGAAACGGGGAGATAGTTGCCGAGCGAATGCTTGGCGTAAAGGTTGTGCGCGGAGAAGAAGAAATAGAACATCTCCGTAAAGGTCTCTTTCGCGAAGATGAAGGGATGCCGAAGTACGCTGAGCTTCGCCACTCCCGCGAACTGCTTGTTGATCTCGGCGTCGGTCATGCCCGAGGCCTTCATTTCCGCTATCACGTCGCGGGCCAGCCTTCTCCGGACCTCTATCGGGGTTCCGGGCGCGTCCGCGGCCATCCTTTTCAGGAACGGCTCGCGGGCCAGGCTGCCTTCGGGGAACTCTATATGGGTGACGAAACGGCCCACGTAATGAACGCTTTCGAAAGGCAGCAGCGCGAAGGCGCCCTTGGTATAGTAGTTGTGCAGGCTCCACGCGCCCATCGTCAGCAGGGGAAGCGCGAGGAACAGGCAGGCCGCGGAGAATTTCTCCCGCACGGTCCGGCGCTCCAGGACGAGCAGCGCCGCCACGAACAGGGGGAAAAGTTTGAGCACCGGCTTCATGAACAAGCCGGCGGCTATGCACGCGCCGCAGGCGAGCAGGTGCAGCTTCCCCCGGGACTTGACGTAATTATGGAATTCAAGCGCCGCCAGGCACAGCAGGGAGGCGAAAGCCGCCTCGGGCAGGATCGCGTGCTGGTAGCTGGTATAAAGCAGGTCGCAGAAGGTGAAGCCGGCGAAGATGACCTTGGCCCTCTTCCCGGGCAGCAGGGGGAGCAGCGCGAGATAGACCGCGATGCCGAGGAGATGCTGGAAGACTATCACCGGGAACTGGCTTTGCCCGAAAAGCCGGTAAAACAGGGCGAGGAGGGCCGGGTACCCCGGCAGCCTGACGGTGGAGTCGAAGCTGAAGGTCGCGGCCAGCTGCCTGCCCAGCGCGATGTAAGAGACGGAATCGGGCTCCACGATCGGCGCGAAAACCGCGAGGAAAAGGAGATGCTGGGCGACTATGAGCGCCGAGACCCAGAGCAGCGTCCTGTCTTTCATACGCGGTTTTTGTGGTGTAGGAAAAGTATCCGTTCAAGTATCCGGCGGTTGGTGTGGATAAGGTTCGAGATGATCCCCATCATCAGCAGGAAAAAGCCGATGGTAAGCAGGCCTATGCCCAGGGTCAGGGACTGGGTATAACCGGTGGTCAGGCCTTGCATGACGCTGATGGTGATATAGTAATAGAGGAACCGGAGGATCAGGAACAGGCCGGGAAGGCCGATCAGGCCCGAGAGAATGACGAACAGCCGCAGCGGGAAATAGACGTAGGCCAGGGTCAGGATGTCCAGCGCCGAGCGGAAGATGTATTCGCCGCTGCTTTTCATGAGGCGCGAGGTGCGGACCGGGGGATTGACCGTAATGTCGATATGCGCTATCCGGACCTTCTGGCTGGCCAGGCGCACCAGGGTTTCCAGAGTATAAGTGTAATTGCTCGCGATGACGTCCAGCCAGAGTGCCGAGTTCCTGTCGAAGGCCCTGAAGCCCGAGGTTACGTCCGGGATGCGCTGGCGGCAGATGGCGGAGACGATCCAGCTGCCGAATTTCTGGGCCAGCTTCTTCGAGCTGGAAAAATGGGGGAGGCTCCCGGTGTCCCTGCAGCCGATCACGAACTCCGCGCGGCCGTCGGTTATGGGCTTGACCAGCGCGGGAATTTCATGGCCGGGGTACTGGTTGTCGGCGTCGGTGTTCACGATGACGTCCGCGCCCAGCTTTAAAGCCGCGTCCACGCCGGTGCGGAAAGTGGCCGCCAGGCCCTGGTGGTAGGGGAGCTTTATGACTTTCGCAACGCGCGGGTGGGCGGCCGCGACTTCGCTGGTGCGGTCGGCGCTGCCGTCGTCGACTACGAGGATCGCGACCTCGTCGAAGCCGGGGATCGAGGCCGGGATGGCGTCGATCGTTTTCGCGAGGAATTCCTCTTCGTTATAACAGGGGATCTGGATTACCAGTTTCATTTAAACCCTTACCAGGCCGCGGTATTGTTTTACCCACTCCAAGAAGCAAATTATACTAAATATCTTAAAACTGTTATCGACGTAGCCGCCCTGGTGCTCCCTGAAGATCGCCTCGAGCTGCCCCCGGCGGAAATAGACGTCCGCGTCGCCGCCCGAGAACAGGTAGCCGGCGGCCCAATCCTTCAGCTCGTTCCTGAACCACTGCGCCATGGGCAGGTGGAAGCCCATCTTTTTGGCGTTAAGGATGTAATCCGGCAGTTTATCCTTATAGCATTCCCGGAAGAACGCTTTGGACCTGAAGCCTTTCATCTTGGCGGACAGCGGCAGCGAGAACAGGAATTCCGCCAGCTCGTTCTCGAGGAGCGGCGGGCGCATCTCCAGCGAGCTGGCCATGGTGAAGGTGTCCGCCTGGATATGCCCGAAGTTCGTCAGCCAGACGTGCATGTCGGCGTAGGAGGCCTGGTCCAGCGGCGCCCAGTCGCGCGGGGCGTCGGCGAAGGCCCTCAGGTAGGCCTCGGCGCTGTCGTGCCGGGAGGACGCGAAAACCTCCGGCGCCAGCAGGCTGTCTTTTTCCTGGTCGCTGAAGATCGTGCGCCAGGAATAATGGGCTTTCTCGAAACTGTAGAAGAGGCCCTCCGAGAATTTTTTCGCCTTATACCCGAAGGAGATCCTGCCCGAAGCGTGGGGGATAACGCCCGCGGCCGCGGCGAGGCCCCGCTTCATGAAATCCGGGAGCCGGCTGAAATAGCGCCAGAGGACGTCCGCGTGGTAGGTGGGGTAGCCCATCAGCAGTTCGTCCCCGCCGGTGCCGGTAAGGACCACTTTAAGGCTCTTGGCCGCGGTTTCGCTCAGGAGCGCGGTGGCCATGAAAGCCGGCGTCACCGCGAGCGAGTCGTGGAAATAGGAGATCCTCGAGAAATTCGCCTTTATCCATTCCGGGGTTATGCTGAGGAAAGTGGCGTTCAGCCCCTGCTCGCCGGCCAGGCGCCTGACCAGCGCCGCCTCGTCGAAATAAGAATTCTCGAAGCCCACCGTGTAGGAGGAGATAGCCCCGGTCATATGCTTGCGGGCTTCGTGGAGCACGATGTTGGAATCGAGGCCGCCGCTCAGGAAGATCCCCACCGGCACGTCGCTCCTGAGCGAGATCTTGACCGCGTTCTCGGCCTTCTGGAAGTAGATCTCTTTCGCCTCGGCGTGGGAGAGCTTTCCCCAGGCCGGGTTCTTTTCGAACCGGTGGTAGCGCCCGGTCGCTACGGCGCCGGCCGCGGAAGCCTTGAGGAAAGAGCCTTGAGGCAGCAGCTTCACGCCCTGGAGCAGGGTGTTCTCGGCGGGCAGGTACTGGTAGCTGAAATAATCCCACAGGGCGGCCGTGTCCAGGCCGAAGGGCTGCGCCGCCGCCCGGAAAGCCTTTATCTCGGAAGCGAACAGCAGCCTGTCGGGGCCCGCGAAGTAATAGAGGGGCTTGATGCCCCAGCGGTCCCTGACCACGTAAAGCTCGCGGCTGAGGGAATTGTAAATTGAAAAAGCGAAAAAGCCGTTCAGCATCCTGAAGGAGGCTTCGCCGTATTCCTCGAAAAGGTGGATAACGACCTCGGTGTCGGAGGTGGTTGTGAAGCGGTGTCCCTTTTCCAACAGGCCGCGCCTCAGCTCGATATAGTTGTAGATCTCGCCGTTGAGAACGATGGCGAGGGTCTTGTCCTCGTTAAAGACAGGCTGGTCGCCCGTCTGCAGGTCGATGATGGAAAGCCGGCGCATCCCGAGGCCGACAGCGCCTTCCGCGTAAAAGCCTTCGGCGTCCGGGCCGCGGTGGCGGATGAGGTCGCACATCCGCTTCAGCAGGTCCTTATCGGCCGGCTTCCCGTTGAAATTATAAGTTCCGCAGATCCCGCACATAGTTTATTTACTCTCCCGGCCGCAGCTTTCTTACGGTTCCGGTCCGGGCACAGCCCGTCGGAGTTTACGCTTTTTCTTGAATTCGTATTCTACTACATTTGCGCTAGGCGGCTTTTTTCTCCAGCAGGAGGTTCAGGTATTTATCGCCGCGAGGGGTGATCTTAAGCAGTTCGGCCGGCGAGGCGCTTTTCACCGAACGGGTCTCCTCGTCCAGGTAATTCAGGCTGAAACCGTATTCGACCAGTTTCAGCAGGAGAGCTTCGGGGCTGTAGCCGGACCTTTCGACCAGGCCGGGGGAGAACTCGCAGAGCATCACGAGCTCCGGGGAATTCCTCACCGTGTCGGCCATGCCCAGCAGCGCCGGGTATTCGGCGCCCTGTATGTCCATCTTTATGAAATCCACGCGGGCCCCGGGCCCGAGGGCTTCGTCGACGGAAACCGCTTCTACGTCGATGCAGCCGCGGCCGTCCCCCGAATCGTAAACGCGGTGGTCTCCGCGGTTTTCCTCGGAAATATAAAGCTTCAGCGCCCCGCTTTTGTCCGAGACGGCGGCCTGGCGGCAGACTATGTTGCCCCGCTCGTTCTCCGCGACGGACTTTTCAAGCAGGCGGAAATTGGAGGGGTCAGGCTCAAAGGCCAGCACTCGCCCCTTTTCACCGGCCAAGCCCGAGAAGAGCAGCGTGAAAACGCCTACGTTGGCGCCTATTTCCAGCACGGTCATGCCGGGCTTTATGCGGTCGCGGTAGATCTCCACTTCCATGCTGGAGGGAATGGAATACTTCCAGAGCAGGGCCGCAATAAGGCGGTCCGGGGTCCGTACGTAGAGCGAGTAGCCCGGAAAGGCCATTTTTATGTCGTGGCTGGGCGTTAGCATGGAGAAAACGCGGCGGGCCGCGGCCCTGACCATGCCGAAGGAAGCGGCCCAGAAGATTATCCTGCCGGCAAGGGCGGCCGCGCTCGAGATAAGTTTCATTTTACCGGCCCCCGGCCTTTAAGTTTATACAGCTCTACCGGCGGGTTAGCCGAGCAGAGCAGGACGTCGGGCTTGAACCCGAGGAGCGTTCTCGGGTAAAAGCCAGTGAGGAGTTCGTAGTGCCCGGGCAGAAACCCGGAAAGCCCGTCCTTCTGGTTGAAGTTGACCAGCAGGTATTCGGGGAGTTCTTTTGCCGGCATGGCTTTCAGCGCGGCCTCGTCGGCCAGGCGCAGTTTCCACCTGTCCAGTCGGAAAGCGGGCATATAGGCGGGCTGGGGAAATTCCGTCAGTCCGAGTACGTTCCCCGCCGGCATCGCGTCCAGCGCGTCGGCCATCCGGTAGAAGGTGGAGCGCGGCCCGGCCGCGTCGATGAAAAGCATGGCGTAGGCGGCGGACATGACCAGGCCGGGTGCCAGCGCCAGTATAAATACCGCGGTCTTTAAGACGGGCTTCAGCCTTGCGGTGAGCCTGCCCAGAAAAATAGTGCCGATGATAACCCCGGTCAGCAGCCAGGGGAAGAACCGCCTGACGCCGCCGGGAAAGCCCGAGAAGATAGCGGCCGAAGCCGGTAAAGCGAACAACAGGGCGGCCGCGGAAAGGTTCCGGACCAGCGGCCTGCCCGAAAAAATACCCCAGACGCAGCCGGCCGGGAACAGTACGGAGTAGACCGGGCCGAGCGTCACCGGGAAGATCCGGAAGAACAGGATGCGGAGCCCGGCTTCCGGGCCCGCCCCCGCTGCGGCCCCGCCGGGGAAAAACTCTCCGGCGGCATTGTGCAGGTTGAAAGGCAGGTACGGGTTCAGCGCCAGGAAGACCAGCGCGGCGAGCCCGGCGGCCAGGGCTATCTTTTTAAGCGCCCCCGGCCGAAAAGCTTCTTTGCCCGGGCTAAGGACCACGGCCAGGACGAAGAGAGCGGCGTGCGCGGCGCTCCAATAGCTGCCGGAGGCGAGCCCCAGGCAGGCGCCCGCCGCGAGCAGCGGTTTTAGTTCAAGGGAGGGAAGGGACCGCAAGGAGAAGTATACCGCCGCCAGGGCCCAGAAGGCGGCCCAGAGGTGCGGCGTGAGGAAGCGGGCGTGTACGGCAAGGGCGGGCATAGACAGCGCCGCGGCGAAGGCGGCGTAAGCCAGGCCGCGGGGCTCCAGCCGGAGGACGATAAGGAAGACAAGCAGACAGACCCCGGCGAAAGCCGCGGCGCTGACCAGCCTGCCGGCCAGGTAGACGCCGCCGAGCGTGCCGGGCTTTTCTAGCGAGGCGCGCAGCGGCAGGGGCTTCACGACGCCCGCTTTGGAAAGCGCGAAGTAGTAAGCGCCGAGCGGGTAAAGGTAGCCTCCGCCGTAAACGAACGAAGGGGGGCGGAAATTAAGTTTTGCCGGGTTCATCCGGGCCAGGTCCGAAAGGGGGTGGGCCTCGTCGGGGTGGCGCGAGCGGATAAGCATCGAGCGGTAGGAGTTCCAGAGTTCCGGCTCCGGGAGCGGGCCTTTGAAGTCGGTGGCGAAGGTGCCCTTGAGGCGGGTGGAATATTTCCCGGCCGCTTCGGCGGCCAGCGGCGTCGTGCCTTCTGCCTGTTTGTAAATATTTTCCCAGCCGGAGGCCAGTTTGTCGAAAAGGGCCGTTCTGTCCCACTGCGGGGCCAGCACCCTGGCGGCGCGGGCGTCCGAGGGCAGGTCCCAGTCCAGCCCCGCGGCCGCGAAAGCGAACGCGGCCGCCGCCAGTGCGGCTAAAGCGAGTTTTGACCTCATTTGGAAGCCCGGATCAGCAGGGAACCGGCTATTTCCCGCAGCAGGGGGATACGCTCGAGGAGGGCGCCGACCTTATCCGCGGCGGTGGCCAGCGCCCCGGGGATCCAGGGGTGCAGGAAATCGAAGGGCTCTGCTTTTACGCCGGAGAAGCCGGCGGCCAGCAGGACCTTCTTGATTTTCCAGCGGAAGAAGGCGGTTTCGTCGGGAGAGTCGCCCATGATGGCTTTAAGGGGCGGGATGTTCTTCTGCAGCATTATCTGCGGGTTAAGCATGTTGGGTTCGGTGAAGACGAAAGTTCCGCCCGGCTTAAGCACACGCAGCATCTCGGGGAGGGCCTTAGGCAGGTTCAGGTGGTGCAGCACGGAGCTGCCGTAGATGCAGTCGAAAGAATTGTCCGGGAATTCCAGCTTCTCCACGTTCATCACCGTGTATTTCACGTTAGGCGCGGGGTTCTGCGCCCGGGCCTTTTCCGCCAGTTCGGGGGAGAGGTCCACCGCTTCTATCTCTGCGCCGCTGCGGGCTATCAGGGCGGTGAAGATGCCGGTGCCGCAGCCTATTTCCAGGGCTTTTTTGCCGGGCCCGAGGGCGCCCGCGGACCTGTACATTTCCGCCCTGCGCTCCGAACGGAGCCGGCCGCTCACGCCGGACCAGCCCCAATAGAACTCCGGGCTCTTTGAAATTTTCCGGCCGTGGGCCAGCTCGTTCTCAATTCTTGCCATTATTTTGACCAAAGTAAAAAAAGAACCACGGGCTAACGGAGCTTGAGTTTGATGAAGGCTATGAAGGCCATCCGGAACAGCAGCAGGCCGTGGCGGAAGCGGCTTATTTTCGTTTCGCCGTATTTGCGCTCTTTGTAGCTTACCGGCAGTTCCGTGATCTTCAGGTTCAGTTTGCTGGCCCCGAAGAGCAGGTCGAAATCGCCGAAAGGGTCGAACTCGCCGAAATAGGCGCGGCCGGCCTTTATCTTCTCGTAGTTAGACTTCAGCAGCACCTTGGTCCCGCAGAGCGTGTCCTTGATCCGCTGGCCCAGCGTCCAGGTGAAGATAAGCGAGAAGGTCTTGTTGCCCAGCATGTTGAGGAAGCGCATGGCGCCCTTCTCCATCGGGTAGACCAGGCGCGAGCCGTTTATGAATTCGCCCTTGCCCTCGGCGATAGCGGCGTAAAATTTCTTCAGGTCCTCCGGGACCACGGTCAGGTCGGCGTCCAGGATCATAAGCACGTCGCCGGTGGAGGCGTCGAAGCCTTTCCTGACGGCGTCGGCCTTGCCGAAAGCCCCGCCCTGCAGCAGGACTTTCACCGGGAGGTCCGGGCGTTTCGCGGCCAGCTCCCTTATCTTCTCCACGGTGCCGTCGGAGGAATTCCCGTCCACGAAGACCAGCTCCGTGCTTTTCCCGAGGGAGGGGAGTTCTTTGAAAAGCCGCTCCATGTTTCCGACCTCGTCTCGGCAGGGGACCATGACGGAGACGGAATAGTCTTTCGCTTCCGGCCTGGCGGGCGTCTTGCGGGCGATGATGAACTGGATCAGGCCCAGCTCTTTGAAGAAAGGCATCTTCGCCAGGAACCTGTTGATAAAAACCGAGACCAGCGGGATGTAGAAAGGCATCAGGAAGCGGTTGCCTTTTTTGATCACTTCGTAATTGTTGAGGTAGAGCAGGTTCTCGGTGTCGGCCATGGCCAGCCAGTTCTGGCTGGGGTTCCTGCCTTTCAGGCCGGCGGCTTCGGCGAGCATGACCAGGGGCTCCCAGAGAGGGTTGTAGGAGGTGATGATGACGCGGGTCTCGGGGGTGGCGACCTTGTCCAGGTTGCGGAAGGCCAGCCAGATGTCGTCGAGGGTGCTCAGGAGGTCCTGCATCACCACGTAATCGAATTTCTCGCTGATCTGCAGCGCTTCGATATCGGCGGTCCTGAACTCGAGGGAGGGGTGGGCGGCTTTGGCCGCGGCGGTCATGGCCGGGCTGAAATCCACGCCCAGGCCTCTCGCGGGGGCGAGCTCCGCCAGCAGGTCCCCCGTGCCCGAGCCTATTTCCAGCACTGAGGAATTCTTCGGGATGACGAAACGGAAAAAATTGAGGAGTTCCCGGTGGTAAAGCCGGCTGCTGGCCCGCGGCGCGGCGCGGCCGGACTCCGCGGCGGCGTCGAAAAACTTTATTTTTTCTTCTTTGGTCATGGTCTTGCGCGGTGCCCGGTTTTACCTGTTCTGCCTGTACCACTCGATGGTCTTCTTCAGGTCTTCTTCGAAATTGGTTTTCGCCTTGAAGCCGAATTCGGCGAAGGCGCGGCTGGTGTCCAGCATGCGGCGCGGCTGGCCGTCCGGCTTGGAGGAGTCCCAGTTTATTTTCCCGGTGAAGCCCGTCAGCCTGGCTATGACGCCGGCCAGGTCTTTTATCGAGATCTCGAAGCCGGCGCCGATATTGACCGGCTCCGGTTTTTCGTAGCGGGCCGCCGCCAGGCACACGGCCTGGGCGCAGTCGTCTACGTAGAGGAATTCCCGCGTGGCCTTCCCGGTGCCCCAGACCGTCGCTTCTTTCTCGCCGGCCTGCACCGCGTGGTCGAACTTCTTTATCAGGGCGGGGATGACGTGGGAGGATTCGGGGTTGAAATTGTCGCCGGGGCCGTAGAGGTTCACCGGCAGCAGGAAGATGGCGTTGAAGCCGTACTGGGCCCGGTAGGCCTGGGCCTGCACCAGCAGCATTTTCTTGGCCAGGCCGTAGGGGGCGTTGGTCTCCTCGGGGTAGCCGTTCCAGAGGTCGTCCTCTTTGAAAGGGACGGGGGCGAACTTGGGGTAGGCGCAGATGGTGCCGATAGCGGCGAACTTCTCCACGCCGGACTTGCGCCCTTCTTCCATCAGCTGGGCGCCCATCATTAAATTGTCGTAAAAGAATTTACCGGGGTTGGCGCGGTTGGCGCCTATGCCGCCGACCACGGCCGCGAGGTGGATGACCACCTGCGGCCTGGCGTCGGCGTACAGGCGCTTCACGGCCGCCATGTCCGTCAGGTCGTAGTCCCGGCTGCGGGGGACGAACACGTCCTTCGCTCCGGCGGCGCGCAGTTTTTCGACCACGCGCGCGCCGAGGAAGCCCGCTCCCCCCGTAACCGTTATTCTTTTTTCGGTCAGCCCTGTCATCCGTTACTTGCCGACGCTTACGGTAAGGGACGCTTTCACGGCGTCGGTGACCGTCTTGATCTGCTCGTTGGTCAGCTCAGGGTACATCGGGAGCGAGAAGACGGTATCCATCACCGCGTCGCAGACGGGCAGGTCGCCGCGTTTGCCGCCCAGGTGCGCGTACGCTTCCTGCAGGTGCAGCGCTATCGGGTAGTAGATCTGGTTGGCGATCTGCTGCTCGGTCAGGTACTTCTGCGCGTTGTCGCGCTTGGCTTTGCTGTCGAAGCGCAGGGTGTAGTAGTTGAAGGAGTGGCGGCAGTTGGCCGGAACCACCGGGGTCACGCAGACGCCCTTCAGGGCTTCGGCGTACTTGGCGGCCACGGCGTTGCGCATCTCGGTCCACTTCTCCACGTGCTTGAGGCGCACGGAGAGGACGGCGGCCTGCACGGTGTCCAGGCGGGAGTTGAAGCCTTCCATCTCGTGGTGGTAGCGCACCTTGCTGCCGTGGTTCCTGAGCTGCTTGAGCGTCTCGTAGATCTTGTCGTCGTTCGTGGTGACCGCGCCGCCGTCGCCGAAGGCGCCCAGGTTCTTGGCCGGGAAGAAGCTGTAAGTGCCGCAATGGCCGATGGAGCCCAGGTACTTCCAGTCCTTGCCGCCCATCTTGTACTTGCCGGTGAAGGCCTGCGCCGTGTCCTCGACTACGATAAGGTTATGCTTCTTCGCTATGGACATCAGGGCGTCCATGTCGCAGGGCATGCCGTAGAGGTGCACGGGGACGATGGCGCGGGTCTTGGGGGTGATCTTCTTTTCCACGGACTTCGGGTCCAGGTTGAAGGTCACCGGGTCGATATCGGCGAAGACGGGGATGGCGCCGACCTGGGAGATGGTCTCGGAGGTGGCGATGAAGGTGAAGGGGGAGGTGATGACCTCGTCGCCGGCTTTGATGCCGCTGGCGATGAAGGCCATGCGCAGGGCGTCGGTGCCGTTGGCTACGCCTACGGCGTATTTGGTCCCGTTGTGGGCGGCGAATTCTTTTTCGAATTTCGTGACTTCTTCGCCGAGTATGAAATTGGCTTTGTTAAAAACAGCTTTTACCGCGGTTTCTATCTCGTCCTTTATGGGGGGATAGCCTGCCAGCATGTCTACCATAGGTACTTTCATGTGTTGTCCTCCTGATTAACTATGTCTTTATTGTATAAAAAGATAGCCACGGAAAGCCACGCAAGCCGCTTGCCGGTTCCCGTTGCTATCAATTCTCATTATCTCTTTGTTATAATTAAAACGGATGAAGACCACCATAATAATCCCGTCCTACAACGAGATGAAAACCCTGCCGGCGGTGCTGAAAGCGCTTTCCGGGGTGGCTCTCGACAAGGAAGTGATAGTGGTGGACGACGGTTCCCGCGACGGGACCCGGGAATGGCTGGCTAAGGTCATTGCCGCTAAAGAATTCCCCTTCGACCTGAAGATGATAAAGCACGAGGTGAACTCCGGGAAGGGCGGCGCCCTGCTTACCGGCTTCGCCGCCGCTTCGGGCGACATCGTGATAGTCCAGGACGCCGACCTGGAATACGACCCGAACTGCATCCCCCTGATAGTGAAGCCCATCGAGGAAGGCAGGGCGGACGTCGTTTTCGGGTCCAGGTTCCTCCACGGCAAGGCGGAGACCTACAACATTCTTTACCTCTGGGGAAACCTCTTCCTCACTTTCCTGGTAAACCTTCTTTTCGGCTCGAAGATCACCGACTCTTACACCTGCTATAAGGCTTTCCGCACCCCGCTGCTTAAAAAAATGCGGCTCGTCTCCACGGGGTTCGAGATAGAGGCGGAGATGTCCTGCAAGATGGCTTTCCTCGGGTTCAGGTTCGAGGAGCTTTCCGTGACGTACGCCTCCCGGTCGAGGCACGAGGGCAAGAAGATAAATTACAAGGACGCTATAAAAGGCGTGCTTAAGATTCTCCGGCTGCGGCTTACCCTGAGGCGGGCGGATTTCGAGAAATGAAGGCACTGATCATCGGCGCCTCGGGCCAGATCGGGGGCACGCTTGCCGCGCTCTGCGTCAGGCGCAGGATAGAGGTTTACGGCACTTCCCGCAAAGGTCAGGGCTTCCTTTATCTGGACCTGGCCGACCCCGCCAGTATTTCCGCCGCTTTTGAAAAGTCCGCCCCGGACCTGGTGCTGCTCTGTTCGGCGATGACGCACGTGGACAACTGCGAGCGCGACCCGGAGCTGGCGCTTAAGGTGAACGCCGCCGGCCCGGCGCTGGTGGCCGGGGAATGCCGCCGCTCGGGCGCGAAACTGGTGTATTTTTCAACGGAATACGTCTTCGACGGGACGGGCGGTCCTTACGGCGAGGCAGACGCGGTGAATCCGGTCAGCGTTTACGGCCGGACGAAGCTGGAAGGCGAGCGCGCCGCGCTGGCGGTGAAAGGGGCCATGGCCGTCCGCACCACGGTGGTCTACAGCCATAACCCGGCCTCCAAAAATTTCATCATGCAGCTTATCAGCAATCACCGCTCCGGGGCCAGGATGCGCGTGCCCTCGGACCAGTTCTCGAACCCGACCTACGCGCCGGACCTGGCCGCCGCCGTGCTCGACCTGGTGGAAAAAGGCGCTTCCGGTATCTATAACGTGGTGGGCCCGGACTGGCTTAACCGGTACGATTTCGCGCTGAAAGCCTGCGCGGCTTTCGGCTTTGACCCGGCCTTCCTCGAGCCCAGGCTTACGTCGGAGCTTGGCCAGGCCGCGGCGAGGCCCCTTAAAGCCGGGCTCAGGACGGAGAAGCTCGCGCGCGAACTGGGCCGCTCGCTGCCGCCGGCCGAAGAAAGTCTGCGGAAAATAGCGGCTATAATGAAACAGTATGAATGACCTGCTTTCGGCTTTCAGGCTTTATTTCCTGGCTTTCCTCCTGCCACTGGTGCTGTCTCTCTGCTTTACCCCGCTGCTGCGCCTGCTTGCGCTGAGGCTCGGGCACCTGGACAAGCCGACGGACATCAAGACGCACAAGATCCCCACGCCGCTGCTGGGCGGCGCGGCCGTTTTCGCCGCCTTCGCGCTCTCGCTGCTCTTCATGCGGTTCTACACTTCTTTTCCCACCGGCACTTTGCGCGACCTGCGCGTGATCCTGATCGGAGGCGCGGTGATGTTCGCCCTGGGCTTCGCGGACGATATGCGCAAGCCGCACGGCCTGGGCGTCAAGACCAAGTTCGCCGTGCAGTTCGCGGTCGCCATCTGCACGGTCTACTATGGCATCCGGATACATTTCATACAGCCGCATTACCTGGCTTTCGCTCTGAGCGTGCTCTGGATAGTGGGGGTCTCGAACGCGCTGAACATCATCGACATCATGGACGGGCTTTCGGCGGGGCAGGCGGCGCTGGCGTCCTTCGGCTTCCTGCTCATCGCCTTCCCGTCGGAATCCATCTACGTGAATTTCGCTTCGGCGTCCCTGGCGGGCGCGGCGCTGGGGTTCCTGCCTTATAACATGTCCCATAAGTACAAGATCTTCATGGGCGATTCGGGGAGCCTGTTCTGCGGTTTCGTGCTGGCGGTGATCGCGATGGGCACCAGGTATACCGACGTGAACCCGCTGGGCGTCTACGCCCCGCTCTTCATCCTGGCGGTGCCTATTTACGATACTATCTTCGTTTCGGTGATGCGCCTGCGGCGGGGGCATTCACCTTTCGTAGGCAGCAGGGACCATTTCGCCCTGCGGCTGGAAAAGATAGGCTTTTCCCGTCGTAAAGTAGTGCGCCTTACCTCGCTGGTCACGCTCGGCCTCGCCGTCTTCGCGTGGCTCATCACCCAGGTCCCCCTGGGCTGGGGCGTGCTCATAGTCTGCGTCCTCGCCGTCGAGTTCGTCCTCGTCGGCATAGCGATCGCCAAAATCAAAATATAATAATTTACAGAACAGACCGCGAGAAGCCCAGTCGGGGCGGCAAGGGTATGGGTCCGTCGGGGGCGGGCTCTCGCACACCGTGCTCGGCCCTTCTCCCTCGGACTCGGCGCTATGCAAGCCTCGTCCTCCGGGAGACCCCGCCGGACCC
>Ga0079306_1000501_pt1 | contig 35703 bp, 31 predicted proteins | sample Methanotroph_Enr_FD_79181 | JGI IMG/M metagenome (GOLD analysis project Ga0079306, IMG submission 79181) | Enriched soil microbial communities from Old Woman Creek wetland in Ohio, USA - Methanotroph_Enrichment_5 | ecosystem: Environmental > Terrestrial > Soil > Wetlands | place: USA: Ohio... | reverse complement strand
GTCTTCGCCTCCATCAACAAGGTGCGCGGCGTCATCAAGGTGGAGAGGCTGAGGCACTAGCGAGTCTGCGCTGCGCAGGCCGGGCCGGCCCTGCGCCGCCCAGCATCTCTGCCGTACCAATCCCCTCTCCCAAAGGGCGAGGGGGAGCTGGTTCAAGTGGGTGGAAGTTGAAGGTGAGACTGTTCGAGTCGTTGAGTCGTTGAGTCGTTGAGTCGTTGAGTCGGGCGGGTGATGGCGCTTTTGTATCGCCTGCTCGGGATTTAGCCAGGAGGAAATTATGAAAAAAGGGATCATCAATACGGATCAGGCGCCCAAGGCGATCGGGCCTTATTCGCAGGGGGTCAAGGCGGGAGGGTTCCTCTTCCTGTCCGGCGCCATCGCGCTCGATCCTGCAAGCGGTGAGATGTGCCAGGGCGGGATCACTGCAGAGACCGAACTGGTCATGAAGAACATCGGGGCGTTGCTGCAGGCGGCGGGACTCGGCTTTGGTGACGTGGTGAAAACCGTCATCTATCTGGCCAATATGGGCGACTTTGCCACGGTGAACGCCATTTACGGACGTTTCTTCCCGGAAAATCCTCCGGCACGCGTGACCGTCGAGGTCAAGGGGCTGCCGCGCGGGGCGCTGGTGGAGATCGAGGTTACCGCCTGCTGCGGGTAAGCGGAGCAACAAATAAAGCCGCTGGCGCATGGAGCGCGAGCGGCTTTAAGTTTGGCGCAGTAGATTCAGGTCCTAGAGGGCCTTGGTAACGTGTCCGGAGCGGATGCAGCGGGTGCAGACCTTGATGCTCCTGACGGTACCGTTCCTCACGGCCTTGATCTTCTGCAGGTTCGGGCGCCAGATTTTGCTGGTTTTGTTGTTGGCGTGGCTGACGTTGTTCCCGAAGCTAGGGCCTTTACCGCAGATCTCGCATATTCTGGACATTTCTTTGTACCCTCCGGTTTTTACTGAAGTCGTAACTTATAGCAGATGAGCCCTGCAGATGCAAGCGAAAATTGCCGGCTGCGGCTGATTTAACGGTGGAATTATGAGTCTGTTGAAAGGTTTGTTTTCCTTGGTTGTTGTGGCGTTGCTCGTTTTGAGCGTCCTCTTTGTCGACTTTGTCTACAAGACATTCTCGTTGGCGCCGCGCGAGGTGCATTCCGACGCCATCGTCGTGCTGGCCGGCGGACGCGGACGGGTCGAGGAAGGGGTCAAGTTGCACAAGGAGGGGCACGGCCGCCTCCTGTTCCTCATAGGGGTCGATCCCTTGGTAAAGAAAGCTGAACTCTACAAGGGCGCGCGGGCGGAGGAAGTCTACCTGGAGAACGTTTCCCGCAACACGCTCGAGAACGCCATCTATGCGCGCGACCTGATCACCAGGCACAAGGTGACCTCGATCACGCTGATCACCTCACGCTACCACATGAAGCGCTCCACGCTCATCTTCCGCAACGCGCTCGCCAAGGACATCGCCATCTACCCCCATCCGGTCGATTCCAGGAACCTGAAGGAAGACTGGTGGATCCACGGCGGGAGCTTCAAACTGCTTTTCTCCGAGTTTTACAAGTACTGCATGTTCCGCTTCTTCTTCATGCTGGCGCCGGGCGAACTCCGCCCGCTGCCGGGGACTGCGTAGGGGGAGTCCGGTAAACGATGTGCGGCTGAAATAAGAGAAGGGACGCCCGTTCGGGCGTCCCTTCTCTTATTGGCATCTGATCCGTAGGGGGTGCCTACTCTCCCTTTTCCTCGATCCTCGGGAAGAGGGCCTCGGCCTTGGCGATGGTGCTGCCGGCCTTGAGGCCGCCCCAGACAAGGGCAGCATCGTCGGCTGCGGTGTGCCAGCCCAGGTAGCCCAAGCCCTTCTCCGCGGTCTTCGGCATGAAGGCGGAAAGGAGCAGGTAGACGATCCTCTGGGACTCAAGCATGTAGTACATGACGGTCCCCAGGCGCTCCTTCTGGGCAGGGTCCTTGGCCAGGGTCCAGGGGGCGGTTTCGTCGATGTACTTGTTGCCGGCGGAGATGACTTCCCAGATGGCCTGCAGCGCGCGGCTGAAGGCGAGGTCCTCGATGAAGCCGTCGACCTGCGCCACCATGGCGACCGTCTTCTCGCGGTAGGCCGTTTCCAGTTCGGTCTCGGCGCCGGGCTCTTGCAGGACGCCGCCGAAGTATTTCCCGAGCATCGCCGTGGAGCGGTTCAGGAGGTTTCCCAGGTCGTTGGCCAGGTCCGAGTTGATGCGGTGCACCAGCGCCTGGTGCGAGAAGTCGCCGTCCAGGCCGAAGGGGACCTCGCGCAGCAGGAAGTAGCGCACCGCGTCCACGCCGTACTTGTCGATCAGCATGTTCGGCTCGACCACGTTCTGCAGGCTCTTGCTCATCTTCTGTCCCTCGACGGTCCACCAACCGTGGGCGAAGACCCGATTCGGGATCGGGAGCCCGGCGGCCATCAGGAAGGTCGGCCAGTAGACGGTGTGGAACCTCAGGATGTCCTTGCCGATCAGGTGCACGTCGCAGGGCCAGAACTTGCCGAAGTTGCCGGCCTCGTCGGGGTAGCCGAGCGCGGTGATGTAGTTGGTGAGCGCGTCGAACCAGACGTAGATTACGTGCTTCTCGTTGCCCGGCACCGGGATGCCCCACTGGAAGGTGGTGCGGGAAACCGACAGGTCCCTGAGTCCCTCTTTCACGAAGGAGATGATCTCGTTCCTGCGGCTTTTGGGCTGGATGAAGTCCGGGTTCGCCTCGATGTGCGCGAGAAGCTGCTCCTGGTATTTGCTCATCCTGAAGAAGTAGGACTCTTCCTTGAGTTTCTCGGTCGGACGGTTGCAGTCCGGGCACTTGAAGTCGATCAGCTGCGTCTCGGTCCAGAAGGTCTCGCACGGCGTGCAGTACCAGTCCTCGTACTCGCCCAGGTAGATGTCGCCTTTGTCCATCACCCGCTGGAAGAGTTCGGTGACTCCCTTCTTGTGGCGCTCCTGGGTGGTGCGGATGAAGTCGTTGTTGGAGATTTCCAGCTTGTCCCAGAGTGCCTGGAAGCGCTTCATGACGCGGTCCGCGAGTTCCAGCGGTGTTTCGCCGGCTGCGTAGGCAGCTTTCTCGACCTTTTGGCCGTGCTCGTCGGTACCGGTCAGAAAGAACACCTCGAAACCCTTGAGCCGCTTGTAGCGGGCCAGTACGTCGGCCGCGAGCGTCGTGTAGGCGTGGCCTATGTGCGGAACGTCGTTTACGTAGTAGATCGGGGTGGTGACGTAGAACGCGGGTTTCATTGTGGTTTCTCCTTTTTTCTTTCCTTGACGTCCACAGGGCGGTTGCGGCGCTGCTTCCCCTGGCCCTGCTGGGAGCCTTTCCCCTTCTGATCGGCTTGCTGCTGCCCTTCACCCTTGCCCTGCGGTTTTTTGATGCGCTCGCTCACCTGGTCGGGGCTGATCTCGTCGCCGTTCAGGTGGACCAGGCTGTCATCCCCCTGCTTGATCGTGACGGTGCCAGCCAGGACGTTCACCTTCACTACTTCGCCGTCCACGCAGCCGCACTGCACCCTCTTGCCGCACTTGGGCAAACCCTTTCTGAGGCTGCAGTAGGTCTCGAATTCGTAGGAGAGGCAGCAAAGGAGCCTGCCGCACTGCCCGGAGATCTTGCTCGGGTTGAGCGCGAGGCTCTGCTCCTTGGCCATCTTCACCGAGACCGGCTCGAACTCGCGCAGGTAGGAGGAGCAGCAGAGTTCCCTGCCGCAGATCCCGATACCGCCGACCATCTTCGATTCGTCGCGCACCCCGATCTGGCGCATCTCGATGCGGGTGTGGAAGGCGTGCGCCAGGTCCTTCACCAGTTCGCGGAAATCGACCCTGCCGTCGGCGGTGAAGTAGAAGATGGCCTTGCTCCCGTCAAAGAGGTACTCGACCTTGACGAGCTTCATGTCCATGGCGCGTTCTTTGATCCGGCTCAGGCAGAACTTGTGCGCCTCGCGCTCCTTGAGCGAATTGGCCGCCTGGATGGCGATGTCCGAGGCCTCAGCCAGACGCTGCACCTGCTTGGTCCCCTCGGGAAGCAGCGAGTCCTCTACTTCGATGGGGCCCGCGACCACCTGGCCTATGCTTTTGCCCCGCTCGGTCTCCACAATCACCCGGTCACCCGGCTTGGGTTCACACCTGCCGATGGTGAAGTCGTAGAGTTTGCCTGCGGTGCTGAATTGTATCCGTACGATTCTTGCCAAAAAATGCCTCCGATGAGAAACAGGTCGAGGTTGAGATTGAGGTTGAGAATAACCTTTATTCACCCCGAGCTGTGGGTTGTTACAGCAACTGCTTCCCTTGCGGGAATGTACGACTTTCAAAGAGTGAAACAACGTGGCCACTCAACTACTCGACGAGTGTACGACTCAAAAACTCAATGACTCAACGTGCCGATCAATCACCCCGTGCGCAGCGCGCAGAAACGCATGAAGAAGACTTCCAAGGCGAGTCGCGCGTTCACGTTGCGAACGAACATGCGTTGCATGCCGAGCAGTTGCTCGATCAGTTCCATGACCTGGCCCTCGCTGCGGCGCGCAGCCTCCTTTGCGATGAGAGGCGTCAGGTCGTTGTTCACCAGCGCTTCCGGCCTGGTGCGGTAGATCAGGATGTCGCGCAAAAACGAGAGCAGCAGATCGATGAGCTCCGGAAGCCCGTCCTTGTTGGCGGCGAACTCTTCGGCCGCCGCGAAAAGGGTGGCCACATCAGCAAGTGACAACGAGGTGACCCTGGTCAGGAAGCTGGTTCGACCCTCCAGAACGCCGTCTGCCGCAATCTCGACGCCGCGGCTCAAGCTGCCGCCGCTCAAAGTGGCGGCGACGCGGGCCGTCTCGGCAGGAAAGCCGTCTCGCACCAGGCGCCCCTCGATAAGCTGGGCGGGCAGCGGCTGAAAGGCGAGCGCCTGGCAGCGGGAAAGGATGGTCTGCAGCACCGCGGAGCGCTCCGGGGCGATCAGGATCATGAGCGCGTTGCCGGGCGGTTCCTCCAGAGTTTTCAGCAGGGCGTTTCCCGAGGAGGCGTTGAGCTTTTCGGCGCCGTCGATGATGCACGCCTTCTTGGGCGCCTCGAAGGGGCGATAGGAGAGCTCCTTCTGCAGCTCACGCACCTGGTCGATCTTGATGAAGGCGCCGTCGGGCTCCAGAACGTGCAGGTCGGGATGCTGCCCGCTCGCCAGCTTTCTGCAGGAAGGGCATACGCCGCAGGCCTCTTCCTTGCCGCAGAAAACCGCCTGTATGAAGGCAAGGGCCGTCTTCCTCTTGCCGCATCCCTCGATGCCGGAGAACAGGTAGGCGTGCGCCACTTTCTCCGTGGCGATGGAGCGGCGCAAGACGCCGATGGCCCGGTCCTGGCCGATGACCTCCGAGAACGGCATCTACTTGCCTGCCCGCGGCGCAAGGCCGGCCGCATCGAGAACCGCAATTCTGCCGGCCAGGGCCGCCGTAACCCGCTGTTCGGTTGCTGCCACGCCGCCCGAGCCGTCGACGATCAGGTAGCGCTCCGGATCGGCCTCGGCAAGGCCCAGGTAACCCTGGCGTACCCGCTCGTGGAAACGGATGCTCTCAAGTTCGAAGCGTTCCTCGCGGGCGCCGCTGCCGGCCTCTATGCGGGCTCGGGCACGCGACAGGCCCACCTCGACCGGACAGTCGATCAACAGCGTGAGCTTGGGTGTAACGCCTCCTGTAGCGAGGCGGTTCAGATCGGCTATGGTCGTGAGGTCCAGTCCCCTGCCATTTCCCTGGTAGGCGATGGTGGCATCGGTGAAACGGTCGCACAGGACGATCTCCCCGCGGTCAAGCGCCGGGACGATCACCTCCTGAACGTGCTGGGCGCGCGCCGCGGCGTAGAGCAAAAGCTCCGCCAGCGGAGTGATGGCGCTGTTGCCCGCGTCAAGCAGGATGGCGCGCATCTGGTCGGCGATCGGGCAGCCGCCAGGTTCCCGGGTCGCAGTCACCCGCTGGCCCGCCGCCTCGAGGCGCTCTTTAAGGAGCCTCAGCTGGGTGGTCTTACCGCAACCCTCGACCCCTTCAAATGTAATGAACATACCCATGCGCGCTCTCTCACGATCTTTATAAAATCACTGAATTATAGGGGAGGGGGGTTCAATATGCAAGTGTTTAATGGGGGCCGAGGCCGCGCCGAGACTGGCATTGACCGCTGCCGCAGGTCTGTGGTTCGGGGAGGGTTCCTTGCGGTGCGCAGGGGGGAGGTTCGCTGTCTGCCAATTCATTTGAAAGAGGCAAATAAATTGCCACAAATCGGGGCGCACCCGGGCAGGTGCGCCCCCTGTTGTCGCTAAGGACAGCCGCTATTTGATCACGCAGTCGATGATGGCGTTGATCCGGCGGTTTTTCTGTCTCCCTTCGGGCGTGCTGTCATAGGCGATGCGCCGTGTCGAGCCATACCCTTTGGCCGAGAGGCGCTTGGTGTCGATCCCGAATTTGGCGACCAGGTAGTTCACCACGCTCTGGGCGCGCTCCCGGGAGAGCTGCATGTTGTGGGCCGCCGGGCCGGTGCTGTCGGTGTGCCCCTCGATGACGGCGGTGGTGGTCGGGTACTTCTGCATGAAGGTGCCGACCTTGTCGACCTGCTCGAAGTAGGCTGGCCTGATCTCCGCGCTGTCGGTGGCGAATTCCACGTTCAGCGCAATGCAGAGCCGGTCGGGAGGAGGAGCGATCTCTTTAAGATCGAAGGCGCAGTCGATGATCGCGTTGATGCGACGGTTTTTCTGCCGCCCTGTGTCGGTGGCGTTGTCGGCGATCGGCTTGGTCTTGCCGTACCCCTTGGCGGCCAGGCGCGAAGCTGCAATACCAAAATGCTCTTCCAGGTATATAACGACGCTCTCGGCGCGTTTCTGGGAGAGCTGCAAGTTGTATTCATCGGTGCCGACCTCATCGGTGTACCCTTCGATGACGGCCGTGGTCGTCGGGTACTTTTTCATGAAGTCACCGACCTTGGCGACCTCATCACCGTACTGCGGACGGATCTCCGCCTTGTTGATGTCGTACTCGATGTCGAGCGTTACGCAGTACTTGAACCTTTCTGGCGTCGGCTCGGTGGCCGGGACCGGTTCGATAGGTGCCTCGGACGCGGCCATCGGTGCCGCTTGCGGCGGGCAAAGGGCGTTGGCTTTGGCCGTCGCATCGTTGGCGAGCGCCGCGCCTTCCTCGGTATGGCAGGCCCTGAAGACGTCGTAGGCCTTGTCTTTGGCGGCTTCGGCGGCCTTGAAGTCAGCCGGGCATGCCTTGTCTTTGCCGGCCTGTCGCGCGGATTCCACCGCCCGGTCGGCTTGCTGCATCTCGGACCGGATGAAGAACCCCGGGATGTCGCCTCTACCGTTGTTCTTCTCGTAATGGGTGCAGCCGAACAACGCTCCAACCGAGGCCAAGCAAACAAACATATACAAGCTACGGAACAGTATCCTGTTCATAGTGTCTCTCCTTTGTGCCCGTGATGTCTGCACCAGTGGCGCTCCCTTTAGACAAGCGGGACAAACATCAGGCACTCAATCAGCGTGGGCTGACGATTTGTGGTGGCGCGGCCCTATATCCGGGCCGCGTTTCTTTTAGTGCTCTGGCGGCATTAGTCACACCCCTTACGCAAGCACCTCAGCAAAAAGTAATCCACTGATAGAACCCTCACTTATCTGTCAATGATAGCGTTAAATCTTGAGGAAACAAGGCATTGGGGAATGGCCTTTGTCGTGATGACACGGCCGCGCCGCTGGCTCAAAGCGCTATAACCGGAGTTTTCAGTGTCGTCGCATAAAATCGTCTGTCTGAGGTTCGAAACCGGAGAGTGATCAAGGTCCTTTATCCTAATCATGTCGATGTAGCAGAACCCTAAACAGACGCATGCTGCAGTACATGAGGTCTATACACCCGGTCTTTGTCGAATTTATCTAGCCAAATCAAGGCGTTCTCAGAATTGACGCTCAGGGCCCGCACGGTTGAGGCCATCGGGTGTATGGCAATTACATACTGTTCCTGGCTTATTTGGGCCACGAGCGGTCGAGGTCGGGAAATATAAAACATCAAAAAACAGTATCTTGCGGCTAGATGGTCGTGGCGTTGCAAACCCGGCACGCTTGATGCTAACTAAGAAGTCATCGAGGGTTCGAATGCCCACGGGCACATCATAATAGACACGGAGGAGAGCCATGAAAACGAAATCAGGCAAATCGGCAGGGAAACTCGCAAGTTTGTTCATCGTGGCAGTAGTTGTGGCTGGCGCGCTGGCGATCTCGGGCGTTGCGGATGTCTCCGCGGCAGGTGGCTCGATGGGGAAGGTCTTCATCCTCTTCATCGGTGCCGTGATTGTCCTCCAGGTTATCCCGGGCCTCATGCTGCTGGGCGCGATGTTCAAGGGTGTGTACAGCATGGTTACCAAGAAGTCGACAGTTCCCGCAGCAGACAACACGAAGTAGGCTGGCTACGCCGGGCAGGCCCGGTGTCGAGGTGATTTATGGACGAACGAACGGTCATTATAGCGGACAGGGACCTTGCCTATCGCAGCAGGATTACGGGCTTCTTGCGGAAAGTCGGGTATCGTGTCGAGGCTACCGGTTCAGCCGATCAAGTTCTGCATTATCTCCAGGAAAAACGGGCCGTCCTGCTGCTGGGAAGCGACTTTGGCAGCAGGACCGCCACGGCGGAACTGGTCCGCCTGCTCAAGAAGTGCAACCGGCAGCTGCAGATCATCATGGTGTCTGACCAGATGAGTCTGGCGCAGGCCCGGCAGGTCCGCGAGGAAGGGATCTTCTACCAGGCTCTGAAGCCGGCCAGCATGGAAGAAGCGGAAGAGCTGGGTCAGGTGGTTGCCTGCGCTTTCGAAAAACAAGCGGCCAACGCCCGCCTCCATCCGGCGTTGGCGGCACTGCAGGACCATGTGGTGGAAAATGCCCGACCGCATCCGCTGCACGCGCTCCCCTGGATCGTCGGGCTGGTCGCGCTGGTTATCGGCACCAACTACCATTCGCTGTCGGCGGTCCACGCGGCGCAAGAGGGGAGCAACTTTGCAGTCTGGCTGTTCCTGGGATTCTGCGCCTTCATCGTGGTTGGCCAAATGCTGCCGATCTTCCGCATCAGGCTGGCCAAAGCCGAGCGCCGCACCTTGCAGGAAAGCACCACGCGGGGCGGGAAGTAATCCGTCCCGTCCGGCAGGTGACGCCGCATGCTTGGCGGGAAAGAACCGACGCCGCCGAACTCGCTTTAAACCACAACACCCTCCCCGCATTGCCCTATCCGGAGCCATGAAACTTGGATGGCTCCGAGGTGTCTTTAAACTCTCCTTACCATGCTCCATCATCACTTCCGGTACATCGGCTGGCAAGCTGTCAACGGTAACGACGATTGCTTTTGTCGCTCCAGCTAATTGCTGTGCGGGAGGCAACCAGCTGCGGATACTGGCGCGTGCAGAATGAAAAAAGGGATAAAGACGAGGTGGGAGAAATCCGGCGGCTGCGCAGCAGTCGCCCATGTGTTGCGGGACGGCGCCGGTCGGATCGTCGGAACCGTTACCTGTGGTTTGCAGCGTTCGGCGGATTGGTAAGTCTGGTGATGGTGCCGAGTACCATGAGAGCTGCCGGGATGGTCTGCCCTACCAGAACCGCGGCACAGAGGCCGATGCCTGCCCAGCAGAGGATGCCGGCTTCCGGTAGCAGGGCGCCGTTTGCCGCATACGCGGTGGCCGTCATTGCGGTGGTTGCTATCAAAGTGGTGATCGCTACTCTCATGACATCCTCCTTTTTATTGCCGACATTGCAAGCGTTCCGACTTGATAAAAGCAGGATGTGTGCCACTGAATCAATAATAATCCGATGCTGTAAATGCCGTTGCATAACAAATGGTTGTCTAATCGTCGGGTATCCGGTCTCTTGCCCAAAAAACAGCGATGAGTATTGAAGGATCATACAGCTTTTCCTGCCGGTAAGGGCCGTGGCTTGCTCGGTAGCTCCAACTGACTGTAATATCAAAATTGTTGTGTGGCTTGCTGGTGTATGGATGCCATATACGTGTGAACATTTCACATGGCAGTACATGGCTATTGCCATGCAGTAATGGTTTGGCTATAGTGGGGCGATTCTTAATGGGACGGGCTATGGAACGCAGGGAAAACGACAATCTGGAACGGCTCGAAGCTGTGCTGGGCTACACCTTCTTGAACAGGGATCTGCTGGAAGAGGCGCTTACCCACCGGACCTTCGTGAACGAGGCGGGAGGCGGCAAGGACAACCAGCGCCTGGAGTTCTTCGGGGACGCGGTGCTCGACTTTCTGCTCTCCGAGATGCTCCTGGTGCAGTTCCCCAACAGCCGCGAGGGTGAGTTGACCCGGATCAGGGCCTCGCTGGTCGACGAGGTCAGCCTGGCGAGAATCGCAGCCAGCCTCAATCTCGGCTCGTTCCTGCGCCTTGGGCGCGGAGAGGACAAGGGGGGCGGTCGGGAAAAGCGCTCGCTGCTGGCCGACGCCTTCGAGGCGCTGCTGGCGGCCCTGTACCTGGATGGCGGCGTCGAGGCGGTGCGGCGCGTGGTGCACGAGCAGTTTGCCGTGCTGCTGGCGTCAAGCGATGTCCTGGTCGGCCGCGACTTCAAGACTGTCCTGCAGGAGCGCGCCCGAACGGAGCGTGGCCTGCTGCCGCGCTACGAACTGAAGGCTCTGACCGGCCCGGATCACGACCGGCACTTCACCGTCGAGATCTACCTCGGCGCTGAACTCATGGGGGAAGGGGAGGGGCGCAGCAAAAAGGAGGCGGAGCAGGCAGCCGCCAGGTTGGCCTGGGCGCGTCTCGAGGGGACCCTTTGAGGCCGGTAGTAATCCCCTTCTTCATCTCCCACCTCGGCTGCCCGCAGCGCTGCGTTTTCTGCGACCAGGAAAAGATCGCCGGTGCCCGCGGCGTGCTCCCGGACGCCTCACAACTTTTGGAAAAGATCGCCGCCTACCGCGCCGGCTCGCCAGGACGCAGCTTCGAGGCCGCCTTTTACGGCGGCAGTTTCACCGCCTTGCCCCGCTCCGATCAGCAGTACTTGCTCGCCGTACTACAGCCGCTTCTCGCCTCCGGCGAACTTTCCTCCCTGCGACTATCCACCCGTCCCGATGCCGTCGACGCCGCCACCGCTTCCTTCCTGAAAGGAATGGGGGTGCAGACGGTCGAGCTCGGAGTTCAGTCGATGAACGAAGAAGTGCTGGCATTGGCGGGCCGGGGACACACGGCTCGACACGCGGAGCTGGCGGTGCAGGCGCTTCAGGACGCGGGACTCGAGGTCGGCGTGCAGCTTATGCCGGGACTCCCCGGCGACTCACGGGAGCGCACCATGGCCTCGCTGGAGCGGATCCTCGTGTTGCGGCCGAACTTTTTACGCATCTACCCCACGCTGGTGGTAGCCGGCACCGAACTGGCCGCTCGGTTCGAGGCGGGAAGCTATACTGCACTCTCGGTGGACCAGGCGGTGGATTGGTGCAAGGCGCTGCTACGTGCCGCACGGCAGGCCGGCGTTCCGGTGATCCGGCTCGGGCTGCAGCCGACCGCCGAACTGGACTCGCCCGGCGTTGTGCTCGCCGGCCCCTACCATCCCGCCTTCGGCCAACTGGTCGAGTCCGAGCTCTGCTACGATCTCATGTGCTCCCTGGTGTCCGGAATCCCGAAGGGTAGCCGGGTCGGCTTTCTCGCCCCGGCAGGGAGGACCTCCGATCTGGTAGGGCAGGGGCGGCGCAACCTGGCGAGGCTTGCCGAGCGTTTCGGCGTGACGGTCGACAAGGTGCGGGAGGATGCCTCGCTGGCAGCAGATGCCATCGGTGTCGAGTGGAACGGCGGTCAGCGGGTGGGGAGCCTGCAGGACCTTTAAGTAAACCTCGCGCCAAGGACGACGGGAGTGCCGGTAGAAACAAACCTTCCCTTGCAGCGGGTTTTCCCGTATGTTGAGATATCAGTAACGTAGAGATTCAGGAGACTATCCATGTCAGAAAAAAAGTTCCGCTCCGGTTTTGTTGCCATCGTCGGGCGGCCCAATGTCGGCAAATCCACCCTGTTGAACAAGATCCTCGGAGAGAAGATCGTCATCACCTCGGATAAGCCGCAGACCACCAGGAACCGGATCCAGGGCATCCATAACGTCCCCGGCGGACAGATCGTCTTCATCGACACACCGGGTATCCACCGGGCCAAGTCGCAGCTCAACAAGTTCATGGTGGAGGAAGCGCTCTCGGCGGTGCAGGGGGTCGACGTGATCCTCTTCCTGGTGGACGGCGCAGCCGATCCCGCCAAGGAAACGGGGATGATCCGCGAGGTACTCGCCGGGGTTACCGCTCCCGTCATCCTGGTGTTGAACAAGATCGACCTGTTCCCTAAATCTGATCTTTTGGAGCGGCTGCTTGCTTACGGCGACGTGTTTCCGTTCAAGGAGATCATCCCGGTCTCGGCCTTCTCCGGCGACGGCGTGGACCAGCTGGTGCAGCTCGTGCACGGCATGCTCCCCGAAGGTCCTTGCTACTTCCCGGACGACATCCTGACCGACCTTCCGGAGCGCTTCATCGTGGCCGAGATCATCAGGGAGAAGATCTTCCGACTCACCCACGACGAGGTCCCGTATTCGGTGGCCGTCGTGGTGGACAGCTTCAAGGAACGCCAGGACGGGCTGGTTTCCATCCAGGCGACCATCAACGTCGAACGGGACTCCCAGAAGGGGATCGTGATCGGAAGAAAGGGCGAGATGCTGAAGCGGGTCGGGACCCAGGCGCGCCAGGAGATCGAGCGGCTTCTGGATACCAAGGTGTTTTTGGAGCTGTTCGTCCGCGTGAGCGGCGAGTGGAGCGAAAACAGCCGCATGCTTAAGGAGTTCGGCTACCACTCCTAGGACGTGACGGTGTAGTAACCGATCCTGTCGGCCAAAACGAAACGGCCTCCCTTGTCTGCAGGGGAGGCCGTTGCTGTTTCCAATTCTGCTTCAGTGACACTCTCATCAGTCAATATCCGTATCAGCAACTGCTCCTAAGTTAGTCGATTCTCCGACCTATACCTGCTTCGGCGCAGCTCCGTGCGGTGCCGCACCATCGACCCTTGGTGGCGTTTTCGGCCAGCGCCCCAGGGCCACCGACTCGATGGCGGCTGCCAGGCCGAAGGTGAAGACGCTCGCCACCAGCGGCATGCCGTGGGCGCCGAGCAGGTCGTAGAGGAACACCTTTACGGCTCCGATCAGGGTCACCAGGATCGCCACGTTGCGCACCTCCTTGTTCTGCCTGAAAAAGGCGAAGATCATGAGGAGGGCGGCGGAGGCGTTGATCAGGATCGACTGGCTGCAGCCGAAGGCGTTGGCGACCTCGGCCGGTGGCGCATACAGGGTGAGCGCCTGCAAAATGGCAACTCGCACCGTGAAAAAGCCGCTGGTGAGCGAGCATAAAAGGAGGGCCACGGCGCTCTTGTCGCCCAGATCGAGACGGGTAAAGACGGAAGGCGAGGGTGGGGGCCACTCTCGGCACCACTGGAACTGGTACAGGGTGACGATCGCCAAGAGGCCCGCCGGGAGCACGGTAACCAGATCGGCCGCTGCTGCCTTGTCGGTATTAAGGAGCACGACCAGGGCAACGGTCGCATAGAGTTGCGTCAGGTACGAGGTGGCGCGGATGCCGCCGTTTTGCCACTTTCTCGACAGGAGCGCCATGAAGAAGGCGACCACCGACAGCATCGGCAGGGAGAACACGAAGTTTCCGACCGCGAAGGGAAGGGAGAGCGCGGCGAGAATGGCTCCGGCGCAGGCGAAGGAGGTGGTGCCGCGCGCGGCCATCTGCTTCCTGCCGGCAAGCCAGATGGTGATCCCGAGGTGGCCGCTCGCGAGCGCCGTGCCGAGGAGGCCGAGCAGCTGCTTACTGCCGCCCGAGGCGTGCAGCACGTAGGCTGCCAAGCTGAACGCCCACGCCGCGTTCAGGCTTGGCAGGGCAAAGTTGAAACGGGAGATTTTCGCTTCCGTTTTCTGCAGGATGCCGGCTAAAGCAAGCGCCAGGTACAGGGCCGCGAAAAGGGCGACCGCCGGCAGGAACCATGTGCTGGCCAGCTCAGCCGGTGGTGCCTGGTGGCTCAAATAGGCCATGCCGAGGCGCACCCCCCATAGCTGCAGCATCGTCATGGTCACGATGAGGACGATCCAGCGCAGCCAGGAGCAGCTCTTGAGCTGTGCTGCGAAGAAGCCCAGGATGTTGGCGGCAAAGAGCACCAGGGCCAGGTAGGGGAAGTAGGGGTGCGGGTAGTCGATGGCCGCTCCGGCGAGGCACATCCCCAAGGTGCCGAGCGAAATGGGAAGGAAGCGCTGGTAGCGGTAGCTGACCCAGGCCATGCCGCCGCCGGTGGCGATCAGCGTCAGGTAGGCGGGGACCAGGGGGAGCGAGGCGAAGCGCGAGTGGGTCTCCACCACGATGGTGCACATGAGGACGGCGCCGGAGGCGGCGAAGATGGGCGCGAGCGGGCTTTTCTTGTGGTAGTACCAGCCCCCGACCAGCATGAGCGCCGCGGCGTAGCCCATGCCGAGCATCGAGCCGATCAGGGTGTTGATAAGGTTGCTGTCGGTGACGGTGCGCAAGACCAGCGCCAGCACCAACAGGAAACAGAGGGTGGAGAGGCGCGTCAAAAGGTGGGCCTTTCCCGCCCAGTTCAGGATCTCCTCCGAGACGTCCTCGGGCTCCTCGCCGGGGTATTCGCGCCAGGCCGGAGCCACCGGTGCTGCCGGTGTCACCGGGGTCTTGCGGCTGGTGTCGGCCAGCATCCCCTCCAACTGTGTCACCCGCGCGCTCAGCGTCTGCAACTCGCTGCTCAGTTGTTCGATCCGCGCGTCCTGCTCATTGTCCTTGGCCAAGACTCCCTCCAGTTCCGGAAGCTTGCCGCCTTCCGGAAGGCGTGCAGGCGGGGGAGCAGTTACCTCCCCCGTTATGTGGTGTACTTATCTATCCGGTCAATGGGTGTCCTTGAAGACGGGCATCACTTTGTTGAAGAGGTAGAAAAGGCAGAAGGGGACGAGGGCGACGGTGAGGGCGCCAAAGAGGCCCTCCTTGTAGGTCTCCATGGTGTCGGGCCAGATCGGCAGGACGTAGTGCATGAAGCCCGAGAGCGAGGAGGAGAAGGCCTGGCCGCCGATGACGACGTTCCAGCGCATCATGAAGACGCCGAGGAGCACGAGCGAAGTGCCCAGCATGGCGCGCCGGATGGTGAGTCCCGGCGTGAGGAAGATGATGAAGGGAAGCAGGTTGCCCATGCCGTACTGGATCACGAAGATGTTGACGAAGTCGCGCTCGTAGATGACGCTCCTTAAGATGTCCCAGGACTTCATGGCAGTGTAGCCGCGGAAGATCAGGTCCAAAAGCTCAAGCGTGATGGCCGCAACGAGGAACATCACCAGGTATTTGCTGGTCATGGTAACCACGTGCAGCTCGGCGCTCTTCAGTTCCTCGGTCGAGGGTAGTTCCGGGTATGCCAGCCGTTTCCGGGCTGCGAGGAACTTGCGGGCCTCCATGGTGATGATGTAGGTCAGGATGCACAGGGCGATTCCCGACACCACGGCCGAGCAGATGAATATGACCGGCATGAGCGGCGTCATCCAGAGGGCGTTGGCCTTCACGGAACCGAAGATGAAACCCGCGTAGCCGTGCAGGAAGCAGGCGACCGGGATGCCGGCTGCGGCCAGTTTCTTCACGGCGCGCTCGTCCGCCTCCAGCGCCTCGTGGCCGATGTCCATGGCCCCCAGGGTGAGTGCCGAGAAGAGCAGGTGCCACAGGTGCTCCGAGAGGGTGCGGTTGTCGATGGTCCGAAGGTGCAGCGCGCTCTCCACGAAGTGCTTGCGGTAGACGAACCAAAGCTCCGAGGCGACGATCATCGCGTAGGTTGAGAAGACGATGCCGAAGGCCGCGATGGCCGAGGTGAAGTGCGGCGTCATCATCACCTCGATGCCGCGCTGGGGCTGCTGCAGGTGCAGCATGAGCGGCAGCATGGCGACCGGCAAAAGCGCGAAGGAGAAGACCAGCGAGAAGCGGGCGATTCCCTTCAGCTGCGTCACGCCGAAGACGTGGTACAGGGAGGAGAGGACGAAGGCGCCGGCCACCAGGCCGGTCATGAACGGGTACATGACGATCTGGATGGTCCAGTAGATGTACTCGTTGGGATAGGTGAAGAACTCTTTCAGGGTCCAGGCTTCTCCGTGCACCATGGCTATTTTACCTCCTTGGTGAGCCCCAGGTAGAAGACCTGCGGCGTGGTGCCGTACTCCTCTTTGAGGACGTTGACCCGCTCGGTCATGATCACCTTGGTGACCGGGTCGTTGGGGTCCCTGATGTTGCCGATGCGCCGGGCTCCGAAGGCGCAGGCGTCGACACAGGCGGTCTGCATCCCCTGGGAGATCCGGTGGTAGCAGAAGTTGCACTTCTCGGCGACGTGGAACACCGGGTGGAAGAAGCGCACGCCGTAGGGACACCCCATCACGCAGTAGCCGCAGCCGATGCACCATTTGCGGTCCACCAGCACGACGCCGTCGGCGGTCTGGTAGGTCGCCCCCACCGGGCAGACCTGGACGCAGGGCGGGTTGTCGCACTGGTTGCACAGCTTGGGCACGAAGAAGGCCTTGTCGATATCCTCGTTCTTGATTTCCTCGAACCTTCCCTCGCCGATGTCTATCTTGGTGGTCTCGAAACCGTCGCGGGCGCCCTTGGGGGAGTCGATGTGGGTCCTGCCGTCCTTGGTGACGACGTAGCGCTCGACCCAGGTGCGGGTCACGTTGGCGTCGTAGGGGACCTCGTTTTCGATTTTGCACGCCTTGACGCAGAAGCCGCACCCGACGCACTTCTGGGTGTCCACCAGAAAGACCCAGCGGGTCTTTTTGCCGTCGCCCTTCTCGGCCATGAGGCGCCGGGGATCGAAGAGCTCGAGGGCCGAGAGGGGAACCGCTATGCCGCCTGCGATGAGCAGGGATTTCTTGCAGAAGTCTCTACGCGATATCATGACCGTCCCTCCTTTCTCGGGGTCGAAGGCTCAAGGACGGGAGACGCCGTCAGGCCCGGGGGCGCGGGATTCCCGGAGGTGAGCGCCGATTTTGCCCCGCCGTGCCCCGTCTTTCGCGGATCGTGGGGCCAGTGGCAGGTGACGCAGTCGAGCCCCGGGTTGTGCGTCTTGGGATCGATGCCCCTGATCTTGCCGCGGCCGCTGGTTGGGTACTCCAGCCGGAAGTGGCACCTGGCGCAGAGCTCGCGGTTGCGGTCGATGGTGAGCGACCTGGGGTCGTCGGGGTGCCCAAGCGCAGGGCCGTGGCAGTTTTCGCAGTTGATGTTGGCGTGGGGGGAGGTTTTGATCTCGTCGTACTTGTCCCGGTGGCAATCCTTGCAGTACTGGGCGGTGCGGTACTTCACCTTGACCGCCTGCCACTCCTTCTCGTTGCTCGGGCGGTGCCAGCCGTACATGTAGCCGCGGCTGCCGATGCCGAAGTCCGCCGGCACCAGGATCTTGCGCGCCACGAGGATCGCGGCGATTACGAGCAGCACGGCGTAGAGCGGTCGCCAAACATGGCTCTTCACAGGTCATCCTCCTGCGCTCCGCTGGCTGCGCGGGCACCCTTTCGACTGCATGCCTCTCAGAATATAACGATGGTTTGAATCTAGCATAAAACTCGTGTTTTGCAAGACCAAACCGCGGGTTTCGTTTCAATATTTCGGCTATTTGCGTTTTAAAGTGAACCAGAAAAATTTAACTTTCTTTCTTTTGACAAAAAAGTTTACAGATAGTAGAGTATGCCGATTTTCGTCCCCCCCCAACACCCGTTTTGCAAGGAGAACACATGGCACTAAGAAAGTACGCAGGCTACGCCTGGAACCTGATCAGCCTGATCGGCATGGTCCTGGCGGTGACAGCAGCAGGCCTGATCATCGGCTTCCTGTCCTACGAGGGAATCACCGGAGTGGAAAAGCCGTACCTCGGCTTGATGACCTATTTCCTTTTCCCCGGAATGCTCATCTTCGGACTTCTCCTGGTGCCGTTGGGCGCCTACCTGGTGCGCCAGAAGCGGCGCGCCCATCCGGAGGAGAACATCGCGGCTTTCCCGCGCGTCGACTTCAACGACCCGCATAAGCGCCACCTGTTCATCTTCTTCGTGATCTCCAGCATCGTCTTCGTGCTTATCGTGTCGGTCGCCTCCTTGAAGGGCTTCGAGTTCACCGAGTCTACCACCTTCTGCGGCGAATTGTGCCACGTGGTCATGCAGCCGGAACACACCGCCTGGTCCAACTCCCCGCACGCCAAGGTGAAGTGCGTCGAGTGTCACGTCGGCCCCGGCGCCGCCTGGTACGTCAAGGCGAAGCTCTCCGGTATGCGCCAGCTCTACGCGGTCTTGTTCCACACCTATCCGGAGACCATCGAGACCCCGATCGACAACCTGCGCCCGGCCCGCGACACCTGCGAGCACTGCCACTGGCCGGAGAAGTTCTACGCTGGGCGCCAGAAGGTGTTCTACCACTATGCCCCCAACGAGCAGAACACTGCGCGCGAAATCAACATGCTGATCAACATCGGCGGCACCCCGAAGAGCGCACACTCCAAGGGGATCCACTGGCACATCGGCCAGAAGGTAACCTACATCGCCACCGACAAGAAGCGCGTCAACATCCCCTACATCAAGGTGCACAACAAGGATGGCTCCGTCTCCGAGTTCGTGGACACCGAGAAGCCGCTCACCAAGGACGAGATCGCCAAGGCCAAGCAGCGCGAGATGGACTGCACCGACTGCCACAACCGTCCGACCCACATCTACCGCGCTCCGGGCGTCGAGATGGACGAGAACTTCGTCTCCGGCCACATCGACTCTTCGCTGCCGTACATGAAGAAGGTCGCCGTCGAAGTGCTGACGAGGCCCTACAAGACCGCGGACGAGGCGAAGGCCACCATCGCCAAGGAGATCCCGGCCTACTACGCGAAGAACTACCCGGCAGTAGCCCAAGCCAAGTCGCAGCAGATCGCCAAGGCGGTTCAGGAGATCCAGGACATCTACGGCAGGAACTTCTTCCCGGCGATGCACGTCTCCTGGAACACCTACCCGAACTACATCGGCCACTTCTACACCCCGGGCTGCTTCCGTTGCCACGACGGCAAGCACAAGTCGGCCGAAGGGAAGATCATCTCCAAGGACTGCAACCTGTGCCACACCGTGCTGAGCCAGAAGCAGGAGAACATCCCCGAGGGGACCAAGCCGAAGGACTTCGTGCATCCGGTTGACATCGGCGACGAACTCTTCAAGACCAACTGCAGCGACTGCCACCTGGCAGGCGGGCAGGACGTCCCCGGCGGCGAATCCCACGCGAAGAAGTAACCCGGAGCAGGTCTGATCCTGCCCCCGTCAAACGCAGCAACGAAAGCCCCCGGAACTCTCCGGGGGCTTTCGTCATTTGGTCCTGCACCGAATTCATTTGCCGCCCGGCGTCCGCCGCCAGCTTCCTGTAACTCAAGCGACACCGGTTCCCTCGCACCTACGGCTCGCCGTCGAGCGCCGCTTGTCGGCGCTGGCAGCGGACAGGGAACGCCCCTGCCAAGGCGGGTAACGGCGCTTCCGCGTTGCACCAATAGAGGGCTCCCACGAGTTTTCCCTAAAGTTGCCGGTCCGCCGGCCGAAAACTCTTGGTAGACGGTGATGACTAATAAGAGCCTCCGCTTCCTGGATGTGCCGCTTTTGGCGACACTTCCTTTCGGTCCGGGGCTTTCCAGGGAGAACATCGTGATGCCCAGGCCTGTGCTGGAAAAAAGGAGCTTCCCGCGGGTGAACCTCGCCGCGAGCGGCTTGTTGGTGGTACGTGAGGGACTGTACCGCGCCCGGTTGGAGAATATCTCGCTGAACGGCGCCCTGGTTACGCTGGAGGAGACGGATGGCCCGCCTCTGTCGACCGGCGAGCGCTGCTCCCTGGCGCTTTACCGAAGCGGCAGCGATGCCTCCCTACGCTTTAGTACCAAGGTGGTCCATCTCGGCTACGGCATGGCTTGCGTCAAGTTCGTCAACCTCGACCAGGCTACCCGGCTCACGCTGCGCAGCCTGATCGCCCACCAGTTGCCGGAACCGCACCGGATTCCGCTCTCTCCCTCGCGCTGCCGGGGGTAGTTTACGCATTTGTCCGTTGCCACACCCGACGCTACAGTTCGAGCGCCCGCCGTCAAAGGGGCGCTTTTTTCATGTGCGGGCCGCCAAGCGCGGTTGGGGCGCTTCGGTGCGCGCGGCCGGGCCGTTTGGGTCGGCGCGCTTTTAAAACAGATCCGGGTCCCGTGCCGGACGCTCACCCTCCGCCCGGTGCCGCACCGCGCGGCAGGTACGGAAAGATGCTCCGTTTATTAAGACAGTCTTGTTTCTTTGAGGTAACGATGCTATACCTTCATGAGATTCAGAACAGGAGCCCCCGATGTTGATGAAAGCGTCAGAAGTGGCCACACTTCTTAAAATGGACGAAGGAACCGTCCTTAAGTGGATCAAGAAAGAAAAGCTCCCCGCGACGCTGGTCCGGGGCAGTTACCGGATCAACCGTGTCGACCTCTTGGAGTGGGCGACCGACCGCGGCATCACGGTGCCTCCCGAGCTCTTTGCCGCGGCCGAAGCGGATATCAAGCTGCCTACCCTGAGCGAGGCCCTGGTTGCAGGTGGCGTGCACTGCGGGGTTCCGGGCGAGGATAAGCTCAGCGTCTTGAAAAACGTGGTGAGCCGCCTGAAGCTCCCATCCCAGATGGACCCGGACTTCCTGCTCCAGGTGCTCCTGGCCCGCGAAGCGCTCGGCACGACGGCTGTCGGGGGCGGTATCGCGATCCCGCACGTGCGCAACCCGATCCTCCTGCAGAGCCACCCCGCGCCGACCGTGACGCTTTGCTACCTGGCGAACCCGATCGACTTCGGGGCGCTGGACGGCGAACCGGTGCGCATCCTTTTCCTGCTCACCAGTCCGACCGTGAAGATCCACCTGCACCTGCTTTCCCGCCTGGCCTATGCGCTGCACGACGGGGAGTTCCTGGCCGCCCTGAACCGGGCCTGCGACCCGGAGGGGATCATCGAGGCGGTCAGGCGCTTCGAACGCGAGATAAGGAGTTAACCATGCTGATCGGCGGCCAGGCGACCAACTGTTTCATCTTGTTCTGCCTTGCCGTCGTCTGCCAGGGAGCCTCCGGGCTGCCGCTCTTGTTGCGCAAGGGGTCCGCCGGCGCCCAGCGCCTGGCAGCAGCCCTCATGCTGGCGGGCTCGCTCGTGGGCCTAAGCGCCGCCCTCTGGTCCCTCACCTTTCCCAAGCCCCAGAACTTCGTCATCATCTCCGGTCTCCCCTTCGGCCCGGGCTACCTCGGCATCGATTCCCTCTCGGCCTTCTTCCTGCTCCCGGTCTTTCTGGTCACCGGGTGCAGCGCCCTCTACGGGGTGGGGTACTGGCCCGCCCCCAAGAACTCCGGCAACGCCGGCCGGCTCACCTTTTTCTTGGGGCTCCTCGCCGCTTCGCTTACCGCCCTCATGCTGGTGCGCCACCTGGTGCTTTTCCTGGTGCTCTGGGAAATCATGGCGCTGGCTGCCTTTTTCGCCCTCACCGCGCAGGACGAGAAACCGGAAGTGCGCGACGCCGGCATCCTGTACCTGATCACCGCGCACCTGGGCGCCCTCGTCCTTTTCGCCATGGTATCGCTCCTGAAACTGGCGACAGGGAGCTACCTCTTACCGGAACCGGGTACCCTCTCGGCGCACGGCGGGCTGGCCGCCGGGATTTTCCTGACGGCGCTGGTCGGCTTCGGCCTCAAGGCCGGGGTCATGCCGCTGCACGTCTGGCTCCCTTCGGCCCACGCCAACGCCCCCAGCCACGTCTCGGCCATCCTCTCCGGGGTGGTGCTGAAGACCGGCATCTACGGCATGGTGCGCATCTTTTCCTGTTTCGCCGATCTGCCCGCCTGGTGGGGTTGCACCGTACTGGCCCTGGGCGCGCTCTCGGGCGTCCTGGGGGTCGCCTTCGCCATCGGTCAGCACGATCTGAAACGGCTCCTCGCCTACCACTCAATCGAAAACATCGGGATCATCATGATGGGGCTCGGGGTGGCACTCATCGGGCAGAGCCAGGGGAGTCCCGCGCTCATCCTGCTGGGGCTTTCCGGCGCGCTTCTGCACGTCCTGAACCACGCCACCTTCAAGGCGCTCCTCTTTTTGGGGGCGGGCTCGGTGATCCATGCCACCGGCACTCGGGAGATCGAACTCATGGGCGGGGTAGGGCGCCGGCTCCCCTATACCGGCGGCTTTTTTCTGCTGGGTGCCATCGCCATCTGCGGCCTGCCGCCCTTGAACGGCTTCGTGAGCGAGCTCATGATCTACCTAGGCTTCTTTACCTCGATCCGCAGCTACCACGGCATGGTCGGGGCGCTCCCGGTCTTCGGGGCACCGATCCTGGCGCTCATCGGCGGGCTTGCCGTGGCCTGCTTCGTCAAGGTCTACGGTGTGGTCTTCCTGGGAGCGCCGCGCATGCCTGAGCATGCCGGCGGCAGCGAGGCCCCCGCGAGCATGCTGGCCCCCATGGCGCTCCTCTCCCTGGTCTGCCTGCTGATCGGGGTGGCGCCGTTCGTGCTCGCCGTACCCCTCGACAACGCCCTTGCGGCCTGCCAGGTCCTGCCGGCTGCCCAGGGGATCGCGCAGCTGGTCCCTTTTGGCTGGATCACCGTGGCAGGGGTGGGGCTCTTGGCCCTGGTGCTGCTGGCCGCATCAGGGCTCTTGCGGCGTAGCCGGGCGCTCCCCGTGGAGGTCTCCCGCACCTGGGGCTGCGGCTATCTCCGGCCGGAGCCGCGCATGCAGTACAGCGCATCCTCCTTCGGCGATATGCTGGTCTCCTGGTTCCGACTGGTGCTCTGCCCCGAGGTGCATAAAGATGAGGTGTCGGGGCTCTTCCCCAAATCGAGCAGCTTCCGAAGCCATGTTCCCGAAACCGTACTGGACCGGATGTTCCTCCCGTTTCTGGAGTATCTCTACCTGAAGAGCGCGCCGGTGCGGCATCTGCAAAACGGCAAGCTGAACATCTACATCGTCTACATCTTCGTGACCCTGGTGGCGCTTCTGGTGCTGACCACGCAATGATCGACGGCACCGTTGGTAACGTTCGGCAACTTTTTTTTCGGGGCCTGTTTTAATCCGTCTCCGTTTGTGCTATTACTGTGAGTCCTTGATCCGGGCCTGGCCCGGCATTCGAAGTTCCGAAAGGTTTTTCCGATGTTTGACAGCTTGCTGCAAGACCCTTCCCTGGCCGTGCTGGGAGCCCTGGTGCTCGCTGCACTCTCGGGGGTGCCCGGCCTGCTTCTGCGCCCGGGCGAAAACGGACAGAAGTTTGCCACCTTCTGCGCACTCTCCTCCTCCATCCTGGCGCTCCCCGCACTTGGCTCCATGCTGGTTACCGGCACATCGGCCCGCTACCTGCTCCCCTGCAACCTCCCCTTCGGCCCCTGCGAAATCGCCTTCGACCCGCTCTCGCTCTTCTTCCTGATCCCGATCTTCCTGGTGTTTCCGGCGGGCTCCCTCTACGCCTTGGGCTACTGGCCCCATGCCGAACGCACAACGAGCCAGCCGGTGCAGACCTTCTTCTACGGTCTGCTCTGCGCCGCCATGGCGCTCTTGGTGCTGGCGCGTAACGGTGCGATCTTCCTGATCGGGTGGGAGGTGATGGCGCTGTCGGGGTACTTCCTGCTGGTCGCCGAACACGAAGAGAGCGAGGTGCGCAGCGCCGGCATCGTCTACCTGGTGGCGAGCCACATAGGGGCGGCCGGGCTCATGGTGGTTTTCTCGCAGTTGAGGCTTGTCACCGGGAGTTTCCTCTTTCCCGAGACCGGTTCGCTGCAGCTGGCGAGCGCCACGGCGACCCTTATCTTCCTGTCCGCGCTGATCGGGTTCGGCTCGAAGGCCGGCCTCATGCCGCTGCACGTCTGGCTCCCTTCGGCACACGCCAACGCACCGAGCCACGTATCGGCGCTCCTCTCAGGCGTCATGCTGAAGATGGGGATCTACGGGCTGCTGCGGGTGCTTTCCTTCTTCGCCGATCGCCCGCTCTGGTGGGGGATACTCATCGCGGTGCTCGGGTTCGTCTCGGCCCTCATGGGGATAGCCATCGCCTCGGTGCAAAAGGACATCAAAAAGCTGCTGGCCTACAGCAGTATCGAAAACCTGGGGCTGATCAGCGCGGGCATCGGGATAGCCGTGGTGGGGCAGAGCACCGGGAACCCCCGCCTCGCCTACCTGGGGCTTGCCGGTGCGCTCTTTCACGTCCTGAACCACAGCCTGTTCAAGCCGCTGCTCTTCTTCTGCGCGGGGAGCGTCATGCACGCCACCGGGACCCGTGACATCGACCGGATGGGCGGCTTGAGCCGGCGCATGCCGGTGAGCGCGCTCCTCTGCCTGGCGGGTGCCGTAGCCATCTGCGGTCTCCCTCCCTTCAACGGTTTCGCCAGCGAGTTCCTGCTCTACTTGGGCTTTTTCGGCGAGGCGCGCGCTCCCGAGCCCTACGTTGCCCTCGGGGTGCCGGTGCTGGCCCTGGTGGGCGGCATCGCCGTCGTCTCCTTCGTGAAGCTCTACGGCATCACCTTCCTGGGTGCGCCCCGCACCAAGGAGGCGGCCGATGGGCACGAGGCGCCGGTCACCATGCTGGTCCCCATGGCCTTTCTGGCGCTCTTGTGCCTGATCGGCGGTCTCTTCCCCGGTTTCTTTCTCGCCCTGGTCGGACCGGTGCTGACGACGATCGTGCCGCAGGCGGCGAGCTTCCCGGGTCTCCCGGTCGCGCCCGCCTGGTTCGCGGTGGCGGGCGGGAGCATCCTGGTCCTGGCGGCGGGGCTTTTCTTCCTGCTGAGGCGCAGGCAGCAGCACCTGCCGCAGGCTACCGGCCCCACCTGGGGCTGCGGCTATCTGGCGCCGCGGGCCAAGATGCAGTACACCGGCAGCTCCTTCGGTGCCCTGTTCGGCTCCTTCTCGTCCGGCGTGGTCCGGACCCGGGCCAAGGTGGCGGCGCTCACCGGCGTGGCGCCGGCCCAGGTGCAGCTCAGCTATGGCGCGGAGGAGACCTTGCTCGAGCGCATCATCTTCCCGGCGCTCGGCTTCGTGGGGATAGGGTTCCGTTTCCTGCGGAGGGTGCAGCACGGCGAGGTGCAGATCTACATCGTGTACATCTTCGTCACGCTTTTTGCGCTGATGGTGTGGGTCCGCTAGCAACAAGTAGAGAAAGGCCTGAACCGCAAGGACGCTAACACGAAGGAAAGGCGGAAAGAGGGTCTCGCGGGTCTTTGCTTCCGGTTGCCTTCGCTACGGTCTTTTTAGCCTAAGTGCCCGGTTTTCAGACTTTACTTTGCGCACTTTGCGTCTTTGCGGTTCGTGTGTCTTTGGTTTTTCGGAGATTAGCTATGATCGATACCCTGCTGCACATAACCATCGCCCTCGCCATGCCGCCGCTGCTTTTGGGGGTGATCAACAAGACCAAGGCGGCCTTCGCCGGCCGCGTCGGCGCACCCTTCCTGCAGCCCTACTACGACCTGGCTCGGCTCATGAGGAAAGGGGTCGTGCTGAGCGACACCACAAGCTGGATCTTCCGCGCCGGACCGGCGGTCACCCTGGCGGCCACCCTGTGCGCCGGGCTCCTGATCCCCCTGGGCAAGCACGCCGCCCCGGTCTCCTTCGAGGGGGACATGATCCTCTTCGCCTACCTCTTCGCACTGGGGCGCTTCTTCACCACGATCGCCGCCCTGGACACCGGCTCAAGCTTCGAGGGGATGGGGGCCGCCCGCGAGGTGAGCTTCTCCTGCCTCGCCGAGCCGACCCTGTTCTTCGCGCTCATCACGCTCACCAGGCTCTCCGGCACCATGTCGCTCACCCCCATGCTGCAGCACGTGAGTTCTCCGGTCTGGATGGGGACCGGCGCCGCGCTCCTTTTGATGCTGGCCGGGCTCTTCGTGGTGCTTCTGGCGGAGAACAGCCGCATCCCCTTTGACGACCCCAACACGCACCTGGAACTCACCATGATCCACGAGGTGATGGTGCTTGACCATTCAGGTCCCTACTTCGGCTGCATCCTCTACGGCGCGGCCCTTAAGCTGTTCATCCTGGGAGCGCTTTTCGTGAACATCGCGGTCCCGTTTGCAAGCGGCAACAGCTTCCTCGACTGGGTCATCTTCGCCGGTTCCATGCTGGCCCTAAGCGTTGCCATCGGGACAGTCGAGTCGGTCATGGCGCGCCTCAGGCTGATCCGGGTTCCGCAGCTTCTGGTGGCAGCGATGATCCTGACCGCCTTTTCCCTGGTACTGGTAGTGAGGTGAAACGATGAACTCTCTGGCCGACCAGCTTCTGGTCCTCTGTCTGCTTCTTAACTTCGCGGTGCTCGGCACCAGCCGGCTCGGCTTTTCGGTGCGCGCGGTGGCCCTGCAGGGGGTCGCGCTCGGCGTCCTGCCGGCGCTGGTGCATCCCTTCTCCTGGCACCTGGTCGCCATCGTGGCGGGCATCATCGTGGTGAAGGGTGCGGTCATCCCGGTCCTGATCGTGCGGGCCATCCACAAGGCCGACATCCAGCGCGAGTTCGAGCCTTTCATCGGTTACATCCCATCGCTCGTGCTGGGGGCGCTCTTCACCTCGCTCGCCTTCATCTTCGCCGCGAGACTGCCGCTGGCGCCCGAGCACGAAGGGCTCCTCTTCGTGCCGGCCTCCATCGCGACCCTCATGTGCGGGTTCCTGGTCCTCATGGGGCGGCGCAAGGCGATCAGCCAGGTTATCGGCTACCTGCTCATGGAAAACGGCATCTTCATCTTCGGCCTGCTCCTGACCGAGGCCATGCCGGTCATGGTGGAGGCCGGTGCGCTCCTCGACCTCCTGGTGGGGGTCTTCGTCATGGGCATCGTCATCAACCACATCAGCCGCGAGTTCTCCTCCTTGGACACCTCGCGGCTCAGTGCGCTCCGGGAGGATTAAGATGTACCTGATGTGGGCCTTCGTACTCCTGCCGCTTTTGGGCGCCCTGATCGCCTGGCTGATACCCGACAACCGCCGCCGCTCCTTCGTGCTGCCGGTCGCGGGCCTGGTGCACCTGGCGCTGACGCTGACGCTTATGATCGACACGCCCCCGCCGTCCCCGGGGCACTGGATCTACCTGGACGCGCTGGGGAAGCTGAACCTCTTGAGTAACAGCATCCTCTTCTTGGTCTGTGCAAGCTACGCGGTCGGCTACCTGAACTACCGGCGCAAGCGCCCCAACCGGGTGCTCTGCATTTCGCTGCTGGTCTGCCTCTCGGCCATGACCCTGGTGGCGATCTCCCAGCACCTGGGGCTCCTCTGGATCGCACTGGAGATGACCACCATCACCATGGCGCCGCTCATCTACTTCAACCGCAACGCCCGCTCCATCGAGGCCACCTGGAAGTACCTCCTTATCTGCTCGGTGGGGATCGCCATCGCCCTTCTGGGTCTTTTCTTCCTCGCCTATTCGACCATCGTCGCCAAGCAGGAGGTGTCGCTCCTTCTGGGCTCGCTGATCGCCGACGCGGCGGCGCTGCACCCGGGCTGGCGCCACACCGCCTTCATCTTCCTGCTGGTCGGCTTCGGCTCGAAGATGGGGCTTGCCCCGCTGCACACCTGGAAGCCGGACGCCTACGGCGAGGCCCCGGGGCTCGTGGGGGCCCTTTTGGCCGGCGGGCTGGTGAACTGCGCGCTCCTGGCGCTTTTGCGGGTCTACCAGATCGCCGTCGCCTCGAGCGAGGGGGGCCTCTTCCAGGAGGTGCTGCTCGGCCTGGGACTCGTCTCCATGGCGTTCGCCGCCGTCTTCATGGCCCGACAGAGCGACTTTAAAAGGATGCTCGCCTATTCGAGCGTGGAGCACGTGGGGATCATCGCGGTCGCCCTGGGCCTTGGGCGTGCGGCACTTTTCGCGGCGCTTTTGCACATGATCAACAACGCACTCACCAAGGGGGTCCTCTTCCTCTCCAGCGGCAACATCCACCGTGCCTACAACTCGAAGAGCACCCAGTTCGTGCGCGGCGCGCTCAGGCGCACCCCCTGGTCCGGCGCGCTCTTCCTGGCGGCCTTTCTGGCCATCACCGGTTCGCCCCCCTTTGGACCCTTCGTGAGCGAATTCCTTATCGTGAGCTCCGCCTTCGTCCAGCAGAGCTACTGGACCGGGTCGCTCTTCCTGCTCTTTTTGGCCATGATCTTCATCGGCATGGCGTCCACCGTCATCCCGGTGGTGCTCGGCAAGCTCCCCAAGGACATGGAGAAGACCCCCTACCGCGACACGATACACACCGTGCTGCCGCCCCTATTCCTGATGGGGCTGGTCCTCATGCTGGGTCTTTGGATACCGGCGCCGCTGCAGGACCTGCTGCACGAGGCGGCGGGGCTTTTGGGAGGTGACCAGTGAGCCGAAAGCTGACCCTGGTGCAAAACGGCGCCTGCGTTGCGCGTCGAGAAATCCCGGTACTTTCGGGCAACGATTTCCTGGAGGAGATCCTGGTCTGCCTGGAGCAAGGGTGGCGGGTGGTTTCCTACTTCGGGATGCCGGAAGGGGAGGGGCTTAGGCTTTATTGCGTGCTTGCCTCCAAGGCCGCCGCGTCGCTTGGGGTGATGAGCATCTCCCTTGCCAATGGGCACTTCACCTCTTTGGCGCAGTGGGCCCCGCAGCTGCACCTCTTCGAGCGCGAGATCGCCGAGCAGTACGGAGTGCACTTCGACGGGCATCCCTGGATGAAGCCGGTCCGCTTCGCCGAGTCCCTTGCCGCGCTGCCGGGCTTCACCCCCAGGGGGCGCGAGAAGGCCGGCATCATGGAATTTTTCCAGGTGGAGGGGAGCGAGGTGCACGAGGTGGCGGTGGGCCCGGTGCACGCCGGCATCATCGAGCCGGGGCACTTCCGTTTCCAGTGTCTGGGCGAAGAGGTGCTGCACCTCGAAATCTCGCTGGGCTACCAACACCGCGGTGTTGAGAAGATGCTCCTGGGCGGCCCGCATCGGGTGACCCTCAAGCAGATGGAGACCGTGGCCGGCGACACCACCATCGGCCATACCGTGGCCTACGCCATGAACATCGAGGCGCTGACCGGCGCCCGCGTCCCGGCCCGGGCCCATGCCCTGCGCGGCATCGCGGGCGAATTGGAGCGCCTGGCGAACCACACTGGCGACCTGGGAGCCATCGCGGGCGACGTCGGCTACCTCCCCACCGCCTCCTTCTGCGGGCGGATCCGCGGCGATTTCCTGAACCTGACCGCCGAGATCTGCGGCAGCCGTTTCGGGCGCGGCCTGGTGGTTCCGGGCGGAGTGAACTTCGACGTAGACGGCGACCTGGCCGAGCGGCTGAGGACCCGGGCCCTAGCGGCAGGCGAGGATCTGGCCAACGCGGTGTCGCTTATATGGGACACGCCGTCCGTCCTGGCCCGTCTGGAGGGGACCGGGGTGGTCTCCAGGGAGACCGCCGCCGAGTTGGGTCTGGTGGGCCTGGCGGGGCGCGCCAGCGGGCTGAACCGCGACATCCGCAGGGATCACCCCTACGGCATCTACACCATGACCCAGGTGCCGATGGTGACCGCCCGTGCCGGAGACGTCTATGCACGGACCCTTTTGCGCTGGCTGGAGATCGAGAAGTCCCTCGACTTCATCGATGAACAACTGGCGCAGCTTCCCGGCGTCGCCGTACAGTACCCGGTGGGGCCCATCAGCGGCGATCGGTTCGCCGTCTCGCTGACCGAGGGGTGGCGCGGCGAGATTTGCCACGTGGCTGTGACCGACGAGCGGGGGCGCTTCGAGCGCTACAAGATCTGCGATCCGTCCTTCCACAACTGGACCGGTCTGGCGCTGGCACTGCGCGGCGGGCAGATCTCGGATTTCCCGCTCTGCAACAAGAGTTTCAACCTGTCCTACTGCGGGTTCGATCTTTAAAGGAAAGGCAAAATCTTCACCACAGAGGACACGGAGGCACAACAAGAGGCACACAGAGGAAAGTCAAAAATCCGGCCTTGCCCCAAGACCAAAAGGCTTTAGTTTAGATCCTGCTTTTCCTCTGTGTTTCTCGTTGCTTCCCCCGTGTCCTCCCTGCTGAGGGCCTTTGCCGTGTTTACAGGAGCACCATATGATCAAGGCCATACTCGCCCGCGTCAAGCAGGGCCACCGCACCATGCGCTATCCGGACGAGCCGATGACGCTGCCGGAGCGTTTCCGTGGCTTTCCGCGCCTGGATACAAGCTTGTGCCCCTCCGACTGCCGTCTCTGCGTCGACGCCTGCCCGGTCGGCGCCATCAGCTGCCGGCACGGAATCACCGTCGATCTCGGCAAATGCCTCTTTTGCACCGAGTGCAACCAGGCCTGCCCGCACGGCGGTATATCCTACGGCAGCGACTACAGCCTGGCGGCCAACCGGCGCGAGGACCTGGTGGTGAGCCAGGGCGAGGAACGGCGCCTGGCGCAGGCCCTGGACGCCAAGATGTTGAAGCTCTTCGGGCGCTCCCTCAAGTTCCGCTCGGTGGTGGCAGGCGGCTGCAACGGCTGCGAGGCAGACACCAACGTGCTGTCGACCATCGGATGGGACCTCGGGCGCTTCGGCATCCAGTTCGTGGCGAGCCCGCGTCATGCCGACGGCCTGTGGGTCACCGGACCGGTCACCGAGAACATGCGCGAGGCGCTCATGCTCACCTACGAGGCGATCCCCGCGCCCAAACTGGTGGTCGCTTGCGGAGCCTGTGCCATCAACGGCGGTCCCTTCATCGGCTCCCCCGAGGCGAACGACGGCGTAAACGGGCTCCTTCCGGTCGACCTCTACATCCCCGGTTGTCCGCCGCACCCGGCGACTATTCTGGACGGCTTGTTGCGGATGCTCGATAAGGTCAAATAGCCCTGACCTCGCGCAGACAGACAAGTTCACAGTAGGGCCCGGCGTTGTCCTTCCCCGGAGAGCGCAGGACGTCGTTGCCAGTCTCATAACCTCGAACTTAGCCCGTTCCGCCCCCGGTTTCCGGTCCCTTCCAGAAGCCCATCTCCCTATGGATATGGCGCGCAGCGCACCAGGAATATCCGCTCTCGTTGCTGTGCCCCAAGTGTAACAGGATGCCGTTGTGCAAATGGTTGAGTAGTATCACCGGCAGCCGACGCCGTGCGGCTCATGAACTTGCCCCTGGTGTGATCAGAGCTTTTTTGTGCCGGCAGTGGCGTTTGCGCAAAGAACCCAGTCTTGCTCCTCCCTCCCCTCAAGTAATATGTTTCAATGGCAAATCCCCAAATTTCGTATCTCTGTCCCGCCACTTGATTAGGATGTCGTACTCAAAACTGCAGGCTGGCGACCCTCCCGGCTGCCCATTTGAGTATCTTCAACCTGAAACCACCCGCTGCCGCCGTCCGACAAAGGCATGTATAATCTCCAGTTCGATAACTTGCGGTATGTCTCAGTGACAATAACTACTGTACATAAGGCGATGTATTGAAGGTATTTACTGGCATAGTGTAAACAAAATAATAACGTAGCGTATACACTAACTCATTTTGTTGTTAGTATACTGTATACAATAATAACGTTATATTATGTTGACAATGATTGTCGTATACGTTAACTACAGGTTTGCTTGTGTTTAATAATTTTATGTTATCGAGGGATGGCCCTCACATTCTATGCAAAGGGAGGAAGAACATGAAGAAAAGATTAAGCAGGGTGGTTGGACTGGCGATGATCATTGCCATGGGACTGGCATCGATCGCAGGTGCTGAGGATTTTAAAAAGTTTGGTGTGCGCGTTAGGGGCACTTTTGTAATACCGGAGGAATCGATTGACAGCAGACTGAACGGTCTGAATCTGAAAGTAGGCGCTGATATAGTTCCTGCCGTCGACTTCGAATACTTCTTCACCAAGAACATCTCTACCGAACTGATGGCGGCGGTGACCCGGCACGACATCAAATCTGGCGGCCAGTTCGTCGGTTCCACCTGGCTGCTCCCGCCGACCCTTACGGTAAAGTACCACCCGCTGGCAGGTGCCTTGCTGAGCCCCTATGCCGGGGTAGGTATCAACGCCACCTTCCCGTTCAAATCGAACTTTGAAGGCGTCAGTGATTTCAGCATAGACAACACCATCGGCTGGGTGGCTCAGGCCGGTGCCGATTTCAAGATCAAAGAAAACGTTTATTTCAACATCGACTACAAGTATGTCAACGTCGACACCGAGATGAGGGTAGGCGGCGTGAAGTACAAGCTGGACCTCAATCCGAACCTGGTAAGCTTGGGCCTTGGCTATCGTTTTTAAGATGTGAGATGAAACTTGCTTCAGTAGTATCATTCGGCCATCAGGGTGATCCGAAGCATCCAGACAGATGTTATGCAGATTCAGAGGCGGGGAATTTCCCTGCCTCTTTTTTTGTTTGTGCTCGATTCTCACAGGACGAAAATCCCGTTGGACAGTGATCACGCTGCGATGTATGGTGTGGAGGAATAGCCGCGTGCCGCCTATCTGCGCCTCGAGGCCTGGATCGACCTCCAGGCGGATGGGTGATGTCGCATTCTCGGGTGAAGCTGATCCTCTTAACCCGTTGATTTCACCGGTTCACGTTCCCATAAATGTCTCAAGGAGCCTGCACATCCATGGACTGCCTCGACAAAGCCATCCAGCGAAAAGATGACGATGCGATCACATCGGCTCCCAAGCGGTTCGACGTGGTGGGGCTTGGAGTCAGCACGATCGATCTGTTCATGGTTGTGGACGACTTCCCCGCGCACGAGCAGGTGCAGCGCGCGGAAAGCTCGCTCCTGCAAGGTGGCGGACCGGTGGCAACTGCGCTGGTGACGCTCGCCAGGCTCGGCTGCCGGACTGCCATGATCGACAAGGTGGGAGACGATTGGCGGGGGAGACTGATAGCGGAGGAGTTCGCAAGGGAAGGGGTGTCGACCGACTGCCTGGCGGTGGTGCAAGGGCATACCTCGTCCATCGCCTCGGTGCTGGTCCGCAAGAGGGACGCTGCCCGGACCATCATCTACTCGCCCGGTGACGCCCCGGAACTCTTTCCTGGCGAGGTCCCGAGGGAGGCGATCTCAGGCGCCAGGATCCTGCACCTGAACGGTCGCCATCTACAGGCCTGCCTGGCAGCTGCGCGCCTGGCAAAAAAGCTTGGCGTGCCGGTCTCATTCGACGGCGGAGCCCACCGGTTCTCCGAGCCGCTGCGCGAGTTGATAGGGCTGACCGATGTCTGCATCGTCGCCCGGCAGTTCGCTCAGGCATTCTCCGGTACGGAAGACTTGGAGACAGCCGGCAGGGCGCTGCTCGGGTCCGGCCCCGGGGTGGTGGTGATAACGGCAGGTAGCGATGGGAGCTGGGTCTGCGATGCGGCGGGGCAGTCCTTCCGTCAGCCCGCTTTCGATGTGGACAGTGTTGTGGATACGACTGGGGCCGGAGACGCCTATCACGGTGCGTTCCTGTGCGGCATTCTCAAAAACTATGGCCTGGAACGGTGTGCCCGATTCGCCAGCGCCGTTGCCGCCTTGAACACCGGGAAGCTCGGCGGCCGCTCCGCGCTCCCGTCCTTCGCCGAAACGGAACGGTTCCTCTCGGAGTACCAGCGGCGCGGCTAGCCGTCTCAACGAGGCCCGCGGGCCGGCACCCCTCAGAGTGTGCCGTTCTTGGGAAGCGAGAACCAGAAGGTGGCGCCGCCGTCCAGGGAGCCCTCGGCCCAGACCCGGCCGCCGTGGCGCAGGATGATGCGCTGCACGTTGGCAAGACCGACCCCGGTCCCCTCGAACTCCTCGGCGCTGTGCAGGCGCTGGAAAAGGCTGAAGAGTTTGCTCGCGTACTTGATGTCGAACCCGACTCCGTTGTCCTTCACGTACAAAAGCGTCTCGTCAGGCTGGTCCAGCGCGCCGATCTCTATCTTCGCCACGGGGCGCGGCCGGGTGAACTTTATCGCGTTGGTGATCAGGTTCACCATCACCTGGCGCAGCATGGCGGCGTCTCCCTCCACCGCCGGCAGCGACGCGATCTCCCACTGGATCTCCCGGTCCTTGGTGTCTTCAGAGAGCTCCTTCACGATATCCTGCACCAGTTGACCGAAATCCACCCGCGTCCTCATCATGTCCGCGCGCCCCATCCGGGAGAAGGAGAGCAGGTCGTCGATCAGATCTCCCATCCGCTGAGCCGACTGCGTGATCACCTCGAGGTAGTGCATGCTCTTCTCGTCCAGGGCGTCCAAATCCCGGCTGTTCAACAGGTCCACGAAGCCGATGATGTGGCGCAGTGGCGCGCGCAGGTCGTGCGAGACCGAATAGCTGAAAGCCTCCAGCTCCCGGTTGGTGGCTGCCAAGGCGTCGACCTGACGGCGCAGCGCGTCGTTCAGTTCGGCGATCTTCGCGTCGCTTTGCTTTTGCAGGGTGATGTCGCGGATCACGGCGAAGGCCCAGACCCCCTCGCTGGTCTCCATCGGGTTCAGCATGATGTCGACCGGAATCTCCCGGCCGTCGCGGCTGCGGCCGTAGAGTTCCAACCCGATCCCCATCTTGCGCGCCCGCGGGTCGGCGAAGTAGTTGCGGCGGTGCACCCGGTGGCGCTTCTGGTAGCGCTCCGGCATCAGCATCTCGACCCGTTTGCCGATCATCTCCTCGCGCATGTAGCCGAAGAGCGCCTCGGCCTGCTGGTTCACCTTGCGGATCACTCCGTGACTGTCGATCACGACGACAGAGTCCGGAGCGCTCTCGAAAAGCCGCTCGTACATGTTGCGGCTCTTCATCATCGCCTCGTCCGCGCTGCGCCTTTCGGTGGTGTCCCGGGTGATCTTGCCGAACCCGGCGAGTGCGCCGGATGAGTCGTGCAGTGCGGTCGTGGTGACCGAAGCCCAGAAACGGCTGCCGTCTCTGCGCAGGCGCCAACCCTCCTGGGTCACGCTCCCCGCCGTGCGAGCGATCTCCAACTCGCGCTTCGGCATTTCTGCCTGTAAGTCTTCCTTGGTGTAGAAGATTGAGAAGTGCTTGCCGATAATCTCCGCCGCACGGTACCCTTTGAGCCGCTCGGCGCCGATATTCCAGGTGGTTATGCGCCCTTGCGGGTCCAGCATAAAGATGGCGTAGTCCTTCACCTGCTCGACCATCAGTCGGAGCTGACCGCTGGTCACCGGAGCCCCATCCTGATCCGATCCGGGCGTGGTGCCCGGTTTTTCTTCATCCGTTTTTGCCATGTCAGTACACCCCGCTGTTGCGACTGACCTTTACCGCTCAGCCGCGCTTGCACAACGACGTTGTCGATAGCCTGTCTGTCTCATCGCATTATATAGCCTCTGAACGGCCAATACAAATGAGAGGCACGGAGGGTGCGGGGGGGAGTGGCGACGGTGGCGGAAGCAGCGATAGCAGCGATAGCAGCGATAGCGGGCGGGGAATGACGAATATGAGGTGAAGCGGCTGGTGAGGCGGCCAGATAGATGAGGCGGTTAGGGGGGCAGCTATGAGGTGTGGCGCTCCCGGTCTAGCTTCGCGCAGTGGTGCACCAAGGCGTCGACGACGGTTGGGTCGAACTGGGTGCCGGCGTGGCTGCGCAACTCGATGAGGGCGTCGGTGCTCAGCGAGGCGCCCCGGTAGGGACGGTTGGAGATGATGGCGTCGAAGGCGTCGGCTACCGCGATGACCCGCGCCTCTAGGGGAATCCCTGTGCCCTTAAGCCCGTTGGGATACCCGGTGCCGTCGAACCACTCGTGGTGGTGCAGGATTCCCGGTAGCACGTCGCTCAGCCTCTCGATCGGTTTCAGGATAGAGACGC
>Ga0079306_1000500_pt1 | contig 35783 bp, 38 predicted proteins | sample Methanotroph_Enr_FD_79181 | JGI IMG/M metagenome (GOLD analysis project Ga0079306, IMG submission 79181) | Enriched soil microbial communities from Old Woman Creek wetland in Ohio, USA - Methanotroph_Enrichment_5 | ecosystem: Environmental > Terrestrial > Soil > Wetlands | place: USA: Ohio... | reverse complement strand
CCTTCAGGAAAACATCCTGAAAGCAATCAAAGAACTGGGGTTCGAAAACCCTATGCCCGTGCAGGAGGCCGTTATCCCGCGAATAATTGAAAACAACACTGACATTGTTGCCCTGGCACAAACAGGAACAGGAAAAACCGCAGCTTTTGGATTACCGCTGCTTCAGCTTATCGATCCTGACAACAAAAAAACACAGGCACTCATTCTGAGCCCTACACGCGAACTGTGTATGCAGATAGCAAGTGACCTGAATTCTTACTCAAAATATATGCCTGATATTAAAGTTACTGCCGTTTACGGTGGTGCTAGTATTGAGGCACAAGCAAAACAGCTGAGAGCCGGCACGCAGATTATCGCCGCCACCCCGGGCCGTATGCTCGACATGATTATGCGTAAATACGCTGATTTGTCGGAAGTACGTTTCCTCGTTCTCGATGAAGCTGACGAAATGCTGGATATGGGTTTTGAGGAAGATGTTCAATCAATTATTGAAAGTACTCCCAAAGACCGCCACACATTCCTTTTCTCGGCTACCATGCCGTCGGATGTTGAAAAAATTGCCCGGCGGTATATGAAAAACCCAGAAACATTAAGTATGGGTCAACGCAACATTGGTGCAACCAATGTGAAACACATGTATTACCTTACCCATGCCAGGGACCGTTACACGGTTCTGAAGCGTGTTGCCGATTTTCATCCTGAGATGTATGCCATCATTTTTTGCCGCACACGCCAGGAAACACAGGAAATTGCAGATTCACTTATACGCGACGGTTACGATGCGGATGCACTGCATGGCGATTTATCACAATCACAGCGTGATCATGTGATGAAGAAATTCCGTGAAAAACACCTTAACATGCTTGTAGCTACTGATGTGGCTGCCCGCGGAATTGATGTGAGCGACCTTACTCACGTTATTAATTACCAACTTCCTGATGATACTGACAACTATATCCATCGCTCAGGCCGTACAGGTCGTGCAGGGAAAGATGGAGTCAGTATTTCTATCATCAATTTAAAGGAGAAGGGCCGTATCAAAATGCTCGAACGGCAGATTGGCAAGGCATTCAGCGCAGGTAAAATACCTTTAGGACGCCAGGTTTGTGAAAAACAGCTTTATCACCTGATCGACCGCATGGAAAATGTAAATGTAATTGAAGATGAGATCAATGATTTCCTTCCTGTCATTTACAAGAAACTGGATGCGATGAGCAAAGAAGAAATTATCAAACGCTTTGTCTCGATTGAATTCAACAGTTTCCTCGAATATTACCGTGATGCAAAAGATCTGAATGTTGACGAATCGCGTGAGCGTGGTGATCGTTCTGATAGTGGTTCATTCACCAGGCTTTTCATGAGCATTGGCCGTAAAGACGGACTGACTGTTCCGAAGCTTCTCGGCATGGTCAACGAATTTACCAATAGCCGTGATTTAAAAGTCGGCAGGATTGAATTGGGTGACACCTTTACTTTTATTGAAGTAGATACCAAGTATCTGCCTTTGTTTATGGCGTCTTTTAAAGACCAGACTATGAACGAAAGGCCTATTAAAGTTGATGTTGCAGAAGATCAGACTTCGTCGGAAAGGCCAGGCCGTTCATCGTATGGAGGCGGAAGAGGTGGAGATCGTGGTGGTGACCGTGGCGGAGATCGTGGAGGCTACAGAGGAGGACGAAGCAGCGGCGGTGATCGTGGTGGTTATGGCGGTGGTGATCGTGGCGGCTCAGGCGGTGGATACAAGAAAAGCTATGGCGGATCAAGCGACAGGCCAGCCTACAAAGGTGGCGGAGATCGCAGAAGCGATTCAAGCCGTTCAGCAACCCGTTCCGATTCGGACAGAGGTGGCAGCAGGCCTTCAGGAGGAGAGCCCTGGTATAAAGAACAAGCTGGTAAACCGGGGAAGAAGAAGAGGTTTTAGTTTTGTGAGATGACAAGGAGAGGGAGTGATGGGGCGAGAGAGCGAAGGGGCGAGGGGCGAATGGGAGATTAAAACTAAACAAGATAGACTTTTAGTCAAAAAAAACGCCTCATTTCTGGGGCGTTTTTTATTTCTTTAATTTTCCTGAGTAGCTATACCAATTTACGGATCACAATTCACTATTTTCACCTTGAGCGCAGTCGAAGGGCACTTTTCACTATTTATTATTCTTCTCCCCCAACCAGCGCTCAGCCTCAATGGCAGCCATACAGCCGGTACCGGCAGCAGTTACAGCCTGGCGATACACATGATCCTGAACGTCTCCGGCAGCAAATACACCGGCAATATTGGTGCGTGTGCTTCCGGGTATAGTTTTGATGTAACCTTGTTCATCCAGGTCAATTTGTCCTTTAAACATGTCAGTGTTTGGAGTATGACCGATAGCTACAAAAAATCCCTGTACTTCTATTTCTTTCATCTCACCGGTTTTAGCGTTTTTTAGCCGGGCACCGGTAACAACTTTATTGTCGCCGGTAATTTCTTCAGGAAGAGAATTCCAGAGGATTTCTATATTAGGCGTATTTTTAACCCTGTGCTGCATGGCTTTCGAAGCACGCAGCTCGTCGCGGCGAACAATGAGATAAACTTTTTTACACAGTTTCGACAGGTATGATGCTTCTTCACAGGCAGTATCTCCGCCTCCAACTACGGCTACATCCATGCCACGGAAGAAAAATCCGTCGCAGGTAGCGCAAGCTGAAACTCCGTGACCGTTATATGTCTTTTCTGATTCCAGTCCCAGCCAACGGGCAGTGGCGCCTGTGGAGATAATTACTGTATCGGCTTCAATTACTTTTCCGCTATCGGTGGTTGCTTTAAGCGGATATTGCTGGAAATCTACTTTTTCAATAATGCCAAACCGTACATCAGTACCGAAACGTTCAGCCTGGTGCTGCAGATCTTCCATCATAACAGGTCCGGTTACTCCTTTCGGATAGCCTGGGAAATTATCAACTTCGGTGGTTGTGGTAAGCTGTCCGCCCATTTGCATGCCTGTATAGACAACAGGTTTCAGATCGGCACGGGCGGCATAAATAGCGGCGGTATATCCGGCAGGACCGGAGCCTATAATAAGGCATTCAACTTTTTCAGTTTCTGATGATGACATGGTATGTTTTTATTTTTAAAGGATACAAGAGTAAGGTTTTCGCTAGGAATGACATAAATCATACCATGCTGATTTATGCTTAATATCACAGTAAAAAAGTGACAGGATATGACAAATTGGCTTAAATTATCATTCATTGTTTATTCGGTATAAAAAAAGCATTTACAAAATAAATTGTAAATGCCTTATTATCTATTAGGTCGGAGTGGTCAGACTCGAACTGACGACCACTTGCACCCCATGCAAGTACGCTAGCCAACTGCGCCACACCCCGATCAATTCAGGTGCAAAAGTAGGTATTTTCTTTTTCAATATTCAATGAAAAGAAATATTCTTTGCAGTTCCTCTACATTTCGTTGGAATATTCATTATGCTCATCACCCTCTTTCAGAAAAGAATATTGATAATCCATGGGTATGATATCCAGGTAATCCTGCACCGAAGCTTTCGAAAGGCAGGCTTCAATAATCACTTTGCCCATATCGGACAACGCAGGCTTATTGTATTTGCTCAACTGGGCGCTGAAAAAATCATACAGGATATCTGCTCCTTTATCATAGCCTTCAAATCCGACCTCAGGCTGTTTATAAACTTTGAGAAACCGCGAAGGAATTTTAGCGCCTTCGATGGTAAGGTAATTCAATTCATACCCTAGCAACGGCGAACGTGCAGGCTGGTACTGATCGGTGCGTAATTTTGCATTACCACGGCGGGTAAGGTATTCGCGCATCAAAAGCTGAGGCTTAAATCCGACTTTCCACACTCCGATATGCTGATTAGGCGTAAGCGTATACCTTGTCCGGGGTGTTTGAATGATTTGCCCAAGTAACATATCTGCATGAGGAATAAGTTCGCCTGTGGCAAAGGGCCAGTACGAGCCTACACCTTCGCTTTCCATATTGCCGGTACTGATAATGCTCGGATTGGCATATCCGCGAGGAGCTACAAGACGCCATAACCAGGCAAGTGCAGGTGGAAGAATATGAAACAACCCGATAATGCCATACGAAGGATCTTCTGCAGAACTTGGCGGTGTGCGCACCCCAAAACTCCTTATATCTACTGAAACCGGTCCGTTTACTATTCCCGGCACAATTTCGCGCGGAACGATGATGCGGGGATTCTGGCATTTTTTACCCGGTGCATCTTCCACATGATCCCAGATCAGGGCGGTACATTCAGGTTTTGATTCGATATTCAGGAAAAGAAGTGGTTTCTTCACTTTTATTGACAGTTTCTCCAGGAAGGGATCATCACCATAGTCATTAACGCTGTCAACCCTGATAAACCAGGAGTTTTCGCCATCAAGAATTACAAGTTTGCCATTACTCTTCTGAATAGAGGGATGGCACATGGCCATATCGTCAGCTACGGGTGCCAGGGTGCAAAACAAAGGGATGGAAATCAAACGCTGTTCATGGGTAATAAGATTTTCGCCGATAAGCACCTGTCCTGTCTGGTCGCGGACTATTTGCCCGAGCAGCTCACTTTTACCGCCACCACTGGCGCCTTCGTGCATAAAGGTGGTGATGTTGTCATAAGGACTTGCTACCTGAACTGCTGAGCAATGCGCTGTTATCCAGCCCTCCTTTTCACCTTTATCGAGCAGTACACCGTACAATCCTTTTTTTGCACTCGGACCGGGATAAAGGTTATAACTGTATATTTCATGTACTTTTTCGGTCCTGTTGTGCACTACAATCTGTTTTCCATCGAAATGAGTATGCCTGAATGTAGGGGCGACCAGTAAAGCGCTTTCAATAAGGAAGTTTTCAGGCAGATCGGTTACAGAGATCATTTGTTGTAGCATGGCAAGCGCCAGGGCGAAAAAGGCAGCATTTACAGGTACAATGGCCACGCCGCCGGCACCGATTCCTTCGCGGCCTGCAAAATAAAAGAAAATAGCCAGATCCTGTCGCTTAAGCCATTCATAGGTTTCGTTCTGTAAAACCGAAAATTCATACCCAAATTTGTCAATGAATTTTGTCTTATCGGTGGGTTTATTATCCGCAATTACCATGGTTTGAGGATCACGGCGGCGCATATACGGTTCAAGGAAATTTGCAGAAATCCCGTTTTTCACCTTGTGAACAATTGCCTCTGTAAATAGACCTTTACCGGGAATATCATAGGTGACCTCAAACGTAGTATTTTCATCATTTCCTAAAGCAGCGGCAGCGAGTTCGTCGGTGGACGAAAAAACAGTAAAACTTTTACACGCTTTGAGCAGCTCAACTATATTTTCGGGCAGATGTATGTTTTTATCTTCAAGTTTACTTAGTAATTCTTTCATTTGTCAAATTATATTAATGTATTATTGCCAATTTACATCAGCAAAGGTACGCACAATTCTTCACAACAAAAGTTGGCGGGAGTTGTATGTAATTCTAAAATGGGCATAATATGCTGGAATTCAATACTTGTGAAAGCAGATGTGAAGGTCAGATATTACGGGCTGTTCTCAGGAAGCAATAAAATTCAACCTGCAGATTATGAGTAGGTAGCAAACCTGGTTTCAGGTTTGATTAATGTATAAAATAAATAAATTGAAAATTTGAAGCGAACAAATGTCTATAGGTTAAATTCTAAAGAATTTTGAAACTTCAATTTGATAAAGCGTGGTTAATTACTAAATATAATTATGTTAATAAATAATTACAAATTAATTGCTTATAAATATTTACCTATTTAGATGTATTGGCAAAAGCTATTCGCCGGCAGCATGGTTTTGCATGGGAAGCGAAATCCAGAATGTAGCTCCTTCGCCGGGTTCGCTTTCGGCCCATAACCGTCCATTGAGGAAAGTAGCAAATTTCTGTGCCACACTGAGTCCAAGGCCCAATCCTCCATATTGCCGGGTAGGACTTTCATCCACTTGCCTGAACTGAGAAAACATAATTTTCAGTTTATCGTTGGAGAAACCAATTCCATCATCTTTTACATAAAAATCAATGATATTATTTTCACTGAATCTATACCCGATTTCTACAAATCCATCATCAGTATATTTCAGGGCATTGTAAACCAGGTGGTTTAGTGCTCTTCTCAGCTTATACCCATCCGTCTGTATGCAGAAACCAGAATCCTTATTAACCTTATTCACTTTAACGATAATATTTTCTTTTCCAACATTTGCTTTCTCCAGGTTTATCCATGTCTGCAGTGAATTCATCAGATCATTTACATTTACAGCTTCAATTTCGATACTGGTATTCCCGGATTCGAACTGTGAAATATCAAAAATATCATTAATGATTTCCAGCAACGAATCCACATTCCGGTTAATGATGTTGGCATAGTTAACTTTATCCTCCTCGGGCATCGAAGGATTGGCGATTAAACCGGCAAAACCCATGATAGCATGTAAAGGCGTACGTAATTCGTGTGACATATTACACAGGAACGCAGATTTAAGCCTGTCGGATTCACCTGCTTTAAAACGGATGAGATGCAGTTCTTCCTTTATTCTTTCGATTTCGTCAAACATCTGTTCGTTCTCTTCAACACGGTCCTTACAGGTTTTCTTGAGTTCTGACAATCTCCGTTTCGATTGCAGAAAAGCCACAAAAAACACAACACATAAACCCGTGAGAATCAGAACAGCTATAACTCCGGCTACATTCATTTTATTTGTTGTAATTTGATCAGGGTAAATGTCGGTATAAATTTTTGAACAGCAAAAAATACACGTTGTTTCAAAAGGATATGAGCTGCGAACGATTTGTCAGGGTGTAATGCGATGAATACCGACCGGATAATCCTGCAGGATGATTTCAATCAGTTTGTCGTAGTCGGACTGGTGAGCCACAAAATCCAGTTTATTGGTATCAATCAGCAATACCCTTAATCCTTGCTGTTGTTTGATGTAATCGAGGTAGCCTTCCTGGATTTTTTTCAGGTAGTCATCTTCAATTTTTTGTTCATATACGCGGCCACGCAAACGGATGTTAGTTTGAAGCCTGCTTATATCCAGGAACAGGTATACCAGCAAATCAGGCTTGGGCAGTGCATTTTCGATAATAGAAAAAAGTCGTGAGTAGAGGGTGAACTCTTCGCTATTCAGCGTCTTTTTTGCAAAAATCAATGATTTCAGGATAAAATAATCAGCAATAGTCACCGGATGAAACATATCCTGGGCAGCAAGCTGACTCTTCAGTTGTTGAAACCGGTCGGCCAGGAATGATAACTCCAGAGGGAAAGCATATCGTGAAGGATCCTCATAGAATTTCGGTAGAAAAGAGTTATCCTCAAACTGTTCGAGTATAAGCCGGGTATTAAATTGCTGCGACAACCGGGTTGCCAGTGTCGTTTTTCCGGCTCCGATATTCCCTTCTATAGCGATATAATTGTATGGGATTTTCATATTCTAAAATTCAATTCTGGATCATTCATTTACTAGTCTGGCAAATTCTTCCTTTTCAACAACGAGGGAAATCAGGCTGTTATCCTTCAGTTGGTGAAGCAATTCAGTTATGGTTGTTTGATAGCCCGGGTGAATTAAATCAGGTGCGATGGCGGCAAGTGGTTCAAGTACAAATTTCCGCCTGTGCAACAATGGATGAGGGATTACCAGGTTATTTTCATCAATTTTTTTTTCGTCGTAAAACAAGATATCGATATCAATGATCCTGCTGCTGTATTCTTTTCCGGATCTTTTCCGGCCTAATGTATTCTCAATTTCAAGTACCTGATTTAAAACCTGCTGCGGGTTAAGTTCAGATTCAGCCATCAGGACTACATTAAAAAATGAAGTATCTGCAACAAACCCCCATGGCTCGGATTCAAATACAGGCGAATATTGTATTACTTTTCCAATCAGGTTCCCGATAAGTTTTGTAGCTTTGACTAGCGAAGACATCCGGTCGCCTTGGTTACTTCCTAATGAAAAATAAATTCCTGCCATGAAAAATCTGTTCGGCCCAAAGGTACAATATGAGTTGAAATCACCTAGCAGATTCTGACTACAAGTTTTTAACAGTTTGCATTTTTTGTTAATGGATAATTGTTAATGAAAAACAGGTATTCATTGTACCCGGTATTTGCAAATAGCAGATCATCTCAACAATTTCTGTAACTTCGTACTTTAATATCCGTCATACAATTTAAATCTAAATCCAAACAAATATGAAACAATTTTTCAAGTTCACTTTCGCTTCCATGCTGGGCTTTCTCCTGGCCGGATTCCTGGTATTTATTATTTTCGTAGGCATTATCGTCTCTGCCGTTTCGATAGGTAAAAAAGAAACCGTGGTCGTACCCGAAAAAACGATCCTGGTGCTGACGCTTGATCAGCCTATCAGCGATCGTTCGTCGGATAATCCGTTTGCGCGTATCAATTTCAGCAGGCCTGATCTGTCAGCTCAACTCGGATTAAAAGATATTGTCAGTAATTTAAATAAAGCGGCGTCCGATTCAAAAGTGAAAGGAATCTATCTGGAACTCACTGATATTCCTGCCGGGCAGGCTACCATTGAAGAGATACGGAATGCGATGCTCGACTTCAAAAAATCAGGAAAATTTATTGTCGCCTATTCCGAGGAATTCACCCAAAAATCATATTACCTAGCTTCGGTAGCCGACAAAATTTACCTGAATCCGGCCGGAGGAATGCAATTTAAAGGCATGGTCGGGCAGGTGATGTTTTTTAAGGGACTCCTTGACAAAATTGATGTTGAGGCCCAGGTGATCCGCCACGGTAAATTTAAGAGTGCCATCGAGCCTTTTACCCTGGATAAAATGAGCGAACCTAACAAAATCCAAACTCTTACATTTATTTCGGGCATGTGGAATCATATGCTCGATGGTATTTCTGCCAGTCGTAAAATACCTGTTGAAGATCTTACTGCCATGGCAAATGAATACAAAATACAATCGCCACAGGATGCAGTCAGCCTGAAAATGGTCGATAAACTCATGTACAAAGACGAGGTTTTTGACGAACTAAAAACCAGGATGGATGTGAAGAATATTAAAGACCTTAAATTTATGAAAATAGGCAAATATGCCAAATCTCCTGAATCAGGAAAAAAATCATCTGCTGACAGAATTGCCGTAATATATGCCAGCGGTAATATTATCAGTGGGGAAGGTGATGAAAATTCTATCGGTTCGGAACGTATTTCAAAAGCTATCCGTAAGGCACGCCTCGACGACAAAGTGAAGGCTGTGGTGCTCAGGGTAAATTCACCAGGAGGCAGCGCCCTGGCATCAGATGTAATATGGCGCGAGATGTTACTGACCAAAAAAGTAAAACCTGTAGTTGTATCCATGGGTGATGTGGCTGCATCAGGCGGGTATTACATTTCGTGTGCCGCAGATAAAATTTATGCATATCCCAACACTATTACCGGATCTATAGGTGTTTTCGGCATTATTCCCAATATGAAGGAGATGTTTAATAAGAACCTCGGAATTACTTTCGATGAAGTAAAAACCAATCCGTATGCTGATTATATCCCGGTAACCCGCCCGATGAATGACGGTGAAAAGAGAATCATCACCCGTGAAATTGAGACCATTTACAGCACTTTTACTACCCATGTTTCAGAAGGTCGGAAAATGACTGTTGCCCAGGTGGATAGTATAGGCCAGGGGCGTGTCTGGAGCGGGGTTGATGCTAAACGTATCGGGCTGGTTGATGAATTCGGCGGGTTGAATGATGCCATTAAAGAAGCCGCCAGATTAGCAAAGCTGAAAGATTACCGCACAATGGACCTTCCTGAGCAAAAGGATACTTTCGAACAATTGATGGAAGCATTTTCAGGTGATAATACATCCGTTTTCCTGAAAAAGGAACTTGGTGCCGCATACCCGTATTTCAGTTACCTGAGCCGTATGAGTCATATGGAAGGAATCCAGGCACTTATGCCGTATGAGTTCGATATCAAGTAAATAGAATCCGGGCAATCCGGAAATAAGATTGAATGAAAAACACAGAACATGAATAAAGAATGAAAAGGCAAAATAGTAGATAATCCTTTTACATTTTGAGTTTAATGTTTTTCATGAAATAGCCAAAAAGGCGATTCCTACCCGGAATCGCCTTTTGTTTTTTCTGCAATGCTATCGGCTTATTGCCACCATTCCGTCACTTATATAGCTCTTTTAAAGCTTCAGTGCATAATCTTAAAAACCAATTCCCTGAGCAACTCGCCCTGGTCGGTTGAATAATTTTCAATACCTAAGGCCCGTACATTGCATTCGCGAAGCCAGCCAATGATATCCTGCACTTTAGCTGCATTGTAGTTCCGGTAAGCATCAATATAATCTTGCTTGTTATAAGGTGAGAGTTTCGCTTTGCTTAAAATGGATGCTTCCGATTTGTCGGGCAATGAATGTATGAGTAATACTTTGCTGAAAAAATTGAACAGCATGGGTATGGTCTTGAAAATTGGATTCTCGCCGGGATTGAGTGCGAAATGATGTGCGATCTGGTTTGTTTTCATAACATTCTTCTTTGCCAGGGCACGTTGAAATTCAAAAATATTATAATCTTTACTTATCCCGATATATAATTCAATTACATCTTCCGTAATCACCTTTTCTTTCGGGTGATTAATATATAATTTGCTGAGTTCATTATTGATTTTTTCGAGATTTGTTCCAAGGTATTCAACCAGCATATTGGCAGCTTTGTCAGAAATGCTATAGCCGCTGTTTTTTACCTGGGTCGTAATCCAGCCAGGCATTTCATTTTCATATTTCCGCTTTGATTCTATAGTTACAGCCTTGTCGGATGCGACTATTGCTTTGAGCAGTTTGGCCGGCGGAGCCTTGTATTTATGACAGATTACAAGGATAGTTGACGGCTGAGGATGAGCGATGTAGGAAAGCAAAAGTGAAAGGTTTTCTTCTTTTTTCAAATCCATATCCTGTCCTTCACGCAGGACCACAAGCTGTCTTTCACCAATCATCGGGAACTGCTTGCTGCTGTTAATAACATGCGCCGCCGTTGAATCGCGGCCATACAGTACAACCTGGTTAAACTCCTTCTCGATATCGTTTAAAACAGTATCAGTCAGGAAGTCGGATAATTCATCAATATAATAGGGTTCCTCACCATAGAAGAGGTATATATTGACAAAAGATCTTTTCTGAAAATCTTTAACTAACTGAAAATAAGTTGATGTCATTGTTCCTGATGCAATACAATGTAATAATAGGTTTTAGAACTGGAGATGTTTAACCGTAACACGTTTCTCAATAAGCTGTTTGAGTGATTCAATTCCTATTTTAACATGACTTTCCATATAATTTTCAGTAACGATTTTATCACTTTGTTCGGTTTTTACACCACTTGAAATCATTGGCTGATCCGAAACCAGGAGCAATGCGCCGGTGGAAATGGAATTGGCAAAACCCACTATAAATATGGTTGCAGTCTCAAGGTCGATACCCATAGCTCTTGTTTTCTGCAGGTACAGCTTAAATTCTTCATCATGTTCCCAAACCCTTCGGTTAGTGGTGTAAACTGTACCTGTATAATAATCAAGGCCCATTTCACGAATGGTGGTGGATATTGCCTTCTGCAGGCTGAATGCAGGTAATGCCGGGATTTCGGGTGGGAAATAGTCGTCGGATGTACCTTCACCCCGGATGGCAGCAATCGGCAAGATATAGTCGCCAAGTGCATTAATATGTTTCAGTCCACCGCATTTACCCAAAAACAGGCAGGCCTTTGGATTAACTGCACTCAGTAAATCCATAACTGTTGCTGCATTGGCACTTCCCATTCCAAACCTGATCATCGTAATATTACCAGCGGTAGCACTGGGCATCGAACGGTCTCTTCCTTGTATTTCTACATTGTTGAGCCGGGCAAAGGTTTCGAGATAAGCTCCGAAATTCACCAGTAAAATATATTCACCAAATTTTTCAATCGGAGTACCTGTATACCGAGGCAACCAGTTTTCAACTATTTCTTTCTTAGTTTTCATAAGGACCGCTGGCGTTAAATTAGTAATAGTGGCAAATTTAGAATTTTTAAGCCATCTTTGCAGTGATTTCGGGCAAGTTTTTCCGGAATGTTGAAAAAATGCAGCAATTAAACTTTCCCCTATTCGAATTCAAAATCCGGAACCTCCATAACCGGCAGGAAATATTTGATCCGGTGCGACATAAATTTGTGGCACTTACCCCTGAAGAATGGGTGCGTCAGCATTTAATCTCATTTCTTGTCGAACAAAAAGGTTACCCGGTTTCTCTGATCGGAGTTGAAAAACAACTTCTGCTGAACAAGATGCCTAAACGTTTCGACCTGGTTGTATTTAAGCGTAATGCAAATCTGCTTCTTCTTGCCGAATGCAAAGCCCCGGGTGTTGAAATTACCGAAAAAGCTTTCGACCAGGCAGCCCGGTATAACCTGCTTCTGCAGGCTGAATATTTTATTATAACCAATGGCCTCGATAACTATACATGCAGGCTTGATTATGAAAACAAACGGTATATTTTCATCGAAGAGGTGCCTCCTTTCGAGCAGGCGGCAAGCTTATAGCCACATTACCTGAATATCCTGATTAGATTTTCAGAAAACTTCAAATGAAATCACCAGGCATAAAAAAAGCCGGAATCACCGGCTTTTTCCAAAGAAAAATATTTTGCTACTGGCATTTTAATACGGTCTTCATCTGGTAATTAGCGGACTGTGCAAATGCACCAAAAGCTGATTTTTTGTAATTGGCACAAGCATTTGAAGTGTCATTCTTTCCTTCATATGCTTTAGCAATTTCATAATAGAATCGAGCCATTTTTATGTTGTTTTGTTCCTCGAGCAGAAGTCCTTTATTCCCTGATTCAATGGCTTCGTCATGCTTCTTCAGGTTGTTGTATGCTACTGCAAGCAGGTAATATACTTCCTTGTTTTTAGTATCGTAAGCTAACGAACTATTCAGTTTTTCTGCAGCTTCGCTGTATGATTTCTTCTTGAAGGCTGCCGCGCCTTCCATGTATAAACTAGATGCAACTGTACTTCTGGCAGCCTGCGCAGTAAGCGTATCATTTGTTTTTAATGCAGCTGAAATTGCCAGGTCCAGATTTTCCTTCATTTTAACATTATCGTTTTTCTTTTTATAAACCATGCCTTTAGCATAAAGGGCTTTGCTATAAGTAGGATCTAATGTGAGGGCTTTATCGAAATAGGTTAAAGCTTCATCGTAATTTAAGGTCTGAACCAGGGTGTTCCCTTTGTTGACATAAAGTTTCACCAATATTTCTTCTGACTTTTGTTTTATATTATCATCAGCGTACAATGTTGCCATCTCTTTGCTTTTTTCATAAGCAGTAGTGGCCAGGTCGTACTTTTTTTCCTTCAGGAAATTATTGCCTATGTTATATTGCCATACAGGCAGCACTTTTATAACATTCATTTTAATTGTATCTGCATCCGCTCCGATAGCAGAGCACATTTTTAAGACATCCTGCATTTTGACAATGGAACCGGCCAGATCAGTTTTCGAAAGCTCGAGTGCTGCATTAAAAGCAGTGCCGGCATCTTCTTTAGTTTGTGCATTCAGATATTTTGATGAGAAAGTGGTAAGAATGGTTACGGCAAAAGCCAGGATCAGAGTCTTTTTCATTGTTTAGAAAGGATTACGTTAATAATTACGGCTACAGATTCACTTGCAAATATACATAAATATGTATTTGAAGCAAATCTTCTTGAAAGGCTGAAATAACAATAATTGTTCCAATCCAACAGCATCATTGTTTAAAAAAAAAGAAAAAAAATACAAATTCAGTGAATTACTGATTTCACAGAGTCAGCTCATTATCCCATGATTGATAATTATCGTGTGCGTACTGAGAGGTAATTATTCACATTATTATCTCCTGAAGCCGTGTTACGCCCTGTTAGTTCTTTATGAAGATATCATGAGTTTTGGCGATCTGAATTTTGATAATTCACGAAAGGTTTATTGAAAATTGTTTTACATTTGCACTTTGCGGAATGTAAGATTGTGTTATCGAATAGTTTCTAAACGGATGATATTCTGATTAATATTCAAAACAGGGGAGGTTATGAAAAGTAATGCCATTAAAATTATCCTTACTGTTGTTATAGTGATTTTAGGCTACCTGATTTTTAACAGCATCAATAAACCGGTTAAATTTGAAAACAACCTTGCCTCCCGAAGTGAAGTTATTATTAACAAATTGAAGGATATCCGTACAGCTCAAAATCTGTTCCGCATCCAATACGGACACTATACCGGGAGTTTTGATTCCTTAAAGACTTTTGTAAAAGTCGGCAAAATTCCGGAAGTAAAAATGGTGCCTGACCCGAATGACACTACATTTACGCGTACTATTTCCGATACTATCAGGTACATCAGTGTTTTTGATTCAATTTTTGCCAAGAAAAATTATCCTCTGGACAAACTGAATGAAGTGCCCTTCTCAAAGGGTGATGTGTTCTCACTTTTAGCCGGAAAAATTAATAAAGGAGGTGTAGATGTAGCCGTTTTCGAAGCATCAACACGCATGGAAATCTATGCAAGAGATCTTGATAAACAGTTGGTAATCAACAGGGTTAAAGAACTGGAAGATAAATCGAAATTCCCCGGACTGAAAGTCGGCTCCATGACCGAAGCTTCCACCGACGGGAACTGGGAATAATAAAATACCACCTATCCTTTGGAATGTATTCTAAATCAGATCGATCCTCAGTTTGAAACTACTCAGGGATTTAATTACAGGCTGTCCGTTCTGCTCTGCCAGGATGGATTTTCTTTTTTAGCTACACATGCTATTTCTCAGAAGGTGCTTAAGCTCTCCTCCTACAAACTGAATATCGCTGATATCAAGCATGGCGAAGCGGGGGGCTGGGCTACTAATGGCAATGACTATTTTGAACATCTGAAGAAAATTGATTTTGTTCAAATGACGTGGCAAAGGGTTGATATAGCGGTTGCATCGCATAAAATTACCATTGCGCCTCACGCGTTCCTGGAAGCTGGTAATGATATAAATATTATTTCGGCTGCATACCCGGTTACTCCGGGGGAAAAAATCCTGGCTGAACCGGTTTTTGATCTCGGGCCGGTTATAGCAATGCTGATACCAGGATATATTCCTGAATTCAGTTCTGCAATTTTCCCGGGTTCATTCTTACGGAATGCTGCGGCCATTTTCGTCAAAGGAATTCTGCGGCAACATTCCCAGTTAATTGTAAGGCACGTATTTATTAACATTCATCGTGGATACTTTGAAATTACCCTGATTCAGGGATTACGCCTGCTTTACCTGAATGCTTTCAGGTATTCGACCTCTTCGGACGTGCTGTACTATGTGATCTTTGTTCTGGAGCAGCTTGGTTTTGTTCCTTCGGAAGAGAATGTTACCCTGATGGGTGATATTTCTGATAATTCAATCATCTTCTCACAACTTAAAATGTATTGCGGATCTTTAAATTTTATTTCAAAGCCGGTGGAACTGGAATATGGGGAAGCTTTTAAAGGAATCGGCCTGCACCAGTATTTTACGCTTCTAACAATACCACTATGCGAATAATCAGCGGAAGTCATAAGGGCCGGATACTTCGCCCGCCTGAGGGTCTACCTGTAAGGCCGACAACCGATATGGCCAAGGAAAGCTTGTTCAATATCCTTAATAATTATATTGATTTTGAAGAAGTAAAAGTTCTTGATCTTTTTGCCGGAACAGGAAATATTTCGCTGGAGTTTGCTTCGCGCAATGCAAGTTCGGTTTTGAGTGTTGATGTAAACGGACGTTGCATCGATTTTATAGCGAAAATGGCTTCGGAATTTAAATTTAGTAATTTGTCAGCTATACGGGCCAACGTATTTGCCTTCCTGGTTCGGCCAGCCGGAAGCTATGATGTTATTTTTGCTGATCCGCCCTACGACCTTGAGAACCGCGAAAAGATTCCGGAACTGGTTTTTGAGCATAACTGGCTTGCCGATGAGGGATGGCTCATCATGGAGCATGATAAACGCATCAGTTTCAAAGATCATGCCTTATTTTCCGAAGAGAGGCGTTACGGCAAAATTCATTTTTCATTCTTCAGGAAAACAATGCCTGAAAGTACTGAAAACCAGGGTTAGATCGAAATTTCTTCTGGAATAAACTGCTCGATATTGCCTCCGTGTTTATGTACTTCGCGAACAATTGATGATGTAACCATCACATATTCAGGGAGTGCCAGCATGAAAACGGTTTCAATATCAGCCACGAGTTTCAGGTTTACCTGGGCAACACTGCGCTCAAATTCAAAATCGGCTGATGTACGTAATCCTCTTATAATATAGGAGGCATTCATTTTAGTGCAAAAATCGACCGTAAGGCCGAAATAACTTTCAACACTCACTTGGGGCAAATCGCTGAAAGTCTGATTCAGCCATTCAAGTCTTTTCTCAATGGGGAAATATCCGCTTTTATCAGCGTTTACGCCTATGGCAACAATGATTTTATCAAACAATGGCAATGCCCGTCTCAATATTGAGGCATGGCCCCGTGTGATAGGATCGAATGAACCGGGAAAAACTGCGATCTTCATACAAAGGATTTATGCAAAGATAAAAACATTATTCTATAAAGATACTCTCTTGCTTTCCAAATGATACGAATGGTCTTGCTTACATCCGGAAATAGCTTTCCAACAGGTGGTGAAGTGATGCATAGGTATTTTTTAGAGGGATATTCAATTCTGAGGCCGTAAACCATTTTACCTCCGAAATGTCTTCTTCTGTTTGCGGAACAAGTTGTTGATCCTCTTTGCACATCATTTCGAACCAATACGTTTCTTTTAAAACTTCAAGCCCTTTCCTGTCGGTATAAATATGGAATGTTGATGGAAGCTGTTTGGTTATGGTAAGGCCGGTAAGACCGGTTTCCTCCGTTACTTCGCGAAAGGCACCTTCATGAATCAGTTCATTTTTATGCAATTTACCTTTGGGTAAATCCCATATTCCCATCCTTTTTATGAAAAGATACTCCTTCTTTTGATTCCTTACAATGCCGCCTGCCGCCTCAATCCGGGTGAACATACTGTTGAAAGTTTCACACGCTTCAAGGAAATTGTCCCCCGTTTTTATTAACAAATTTGCACAATCTGAATCCTTGTAAAAATGCTTATATACTTTAACAAGTGAGGATTTATCAGTGAAATCGACTGTTATTTCATTTGGTACGGATGAAGATTTGCAATCCTGACAGATTGAAACTGTCCGATCATTGAGAAAAACTATATACCTTTGCATCATGAGAAATAATTTTGAAGAAACCGGTCTTATTACAGCTGAATCGCTTTTGCAAATTAAAGCAATTAAGCTTGATAATGCCAACCCATTTACCTGGGCTTCCGGTATAAAATCACCCATTTATTGCGACAACCGGCGTACGTTGTCATATCCCAAAATACGTACTTACCTGCGTCAGGAGTTCGTCAAACTGATTAATGAAGAATTTGGCACAGTCGATCTGATTGCCGGGGTGGCAACCGGCGCTATTGCCATAGGTGCCCTGGTCGCCCAGGAATTAGGTTTACCTTTTGTTTATATCCGTTCCGAGAAAAAGAGTCACGGGCTTGAAAATCAAATCGAGGGAGTTGTTGAAAGCGGCCAGTCGGTTGTTGTTGTCGAAGATCTTATTTCAACCGGGAAAAGCAGCCTGAATGCGGTACAGGCTCTGCGCAATGCCGGTTGTAATGTTAAAGGGATGGTTGCTATTTTCACTTATGGTTTAAGTGATGCCGAGGAAAATTTCAAGGCAGCTTCCTGTATCCTGCATACGCTTACCAATTATGACTTCCTGATTAAAAAGGCGTTGGAACACAATCATATTAAGGATTCAGATATGCAATCGCTTATAAAGTGGCGCGAGAATCCTAAAGGATGGGGGCTGGACAAATGAGCAGGCACATCGAAAGTGAAAAAATAATTATCAATTGCCAGGCAGAGAAAGTCTTCAGTTTCCTTGGCAATTTTGATAATTTCAGCAGCCTTATGCCTGAGCAGGTTGCCAACTGGCAATCGACCGGAGATTCCTGTTCATTCGAGGTTAAAGGATTGGCTACGCTCGGATTGAGAATCACGGAAAAAACTCCGTGTACTTACATAAGCATGAAAGGCGAAGGGAAAATTCCTTTTGGGTTTACACTGGATTCCTACATCCAGGAAAAGGAGACTCAGCAGTGCCAGGTTCAGTTGATGATCGAGGCTGATATGAATCCCTTTATAGCTATGATGGCTGAAAAACCATTGCATAATTTTATTGATATGATATTACCCAGGCTGAAACAGGAAATGGAGAAGTAAAAGAGGTGACTTCCTGTTAGTTTGTACATTTTTATAACAAGCAATAGCAGAATAAGTTCCTGCTATTTTTATTTAGTCTGTTTAACAAATGTAGCCGCATTGCATCTTTAAGTCTGATTGATCTATCTTTGCCCGATATTTGAAACTGAATAATCTAAATTTTAATAACATTTATTTTAACAGGTTTACATTCAGTTCATTAAATTGATATTTATCCTTTCAAAACAAAGTATTTTGGGAGAACTCTATAATCGCCTTGCTGCTGATATCAGGTTCATCGAGAGCCTGAAAGCCTGTATAAATTGCGGCACCTGCACAGCCATTTGTCCAGCTGCTGAGTTTTACAATTATGATCCGAGAGTTATTGCTACTACTGTTCAATCGCAGGATGACGAAAAGATCCGTGAATTGATGAGTAGTGATGTTATTTGGTACTGTGGCGAATGTATGTCATGTAAAACGCGATGTCCGCGTGGGAATGCCCCGGGTTTACTGATCATTGTCTTGCGTTCGCTGTCGCAGGATATGGGATTTTTTACCGAATCCGAGAAAGGACGCCAGCAACTGGCTGTAAAGCGTGCAATCGGGGACCAGATTTTATCGTCCGGATATTGTGTGCGTCCTGATAGTATCAATCCGGTTATGCATCCTGAGCAAGGCCCCGTCTGGGAATGGGAACATAAAAACCTTGGTATGATCATGGAAAAACTAGGCGCAAACTATAATGGCGAAGGCGCCGGCGCTTTACGCAAGGTTTCGGATAATGATCTGGATGAGCTGAAAAAGATCTTTGAAGTTACCGGAGGTAAGGCGCGGTATGACAAGATTGAAGAATTTTCAAGGCTAAAGGCAGAAGAAATGGGCCTTGAATTCGGCACCGATACCGGAAGTGAATACTTTCAGCATGTTTACACTGCGAATAATCAGAAACACAACCACGAATAAAATGACCAGGATTAGAATAATCATCTGCCATAGTTGATATTTTTTTAAAATCTGGCGAACCTTTAGCTCACGAACGCCTTATAGAAAAAGCAAGATGTGGCAATTCCATCCCGATAAAACGGGACAAAGAGTGACCCGTGAAAATTAAACAATAACAGATGAAACTGGAAGGCAAAAGGCTTATCTGGAAGGATTACCAGAAAGAGATCGCTGATGATCATTATTTTTATGCCCGAAGTTGCATCAGGCAGACTTTCTTCCCGGGTGCCGAGGCCGTATTTATAAAAATTCTGAAAGATGAACTTGGCAAAGATATTTATGATGAACAACACCATACTTCCTGTACCGGCATTGGCTATCATTCGGATGTAGTACCTTTTGATACTACTATGACAGTGGTTGCCAGGCAGTTTGCACTTATGACCGAAGCCGGGTACGAAAATTACGCCGCCTCATGCGTTACCAGTTTCGGATTGTACACTGAAATTCTTGACACCTGGCATCATTTTCCGGAAACGGAGGCTAAGATCAGAGAATACCTTTTCAAAGCCACAGGGCGAGAGTTTAATAAACCAAGGAACCTGGCTCATGCCAGCGATATTGTTTATAAATTCAGGCACCAGATAGCAGCCAGGGCGAAATACAAACTGGTGGATAAAAATACAGGAAAACCGCTGAAGGTAGTGGAACATATCGGTTGCCACTACTCGAAAATGTTTCCTCACAAAGGCATAGGCGGGGCCGAATATCCATCAGTACTTTCGGGCATGATTGAAGCCTGGGGCGGTGAAGTGATCGACTACCCCGAACGGCGTCACTGCTGCGGGTTTGGCTTCCGGCAGTATGTCGTTCAAGCTAACCGGGGATTCTCAATTTCATGCTCCAAAAAGAAATTTGAATCGATGGAACCCTATGAGCCGGATATGATCATAACAAATTGCCCTGGTTGCCCGATGTTCCTCGACCGTTGGCAGTATGCTCTCAGCGAAATGGAAGGAAAGACTTATGGTAATAATAATCATGGAATCCCCGTTTTTACCTACGAGGAAGTAGCCGGAATGATTATGGGTTACGATCCATGGGAAATAGGTTTGCAGGTACACCAGGTACCAGCTGAGCCATTGCTGGATAAAATCGGAATACCGTATGACATTTCACAAAAGTTCAAAGGAAAAAATGGTGAAGATATCGGAATGCCGCAATCTCCTTCATACCTGAAATTTTATGCAGATTAGGATCTCAGAAACCTGATATAAAAAACTGGTGTTACCAGTCTAAAAAGTAAATACACTAATTTAAGGATGGGTAAACACGTTGTTGTTATTGGAGCAGGTCCGGCAGGGCTCGAAACATCGGCCAGCCTGGCAAAGATAGGTTTCAGTGTTACATTGGTTGAAAAGGAGGAAACTACAGGAGGACATCTAAACAGATGGCACGCTCTGTTTCCGGCTTTATTATCCGGGCATGAAGCTCTTGAAACGATTACTAATGGGTTAAACGAAAATATTATAATACAAACGGGTATAAAAGTAACAGGCATCGAAGCTGTAAATGATTATTTTACCGTTTCGGGTCACAATGGCTGGCTGGTAAAAGCGGATGCTGTTGTGCTTACGACCGGGTTTCAGCTTTTCGATGCACATAGAAAAGAGGAATATGGATACGGCATTTATGAAAATGTAATTACTTCAGCCGATCTTGAAGAAATGTTTTCTTCAGGAAAAGAATTGGTGAACCGCCATGGAAATACCCCGCAACGGGTTGGTTTTGTGCATTGTGTGGGTTCGCGCGACGAAAAAGTCAACAACCTGCATTGCTCCAAAATTTGTTGTATCACAGCTGTGAAACAAGCTATTGAAGTTAAAAAACGGCTTCCTGGTACTGAAGTTTTTTGTTTTTATATGGATTTGAGGATGTTTGGCCGCCATTATGAAGAACTGTACAAAGAAGCTCAGGAAAAATACAATATTCAGTTTATACGCGGCAGGCTCAGTGAATCAACAGAAGATCATGAAGGGAATGTTGTAGTGAAAGTGGAAGATACCCTGCTGGGGAAACCGCTTCGGATCAAAACAGGGCTTTTGGTATTGATGGTAGGCATGGAGCCGGCTTCATCTTCAAAATCATTGGCCGACATGCTTGGTTTAATGAAAGTATCCGATGGATTTATTCAGCCGGTCGACGAAGTGATGCATTCAAATTACACTGAAATTCCTGGTGTGTTTGTTGCAGGAACTAGTTCGGGGCCGAAATCGGTTTCCGATACACTTACCGATGCCCGCTCTGCCGCTCTTGCAGTTGCTGATTATCTGAATAAATAGGCGGCAATCATGAATAAGAAGGCTATAATTTTTGGATATACTTTTACCCGCGACAGGCAGATTGATTTTGACGCCAATAATCACGATATCTGTAAAATAGTTGCTGCTGCCGAACCATCACTGAATCTTTGTATTTCCTGCGGATCATGCGCGGCTACTTGTTCAGCCGGTCTTTTTACCGACTTCAGCCTGAGGCAGGTTATCCTTCTGTTGCGAAGGGGTGAAACCAAAGACCTGGATAAAGAAATTTCAAAATGTATGCTTTGTGGCAAATGCCAGCTGGTGTGCCCTCGTAATGTGAATACGCGCAACCTTATCCTTCAGATAAGCAAAGCATTAACATCTGCCCGGCCATGACCTTCGATCTTTTTGTGCTCCCGTTTTTTTTAGGGCTTTTATTTTTGCTGGTTGTTCTGGTTGTTAAATACAGTCGCTGGATTGCCATGATGGATGTTTCCGATCGTGTTAAGGCAGGAATGGCACTGTTTTCAGTCGGTCTGCTGAAAACGGTAAAAGAAATTTTCATGGAAAGCCTTTTACATCGCCGGATGTTCAGGCGGAATCCTTTATTGGGATATATGCACATGAGTTTCGCACTGGGATGGTTTTTACTGATAGTGATGGGCAACCTCGAGTCGCGGGTTTATAGCGGCGGACATATAAATCCTCCGTATTACCCAATATTCCTTAAGTTTTTCATACACGATAAGCGTGTATTGCCTTTTGAAATATTCACCTTACCGGGGTTTTTCAGGTTCATAATGGATTTACTGTTGCTTTATGTTCTTTCAGGACTTGTGCTTGCACTTTTTAAACGTACCCGTTCCAAATGGTTTGGTCTGAAGCGAACTACTCAGCACAATAGCTTTGATAAATGGTCAATCACTTCACTCTGGCTTATTTTCCCGATGCGCCTGTTAGCTGAAAGTTTTACCGCCGGCATATACCATGGAGGAGGGTTTCTCACTAATACGATGGGTAGTATTTTAGCCGCACTTCTTCCTGAGCAAATTCTTGTCTATCCTGCCTGGTGGGCATATTCCACCATGCTGGGCGTTTTCTTTGTAACTCTTCCCTGGAGCCGGTTTATGCATATCCCTACTGAAATTGTACTGATTTATTTGCGAAACGCAGGAATCGAACAGGGAAAATATCCAGGGAGTTTCAGTGAGATTGAACTTCGTTCCTGCCCCCGTTGCGGTGTGTGCATTGACGTTTGCCAGATGAACCAGGCAGGGCTGACAGGATCAACGGCAGTTTATTTTATCCGTTCCTTGCGCGAACAGCGGACCGATACGCAGCTCAATTCGAACTGTATGATGTGTGGACGTTGTCTTGAAGCTTGCCCGGTTGGCATTGATACACTGGGGCTAAGAGTAGGGGCAAGGAGTGTGGATAATCAATTAGTTGCATCCGATTTCAGCTATCTTCGTAAAAAAACTGCTGATTCAAAAACTGCAGAAGTAGTTTATTTTGCAGGCTGCATGGGACATCTTACACCTGGTGTTAAGCAAGCCATGCTCCGGATTTTTAAGAAAGCTCAGATTGATTATACGTTTCTTGACGAAGATGGCTCAATTTGCTGTGGCCGTCCGCTGAAACTGGCCGGTTTGCAGGAATCAGCGTCAAAACTGGTGGCTGAAAACACCGTTAAACTTGTAAACACAAAAGCTAAGATCCTGGTTACTTCCTGCCCGATTTGTTATAAAGTATTCAATTCCGATTATCAGCTGGAAAGCATGCAGGTGATGCATCATTCCGTTTATATTGATAAACTGGTTACGGAAGGAAAACTTGTTCTCCGGCCAGCAAAAGTCAAAGCCGTTTATCACGATCCCTGTGAACTGGGAAGAGGATCAGGAATTTATGAACAACCACGAAATGTGCTGAAACAGATCGCCGAATTGTCCGATGTTACAGAGGAACGTGTTAATTCATTATGTTGCGGAGGCAGCATTGGTGATCTTTCAATGAACACAACTCAACGGAATGTTATCCGCGACGGCACGCTCGGGGTATTATGCGAATCACAGCCTGATATCCTGGTCACAGCCTGCCCGCTTTGCAAAAAAACGTTCGATTCAGGCAATATGATAAAGGTGAAAGATATTGCTGAGATAGTTGCCGAAAATATGTCTTTTCCAAAATTCCAAGAAAAAACAACAACACTGGTTGACCCGTAAAATGAATACTCGTTTGTTCTTTTCCAATGATTTAGTAGCTGAATATATATGGATTTGGCTGACTTGCTTTATGCTTTTTCAAGTTAGAGAAAGGGCTATAAAATAATCACAAAATATTTTTTATATTATTGATAATCAATTGTATGGATATAAATATTCGCCATATAATTATCAAAGCATTTTGATTTGCCTTCGAAATGTCTTATCTTTATAAGTTAAAAAAGGGGATTAAAAAAGGAATCCGGCTATTCTTTGTGATTGGTAACCATATTGTATAAACCCTAATACATGCGTGTTATGAAAAACAGGTTTTTTGTTTTTTTTCTATTGCTCTTTGGAGGGTTAATACTGTTTCAAACCTGCAAACCCCGCCAGAAAGTACCCGTGATTGGTCTGTTGATGGACCAGTATAATGTTGAACGGTGGGCGAAGGATACGACATACTTCATTGAAGATGTCAAGAAACTGGGAGGCAAGGTAATTTGCCTTTCTGCTAACGGCGATCCGGCGAAACAACTCGAACAGGCTAAGCAGCTCATTGCTCAGAAAGTAGACGTTTTGGTGGTTTTGCCAGTCGAACTTGGGAAAGGCGGCGATATTGTGAAGTTGGCAAAGGAAGCCTCTATAGGTGTAATCTCCTACGACCGATTGATACAGGATGCAGATGTGAATTATTATATTTCATTTGATAATGTGAAAGTGGGCCAGTTGCAGGCAGATTACATAAAAAACAGGTTGCAGAAAGGGAATATCGCACTCATCGGCGGTGCATATACAGATAAGAACTCTTATTACCTGCAATTCGGACAGAAGGGGGTACTTCAGCCATACATTGAACGGGGAGATATCAAAATAGTATACGACAAGATGGTTAAGAACTGGAGCTTCGAAGATGGCTATGAAGCTGCAAAGGAATGCCTCAGGAATAATAAAGTAGATGCTATTATTGCGGGCAACGACCTCCTGGCCCGTGGTGCTATCAAAGCCTTACAGGAAAAAGGACTGGCCGGGAAAGTACTTGTTGCCGGGCAGGATGCTGATTCCCAGGCCCGCGAAAACATTATCCAGGGTCTGCAAACCATGTCAGTGTACAAATCCATCGAAGATTTAGCTGCCAATGCTGCACGAATGGCAATGGACATGGCCCGGGGCAACTCGATATTTTATGCTACATTCACTGTTAACAATGGGTTTAAATTGGTTCCTTCCCTCCTTATTGACCCGGTGTCAGTAAATAAGGCGAATATCGGGATGGAGATTGATACCAGGAAAAAAGCCGATTAAAATAATTCCCGGGAGTTTGAATCCATTTCATCATGAATATCCCGATGGCAGGGTTCTGATCCAATTAAATGGATTGTGGGAAAATAGTATTATTGCTACTGGCTAACATAGTTAAATACTAAACTTCACTTCTTTCAAATCACAGGTAAGCGCCTGTTCTGTTAAAGTTTCCATGACCAGTTGTCCGTAAGCATTCGTGCCGGTGATTCTGGCTTGTATAACTATACCCTTCACTATGTATTCATTCCATTCCATCAGGCGATAGAGTGCCTTGTGATATTCATTTTCAATTTTTCCCCTTGTTTCCGGCTTCACCAGGGCATATTTCCGGAAAATGGATTGCAGGAGTTTATGAAGCAATACGTCCAGGTCGTAATGTATTCCTGTCACCATTTTGAGAGAACCCGGATTAGGAGCATTCCCTTTAAAAACCAGTTGGTTCACATTGAGCCCTATTCCAACCACCACATAATCTAAATGATTGCCGATAACTGAATTCTGAATGAGTATTCCACATACTTTTTTATCACCGATATAAATATCATTGGGCCATTTAATAGTGATATCATATTTTGGCAGTTCAGTCCGCAGAAAATCGCAGATGCCAAGCGATATGGCTTTGTTCAGGATAAATTGCTGGTCGGCTGAAAAAGCCGGATAAAGGATGAGACTGAAAGTCAGGTTTTTCCCTTTTTCACTTTCCCAGGTATTCGTGTCGGTGCCCTTGCCCTGTGTCTGGTGATCCGTAATTATTACGCAACCTTCCTCCGGCCTGCTTTTCGAAAGCATCTCAATGGCATAGCTGTTGGTCGAACCGATTTCGGGCAAATGTATAAAGGTAGCTTTCAATAATTTATTGTTTTAAATATTAACTTCATTTAAGAGGCAAAGTTAAAACAAATTAAAGGTTAATATGTTGAAAAGAGGCTGAGTGATTACGTGACAAATTGTCGTGATTACTAAAAAGGACTGAAGTTTGATATGGAATCCTGATGAATAACAAATAAACATTTACTTTAAATCCGTACCTTTGCAGCCTGATAGTAACCAGGGCAAGTCGTATTTATAAATACGGCAAAAGCAGCTGATTCTTTTTTATTAAAAATCACTGGCTGGAAATCGCAATAACGGGTCGTATCAGCAAAAACAATAAAGAAACAATAATACCTAATTGATGGCGAAACGTAAAAAGAGTGAAACTTCGGGAATGCTTGCAGACATCATTGTAAAAGGAATGCAGGAGAAACTCGGATTAGATATTGTAAAACTAAACCTTTCAGGAATACCTAATTCCATTACTGATTATTTTGTCATTTGCCATGGGTTATCACGTTCGCAGGTTGATGCCATTGCCGATTCAGTTCAGGCTGAAGTAAAGAAAGCAGTTGGTGGTTATCCTATGCATAAAGAAGGATTTGAAAACTGCGAATGGATCCTGCTCGATTATTTTGATGTTGTGGTTCATATTTTCCAGGCCGAGACACGGGGGTTTTATCAATTGGAGAAATTGTGGGCCGATGCTCCGCGTGAAAATGTTTCAGACGTTAACAAACAAATAAACTAAGAATCTCAATATAATGAGTAACGAAGATAATTATAACAAGGACGATAAACCACAGGGTTCCGGCGGTCCGAAAATGCCAAAAATGCCAAAAGTAAAATTTAATTTCTATTGGATTTATGGCATCCTCGGAATTGTTCTTTTTGCACTTTATCTCAACAACATGGGTGCCACACCCAAGGAATTAGGATGGGGTGACCTCAAAACCATGCTGGCAAACCAGGAAATTGAAAAAATACTCCTGGTGAATAAAGAACAGGCAGAAATATATATCAAAAAAGATAAACTCAGCTTGCCTAAGTTCAAAGATATTCAACCGGTTAATTCGTTGAATTCAACAGCACCACAGTATGTTTACCAGATTGGGTCGGTTGAATCATTTGAAAAGGATGTTAATGATGCACAGGTTGGTATCGCAACGCCGGTTTATATAAAAAATGTTACCCGCAAAAACTGGGGAGGTGACCTGCTGGGCTGGATACTGCCGATTGTTGTCCTGGTAGGGCTTTGGTTTCTGATCATGCGTATGATGACCAAAGGCGGTGCCGGCGGAGGAGGACAGATATTTAATATCGGAAAATCGAAAGCTCAGCTTTTTGACAAGGATACCATGGTTTCGTTGAACTTCAATGATGTTGCCGGTTTGCAGGAGGCCAAGGTGGAGGTAATGGAGATTGTTGAATTTCTGAAAAATCCACAAAAATATACTGACTTGGGTGGCAAAATCCCAAAGGGCGCTTTGCTTGTAGGTCCCCCTGGCACCGGTAAAACCTTGCTTGCCAAGGCGGTTGCCGGTGAAGCTAAAGTTCCTTTTTTCTCACTTTCAGGGTCCGATTTTGTTGAAATGTTTGTCGGCGTAGGAGCATCGCGGGTTCGCGATTTGTTTAAACAAGCCAAGGAAAAAGCCCCGAGCATTATCTTTATAGATGAAATTGATGCCGTAGGACGTGCCCGTGGACGAAGTGCCATGACAGGTGGTAATGACGAACGTGAAAATACGCTCAACCAGTTGCTCACCGAAATGGATGGTTTTCAGACCAATGCCGGTGTTATTATACTTGCCGCTACTAACCGGGCCGATATCCTCGACAGGGCGCTGCTTCGGGCCGGACGTTTTGACAGGCAGATATATATTGAATTACCCGACCTGGAGGAACGCAAAGCCATCTTTAAGGTGCATATGCGTAACCTGAAGCTGGACAACTCGATGAGTGTTGAATTTCTTGCAAAACAGACTCCCGGATTTTCTGGAGCTGACATCGCCAATGCATGTAACGAAGCTGCCCTTATTGCTGCCCGTAATGATAAGAAAATGATCGATAAACAGGATTTCCTGGATGCTATCGATCGTATTGTAGGTGGGCTGGAAAAACGAAATAAGATTATCTCACAGCACGAAAAGAAAGTTATTGCCTACCACGAATCAGGACATGCTGCTGTTAGCTGGCTTCTTGAATATGCACATCCGCTTGTTAAAGTAACCATTGTGCCACGTGGAAAAGCACTGGGCGCTGCATGGTATCTGCCCGATGAAAGACAGATAACTACCTATGAACAAATGATTGACGAACTAATTGCAACCCTTGGCGGGCGGGCAGCCGAAGAGATTGTGTTCGGCAAGATTTCAACCGGTGCACTTAATGACCTTGAAAAGGTTACCAAGCAAGCGTACGCCATGGTGGCATTTTATGGCCTGAATAAAAAAATCGGGAACATCAGTTATTACGATTCTTCAGGACAGAATGAATACTCTTTTTCCAAACCATTCAGTGAGGAAACTGCCCGCGTTATTGATGATGAAATTCACAAAATGGTTGAGCAGTCATATGATAAGGCAAAGGAATTGCTTTCTGATAATCGTGAAAAGCTCAACCAGTTAGCCGAAATTCTTCTGCTTAAAGAAGTGATTTTCCGCGAAGACCTGGAGAAGATCTTTGGCAAACGTCCTTTCCCTGATCATGATCATGTAATGATAAACAGTAATGGCGACACAAACGAGAACAGGCAGGCTGCAATTACTGCAGAATCCAATGCGTCAGCAACCATTCCTGATAAACCTGAAGATGCTGATGAGGTTGCCAATCCCGGTATTCCTTCATAAGTTTTTAACCGATAAGTACGGGGAGGGAAAAAATGTATAAATTTACCCTGTCATATAATTTCAGTCAGGGTAAATAACGTAACCTCAAAATGGAAGAAAGTACATCAAGGGAGAAGGTTCTTAAAAAAGTACGCCATGCTCTAATTTATAAAACGGATAATCCTTTTCCAAAGGTTGATTTTGACTCACCGGTTTACAAACCAATGATTGATACATCCGATGTAAATTTTGCACAAGAGTTTACAAAAGTCGGAGGCGTTTTTATTTATTGCGAAAATGAAAGCGAAGTTGCTGGTACCCTGGCAGCACTTTTCGCTGAATGCAAGTGGCAGAATATTTACTGTACTGAACCCGAATTTCAGTTCCTGCTTACGCAGGCTGGTGTTCCTTTCGATTCGGACGAGGAAAGCCTTCAGAATATTAGTGTTGGGATAACCGGTTGCGAATTTCTGATTGCACGTTTAGGCGGCATAATGGTTTCATCAAAAAACAGCCGGAGACTTAATGTGTATCCTGAAATTCATGTTGTAATCGCCTATGTTGATCAACTTGTTGATGATCTGAAAGATGCTTTTGAATCGGTTCAGAAGAAATATTCGGGTAAACTCCCGTCAATGCTTTCGATAATTACCGGACCCAGCCGGACAGCGGATATAGAAAAAACACTGGTTATGGGTGCACACGGTCCGCGCGAATTGTTTGTCATCCTGGCAGAATCACCTCCATCCGAGAATGAAAGTGAAGAATAATGTTCGACAAATGGGTCTTGATTTACAGTGCGGCACAGCTTTATGAAGCCGAAATGGTCCGGAGTCGTTTGGCTGACAATGATATTGAATGTGTAATAATGAATAAACAGGATTCTGTATATATGTTTGGGGATATTGAAGTGTATGTCCCTACGAATGAAGCCTTCAGAGCAAAACAATTAATACTTGATTTTAACGGTGAATAACTTAGCGACCCGGTCACTTACAGCAGTTTTTTTTGTCATCGCGATGGTTGGTTCAGCGTTGCTGGGACAAACCGTTTTTTCAGTATTACTGTTAATTATTGCAATTCTGAGTTTAAATGAGTTTGTTTCGATTATTTCAAATGATAAAGTTCAACCTTCCTTATGGCCTGTACTGGTTGTAGGGGGACTGACGTATGGAATTTTTGCTGCTCATGCAATGGGTTTGATTGAGGCGAAGGGCCTTCTTTTTGTAATCCCGTTTATTTTCATTCTCTTTATCATTGAATTGTGGAGGAATAAAACAAACCCCTTTGCCAATATCGCAATCAGCCTGGCAGGGATTACTTACATTTCGCTGCCTTTGGGTCTCTTGATGTATTTCTTCGATCCTTTAGTTCTTTCGGGCCCGTATCATTATGGTATTGTGCTTGGATATTTACTTATTTTATGGCTGAATGATACAGGCGCCTATTTTGTTGGCTCATTAATAGGAAGACACAAACTTTTCGAACGTATTTCTCCGGGAAAAACCTGGGAAGGAAGTGCCGGCGGAGCTTTATTTGCTTTACTAACAGCCTGGGGATTGTCATTTGTTTATCATCAACTGGGCATGATGCAATGGCTGATACTTTCAGTAATAATTGTGATAACCGGTACTTTGGGCGATCTGGTGGAATCCATGTTGAAACGCAGCCTGGGAATTAAAGATTCAGGGAATATTTTGCCTGGACACGGCGGCATGCTTGACCGTTTTGATGCTGTATTACTTTCAGCTCCGTTTGTATTCGTATATTTGGCGCTATTTTGCCGGTAACTAATTTTGTAACGCTAAATGAAAATACACAAAGAAGGATATAAAAGTATTGCAGCTGCTACCATTGCAACTGTGGTATTGGTGGTTGGATTAAACTATTTTTACCCGGTACAGACACTTTTTCATTATCTCGCCTACACCGGTTTATTTGTGTTTTTGGTGATAGTTATCAGGTTTTTCCGCATGCCATACCGCGAACTTATTGAAGATGTTAATACGGTTCTTTGCCCGGCCGATGGTACAGTTGTGGCCATTGAAGAAGTATTTGTAGATGAGTTTTTTAACGACAAGCGATTGCAGGTTTCAGTTTTCATGTCGCCCAACAATGTGCATGTCAATCGTTACCCTGTTTCCGGTAAAATTATTTATACCAATTATTGGCCCGGATCATTCCTGGTAGCCTGGCATCCAAAATCTTCCACTGAAAATGAAAGAAACACGGTTGTTGTTGAGCATCCCAAATACGGCCCGATAATGGTTCGGCAGATTGCCGGTGCCCTTGCACGTCGTATCGTCTGCTATTCAAAGCCAAATGAACGAATCGAACAGGGCAGGGAGCTGGGGTTTATAAAATTTGGCAGCCGTGTCGACCTGTACTTGCCTTTAAATGCACAGGTTAAGGTGGCTTTAGAACAAAAAGTACAGGGTGGAATTACAGCTATTGCTATACTTGGATCAGGAAAGAAATAAAATCATTAACATCTTTTTAACAAAAAACAGGCTTGTTTGTCCAACAAATCATAATACTTTTGCGTTTACCAATAAAGGAACCAATTAATAAATTATAATTATGAAAAAATTAGCTCTTGTAATTTCATTGTTCACTCTCATCTTTGCGTTTACTGTTTCCACTGTTTCAGCTCAAAAAGTTACTTCCGCTAAAAAGGCTAAAACGGAAAAAGTCAGCATGAACAAAGCAACTGCTGCTAAAACATGTTGTGCAAAGACTGACGCTAAAACTACTGCTTCCGCTAAAGATGGCGACGCAAAAGCTTCAGGTTGCTCAAAAACATGTAGCAAAGCTGAAGGGAAAAGCTGCTGCAATAAAGGCCAGGCTAAAACTGAGGCTGAAGTTGCTCCCGTACCAAGAAAGAATTAATGCATTGCTGATTCAATTCACCCGCTGATTTCCGGCGGGTTTTTTTTGTCTTTTTTTATCCGGATTTTAATCATATAGCTTTATAGCAGATATCTTAATGCGAATAAAATACAGGACCGGAAATGAAATTTTTACCTTACAATCAATATTTTCAGTTTGACATCTTCTGCCATTGACTCTGTGACCAATAGCTATCAGATTTTAATTATAGCAATTCCATAATCTCACCCAGCGAAAACACCTCCATAGTTACAGGTTCACTGTGGCTCTTCTTATCGTGATTTACATATAACTGGTCAATACCAATATGCCTTGCACCTGCCATATCTACCTGCAGGTCATCGCCAATCATGATACTTTCATCTGCCAAAGCACCGGTTTTGTGAAGTGCATAATGGAAAATCCCTGGATCTGGTTTTTTCGAACCCGCCTCTTCACTTGTTATAACACTGGTAAAATAACGGTCCATGCCTGAATTTTTCAGTTTGCTGAATTGCACTTCTTCAAATCCATTGGTAATAATATACAGGGGATATTTTGTATATAAATATTCGAGAACTTCCTTCGCAAATGGGAATAAGTACGTTTTTGACGAGATGCCTTCAATAAAACCCGCAGCCATGGCTTCGCCCAGTGTCCGGTCATGTATGTCAAATAAGCAGAGAGTATCAAAGAACCTTCTGAAATTCAGTTCGTCTTTCCCGATTTTATCTTCCCTGTATAATGCCCACAAAGCCAGGTTAATATCAACGTATTTTTCCCTGAATGTTTCATAGTCTGCGATGCCTTTTTCCTTCAGCCTCAATACTTCAAACATTTCCCGCTTTGTTTCTTCGGCATTGCGCTCAAAATCCCACAAGGTATGATCGAGGTCAAAAAAAATGTGCTTATATATTTTTCTCATCTGTAAAGGTTGCAAAACTGCAAAAGTAACTCATGCGGGTCAGAAAAAAAATTAATACATTTTGTCGGGAATAACGAAAATTGTCGTATCATTGTAATATTAAAATAATATTAAAATAAAATGGAAAAAGAAAAATTAGATTCAACTTCCACAGGCTATATGGGCCTGGTGATCCTGCTGGCATTTCTGGCCGGTGGCATCTTAATGCTGGTGATGTTTAACCAGCAACTTTTCGGTATAATAGGCGGGCCTCTTTTCCTGATTATTGCCTCATTTATGGCAGCCGGATTCCTGGTGATAAATCCAAACGAATCATCCGTAATTACCCTTTTTGGCGAATACAAAGGAACCTTGAAACGAAACGGATTTTACTGGGTTAATCCTTTTTTTGTTAAAAAGAAAATATCGTTGCGGGCCCGCAACTTTAACAGTGAGTTACTTAAAGTGAACGACAAACTGGGAAACCCGATTATGATCGGTATTGTGCTGGTATGGAAAGTGGAAGAAACTTTTAAAGCGGCATTTCAGGTCGATGACTATAACCGGTTTGTTGAGATTCAGAGCGAATCGGCTGTTCGTAAACTGGCAGGTCATTATGCCTATGATAATTTTGATGATGAGCAAACTGATATCACGCTTCGCGGTGGAGGAGAAGAAGTAAATCACGTACTGGAGAGAGAACTTTCGGAGCGGCTGCATATTGCCGGGATCAATGTCATTGAGGCCCGTATTGCTCACCTGGCTTATTCGGCAGAGATTGCCCAGGCTATGCTTAAAAGACAGCAAGCCACAGCTATAGTTGCGGCCCGAACCAAAATTGTGGAAGGTGCGGTAAGTATGGTCGAAATGGCACTGAACAAACTTTCGGAACGGAAAATCATTGATCTCGACGATGAACGGAAAGCTGTTATGATAAGTAATCTGCTTGTCGTGCTTTGTTCGGATAAAGATGCTTCGCCTATTGTAAATGCCGGTTCGATATATTAAAAAGTATGGAAAGACTTATTTACAAAGAGGAGCAACCCTTCAGGCAGTCAGTAATTCCATGGATTATGCTTGTAGCCGTTATATTTGTTATTGGTGGAATAAGTATCGGTTTTTACCAGCAGTTATACCTGGGCAAGCCCTACGGAAATGAGCCTATGAGCGATAAAGGCCTGCTCTGGAGCAGTATTCTGTCATTTGTATTAATGAGTGCGGCTTTCATTTTTATACTGAGTGGCAACCTGGTAACTGAGATATGGACGGATGGAATACGATATAAATTCCCGCCCGTTCTCCGCAAAACCAGGCATATTCCGCTCAATGAAATAGTTGCAGTTGAGGTAGGAAAATACAGACCCATTGTTGAATTTGGTGGCTGGGGATGGAGAAAACGTTTTTTGAGCCGTAAAACAGCCTATAATGTCAGCGGTAGAATTGGGATACGGGTAACCAGGAAAAATGGCAGCCAGATTTTGTTTGGTACCCGTCAGCAGGATGAAATGAAGCGGGCGGTAAATAAGATGATGCAGCCGGAAACGAATAAATATTCAATCTGATGTCGAAGAAAAAAGTATTTGCCCTCCGCATGGATGAAGAAGTTTATGCTGCTATTGAAAGATGGGCTGGCGATGAATTCCGTAGTACCAACGGTCAACTGGAATGGATTATAAGCAAAGCTTTGAGAGATGCCAGAAGGATAATTCCTCCGGCAGAGGAAAAAAGTGATAAAATGGGATAGCAAAAAGGCGGGAATAATATCCCGCCTTTTTTATTGATTTCCTCCACTGTATGGTAATTTATTTTTTTGCAACAACGGTGCCTTTAATAATGAGCATCACTGGGTTCGGGTCAGCATTGGTTGTAACTGTAATGCTTTTGCTGAATTGTCCCATAGCAGCGGCATTGTAAGTAGCAGCAACAATGGTGGACTTACCGGGTAATACCGGTTCCTGCGAATATTTCAGGTTCGTGCACCCGCAGCCGGCCCTGGCAGTCTGAATGAGCAACGGTTCTTTTCCCTCATTTGTAAGTTTGAATTGTGCTTCTTTAGGTACTCCCTGCACAATTTCTCCAAAATCACTAACGGTTTTATCCCATTTTGCCTTCGGAGCATTAGGATTAGCAATTGAAGCAGGTTGAGTTGCCTTGGCAGAAGAGGCGGTTTGGGCATTTAGCCGGGTTAAACCGAATGTAAAAATAACAGCGATTAAAAGTAGGGTTTTCATAGGATTTTAATTTTTTATTTATTTGGCAAAAATCAACAAGATTATCAAGTGTTAATTAAAGGAAATGTAAAACATTTCAAATGAAATGTAAAAGAATGTAAACGAAATGTAAATGTCCGTATTCCGGCAGTGGATCATTCAAATTTTCCCGGGTTAAAGCATGGCTTTTAGTCATATTCTCTCTTAATTAAAATTATCGTTTCCGGGAATCCATGATTCTGGCAACTTAATAAAAAAAAGAGAATATATAATTGCATGAATGAAATTTTACTCTTCTCAAAATAAACCTCTTTACTAGTGTTACTTTCAGGCTTTAAGTCTATAAATAAATACAACCTAAAAGACTTTGTATCGAATGAAGTTTTCTGAGTATAGGGAGATACTCAGCAGCGAAAATAAAAAGGTATAAAGTGCAATGGAATGGGTTGATTGTTAAGTATATGTAAACTATTTCGTGGAAGAATGTAACAACGTTTTCAACGAAAATTCATTTAAGCGTTAAATACCTTGTACTGACCATATGGAGGCTGGCAGTAAACATAAATCCCCGAAAGGGCAGAATCCCGCGAAGAGATCAGGAATTTTCTTATCTCTTACACATAAAATTATGTGTCAATTTAATTATTTGACAAATAATTTTAAAGGAATTTTTACACTGAAAAAAGGAATACTGAAACCGGTGTTGTGCGGTTCCATGTTCCTGTTTTTGCTTTTATCCAACCTGCATTTAGTTCAGCATCATGATTCTGCCCGGAATACAAGTTCATTGAAGTGTAAGTATGTAGAATTTACAGCCTGTTTCTCTTCCAAAGGAACTGACTCCAGCATAAAAATCATATATAAAGATAATTACCAAGTTGAAAAAACTACTACACTTTAAGTCTTGTCTGCTTGTAGGACTGTTTTTTGTTTTGCTTGCTGTCGCCGGTGAGGCTAACGGGGCAACCCGGATTGCAAGTGTCAGCGGGTTTTGGGACGACCCAGCCACCTGGGGCGGCATGGCGGCACCTACAAACTCTGATGATATAATCATCAATGCCGGTAT
>Ga0079306_1000499_pt1 | contig 35788 bp, 39 predicted proteins | sample Methanotroph_Enr_FD_79181 | JGI IMG/M metagenome (GOLD analysis project Ga0079306, IMG submission 79181) | Enriched soil microbial communities from Old Woman Creek wetland in Ohio, USA - Methanotroph_Enrichment_5 | ecosystem: Environmental > Terrestrial > Soil > Wetlands | place: USA: Ohio... | reverse complement strand
TTGTTCTTTATCACGCGCCTGTGGTAATGGAAAATGTAAACCGCCATCGCTGTGGCTATTAGAATTGTCAGTGCCGATATGGGCAATAGCTCTGCCCAGCTGGGAATTCCAATAAAATCCGCCCCAACGCGCAGTGAGCTGATGATGCTTGCCGCAAGTATAAATCCTGCCAATATGATCGCAGAACCCGGAATACCCTCCTTTGTAAGGTGGTCCAGTTCGACGAGCCGTTTCTCCCACAACTCCTGGCGAAGTTTGCTTCGGCGGGCACTGATTTTACGTTTTAAAAAAGCCATTTACCGGCTAAGACTCCCGTTTATGCTTGTTATCATACGCCTGAACAATATTTTGCACAAGCTTATGCCGAACGATGTCAGCTTTTGAAAGTTCCACATTTCCTATCCCGTCAATACCGCGCAATGTAGTCATTGCGTCTATCAGACCGGGAAGTTCACCCCGTGCCAGGTCAACCTGGGTCACATCGCCCGTAATGATCATCTTTGATCCTCGTCCCATGCGAGTCAAAAACATCAGCATCTGCGCCGGCGATGTATTCTGAGCCTCATCGCAGATTATGCACGCCTCATTCAGCGTTCGTCCACGCATGAACGCCAGCGGGATGATCTCTATAACGTCCATTTCCATGAATTTCCGCATCTGCGAAAATTCCATCATATCTTCCATAGAATCGAACAGCGGCCGCAAATATGGGTTTACCTTCGCCGCGATATCGCCCGGCAAAAAACCCAGCTTTTCGCCCGCTTCCACCGCGGGTCTTGCCAATACTATCTTGCGTATCTGCTTTTTCTTTAGCATCGATACAGCAACCGCAACGGCCAGGTATGTCTTGCCAGTCCCCGCCGGCCCGATGCAGAAGGTAAGATCGTTTTTGAGCATCGTCTCGATATACTCGAGCTGCCCCTTTGTATAAGGCTCAACTATCCCCTTATTAGAATAAACAGTGATCGCCTGGCCCGTAATCTCCGGCTCAATATGCGACTTGGTCTGCGATATCATTTCTTCAACATCAATATCAGTAAGTAGGCCGCGTTTGAGAAGGCGCTTTTGCATATGATCGATAACGTCCGCCGCCTTCTCCACCTGCTCCTTTTCGCCGGCTATCATTATATTGTGCTCGCGAGCCGTTATCTGCACATCAAATGCGCTGCGGATCGCCCGCAGGTTCTTGTCGGCCATGCCGAACAATTCCACCCGCCTCGTCTCTGATTCGAGTTGTATCGTAAGTTCCATTTTTTTATCCCCACCGCTTCACAATTTCAAAAAACGTCCACGCCAGCGGCGCTGCGACCAGCGGCGAATCTATCACATCCAGTATCCCGCCGAATCCCGGCACTGCCGCCGAAGAATCTTTCATTTGTGCATCGCGTTTGAGCATAGACTCCGCTAGGTCCCCAAGCTGCCCGATATACGCGAATATCACACCGAAGATCATACCATATACAGGCTTGATTATACCAGAACCCACCCCGAATACATACCCCACTACACCCGCAAGTATACCAGCCCCGCACAATCCTTCCCACGTTTTTTTAGGGCTAATGTTCGGCGAAAATTTATGCTTTCCAAACAGCCTTCCCGCGGCGTAAGCCCCTATATCAGAAGATTTTACAGTAAAAACAAACATCAGCACCGCCCAGGGCCCAAACCCTATGCCTATAGCCGGTATCCACAATGCCAGCACCCCCAGGTACCCTATCGCCAGCATACTCGTGCCGCAGTTTGCCATTGTCGCCTTTGTAGAATGCAGCCTTGCCTGCACCAAAAAAAGTGCCAGTATTGCCGCTGTAAGCACCCCCTCATAGTACAATGAAATATTAATTTCAATGATTTGTGACAAGTATTGCCCAATTGCCAGCAGTATACATGCAGGCGTGGTGATCGCCAGGAACACATCATGCCCCGCACTCCTGGCCAGCTTGCCGAATTCGAATTGTGCCAATATCACAAGTATCACGGTAAAAACCGTAAGTACCGTTGCCTTGGGCAGATTTACAGCCGTCACAGTCCGCTGAAGGTGGTCGTCAAGGAGCATCAGGCCCGCAAAAATAATGCTCATCACCGCCCCGACAACCAGTCTGTATTTCAGCATATTTTTCCCGTTACATATTGATGCAGCTCAAAACCGATCACTAATAACTATCTTCGGTGGCACGGTCTAGCGAAGCTAGGCCGTGTTCTCTCGTTTAGCCCCCAGGCTTGTCCTGGGGGTTTCCGTGTTCTTTTCAGCCCTGAAAGGGCGAATATCTTCCACCGACCATAATCACTAATCACTTTCTCTTCGGTGCAATATCGCCAAATCTTCTGTTTCTTGCCGTAAATGCCGTAAGGGCTTTTTCAAGGTCTGCCCTGTCAAAATCAGGCCACAGCGTCCCGGTAACAAAAAACTCCGCGTATGACACCTGCCATAGCAGAAAATTACTTATCCTAAGCTCATTGCTTGTGCGAATAACAAGGTCTGGGTCAGGCAGCCCTGCCGTATCAAGATGGTCCCCAAAACATTGCTCGTCGATAGCGTCTATTCCAAGTTCCCCGCTTTTAACCTTTGCCGCTATCTTCTTGGCCGCCTCGACTATCTCGGTCCTCGATCCGTAATTCAGTGCCAGCCCAAGGGTCATCCTCTTATTGCCAGCCGTTGCTTTTGCGGTAAGTTCAAGTTCATCCACCAGGCTCTGCGGCAGATTGTCTTTAAGACCAAGATGCACCAGCCTCACATTTTTTTCTATAAGTTGAGGCCGCATCTGCTGGAGGTACATCGTGTAAAGACCCATTAGAAAATCAACTTCCTCCTTGGGCCTTTTCCAGTTCTGCATGCTGAATGAATAAAGCGTCAGGCACTCGATCCCCAGGTCAAGGCAGTGCTGCACAACCCGCTCAACGGTTTTGCCGCCCTGGCGGTGTCCTTCGAATCGCGGAAGCCCCCTTTGTGTTGCCCATCGGCCGTTGCCATCCATAATGATCGCTATGTGCCGAGGCAGTTGGCTAGGGCTTACCCCCAGCCGCTCGGCCGTAACAGCAAGGTTTTCTTCTCGGCCACTCAAGATATTTTTCTCTCGATTGCCTGCGATCGCTTTGGCCCAACACCAACCATCGTGATCGGCACGTTGACTATTTTTTCTACCGCCGCAAGATAGTTCTTCGCCGCCTGCGGAAGCTGATCGATATTTGTAATCCCCGTCAGGTCTTCATCCCACCCCGGCAGTGTTTCATAAACGCACTGAGCTTTCGACAGCCTCACCGCGTCTGATGGAAAAAACGTTGTTTCCTTGCCGTCTATGCTGTAAGCCCTGCATATCTTGAGTTCTTTGATGCCCTTGAGCGTATCAAGGTGCATCATCGCGATCTCGTTTATTGCCCCTATCCTTGCCGAATACTTCACCGCAACCGCGTCAAACCACCCGCATCGCCTGGCTCTGCCCGTTGTCGTGCCGTACTCATGCCCCTTGTCGCGAATGTATTCACCTGTGGCATTATCCTGTTCCGTCGGGAAAGGTCCTTCGCCTACTCGCGTTGCGTATGCCTTCACCACACCGATAAACCTTTCCACCATCTGTGCCGGCACTCCGCAACCCGCCGCCATGCCCAGCGACGATGCGTTTGAACTTGTAACATAAGGGAATGTCCCGAAATCCAGGTCCAGCAGCGATCCCTGTGCCCCCTCGAATAATACCCGTTTCTTTGCGTCTATCGCCTCGTGCAGGTATTGCGTGGTGTCCACTACATAAGGCACAAGCGCCTTTGCGAAATTGCGGCATTTTTCTATTATATCAGCAGCCTTGATCGGCTCGGCTTTATACATCGCACCAAAAAGCTTGTTTTTGTATGCGACTATATTCTCGATCTTCCCCTCAAGCTTGGCCATGTCCCGAAAGTCCGCCATCCGAACCGCGTAACTTCGCCCTATCTTGTCGGCGTAGCAGGGGCCTATACCCCGTATTGTCGTGCCGATCTTGTTCTTGCCCAATGATTCCTCGCGGAGCCTGTCTTCCGTCTTATGGTAATCCAGCACGACATGAGCGTTTTCGCTTATAAAAAATCTGCTCTCAAGTTCTATACCATGCTTCTTGAGCATTTCAATTTCATCGATGAGCACCGCAGGGTCGAGCACCACACCGTTGCCTATTACGCAAACAGTGGATTTTCGCACCGCCCCGCTTGGCAGAAGGTGAAGAGCGTATTTTGTGTCCCCAATTACGACCGTATGGCCCGCATTGGCCCCTCCGCCGTAACGCACTACAATATCGCAGTTCTCGGCAAGAATATCTACTACCTTGCCCTTGCCCTCGTCACCCCACTGCAGACCTACTACACAGCAGTTCATTTTCACCTACCAATTAACGTTTCTTGCCCAAATCCAAAGCCGCAATAGCTTAACCGCCCCCAGCTTTGCGGTCAAGCCTTATGAAATGCCCTAACCCTGCAGTTTGATAGTGAGATGATCGACCACCGCAGCCAGATTATCCCAGTTGCGGTCGCTTAGCTTCTTGCTCGCCGGCCGGTCCTTCCAATCCTTATAATTGATCACGAAATAACCCTTTTGGGCAAAGTGTGTCTTGTCCAGCGAGTCGATCTTGGCATAAGGAATAGCATCTTCAGCTGGCAGCTTCAATTCACTCTCGTCGGCAACAACCTTACGGTCCTTGATCGCCAGAAAATAGAATGCCAGCACTATTGCTCCCGCCAGTGCTATTGGTGCGCCCTTTTTATTCGCGTAAAGTGTAGAATCTGGATTGCCGCTGGGATCAGTATGCGCCTTCTTGAAATCTTTGCTCATGTACCCATCATACCCAAACCACGCCGCCACGAGCAGACATGCCACGATATATATTTTAATATTGTTCTTCTTGAACCTGCTTATCGGTGCCTCTACAGCCATAGATCCTCCCTGAAAATAATTATAGATTAGTCCTGTTTTACTGAACCCTGAACGCTATATATTTATCTTCTCTGTGAGATCGCATTGGCCAGTGGCTGAACTATGCACGGCATTATTTTGCTCGCAAATAGCTCGCCCGCCATAATGCATTGGCTCTCAAAAGACTTGAGCGCATCAAATTTCTCATCGGGCCTGCGATACTGCCTCACCGTGAAATATAGACTTATAGCTTCTTCAGCCTTGTATTTCTCATTGCGCACCTCAAATGCGCTCGTCTTTGATTCCACGCTTATCCTCGCCTGGGTCCTGCAGTCTTCCGAAAGCGATGTCAGCACCGTCGGCGAGAACCCAAGCGCCTTACTGTTGGGCTGGTCCAGCAAACATCCGAACGGGCTTTGCGAAAACAGCGCATCAGCGATCACTTCATCATGATTGCCCTGATAATCAAAATCCATCGCGTATGTCACATCCAGCGAATCGACATCAAGGTGATTTACCCCAAGCATGTATGGCATAAGTTCAAGTACAAGCCTGTCTTGCGCGTAAACATCCTCAAGATTTGTCGGGTTTACTATCCCTGAGCCGATCCGGTCCGTCTCAAGGTTCACCCACCTGTATTCACCTGGCTCATCGTCTTCTTCCAGGCAATAATGGCCGTCTTCACGCCTGTAAAAATTGCCCATTGTCGGCCAGGTTCGCTGGAGCCTTTCAAAAAATGCAAGTACTGTGTCCCGATTGTTTGGAAGGTCCAGTTCAGTATTGACATGCATATCAAGATAAAAGTCGTCGCAAAATGAACCATAACTGTGCGTCATAATATATACACCTTAAAACCGGCAGCATTGTCTCACAAAACTAGGCTTTCGACAAGAGGTAAACGCCCAGTCCGGCCGCCAGAAGCCAACAATAAAAGCCAAAGTACTTCAATTTAGCTTTACGCGTCGTGCTTATCAGTAGTTCTAATGCTATTATGCCCACCGCCGCTGCCACGATTGGCCCAACGACAACCGATCCCACGGTGAACCCCGCCGCTTGGATCGTATCAAATTCTTTATAAAATTTTATAGCCGTCGCACCCAGAATAGCCGGTATACCCACCAGAAAACTAAACTCAACAGCCCATTTCCGATGCAATCCATACAGAATCGCTACGCAAATTGTCATCCCGCTCCTGCTTATCGCCGGCATAAGTGCAAACGCCTGCCCAACCCCAACTAATACCGCCGCTATCACTCCAAATTCTCGTAAACCTATCCTCGCCCGCTTGCGAAAATCCGTCGCCACAAGCGCCGCCCCCGTAATTACCCACATTGCCGCAACCACCCACAAATCCCCACGAGCCGCCTGGAATTTATGTTCCAGAGGCAGCCCGATCACCGCCGTTGCCACATTTGCCACAAACGCCAGTACCAGAATATGAACTGAGTATGATTTCTTGTAAAGCGTTACCGGGTTAAGTCCCAGCTTCCGCGATGCCCATAAGCTCCTTGCAAACTCCACTATCTCATCGCGGAACACGAAAAAGATCGCCGCCACCGTTCCCAGGTGCAGCATCAGGTCAAATGAAAGCATCTGATCCGATTCCGCCTGGAATCCGAAAAAATGCTCCATCAACGTCAGATGACCATCCGAACTCACCGGCAAAAATTCCGTCAACCCCTGTATTACGCCCAGCACCGCCCCATCAAAAATAGAAATATTTCCCGAATGCGGCAGCATCGAACTGATCGCGCTTATCGCTCCGAAGAAATTCAGCACATTAAGCACAATAGCCGCCGCTATCCCCGCCCCAAGATCATCCGCCAGTATCCCCCATCCTGCCGGCAACATTTCCAGCTTGCGAATTATCCATGGCTTTGTGACATCGAAAATTCGAAACAGTATAAACCCCGCCGCCGCAGCCGTGAATGCATCCACCGGCGCTATCGCTCGCAGCGTCAAAAATGTAACCGCCTGCCCCGCGAATTCATCCATTACCACTTCACCGGGGTCTTTTCTGCCCTTAGCCTCTATCGACGCCGGCCCGTAACACACACACGCGACCGATCCTATCACCATCAGCCCCACCATGATCACATTGACCTTCGTCGCGCTTGCCCCGCCAGCAACCAGCAGCCCGAATATTACCGCTACCGGCAGCGACCCCCACGTCCCCGGCGCAACCGGCATAAACCCTAGCCCCATACACGAATTCACAAGTCTTTTGATCATTTGCGCCTCTAAATATTTTCTTCCACTAATTGTATGCAGAATCTGTCCGTCATCCCAGCGATATAATCCACAACCGTCCGTTCCAACCCCTGTGTCTTTACAAGTTCCCTGTATCGCACCGCCATCATTTCGGGCCTCTCTCGCAGCAGATGATACAAATTCATCAGCCACTCTTCAACCTGCTCATGCAGCGATCTCAATTTCGGGTGCATATAAACGTGATCCATCAGCAATTTCTCAAACGCCCGCAGCTCCCCATCAGCCTCTTCAGAAAGGCGCACCAGCACCTCGCCTCTGTCATACACATCTGCCAAACTCGCTACCTTCGATTGCGCGATCGCCTCCTTGCTCGTCTCGATCACATCGCTAACCAGCGTATCTATGATCGCCTTTGCGATCCGAGTCTTTCGTATCGACGCATCTTCTATCAGCTGGGCCCTGCACCGCGCCGCTGCCTTATTATATATTTTTAATTCACCAAGCTCCTCACCATCCAGCAGTCCCGCCCGCGATGCATCTTCAAAATCATGCGCGTTATATGCTATCCTGTCAGCGATATCCGCCGCCTGCGCCTCAAGCGGCCCCACAGCTTCATTGAATTCCCTGTGCTCCTCCGGCCTGTCATACGGACTCCTGTGTTTTGCCAGCCCCAGCCGTGTCTCATACATCAGGTTAAGCCCCGCGAATTCCACATACGGATGCTCCAGCAGATCTACTATTCTTAGCGTCTGCCTGTTATGCTCGAACCCGCCGAACCCAGCCGATATTTTATTGAGCACCATCTCCCCCGAATGCCCAAACGGACTGTGCCCAAGATCGTGCGCCAAACATATCGCCTCTGTCAGCGTCTCATTTAGTCCCAGCACCCGTGCGATCGTCCTCCCCACCTGCGCCACTTCGATAGTATGCGTCGACCTGCTCCTGTAATTATCGTCTAGCCCCGGCGCAAAAACCTGTGTTTTTCCCGCAAGCCTCCTGAACGCGTCGCAGTGTATTATCCTGTCCCGGTCCCGCTCGAACGCGTTGCGATAAGCATGCCCCGCCTGCGCAAACTTCCTCCCCTTGCTCCCCGCCTCCGTCACCGCATAGCTTTTCAAACCTTCTGCATTCATCCTAAAAACCCGCAACCCACAACTACTCCTCTATTGGACGTTGAACGTTCGACGTTGGATGTTGGACGTTCATTTTTATATCTCCCCGCCTCCGTCACCGCATAGCTTTTCAAACCTTCTGCATTCATCCTAAAAACCCGCAACCCACAACTACTCCTCCATTGGACGTTGAGCGTTCGAAGTTGGATGTTGGACGTTCATTTCCTTTCCTATCCGCTATTCCTATCCCTATTCCTAAACTTTCGGCAATCCTTCCTTCTCCGACGTTTCCTTGAGCAGATCATAAAGTTCAAAAAGGCTCTGGCTTATAACTTTCGTATCCGTGCACACGCTCATAAAGTTCGTATCTCCCTCCCACCTCGGCACGATATGTATATGCAAATGATCCGGCAGACCTGCCCCAGCTCCTTTTCCCAGGTTGATACCCACATTGAACCCGTGTGACTTAATAGTTTTCTTAAGTATGTTCTGCCCCTCGCGCATCAGCTTCATCAATTCCAGCATCTCATCTTCGTCTAGCTCATCGATCCCTGCGGCATGCTTCTTTGGCGCTATCAGCAGGTGCCCATTGTTGTACGGGAACCTGTTGAATATCGCTACCGACTTTTCAGTCCGCCAAAGAACCAGGTTTTCCCGGTCGTTTTCAGTATCCGATACGTCATGGCATATAAAGCATTCGCTTTTTTTACCAAGCCCGCCTATATACTTCATTCTCCACGGGGCCCACAAATTATTGCGTTCCATTTTCATGCCTCAAAAAAAAGGGCACGCTCTCCGTGCCGCAAAAATTCTAATTCCTTATTCTGACTCCTGATTCCTGTCTCCTGACTTCTCCATTGGACGTTGAAAGTTCGACGTTGAAAGTTGGACGTTCATCCTATCCGCTATCCCTATCCCTATCCCTATCCCTATTTCACCAGTTGGGCCGAAAGCTTCTGTTTTATTATCATGTTCGGCTTGGGTGTCATTCCTGCGGTTCCAAGTCCAAAAGGCATTTCCGTCTTTATTTCAGCAGTATAATTCTGTTCCATCTTTTCAAGCCTGCCAAGTGCCATTGAATACTTGTACTCGCCTTTCCCTTCAACTCCCAGCACCTTATAACCTCTAAGGAACCCGAACACGCCTCTCATCTGGAACGAGCCTGAATACGGGAACGGCCACTCCCTCGGCGCACGCTCATTGCTTACCGTATATTCGGCGTCGATTACACCTGCGCCGGCCTGATTCGGGTCGATTCCCTTGAAGGTATATTTAGCGTTCCTTGCCAGGTTCATCGGCATCGGTGTCGGCGCAAGTACCTGAGAATTCCATGTATCGCCAGCTGATACCCCGCTTGCCGGGCTTGGCACTGAGCTTATCGGGTCCCACATGAACCACACCAGTGCTATAAGATCGCTCGTCATTTCAGGACTTTTTATCCCGCTGTCCTTGTTGCCGAACGCCTGCTTTATCACATCGTCAAGCAGCGTTTTGAATTCATTTGCATCCTCGATCTTACCGGTAGGCCCAACATTGAATTTTATCTTCTTGCCCTTTATGCTGCTCACCGGATCTAGACCGCTATTGCCCTTGCCGGTCATAGAACTTCTGGCCACAGCAACGTTTTCAAACGTCGCCTCGACAGTTGTGCCGGTCTCGCTGGTTTTGATAGCCTTGTACGCCACCAGCATATCCAGTTTTTCCGTTATCGTCTGTATCTGCCCGGCATTCTTACCTTTAGATAATGTCCCGCCCGGATCGAAATTAAGCTCGATATTTCTGTCGCTAGTCAGCTTGTAACGAAGCGGCGCATCGGATGGAAATTCCACGCTCAGCAGATTGCCTTGCGGCTGCTTCGGTTTTGCGCAGCCTGCCGATATAATTATCACCGCCGCCGTCATTATCAGTGCGATATTTTTCACGCTTTTGCTTCCCTATGTAGCATGGGCGGCCATTACAGCCGCCCGTTTTGTTAAACTCAGAACTCAAAACTCAAAACTCAAAACTCAAAACTCATAACTTCTCAATTGAGTATTTATAAGTAAAGCCCATCGTCAGCACATCCGGGCCCTTATCGCTCTTTACCTCTTCGCTCGGCTCAGTCGCTACCCATTCAGACTTAAGCGTCTCGTGATAATTGATAACACTCCCGTTACCGGCGTCCATCATCAGCTCGCCCTTGTAGGTTTCCTTTGAGTCGAACATCTTTTCAAAAAATCCCATACCTTTGGCGCTCTCGCCTTGCAAATCAGCAGCCTTGGCGCTTGAAGGCCTTGCTTCCATTTTGACTATTGCTATTTCCTTGCCGTCGTCTTTCTTGATCTCATCAAGTGTATAAATCTTTTCGTATGACTTGGGCACAAGCATCCCAGCAGGTGAACCCTTGAGCACACTCCAGCTCTTGCCCTTCTTTAGTTCCGCCCTGTCCTTTGGCAGCGGTATCGAATGACGAGCCTTGATCGCCTCGTCTGACAAAAGTGACTGTGCCACCTTTGCCTCCTGGTTGTCGCCTATTACAGCGTACCTTGCCGGTTCTGCGTTCATTATCGCCGCCACATTGCCGTCCGGCGCGATTTTCAATCTATAGCTTTGCCCGATCAGCTTAGCCATTCCGGAATCAGCCTTGCTCGAATTGTATTGCATGCCTTCGCCCGTCGGGCTTTTCGCTGTATAACTTGCGCCCTTTATTGTCACAAGAATCGTTGCCACCCCCTGGGCATCAACGCTCTGAACTGTCTGATCAAAAGTCACTTCGCTGCTATTGATGGTCTGCTGCTTTTTAGATTGATTGATCGAGGGCTGCTCGAAATTGTAATCCTTTATGCTCTCAGTCGTCACTTTGTATGTCGCCGTCTGTGCCGGTTCGAATTTCATCGACATTTTGGTTTTCTTGGCGCATCCGCCCGCTACCGCAACTATCAAAGCCAGTCCTAATACTACTCCGTTTTTCAGCATCATTTTAGCTCTCCTTTGCACAAATGTACCCCGTATACAGATTTAGTGCGCAATTATAGCCGCCCCAAAATCAAACACAACTACTATTTCCACTCCTGGCCCAGCATGTCAATGCTGGTGTTTCCACCTATTTGTTGTCCCTTGTCCCTGTTTGGCTGGAAATCATCACAATTATGAGTATAATTCAGCATACTTTTTATGGAAACACAGGAGAGTATATGAATAAGTTGTTTGTATTTTCTCTAATGGCATACATAACGGTATCGACATGGGGATTTGAACGCCGAACACCGGTAGTGCAGGTATATGAGCAGACCAAAAACGTCGTGGTAAATGTTTCCGGCAAGCAGTTACGCGAAACTACGGGCTTTGACTGGTCGGATCCGTTCGGCGGCTCACTTTTCGGCCCCAAATATCGGGAAACAGTGGTGCTTGGTTCGGGTTTTGTGGTCCACCAGGCCGGGTATATAATAACAAACGCCCATGTCGTTGCGGATACGCAGGAGATCAAGGTCACCTTTAATGATGGAAAAGAATATCCCGCCCAGGTCATCAGTGCTGATACTTCAAAAGATATAGCCTTCCTCAAGCTGGAATCGGACAAGAAATTCCCATATATTCACCTCGGCCGCAGTGACGACCTGATGGTTGGTGAAACCGTCATCGCTATTGGCAATCCTTTCGGATATCAAAATACAGTAACAGCTGGCGTAATAAGCGCAGTAGCTAGGGATATTCAGGTTTCAGATGATTTCTGGCTTAGAGGCCTTATACAAACCGATGCCGCCATCAACCGCGGCAACAGCGGTGGCCCGTTACTGAATATAAACGGGGAACTCATCGGCATAACTACCGCCGTGCGGCCCGATGCGCAGAATATCGGTTTTGCTATACCTGTAGATACGATCGCCGATAACCTTACTCAAATGCTTATGCCCGAACGTCTGCGCAGAGTCCAGCTTGGCCTGGAGATGGGCCGCATGAAAAGCCTTGCCCAGCTTACCGGACTTGAAGTGCGCGATGTCGTAAAGGATTCGCCAGCGCAAAAGCAAGGTATAAAAAAAGGTGATATAATTTTAAAGCTCGATGGCGAGCCAGTGACCAGTTTTCTGGATTTCTTCGTTAAGATGATCGATAAGCAGATCGGTGAACCGATCAGCATTGACTACGTTCGACCATCATCAACTCAGGTGCTCTCGGCAAAAATTGAAATGCTTTCTCGACCGCTGCCCAATGGTAAGGCGCTTGTGCGTGAATTTTTCCAGATGGATATCTCACCGCTTAACGAGGCACTGGCAAAACAGTTTGGCTTTGACAAGGCCTACCCCGTATTGATCGTCACCGGGACAATAGAAAGTGGCGGCGCTCAGCAGGCCGGACTGGCTCCGGGTGATCTGATATTAGAGATCAATGGATCTACAATAGGCACCCTCGAAGACCTGTCGCTTTTAATGGAAAAAGTAAATCCTGGCGACACCGTACAGATGAGAGTACTGCGCATTAGTCGCCGTGGCATGATGCAGATGCAGCGACAGTACGTTGTAGAACTCAAGGCCGTAAAAGACGGGAGTGTAAAACGCAAACCCACCCCCGGAGCAATTTAAAAGGCGATGCCGCCAATCTGATTTTGAGGGCCTCTCGACACCCCCATTTCCGACCCTGCAAGTCCCCTCAAGCCACCCTCGGACTACCGTCACTATACCGTCGGACCACCCTCGCGCTCACTTTTTAGAGCACAAAAAAGCCCAAAAAACCGCTAAAACAATGTTCTCTTGCAAATCTCACCCACCCCAGTAAAATAGCCCCACCCCCAAAATTAGGAGAATAAATGGGATTTTTTTCAAAAACGCTCGATTATGTAAAGCAGCGGCTCGACAAGACCCGCTCTAAAATCTCTTCCTCCCTCTCAGCCATCCTAACCCTTGGCCGCAACATCGACGACTCCCTCCTCGACGAGCTTGAAGAAAAGCTCATTTCTGATGATATAGGCGTGGAAACCACCGAAAAACTCATCACTGATCTCCGGGCGGCGTATAAATCAAAACAGATCAGCACCACAGAGCAGGTCATCCCCTTCCTTAAGGAAAAACTAAAGGACTACTGGCCCAAGCAGGATCGCCAACTTAATACAGCTGTATCAGGCCCCACAGTAATACTTGTGGCAGGTGTTAACGGCTCAGGAAAAACCACCAGCATTGCCAAGCTAGCCTATACGCTTAGCCAGAATAATAAACAAGTTATCGTAGCCGCGTGTGATACATTCCGTGCAGCCGCAGTCGAGCAGCTTACGATCTGGGCTGGCCGCATCGGAGTGCAGATCGTAAAGCAGGCCACCGGTGCCGATCCCGCCGCTGTAGCCTATGACGCATGCGAAGCCGCTGTTTCACGCAAAGCTGACTACCTCATTATAGACACCGCCGGCAGGCTCCATACCCAACAACACCTCATGCGCGAACTGACGAAGATAAAAGATGTTGTAACAAAAAAAATACCCACCGCGCCGCATGAAGTTTTACTGGTTCTCGATGCCACAACCGGCCAGAACGCCATCGCGCAGGCAAAGAACTTCCTCTCGGCTACAAACGTGACCGGTATCTTTTTGGCCAAGCTCGATGGCACCGCCCGTGGAGGTATAGTGATTGGGATCAAGGACCAGCTCAATATACCCGTCAAATTCGTTGGCCTAGGCGAAAAACCCGAAGACATAGCCCAGTTCGACCCGGATGAATTCGTCGAAGCACTTTTTGAATAAACAAAAAAGGCCCGCCGTTGTGGCGAGCCTGTATTTTTGAAATTCTTGGCATCTTACCGTTTGCGAATCAGCAACGCACCTAATGCCAAAACCGCCATCGTTGCCGGTTCCGGAACTAAGGTGAACTGAACGTCCTGCCATACGCCTACGGGGCGTGTTACAGAATCATCACTTGCACAGGACAGCAGCAGTCTTTCGCCATTTACAAAAGGCACCTCAAAATCAAACGCACCGGCCCCGTTTATTGTCCAAACCTGGCAATCTGGCCTGGCTATACTATCAAGCCCCTTGTAAATGCTGAAATACAATGGTCCGCCGCTTATGGTTGCGACTGAACCTTGCACCCGCACCGAACCCGCACCTTCCAAACCTACATTGATCACAGACCACAGATTTACCAGATTACGACTTACAGTTGACTGTGTCATTTCTATGTTGGTACTGTCGCCTGATTTTAATATAGTGGGCACGCCGTAGGGCAGGTTGGCTTTCCATGAATAGTTTCCGTTGTTCACCATATCAACATAACTGCCTGTGGCTGGATCATAATATTGACAGAAAATGTCGTCAGTGCCATTTGTGCCTTGGGGCAAATAGTTATATAGGCTCACAGGCGTGGTGGATATCGGCAGTGCTCCGGCTATGCTAGCTAGAAGTAGAACAATGAATATACTTGCTCTGATTAGCATCTATCTCTCCTCTCCAAACAGAATTGACGCTATTTACGAACGACTAGTTAGTGATATTAACGTAACAAAATATCTATGGCAACAATTCTTTTCGATTTGTTGATTTTATTTGTGGAATTAGCGTGAAAAATAGTCCCAAGGGGATTCGAACCCCTGTTGCCGATGTGAAAAACCGGTGTCCTAGGCCGACTAGACGATGGGACCACTGAGTATTTTTACTCCATGCTGATAGCTTCGACCGGGCATTCGCCTACGCAAACGCCGCAATCTACGCAAGTGTCAGCATCTATACTTGCTTTGCCATTATTCATTTTAATGGCTTCACTCGGGCAAGCATCCAGGCATGATTCACAACCCGTGCACTTACCGCAATTTACCTTCGCTGCCATTATACAACCCTTTCTTAAAGCATAAATCTAAAAATGAGAGCCAAGACAATACTAAAATATACTGCCTAAGACAATATAAATTTCGTAAAATTCGCGACCGATCTTCTGAATTGCCGGCAAAAGTGTGAATATCTGCATTTTAAGCAGATATTCCTGGACCTAAATGCCGTTAGAATCAGCATTCGGCTCGGCTGCCTGGAGCATATCCGCTACACTCGGAGTGGAGTTATTATCCTCTACAGCCTCCGTGGCAGCGTTAGGTTCACTCGTGGTTGGCTCAGCCGACTTAACTTCATTTGGCTCCGCTGTTGGCGCTGTGGTCTCTTTTTCAGGTTGGGCCGCGTTTGGTTCAATAATATTTGGTTCAGCAGTCATTCCCTTCGAAGGCGCTGCTGGAACTATCGTACCCTGTGCTGGCTTGGGTTGAGCTGGTTGCGGGGCGGGTTCCGCCTTTTTCGGCGACTTGGCCCCAAGAGCCACTGCCATTTCAACTACATGCGAACTGGTGTCGTTTGCGGCTGTCCAGTCCAGAACTTTTGTGAAAGATTCGTCAGAAGATCGCCCCAGCAGCCATAGTGCTGTCATTCTCACGGGCCAATAGCTGTCAGCTAAGTCAGTGCTCAGGGCCTCTTGAAGCTGGTAATCAAGCGGCGTATTCGCCAAACCAAGTGCTGTCTCGACTCTCACGCTCCAGTTATCATCCTGCAGACATTTGACAAGCGCTGATCTCAATAGCTCCGGCTCGATATCCCTCATGCGATAAGCTTTTTTACCAGCCATACTGTAGTATTCGGATAACAGGCCAGTAAACAACTGAGCTGTCTTGATCTTTTGCCCAGGCTGTCCCTTAGAAAGGGAACTAAGCCTGTTCTGAAGATATGGCCCGCTTATATTCACACCTGTCTGGGTGATTGTAAGCTTAAGAGGTGCTATTCCCGCAAACCCGCTGCGCACCGCGCCATTTGCATCCACTACCGGGTCGAGGTACGCCGTAAATTCCACCTTCAGATTCGCTTGGGGGTGATTGAGCAGCACGTCTCTTAATTTTCCCGTCATAAGCCGCAGAGGAATAAACATTGATTGATTAGAGGCAATCGCCTCAGAAGGCCGGAATTTTTTTAGTACAAGATTTGGAATGCTATCCCGCAAGTCGCCCAAAACCCTTGCGTCCACACGTACTACGCCCTTAAACAGCCCATCATCCGAAATTATCATCGGGTCCTGCGAATTGTTAGTTATCGCAAGATTTACGCTGAAAGTGCTTCCATACGAAAAATCTGTACCTATAGCGGAAAGTTTGGCACTGAAGAGCTTATTTGCGGGTATGAAATCGCTCACCACCTTCTCGCCGAACTCGCTCTGGAGTGACTTGGCCAGATTTCCTATTTCAGCCGGGGGCACATAAACCGACCCCTTCTCTTCCAAAAACGCCTTGGCTCTTGCTGCTTCCAGGCTCCCTGGATTTAGAGCTATAGCATGCTTTACTTCGGTAAAACCTGCGTTTGCATCGCTGGTAGCCAACGCGATACCCTTGGCGATCCCTGCAACCTGTGAGCTTGCCGCATACTGGTCTGCAAGTTTTGTGGCCATCTCGTTCTGATTGTTAATCGCAAGTGCGTATGCCATAATAGAACTTACAGCCGCGGAATTCGGTTCATTGCTGTTTGCCTTATTGGCCCATTCCAATGCTTTTGCGGCGTCAGGATTCGCGAAACAATAAAACCAGGCCAGATCCTGTGCCCTTATAACCTTAGCTCCGGTGTTCTGTGCTGCAAGTTGCTCAGCTTTCGTCGCTGCCGCAGACAGTATCTCCCCAGCAGCTGTAGTATTACCAAGCTTCTGTGCCGCAACCCCGGCTATGGCTTCGATAACAATATCAAACTGTCCCGATGAACGAACGAGCTGCGCTATTCTTCCGCATTCGCTCAATTTTTTCGGATCATTCAAACAACTCAGCGCCCATGGCCTGTAAATCGCGAAAGGCATCGAATCCCCCGGGTGCAATTCTTTGAAAATCGACCAGCAGTATTCAAACCCATTGGCCGCAATTTCATAAATACCCATCGCGTACGCCTCGTTTGCAAAAGCAAAAGCGGCCTCGATATCATAAGGATTTTTGATCATCATCATTCGAAGATGCCGTACATAAAGAGCCGCAGGCATGGGCTGACTGCTGGATTCCAGCAGAGCTTTAAAAGCTGTCTCGTTATATGGATCGCCATTGTACGCCTGCATAAGGTAAGCTTCAGCGTTTTCCTGGTCGGCCCTTTCTGCAGCAAGAAGGCCAAGCTGCGTTGATATTTCCGAACCTAATGCTTTATTTCGCATACCGATCAGTTTAAGCATATCCTGATAATATCGCTCGCGCTGTTCGCGGAAATTGAACCTCTCGACGACGTATTGCACGGCAAGACGCACGACCTCAAGGTCCGCACTATCGTCGGCGTACTTGACAAGAAGATTCTGAATTGTGTTTGAAAAATCAAGCTGGGGAAATTTCCAAGCAAGCCCCACCGCGTAAGGAAGAATGTAATCGCTTTTTGGTTCCACTGCGCTTATTGCATCAAGGAAAACCATAGCCTGCTTTGCCTGAGCAGTTGTAGCGTTAGGCTCACTGTAAAGTTTTATCGCTGACTCAAGAAATGAATCTGCTGTTGTCGGTGAAAATACATCATCCTGGCCCAAACATGCTATGCTCGTAAACAGTACTAATATTACCCCTGCGGACAAAAATCCCTTGCGCATCGAACTCTCCTGTAAATATATAAAACAATTGTCGCTTCAAGCCTTACCCTCCCTAGGCTCTAAAAGCGACAAAATTAAACTTATAGCATCGAGTTCGTGCGGCTCTAACCCCGCAACTAGTTGCCAGCAGACCACTCAAAAGCGTTTTTTAAGTCATGTGATAGCCAAAGGCCAAAACCTTGGGCTGTACCAAAGCCTTATAATCCGCCATTGACATAGTAATCGCCTTTTCATGTTCGCCCGCCTGGAATGTTATCTGGTAATCGTCTTCCATGCTTTCGTCCATGATCGTCGGCAGATCATAAAGATTGCCCAGCGGCGGCTCTGCTCCGAGTGCACAATCACCGAAAATTTGTGCCAATTCCTTTTCGTCAGCCAACTCAATGTTCTTTGCCCCAAGCTGACCTCTTAACGCATCAAGATCAATCTTGTGGCACGCCGGCAGAACGCACATATAGAACTGCCTATCCGCCTTGATAACTACCGGCTTGGCAACCTGCATACCCGGTACATGCTCTTCTGCGGCCATCTCCTGAGCTGTAAAAACGCTTCGATGTTCGCTGGTCTCAAATTCGATGCCGTTCTCTGCTAAATAATCGGCCACTCGCATACTGCACCTCCACAATTTTAAATTGTTTTGAAGTTTAAGCACGCGACGACAAGGCATATCCATTTTTATACCCCTTGCCAGCCGCACTGTCAAGGAACTTATAACCCGCGCTCATTCATATACTTACATCCTCTATATGTTTTACGCTTACAGGATTGCCCCAGTGCGATTTGAGAAAATAAGACTTGTTTTCAATGGACCGGATCAGGTGCTATTAAAATGCAGAGTATTTCGGTTTGAGTAAAATACCTTATGTTACTTGTAAGTAGCCATCCACGGATACCATCTCGGCTTAGGGAAGGTGGGGTCATAATTGCGGTTCCATTTGAGATTCCAAAGCTCTTTGATGCCCACAGATCTCACTGATGAGTCCACAAACAATGAATTGACCGCGCCACCATGCCTTGGCATGCAAAAGCGCTGGATATCTCCTTTTCCGTCAAGTATCCCCGGCAAAAGCGGCGGTTTATCATATTGTTTAGGCAGCCCGAAGATGTAAGCCCCATCCAGAAGCAGCGGTACTTTAACAGCACTCTTTACAGCGTCCACTTTTTGCCAATAATACCCTAAAAATGGATGGCTCAACCCGTTCATCTGCGGGATTACGCTATCAGCCCAGCCGTTCATACAGTAACTGCCGTAATCGCCTTTTTTCAGGCCCGGTGTTACGCCTTTTTTATATGCCCAGACCCCTTTAACAGCATTAGTAGTATTGCTTTTGCTTGTAGCTGGACATCGCATGGCTTCAGAGCTCGTGTTTCCAAGTGCCCCTATCCACAATGCTTGCCGTTTGGCATTGTCATCAAATGAATAATTGAGCAGCCCAGGCGGGAACCGTCCTTCGTTGGCTGCGGCATAACTCGCAAATGCCGGTCCCCAGGTCTTAAGTTTCGCCTGACAAACAACTTTTACTGCCTGGGCCTTCACCAAGCTCATCGTCGGCATTGTTATTGACATCAGCAATGCAATTACCGACATGACAGTCATTAACTCTATAAGGCTAAATCCACTTCGAAAAGCACAAGTGCCTGCAAATGGCCGATACATTCTATTTAAACCACTATTTTTCAGGCCTTTGTTCATAATTTAACCAAAATATGCAAAAAAACATTTTCTATTGCAATTTCGGCTATAAAACAGTCCCGCTTAAAAACAAAAAAACCCCGGCGTGTGCCGAGGTTCCTGATTTCGCTCTTTTGCAAACTCTAAGTTCTTGTTTATCTTACCTTTACCTTAACATCTAAGTACTGCACACCCCACTCCAGTGCATCCTTATGTGATGCGAAAAACACGTCCAACTTATTGCCTTTAATTGCCCCGCCCCTGTCGATTACTTTTATCGGCTCGCTTTGGTTATAACCCGGGACCACCAGCTCGGTGCCGAATGCGAAATTCTTATCCGCGGCAGCAAATTTCTCACCCGGCTGAATGGAATGGCCGTTAGCAGTGATGCCAGCCGCATATTTACCACAGCAAAGCGGGCACGGGCAATACGCGGTTACGCGCATCCGCTGTGTTTGCCATTCCGGCTGAATCGGGGCATCTATCGGCCCAAATTCCTCGGCTGCCGCGATCGCCGCCGATTCGGTTTCTACCGGGACGTTTGAATCTTTCAATTCGAGCATTGCCGGGATCTCGACTTTCGGCAGTACCGAAGCAAGCCCAGCCGATTCAAGAGCCGCATCTTCAACTATCCTACAGAGATGATCATCCGCTTGAGTAACGACTGTATTGCTAAGCGGCAATAGACCGATGCCTCCTGTTCCAGCTGCGCTGCATGCCACCCGCACCAGAAGCGCAGAAACAGCCGTCATCAGTAGTGCTGATAACATAACCATCCAGCATATTAGTATTTTTCTGGTTATTACCATCAACTTAGCTTTCATCTTCATCCCCCCTTTAGCAATACAGTTACAACCGGTCTAGCCCACCCTTAACCCGCCCAATTCGATCGAGTCAATAACTTACAGGAATTATACCAAAAGTGCGGAAAATTATCAATATGCCCCGCGTCCAATGCTTATAAAATCCTGAATTTTGAGGGTTGCGTCCTATAAAAGCTGCGCATTCTATTGAGTTTCGCTGGCCACGAGGTCGATAAAGCCGTTTTTCAGTGTCAGCATGAAGTTCAGGCCGTCAGTTGGCTTATATTTTTTTCCGTCAGTGCCGCTTAGGCCGTAATTGAGGAATTTAATGAAAATGTCGCTTAGGCCTTCGAAAGTGACGTTTTGGCCGTCAAAAATGACTTTGCCATACTCTTCGCTGAATAATTTGGTGGGTCTAAGCAGCGTGATTACCATTGTAAACCTCCTCGGGCAAAGGGTTTATGTAAGCACTGCCTCTAGATCGCAAGTCCGGTTGCGCATGTAATGGTACACGATTTTGGGCGTTTTGCAAGACGCTATTTGTTGCTCGGAGGTATGCCTGAGGTATGTCAGAGGTATGTCAGAGGGTTGATCTATGGGTGTTTAGCGTAATCAAGAGGGTTATTGCAACGAGTACCAGGAGCCAGGTGCATATCACAATTGCGGCGGCCCAGTGTTTGAGGGATACGGTGCGCTCAATGAAAAGCAAAGCTTCTGCGCGGCACTGCGTCATGACGGCTTTGGGGACCAACTTAGTAATTAGGAGAACTCCCAGAGGTATGAGGATGGCATCATCAAGATAGCCTATGACGGGAATGAAATCGGGGATGAGGTCAACTGGGCTAATCGCATAAACAACAACAGCTATGGCAAGGAGTTTAGCATACCAGGGTGTCTGGCTGTGTCGGTAGGCCAGGTATAAAGCAACAGCTTCTAACTGGGTACGCTGGGCGATTCTCTTGAGATTAGTTGAAATCGACATAGGGCGATATTTCTCTGCAGGTTATATAGCATATTCGAAGCGGTGGAAAAAATCCATAATTATTGCTGATGTAATCGTGCAAGAGTAGGGGCGTTTGCGTAGAAATAAGTAGGGATTAGGGATTAGAGATTAGTGATTAGAGGAGATCAAAGAGGGCAGAAAAGAAAATTGCAATTGCGAACACTGATGTTGGATAGGCGTAAACTAGTCGTGATAAGGCAAAGCGGCAAAGGATTGATCGCAGAGGAGCAAAAGCAGGGGAGGATTGGAGGAAAAGATTGGGTATTTGCAAGCTAAATTAAGGAGCTAATAAGTGGATAAGATCGGGCAGTTAACACAACTCTTTGCACGTCTTGATTCTGGTGAGAGCGCAGATCGGCTTAGGCAGGAAGCTGGGCATTTTCTGGATACGGTAAGCCCCAAAGACCTGGCGCTGGCGGAGCAGTTCATGATGCAAGGGGGTGCTGATCTCAGGGATCTTCGGTCACGTTGCTTCGCACATGTTTCACTGCTTGGCGATCAGGCGGCTAAGCTGAGGGCGAGACTGCCTTACAGTCATATAGTTCGTACAATATTGGCTGAGCATGAGATGATGCTTTGCTTTTTGGCGGAGCTTGAAGAACTTAACCATGAAATACAGCAGATGGCGTACTGCTCGGGGGCAAGCATTGAGATACGTAAGCTCAATCATATCGTTTCGCATATCGTAAATGCCGGTGACCACAGGTTCCGCGAGGACGAGGTAATTTTCCCTGAACTGGAGAGGCATGGATATTATGGGCCTCCTGAAATAATTAAGATCGAACAACTCGGACTTGATGCATGCAAACGCGAGTTGGCGGAGCTGGCAAACGCGGCGGGCAAGAAGATCGATTTTTCAAAATTTAAGATTCGGTTTGATTCGGCTGTGAAATATCTCGTGCCGTCAATGAGGCAGCAGATATTCACAGAGGATAACATCCTTTACCCGATCGCTGTTGAGGTGATAACGGATCGCGGCGTATGGGAGAGACTAAAAGGAATGTGCGACCAAATAGGGTATTGCGGGTTTGACGGGAAATATTAGGTCACTAGGTAGTCACAAGTCACTAGTCACAAGTTTGTGGAAGAGGGATACTTTTGAACTGCGGGTTTGAGTGAACATGGAGCCACTTACAAGGGTATATACAAAAAGCAATATAGTAGATACAGGTGGTTCTATAAATTTCGCTTTTCCTTGTTTTACTAAGGGTTTTGGCCGGTTTTTCTAATCTTTTTCGAAGCCGAGACGTATATACTCTAGAACTTTGAATAACATCCCTATGCCGGTGAAGTTTGGGCCGCATAGTACGATAGAAAGGCACGGGACAAAGTGAAACGCGAAACAGACATCACCAATTTGCTCCAGAGGGACCAGAGAAAAATTCTGCGTGATCTGCGAAGTCAAGTCAAAGAGCTCAACGGAGTGCTCAAAGTAGTGGCGACGGCTCAAGATGTAAATGCAACTCGCAAAGAGCATATGGAATTTCTGGGGATAGTAGGCTCTCGGACGCTGACGGCCAGGGAGATGGAGATGGCGGCCCAAGGCGGTATACCATTTGACGAGCTGAGGCGCATTACGGGCAGGAAAATAGAAGCATGCATTCAAAACGAGTCCCTTCGTAATTCGCTGAGCCAGGGGCATATACTGCGGATGATACTCGCTGAGCATGAGATGATGCTTTATTACATCAACGATCTTGAAGCAGTAGAGGTGTCGCTAGGCAAATTCAAGACCTGGGACGACGGGACGAGGGCGGTAGGAAAATTTAAATACCTTGTGGGGCAGCTTGGAAATATGGATTCCCACCAGGAACGCGAGGAGCAGATAATTTTAGCGGCGCTTCATGCATCAGGGTGCGAAGACCTGCCTCAAACGATCAAGCAAGATCACGCGAAATTGCGCAAGGGCAAGAACGAGCTGATGTCGCTGGCGAACTGCGCAGGCGAGGAAGATTTTGAAAAGTGGATGGGGCGGCTGGAAACTGTGCTGAGTATTTTTGGGCCATGTACGAAACAACATATTTTTACGGAAGAGCGAGTTATATATCCGCGGGCGCTTAAGGTTATACAGGATCCGACGAAGTGGGCGAATATGAAGGCTGCGGCGGATTCGATAATTATTTCGGCTTATGAAAATAATTGAAGACGGGTTACGAGTTGCGTGTTACGAGTTACGGGTTTAAAAACGTAATCACGGATTTCACGGGTTACACAGGTTTTATTAAGAGAAAATACGCAAAATAATCGCTCCCGGAAGGCGAAGATAGTACCGATAATATGGCCAGGCTTGGACCTGGCCATGTTTTTGCGCCCAAGAAAATTCTAAGCACGAAATCCCGGAACAAAATTTAAATTGTGTTTTGTAGAAAAGGGTCTAAGTTTCACCCCCCTACGGGGGTTGTCGTTGATTATTTTATCATATTCCAGGGGTTTCCACCCCTGGCTACAGAGCTGGCGCCCCTTACAGGGGCTCGAAGAAAAAGGTTTTCTACACAGCACTAAATTGTAATAACAAATCACGAACAAATTCGAAATACGAATACAAGCAAATTCAAAATAAGAGATAGCTTTACCACGGATTACCACGGATTTTCACGGAAGTAAAAGAAAGAACAAGTAAGAAGTGCTCAGTGCTTAGTGCTAAGAAAATAGGTCGGGGGTTGTTGAGGGTGTGTGGTTATGGTAAAGTTGGGTCATGGAGGTATTGATATGAAAATCGGAAGACGGGATTTTCTCAAGGCGGCTGCGGGGGCGGCGGGATTGGTCATTTCGGACAAAGTTCAAGCAATGGCGAGCAGGAGTAATATGGATTCTAAAATTTACAAAATAGAACGGCGTAAGCTGGGCAAAACGGGTGCTGAGGTTTCGATTATCGGGATGGGCGGTATAGTTGTAATGAATCTCGAACAGCAGGATGCGAACAAGATAGTCGCTGATGCGTTTGAGAGGGGGATCAATTATTTTGATGTTGCGCCGAGTTACGGCGATGCCCAATTGAGGCTCGGGCCTGCGCTGAAGCCTTGGCGTGATAAATGTTTTCTTGCATGCAAGAGCGGCAAGCGCGACAGGGCGGGGGTTGAAGCGGAGATTAAGGAATCGCTTAACGCGCTTGAGACGGATCACTTCGATCTTTATCAGCTGCATGGGATAACGGATGTTGTAAAGGATGTAGATGCGGCGCTTGGCAAGGGCGGAGCGATGGAAGCAATAATCGAGGCTAAGAAAAACGGGGTGGTTCGGAATATCGGTTTTTCTGCGCACAGCCCGGAAGCGGCAATTGCGGCAATGCGCAAATTTGATTTCGACACGATTTTGTACCCGGTTAATTTCGGGTCTCATTATAAGAGCGGGTTTGAATGCGAGGTTGTTAGCGAAGCTAAAAGGCGCGGCATGGGAATACTTGCGATAAAAGCTATGATGAAGGGGACTGCGACGGAGAATTCAAAGAAAAAACACCCGAAATGCTGGTATGAGCCGATCGATGATCCGGGTTTGGTACGGTTGGCACTGAGTTGGACACTTGGGCAGGGAGTAAGTGCGTGTCTGCCGCCTGGCGATGAGAATTTATTTGGGATGGCGCTGGGAATGGCGGGGGATTTGAGGCCCTTAACGAAGGATGAGCAGAGACAGTTGGAGGAGGTTGCAAAGGGGTTGGAGCCGGCGTTTCCAATAGCCAGCGTTTAGCGTTTAGCGTATAGCGTATAGCGTTTAGGAAGAGAGGAGCAGGGGCATGCCAAGGATTGCAAAAATATGCAGGTGGTTTGTATTGGTCTTAGCAGCAGGGGGTGCAGGCTTTGTTGGAGCCGGGTTCTCTAAAGGCGGAAATATTATTGCAATTATTATTGGCACTGCAGTGGGGTTTTCGATCATCTGGGTGCCTTATTGGGTTGCAACCAATCTTTTTGTTGAAGATCAGAATGAAACTCACTCACATTAATTCACATTTTAAAACGATATTTTTGTCAATTCAGGTAATTTATCCTACCATTTAATTAGAAGGACTTAACCGTGGTTCTGTGATTTTCGGAACGGCGGTTAAGAAGCAGATTGCCTATTTTAACACAGAACATGGAGGGGCTAAACGAAGTCCGATAAAGGAATTGCTTTTCAGGGCTAAAATGGGCTGGTTTAAGGATGGAAAGGGCGGGAGATCGAATTGCTTTTTTTGTGACTGAAAACATAAAAAAACATTAGGAAACTTACAGTTATGCCCTTGAAATCGCCGATTAAAGTTATAAGATTGGTCACCTGTTTTACCCAATCAAGGATAAACCTTAGTAATAAGGCAAAAGATATGAATAATCGGCCAAGGACAGCCCGGGTGCTGGCTTCACTGCTTGCATCAATGACAATAGGCGCTGTTGTGCTGCTTGCACTCGACAGGAGGCCCTTGCCCGCGGGTGCGTTTAGTCTTGCGAGTTACTCACGTCTTAATTCAGTCGACGATATAATCCAGGCCCAGGCGCCATTGATGGCTGGTCGCTGGAGCAATGTAGAAGTTTATTACAGCAGGACGGCAGGCGGCAATATGGAGCAGCTTGCGTCGCTTGCGGGTCTTTCAAACAGCAAAGATGTGAATTTTCATTTTGTGATATATAACGGTCGCGGCGCGGGTGATGGCCAGATCGAGACGACGCAGAGGTGGCTGAGGCAGTTGTCGTGCTTGCCAACCGGGTCGATGCTGACGAATACGGGCACGATCAGGGTATGCATAGTGGGAGAAAGCAAGAGTGCACCAGCTACGGATTCGCAGCTTAAGCGGACCGGGGCACTGGTAGAGCAGCTTGCACGGACATTTAAGATCGCTCCTGTGAACATTTATTATCCCGCGAATTGGGAGTTGTAAGAATAGCGTATAGGAAGAGCGTTTAGCGTTTAGTAATTGAAGGATCGTTTTGGCGATCCTTTTTTATGCGCTTTAAGTACATTACATGACTCAATTGTTTTTTCGTGCTGCGGGGATCAAGAGCACCGGTACTGGAGCGCGGCGGGCAACATTATGACTGACGCTGCCAAGAAAAATTTCAGATAAATATCCACGTCCCTGACTTCCCATTATTATTAAGGACGCATTATCATGCTTGGCATGGTTGACGATCTCTTGAATTGGTAAACCGTAAGGCAAATCAATTTTGATATCTTGCACACCTCGTTTCTGAAGGTCCAGCTTAAGTTTATTTAGTCGCTCGGTGTCAATGCGGTTGAATTCCTCTAGCCTGTTTCTAAGGTGTTTATCGATTTTGACCTTATCCTGAACATGCAATAATGTGATCCTTTCGGGCCTGCATGCTGCGATCTTCTCAAGATAAGAAAAGGCATGCTGGGCGGTATCAGAGAAATCTGTAGCAAAAAGAATGTGCCGTTTGATATTCCGGCAGGCCGATTCGCAATGATCAACTGCCTCCGGCTCACTGATTTTAATCCTAACCAAAAGAACCGGAATCGTGGCACCATGAAGAATTGCCAGTGCCGCGCCGCCCAGCAGAGTTTCACGTGCACACGTTGCGCCATGTGAGCCAACTACAATCAAAGATGCTTTGCGTTGTTCCGCGACCCTGTTTATCTCTGTGGCGGGCACGCCGGATGCAATTTCAATTGTAGTTTCAAACCCCTGTGATTCCAATTTTGCTTTTTGTTGTGCTAATTTTGGCTCGGCTTGGAGGGTAAGCAGGCGGGCTATTTCCTCAAGGTGCCTAACGCCGAGGGCGTGAACCAGAATTGCCTTTTCGGCTCCCCATTCACGTAATTCGTGCAGACATTCTATAACGTGGTCTGATGCTTCTGAAAGATCAGTGGCGACTAAAATTGTACGAAACATATCAGTTCTCCTGTCAGTCCGCCAGTGAATAAGCGGTATTATTGATTCATACCTGCCGCCCAGGTTTTTTTTGCAAAATAGCGTTTCTGGAAATACAACGATACATTGACAAGCCCGATCAGAGCCGGAACTTCAACGAGTGGCCCAATAACGGCTGCAAACGCGGCACCGGAGTTGATTCCAAAAACTGCCACGGCAACGGCAATAGCCAGTTCAAAATTATTGCTTGCTGCGGTGAAGGAAAGCGTGGCGCTCTTTGAATAATCTGCGCCCACTCTCTTGCCCATCCAGAAGCTGACCAGGAACATGACAACAAAATAAATCAGCAGCGGAATGGCTATGCGTACCACATCCAGCGGGAGGCGAACGATGTATTCGCCTTTTAGGCTGAACATCACCACAATAGTAAAGAGCAGTGCAACAAATGTGATCGGACTGATTTTCGGGATGAAAATATTGTGATACCACTCTTTGCCTTTAGCCTTCACGAGCACCAGACGGGTCAGCATACCGGCAATGAACGGAATACCGAGGTAAATAAAAACACTGTTTGCGATCTGGCCGATACTAATTTCAACTATACTGCCTTTTAATCCGAATAGCGGCGGCAATATCGTAATGAAAAACCATGCGTAAATGCTGTAGAAAACTACTTGAAAGACACTATTGAATGCGACCAGACCGGCGCAGTATTCTGTATCACCATGCGCCAGCTCATTCCAGACAATTACCATTGCGATGCATCGTGCAAGTCCGATCATTATTAATCCGACCATGTATTCCGGATAGCCTCTCAGGAACATGATAGCCAGGACGAACATAAGTATGGGACCGATTATCCAGTTCTGGATAAGAGATAAACCGAGCACTCTTACGTTTCGGAACACGTCTGCCATTTCTTCATAGCGTACCTTTGCAAGCGGCGGATACATCATTAATATCAAGCCAATGGCAATAGGTATGTTCGTTGTATCATGTTGAAATAAATTCCAGAAATTCACAATTCCTGGATAGAAATATCCAGCACCAACACCGATGAACATTGCCAAAAAAATCCAAAGTGTTAAATACCTGTCCAAAAACGAAAGACGTTTACTGATACCTGAACTCATTATTTTGCCTCTATTCCAAGCTTTGCTTACATTATGAAATTAAACAAATACCCGATTATCAAAATTCCGAGGGCAACGACTCCGAAAAACGTAAATATAAGCCGCATTTTAAGTACATTTCTTAAGATCACGGCTTCGGGCAGACTTAATCCAATTACGGCCATCATAAACGCAAGTACAGTACCCAAAGCAGCACCTTTTCCAAGCAGTGCCTGAACGACCGGTATGATCCCGGCTGCATTCGAGTACATCGGAACACCTAATAATACGGCCAGCGGAACCGACCACCATGCACCTTTACCCATAAACGATGCCATGAAATCCTCTGGTACATAGCCGTGAATTCCTGCCCCGACGGCTATTCCCAATACTACATATATCCAGACTTTAACGACGATCTCGCGGACAGCAGTAAAGCCGTATTTAATTCGCTGTTCCCAATTGAGTGTTGCTTGAGCAACAGCTTCGCCCATCTGGGCCTTGAAAACCCATTCTTCAATGTACTTTTCCATTTTCAGCCTGCCGATAATCCAGCCTGCCACAATCGCAATCAGAAGACCCATGCCCATATAAATGGCCGCTACTTTCCATCCGAATAGGCCAAACAGCAACACTAATGCTATTTCATTGATCATCGGAGCAGCTATTAAAAATGAAAAAGTAACGCCCAGGGGAACACCTGTCGTTACAAAGCCAATAAACAACGGAACTGCCGAGCAGGAACAAAATGGTGTGACAACACCCAGCAGTGCAGCGAGCACGTTGCCAACCGATTCACTTTTGCCGCTCAGTATCCGTCTGGTCCTTTCAGGAGTAAAGAATGAGCGTACAATGCCAACTCCAAATACGATCAGTACCAGCAGCATAAGAACTTTGGGTACTTCAAAGATAAAGAATTCCACTGCCGAACTTAGGTGTTTTCCTTGCTCAAGGCCAAAGAGCGTGTAAGTGATCCATTTTGCGATTGGCAACAGATTTCTATATAAGAGCCACCATACACCAACAGCGATTGCCAGCCCGGCGAACCACTTTAAAATCTGGCATTTTCGACTGGTCTGAACTGATCCGTTATTATGCTGTTCAGCAGTTTGTGAACAACTGCATTTAATTTCATTCGATGTTTCCATATTTATTTTCCTTAGAAAGCCGATCCTTTGCCGCCGTCGAGATGACTGTGCATCCTCATTCCCTGGAGTTTCTGAACTTGCGGCATGATGCGCTCGCTTATGAACTTGTAGGCTTCCTCTTTATCCTGATCCATCTTAATCACTTCAAGCTGCATGATATCTGCCTGCGTCAATTCTATTTGCATTTTGTTCCTTAATTACCAACCCATGCGGCCTTTGCCGTCGCAGGGGTGTGCTATTTCAGTTACCGCTCCGTTTGGACAAAAGAATTTACATTTCAGACAACCCGAGCAGCGGTAAAAATCAATCCAAGGTTTGTCAGTTGCCTTTTCTCGAAAAGCGGCGTGCATCGGGCAGTTTGTTTCGATCATACACGGCTGACAGTTCTTGCAGCTTTCAGGTTGTATCAATGCTCGTTTCATTATTGACCTATGTAGATAAGGTAGAGACCGCCCAAGAGAACCAGCACTCCGCAAATTGTTTTAAGAACCGCTGTACCACGCGAGTTTTCGTTCCAGTTTAGAACTTTTTGCACCAGGTCGGTCGAAGTACCAGCAGCAACAATCACCGAGCAGTGTCCAATTCCATAAACAAACAGCAGCATGACCGCGAATACTAGGTTAGTGGCTGCCATTTTGAATGTAACAGCCAGTACGGGGGCCATATATGCAAAAGTACATGGGCCGATTGCGATTCCAAATACCAGGCCAAGAATAAGGGCTGCCAGTAAGCCTTTCATTTTCATGCCAACCTGTCCTGTCCCCGACCACGGCATGGGAATGACACCAAGCAAATGAAGCCCGACCAGGAAGAATATGGCTGCTACAAAATAGTTCCCATACGCCCCGACATCGCCCATCATCCGCCCCAATGATGCTGTAAATATTCCGACCAGGGCAATGGTTATCAATATGCCCAGAGCGAAAAGAGATGATGTCCAGAAAGCTTTTTTGGTGTTCATGGAGCCTTGCTCACCTATAAAACCCACGATCAAGGGTATGCTCGCAAGGTGACAAGGGCTCAAAATTATACTTAGAATGCCCCAGATAAATGCGGCAGACAACGCGACAGCAGGTGTGCCTTCGACTGCATGTGTAAGAGTATTGAAAAGCTCCTGCATTACTTCACTCCTACCACCTCAAGCTGTTTTTCTATATCAGCCTGCGGGAAAAATCCCGTGTGCCTATAAATCTCCTTGCCATTTTTATCATAAATCACCTGAACCGGTATGGATTCGATTCCATACCTGGATGCAAGTATAGGTTCGTCGCGAACATGAACAAATAATACATTTAGCTTGCCTTCAAATTTCTTTTTCAAATTCGCAAGCACGGGCGTCATCATGTCGCAGGGTCTGCATCCACTTGCCCCAAAATCGACCAGTGAGGCCAGACCGCTTGAGCGTGCTTTATCTACCGGATTATCCTTTGCCTGGACTGCCTGCTCTTTTAGCCAGGCAGCGGATATGTGAATAGGTATTCGCTTTCCAAGTGTCTTTATAAATGCGCCAACTGCCTCTTGCTGTTTCTGCTGCAAAACATAATCACGCAACTGATCTTTAACCTGTGTCAATGTCGCGCCGCCGCACATATCCTTATTCTCTTCATAGAATTTGGTTATCTCGGCATCGGTCACCTGTATATTGTTTGTTGCCTTAGAAAGGTATTTAGAAATGATTTCCTCATCCTTTTGCCCTGAAGCACTATTTGCATCCTGCTTGGCCAATCCCAGCAATAGTATTTTGGTTGCATACCGTTCCAGGTGGAAGAATCCATTCTTTTTAAGTTGTCCTTTGATATTATCGGGAACATTATTCATGTCCTTCTGTAAGTCGTTGTTGCTAATCTGGACTGTTCCGGATTTGAGCAATACACCAGCAGGAAGATTCGCATCTTGAGCATAAGTCAATGTGCTAGAAGCAAGACCCGGATATGTATCATTTATAGTATCTGCATTCAGCAATGACACCGCTAAACCGGAAAAAACCAACACTGAAAATAACTTATTTAACACTGGCCTGCTCCTTTTCTAAATTGATTCCAAGTTCCTTGAATTTTGCGAAAATATCTTCCTTGGGCATGAATCCTTCATGCCTGAATAATTCCTTCCCTTGGGCATCATAAAATATTTGTGTGGGAATGGATTCGATTTTATACTGGTTGGATATTTCCGGATTTTCCCAGACATCCATGAATATAACTTCAAGTTTGCCAGCATAATTAGTCTTAAGATCATCCAATATCGGTTTCATCATTTTGCATGGAACGCACTTGTCGGAACCAAGGTCAACTAATTTTGGCAATTTGAGCGTGGCTTGATTAGGATCTTTTACAGAAACAGACCGCTGGGCAATTGGACTGTTCTGTTGCGACCTTTTATGCTTCAATAAAGCCACCGTTGCGATTGCAGCAATTAGGGCAACTATGATGGTAATTCTTAGTACATTGCTCATAATCATTCTTTCTATTATTTGAGCAACTCCTGGACAAGCTCTTGCATGTGTTTGGCAGGTTGCTGTTTGACCATGTTGGCAACTCGGATCGCGTCCTCAATTTCATCTTTAGAACACCCAGCCTCTTTAGCTTTAGCATGGTGGTATTTAAGGCACGGCAGACAGTTCGCAGCTACAGAAGCTGCTATCGCAGTCAACTCCGTTATTTTCACGTCAAGAGGCATATGTATCCTCCATAATTAAGCTATTATTTTTTTCAGCTCTTCAGGCGTGGGCACTTTGCCGACCACTTTCACTGCTCCGTTGACGACCAGGGCAGGTGTCATCATTACGCCGAATTTCATTATTTCAGCTATATCCGAAACCTTTTCAAGGGAGTATTCCAGCCCCAATGATTTCGCTGCAATTTCAGTATTTTCAGCGAGTTTCTTGCATTTAGGGCAGCCGGTTCCAAGCACCTGTAATTTCATTGATGGTATCCTTTAAATACTATTTATGGCAAATTAGCCAGGCCTATGTCGAAAAAAAATTATTTAGTAAATTCCAAATGTTCTTTTGCCTTGTTTTCAAGAACTGCTTCTATACAACTGAAGAATTTAGTGATGCAGGGGCATTTGAGACTATAATAGACCTGAGTTCCGCGTTTATCATCCTCTACGAGACCTGCATTTTTGAGCAAGCTCAGATGTTTTGAAATGGTTGACATATCGTTTCCGACCATTTCGTTGAGTTCGCAAACGCAACGCTCGCCTTTTGAGAGTTCATCTATAATGAAAAGCCGAGTTGGATGTGCCATAGCCTTAATAATATTAGCTTTTGCTTTATACATTGCTTGTTGCTTAAAATTCATATTACTCCTGATAAACTATTTGGTAATATAGCCAAATTGCCAAATATGTTCAATAATGAAATCAGGCAATTTAATGGAAGCAGTTATATCAATTTTAGGCATCAGGAATGTTAAGCCAGAATAAGTTAATTGAAGATGTCGACCTATCTCGGATAAAAAATCCACGGGTTTGTATTTCAGAAATCAAGCGCCACTGCTGGTAGTGACTCTGCATCTCCATAACAAGTTTCGATCAAAAGTTGTTGAGTAAGTTTCTACAAACCACGAATTCAAAATGCAACAAAAGCGGAGCAGGGCGAAATATAACCTCCGGTATATTAATTTCCAAATCAAACCGAACTTTGAATTATAAACATCTCAACTTCTTCCAAATTCCTAAGGTAAATTACATTTTGCATCAAATTGTCAGGCACAAAAGGGGCGTCTTCAAAAGCTTGTCCGCCGACTATCATTTTCATCTTGGGAAAAAGATTGCGTATAGCTGAAATGGTGGACGCAAGGTTCTGAAGATTTTGCGGCATAGTAGCGGAAATGCCGCAAACATCTGGCTTGTATTCCTGGAGAAACAGTAACAGATCTCGCAAAGGTGTGTTAGCACCGAGAAGATAAACTTGCCAGCCATTAAGTTCAAAATAATCTGACACGATCCGCGCGCCGACTGAATGAAATTCATTTTCACAGCAGGTGATTACTATCTTCTGTCCCGTGGCAGATCTGGCATGCATAGATGGATTAAGATTGGCTATAATATTTTCTGTAATATTTGTGACTAAATGCTCAGTTGCAATGGATATTTTGTTTTCTTCCCAGAGCCTCCCGATTCGGTACAGGGAATTGTGAAATAATTTGATATAACAATCTCTAAAATGAGTTTCCTGTTTTAAAAGCTGGAGAACAATTTGCTGACATTTATCTCTGTCACCAGAAAGGAGTGAGTTAAAGTAATTGTTGAAAATTGCATTAGAAATCATAAGGTGCTCGTTTAAAAAAAAATCTCTACTGCATTAAGATGACCCTTTTTAAAACACGAGTATTTTAGTACTCTTTATCAGGAGATATGATAACACATTTTGGAAAAAAATTATAATGTTTTTGAATTGTAGAACAAGAGTGCTGGTGTCGAGCGCAAAAGCTTTTGCGCACTTTATAGTTGTAAATTTATGAACAGAAGGAATTTATAATTTACGACAAATTAAGCCTAAACATCTTTTTCGATCATTTACCGCTTCCATTTGTATGAATTTTTTTTAGGGTCTTAGCTAAAGTTGTTTTCTTCAGGATTGTATTAAAACCACCAATAGCTTTATTCATATTACTTTCAATTTCTTGAGCCAGTTCTTTGAATTCCTCATTTTGATGCCCAAGATGAAATTCTGCATGGCCATCAATAGCTTCAATAACACTCAGATATGAAGTTTTAGCTGCTGAATTCGCCAGCATAAAACCACCATTTGGACCACGTCTGCTCTGCAGCACACCTGCTCGGACAAGTTGATGGAGAATTTTGAGCAGATAGTCAAAAGGGATCTGGCATTTTTGAGCGATCTCTTGTGACAACACCAATTCATGTTTTTGAGCAATATACATCATCGTAATCAATCCGTACCCGGCCGAAACACTGAGCTTCATTGCTAATCCCCTTGTGCTCTTTAACCAAGTATTTTCATACTTGAAAGCCAGAAATCCTCCTGAATCGTGAACCTCAAACCCCCTGTTGTATTCTCGTATTATACCACAAATTTAAAGATATCAGAGCAGTTTTGTATTTTGAGAGCAAAAACAGCATAATTAATTCGATTTGCTTTACTATTATAGGACAAAGTCATTATTTTAATTCACCCGCTGTTCCACTCAGACGCCGTCTTCTCATTCATTCTCTCCCTATGCTATGGAAACCGGAATTTCCCAATTCATAACCAAACATCCCCACAATTCACACCACTAAAATATACATGCTCGCCCCAGCTACGGAAGTAAGATTTTTAGTATGCCAAAATAAGGCAAACACTCGGTAGCACGCATCATTAGGATATCGTAGTCTTAATTAGAGTTTGGGACGATTGGTTTTGGATACCAAATCATCCAAGCCTGATTTTTGGGCATTTAAAGGTGTCGAGGAACTGGGCATGTGAGACTGGGAACCAAAACGCGGTCGTCCTAAACTTCTTGGGATTTAAAATTAGCCGAAATTAAAGTCGCCCAAGCTAGGTTTTTGGGCATTTCAAGGTGCCGTGGAAACTAAGCCTGTGGGTCTTTTGAGTAAGCTACTTTTTCTCCCAAGTATGACAAAAGAGGGACTAAAAATGAAATATTTCAAATGGATAATTATCAGTGCTGTAGCGAGTTGGCTATTCAAAAGATGGGTCCGATCTGGGAGGATGGAGCAAGGAATTTCTAAAAGTTAATAACATGCCACCCCAAAAAGGGGTGAGTCCTGATAGAGCCGATAGTTTAATGGGTTAACTTGTCTAAGCACCAAGCAGCCTGCCTTGAACAAGCAAGGAACGTCTTGGACGTAAGCGGGAAGTAGGCGAGTCATACCGTTTCCTATCGGCTTTTTTATGTTCAAAACGGGCCGTTTTAGTCATCATCAGTGACGAGGGCGTTTGTTGTACTAAGAAGGTGGTAAGCCCCCGCAGAGAGGGTGTATGTTAAATAATGACGCTGCGGGCCCTCCATTTCAAGATCAAAACTTAAAGTCACCGTTCTCGTAAGAGGCGGGTCTTTATCTACATTAAACGATAGGTTTGAACAGACTGGGAGTATGTTATACACAGGCCGGTCATCGCAATTCAAGTCAAGGAACCTTTCGGCGTTTGTGGACTGAACGTTTGCAATGGTGGTTGTCCAGTTTTCATTACCTGGAATCAGGCCATATAGCTTTAGTTGCAGGATTGTTTTTGCATCATTTGTTTTCAGAAAAATGAGTTCATTCGATTCTATCTTCCCATTATTATTGAGGTCAGATTGCCAGATTGCCAGGGTATTTGTATAGCTGCCGACAATCAGCCTGCAGTTATGGAAAAGATCAGCCAGCCGCATGGATGTCGAGCGGAACTGTGCCTGTGTGAGACGGGTTTGGCCGGAGACATCGTTAGCAGATCCCATAGCATAGGCAAGCGTGGCTACTGCCGCCAGGATTATGCCGCTGATAGAAAGCGCCACCAGCAGTTCGACCAGCGTAAATGCTTTTTGCCGGCGGGTGCTCATTTTGACACCAGCCTT